>Ga0183098_10083_pt1 | contig 360988 bp, 330 predicted proteins | sample BioMet9_FD_128884 | JGI IMG/M metagenome (GOLD analysis project Ga0183098, IMG submission 128884) | Microbial communities from bioreactor (seeded with sewage sludge) at Lawrence Berkeley National Lab, California, USA - Biofuel... | ecosystem: Engineered > Bioreactor > Anaerobic > Unclassified ...
AGAAGACCATCCGCCATCTCTCGGACGACGCCGACGTGGAGGTCTCCTACGAGGGGCCAAGCGGGTTCGGCTTCTCGAGCGAGTCCTGGGGCCGCTACATGAGGATCCGGCACCACCTCGTATAGCCACTGGCCAGATGGGCAATGCGACCGTGCCAGTGCTGATCGATTCTTCTGCGCCAATCTGTTGCCTTTGCTTGCCACGTACCGCCCTACACAGGGGACCCTCCGCAATACCCTATCACCGTTTCGAGCAGAAGCTGCATGCTCTCGCACATGTGCGAGAGATCAACGAGAAACATGTCCACCTGAACGCCGTCAGGGCTGGTATGCCGGCCTCTTGTCAATTCGCCCGGCTCGGGCCCACCACGATGCCATGGGTAGAGAAGGATAACGTGCTGAACGTCTTCTCCCTCTTCCCTGTAGCGTTGACCATATGCGTACATCTGATACATGTCTGCAACCGAGACGTCCTGGCAAGAGGAGATGCGCTTCCATTTCGTGTCGAGAACGACCCGTCCGCCACCCGAGAGCTCAACGATAACGTCCGGACGCAGCCGCACCTGATGATCGTCAAAGAGCCACTGAGTCTGGGCCTGTAAGTCTACCTTCTGCACCGTCCTTCCGTAGGCGACCCGTGCGACTCGCCTCAGTTCCTGTCCGACATAAGCCTCAAAGACCCGCTCCATCGGAAAGAGAAGCGCCCACGCAACATGACGCCCCTGAAACGTCGTGAAGCTCTCGTTGTGAAGGAATATACGGCACCATTCGAGCAGGGGATAATAGCATCTCGTTGACCTTCCTTGCATGCATTTCTCAAAGTCAGCGTCGATGTTATGCGATAGGGAGATGCCGTCGAAAGCAGGGAGGAGTCGGGAAGCATGACGAACGTTCTCCATGCTTCGACTGATTTTGCGAAGATGCACAATCGTCGTCTTTACCAACCTGTTTTCTGGCCGGTCTCTCACAAACTCATCATGTATGGTGTGTATTTTCTCGGCATGCACCTGGGAGTCCCGTATTTGTCTCTGGAAATCAATTCTCCCCTTCACGAAACACTCCGCAGAGCGTGACTCCGCATATGCCGAGCAGAGACCTTCCCGCACAAGGCGGGACGCCTCGTCAAGAAACATCGCAACGAACAGATCGAAGAGAGCCATGTGCTGGGAAGAAAGATGCGTAGCCCCAAGTGCCTTGAACGAGACGCTCTCACCCAAAGAGGAGACCATCCTGAGGAACAGGTTGCGAATCTCATCGTCATCCCCATCTATGATATCGACCTTGGGGAGAATCTCGATCTGGCAACCGTCATCCAGCTCGATAGTACCGACGTAGTTCAAAGCACAAATCGCTTCGCCGATGCCAGGCGGCGAGCAAAGCCTCATGAGCTCAAGTGGACTCTCACTCGTAGGATCACAATTCTTAGCGATAAACGCCCTCACCGACTCGAACTCGTCTAAGGTCAGCGGATGGCACCTTGGCCTTTGTACTTCCCCCGGCGTCAGGTACTCGAACTCATGCATAGTGACGGCATTCTGCGCCATGTGGCCCATCAGCCTTCGACAGCCTCTGCCTGGTAGATCATCTTGTAGGGCCCCGCTGTCTCCGGAGTTTCTTTCAGACGGAATATCTCGGCGTCGGACGGCGCACGGTCATCATCCGCCCAGAAAACACCACTGGCATCCTGCACCTCGATGAACTCGCTGGCAGCAGCACCTAGCACGGAGCGAATTTTGCCGTAGTCATCGTAGAAATACTCCTGCAGAAGAGGGATGATGCGATCCTTGAAGATGCGTGCGAGGCGGCTGACGGTCGGATCGTCTCTTAGTGGCAACAGGTACGCATGGCCAATGGTGTGCTCACGGTCATAAAGCACTTCGATGCGCTTGTTCATCGCGCGCATCATCTCTACAAGATCGATGTCCTCGATGTGGATATCCTCCAGCAAGCTGGGGTCAGGCATGACCTCGATGAACGAGAAACGCCGACGGAGCGCCGTGTCCATGAGCGCGATGGAGCGGTCCGCGGTATTCATGGTACCAATGACATAGACGTTTGACGGCACACTAAAACTGCGCTTCGAATACGGAAGCTCCACGCTCATGGCCTCTCTCGCGCCCCCGCGCTTGTCCTCCTCAAGCAATGTGATAAGTTCCCCGAAGATCTTAGAGATGTTCCCGCGGTTAATCTCATCGATGATGAAGACGTATGGTTTGCCCTCGCGGCCGTCGCGCTCCTCCGCTTTCGGAGCAAGGCCAAGTCCTTCGAGAAGCCCCATGTAGTCGATGCGGCTGAGCTCATAGGCAGTCTGTAGAGTGAGGGTCTTGCCACCATTCATGTCAAGCAGCTCTCTCTTTGAGATGTCGTTGAGCCATCGAACCTCGCGACATCTCTTGGCAGCGACCAGATCCTCGCGCCACTCGAACTCCCCGGTGATGACCGCGACGTGGTATCCCCCAGAGCCATAGGACGGCGTCACCACGAGATCTCCGAGCTGCATCTCCTCCTGGAAGATATGGAGGGCCCTCTTGTTGTTGCTGCTAATGTCATCTGCATTCTGGTACTCGTCTGGTCCCCATGTGTCCCATCCGATGCGGATGCAGCCCTCTCTTTTGCACTCACCATAAAGGTTCCTAACATTATCAGCGTTCAGCCCTAGTTTCCAGACGTGTGGGTTTGGGTTGTCTTCATAACGGGGGACCGTACTGGAGACAGAGGCGTCGGCATTCTGTGCCCGCCTGCAAAAACCCTGGAACACCCCGTCCTCAACAGGATAGTCCATGACCTCAAGCTCGTTGTCGTAGCTGGGGCGCATGCCCTCGATGAAGTCCTCGTAGCTATACGACTGGTGGAAGGCACGAAACCGATGCGTTTCTCTTTTCCGACAAGCTCAGCATAGCGATCGGATATCTTTTTATACCCTTCGCTCGATTCCATTTCCTCCAACACGTCGTCTATGCGACGCCCATCGCAGATGCCCACTGCATATGCCTTGGCCTGATATGTCTTACCGGTACCCGGAGGGCCATAAAGAATAATGTTCTTATGGACACAAGATATACTGGACATAGGCGCCTCCGCGTCTTCCTGCTTATCATGCTCTACGCCTGCCGACGAGCCGTCATACAGAGGCACATCGGAGAAATCAAACTGCTCAAGCGCTTCCGCCAGCTCCGGGCGTAGCTTATAGACGAAAGCCTGTCCTCGGCCACTCTTGCGCTGACCGAGGACAAGCGCAGGCCAATACCTGCAGTTCTTCCAGTGCTTTGAGCTCCCTAGATACTTGCCCGAAACTTCGGGCAGTGCCTTGCCGTTCATATGGCGACTGTCCATGAGCCGCTTACCGATGGTGTCCATCTGGTCGGCATAGATTCGCTCGCTTCGACCGTATTTATTGCGAAGCTCCGCCGTCGTGGCCTCTCCACCACAATCGCACAGGCAATTCAGCGTGATGAGTTGGTCCTCACCGAAGACCTCTGGGTTCCTCAGGACCTCAGCCCACCGGCCTGGTGACACTCCCGGGTCATAGAGGTCTCTCGGGGGCCACCAGCCATCATATTCGTATGCCTTCTCTGAGACCTCTGGGAAGGCAACGGGGAACTCACGTGCGACTTCTTCAAGCAGCTGGAGATACTCGCTCGCGCTGGGTGTCCTCACAACATCAATCCCAAACGCATCAAGGTAGCGTCTCGTTGGGAAATCAAGGGGGAGATAGACCCTCGGGCGTGCCCAGAAAAGCCCAGTAGGAAGCCCATTGCCCATCTGCTTCTGGCTCGAAACGGAATCATATGCCTCGACAAAGCGCGCTCTGCTTGCAACGTCCTTGTTATCCGCATACTCAATCGCGGCATCAAAAGCACTCCACAGCCGGTCGACATCTCCGCGATCTACGGCCTCCTGACCACCTTCAAAGAACCAGGAGTGCTGATAGTTATTCGTCGGGACCCCGTCGAGGTCAGCAGGTTGAGGGATGCCCAGGCCAAGCTCCGTCATCCACTTACCAATTTGCACCAATCTCTTGCTTATGTTACTGGGGCTCGTAGCGTCTCTACCACTCCGATTGAACGTCCCCATAGCAGTGAAAGGATCTATGTCACGGTATGAAGTTTCCGACCCGTTATAGGGTAGAGACTCTTTGCCCTCAGAGCCGTGAGGAATAAACACCTTGCGAACAATCGAAAGAACGGAGTCCCTGTCGTCCCGTCGCTTATAAAGGGCATCTGCTATGGCCTCGTAAACCGGAATCCACGTGAACCTCTGATTGACCGCGATTTCTTTCTCAACCATATTGTATGGTCGCACCTTCTCCTAAGCTCTTTTGAAGGCTTCCCTAGTCATGCACGAGACTTTACAGCCGAGTCTCAGATAAATTCACCTATTGACCCCGCCCGAAACGCTGGCAACCTACTCGTGAGTTTTATTATCTTGCTTTACTGTCGCCCGTTTCCAGATTATACATGTCATATGACATGCAACAGCACGCAGGGACGAGTAAACGCCGCCTACCGACAGAGACCTACTACCCGTATATATGCAAGCGCTGACATACTCGAAAGGGGTTCTCAATCGGCAATACCTGCGTGATATGACCCACTAATCCTGGATATGTTCCCGATTCATATTCATTCGATTGGTGCCACTTTATTGTTCCAGTCCACGTTTGCATGTGCTGCCTCCGTGGGCGTCGGAAGGCGGTACTGTACACATCGCGAAAGGTGGCCAGGGTGGCGAGCAGACGCACACGAGAGCGAATGCCGGCCATGGCTACATGGCCATCGAACGGAAACGGTCACGGGGCATTTGACGGTGGAGCGAGCACTACAGGGAGACGGGACCGGATTGGCTCTCCTCGAAGAACGAGTCGATGTCGTCATACACAGTCGCAAGCTCTCCATCGATGGCCCCAAGGACATAGCGATTGCGAAATTCCGGCTTTGTCACCAAGCCCCATCTGAGCTGTTGGTAGGCGTACTTTGCGAACAGGGTCCATTGCGGGTAGTTGATGGCCAGGGGGTTGTCCGTGAAGATAACCTTTCCTGCATTGACAGCCGAAGCAGCAGAATGGCCAATGAACAGCATGGTCCCGAGCTTCGGCATCTTCTCGTGATTCGTGCTGACAGGTATTGCATCGCCGACGGTGGCACCGTCCTTGATTCTTCTAAGCGCATATCCGATTCTCACGACCACCTCGACGATGGCGGCGCCCATGGACATGGAGCAGAAATGGATGAAGTCATACCCCTCGTAGTACATGCCTTGCACGATTTCAGCGACCGTTTGCTCATACTCTCCAATGCTGCCGAACTGGAACAGGTTGAGCAATCCCATGAGCGGGACAGGAAGCCCCATCGACGTTGTCATGTCCGACGCAAGGTGGGCCATCTCCTTGGCAAGCGCCGCGAACACGTCGGATTCCCTTCGATTGGCGTAGTTCTCCACCACTTGGGAGACGATGTGGCCCGCCTTGTCGATGGTCGTCATCCTCCCCGAGAGTATGTCCGCGGTACCGAACAGAAAGCCGAGCAGGGGGTCATGCCCCAGCGAGTACAGACGGTGGTAGTAAGTGCACAAACCGTCAACGTCGATCGTAGTATTCCTATTGTCCTGGGCATCGAAGGGAACCTTGCTCACCTTGGAATTTGCAAGGCGCTCCATCTCTTCCGGCGGAAACTTCTTGTCGAACATGTCCCGTATGTAGTCGGAGAGCGGCCCCGCCTTGAGACCTTCCCTGGTTTTATGCGGCACCCCGACAAGGAGGATGTCGACCGCACCGGCGAGGACGCCGGCAGCTGCCGCTACTGCGATGTCGTATTGGTCCAGGTGATGAATCTGGTCGTATTCCCCGTTGAGTTCGCGGATCACGGCCGCATTGGCGACGAGCTGCTCCTCGGTAAACAGGAACTCGATTTCAACATCGCCGGAAACTGAGGCTGCGGCCTCGGCAGATAGCTTCTCCCAAGATGGCGCCTCAAGGTTTGGGTCGAGCACTAGGGAGACCTGCCCGCTTCCACGTGCGGGCCTCGCATAGCCCAGCTCGTCGAGGAGCTCTTGGCTGCAGGAGATGCGCCTCTCTGCCTCCCGCATGTCCGGCATCGCGATGCTGCCGAGGAGCTCGTCCTGGTATTTCAGGACGCGAGCGATGTCCTTCTCGCTGTCTTGGTTGCTCAAGTCGTGGGCACCTCCCCCAAGTCCTTCCCAAGATCGGCAACTGCCCGCCCGAGCAGCACGTTGAGGCTGTTGAGGTAGTCCAGACGCTCTTTGTCGGCATCAGCCTCATCCTTGAGGGCTCGGATAATCGCCTGGTGCTTGGCAAGCGCTTCCTTGTATAACCTCTCCTTCTCCTGCTTAAGCTGTTTGCTCTTCAGGTGGGAGGTGATGCCTACCCCCGTCGCGGCCAGCACCACGACCGGCGCCGCCAAGACGAACACGCCAGCGACCATCCCGCCGCCGACTATCGCGCCTGCGGCCCCGAGCGCCGACGTGATTCCCGCGGCCGAGAGCCCCACGGTACCGAGGCCGTAGAGCGCTAAGAATGACCCGGTCCCTCCGATGCCGGCGCCAAGCGCACCAACCAACACCTCCGGTATCGGGCTCTCTCTAATCGTCCTTGCCTTGTCATTGAGGGCAGCAGCGGCCTCGTTCACCACATTGACGACTTGCTGCAGCGAGTCCCCGCTTTGGAACACCATCGCTTTCTTCTTTTTGACATACTCGCCCATATAACGCCCTCCTGTCATTTCTAAACTGATGTCGTGCATTGTAGGTCATCACGGATATATTCCTATGCTTAAGGCGACAGAAATGACCTGGGAAGTTTGCCTGACAAACATATTGGCATTTGCGGCCGAGCACTTACCTATAATTTCGAAAGCAAGTCACCCTCGCATTTCACCGGGAAGCACAAGGACGGCACCGGTTCGGGCCCGTCATACAGATATCGAAACTGCTGTGCCGACCCCCCGCCTTTGGATCTCCTCGCCTTGAGGTCGTGTTCGGTCAAATAGTCCGTCAATCTCCAGTTTCGTCAATGTCAATGACCCCAGCACCTTGGGATTGGAGAACCCTCAGTCTAGCCGTCTAAGCTCGTCCGAGGGAATGCTTGGATTCCCAGAGTTGCGCTTGCTCTGGCAATCAGCCTTTTGGAAACAAGCACAACGAACTATTTGGAAATACCGGATATGACAGCGTCGTATTTCTCCCGATCAAGCTCTATCTCGTTGAGATAGTCAGTGACCAAGTCGGCTATCACCTGCTTAAAACTCTCGCAGTCAAATGAATCGACAGTGCTATTGACGTCAATGTGCTTAACGTCGATGGACGCCCTGTTTTTATTGATAAGCTCGACGAATCCTTTGATATCCGGCGCGTCGTTCGTCAGGATTATCGATTCTCCCATGCCGAACGCCACGGTAACGGTTTTATCCACCATATTTCATCAGCCTCCTTCTCACGGCTTCAACGCCACCATCTAAAATCCTCGAGGCTTGCTCGAGCATGTCGGAGTACTCGAGAGCTCCGTTTTCATAATTGAACGATCCATCCATGTTCTGGCTTGCAATCACGACATTCTCCGCATCGGCATTGACGACGATGTTTGCATCATGGGTGACTACGATAACCTGCCTTTTATTCTTCAAAGAAATGAACCAGTTCTTGATTTGCCCGTATATCGTCTGGTTGTCCACGTTATCTTCGGGCTGGTCGATAAGCAATGGCACGTTTGTGTTTCTGTGGACAATGTACTCGAGAAGAATATTCGTCCTCGTTCCTGGTGACTTGACCGCTATATTCTCGTGTTCCAACTCTGGTTTCGACTTGTACCAGACAGACGATGTTTCCCGATAAGACAACTCAAAGGACTTCAGCTTTGTCTCTAATGCTTCAGCGCTCTTACCCGATTTATAACGCTTGTCCCCGAACCTAAACGCATCGATGAACACGGATAGATTATCTTCACAGCATTTGTTTCCTCCGCCTACATCAGCGAGGAGAAATTCATCCAGACATGTAATTAGGTAGTCAAGAGGAGACTGGATGTCCAGCTCCTTCTTGAAACAGAAAGCGTCAACGATTTCCCCATTCGCGAGGGCTTGGTTTTCGTGATGGAGCTGCATTTCCTTCTGCATCTCAAGATATGCCTTTACAAGGTGGGTTCGATATCTCGCGTCACGGGTTTCGCTGGCGAAAGTTTTCCTAAAGGAGTCGATCGCGATTTGGCGATCCTTGCTCACTTTGCTCAATTCCGACTTCTTCGCTTTGAGTTTATCTTCTAGCGACATATGGAGGTAATCACCTTCGAGATACCCAACACGCGCACGGTGCGCTGCCTCTATAACGGCTTTCTCATATGCGACGAACGCGTCGGAAACATCTCTCTCGTTTTGGAGGAACTCAAGAACGTCTTTGGTAAAAGACTTTTCCAGTTTGTCCTGCAACTGTTCGTAGTCTATGGATTCTCGAAGCTTCACAGACGCATGCGTCGGAGCTTTGGGAATCTTCAAAGACAGTTTCTCGTCATGATCGACTCCGAACCTACCCACGAAGTCAACGAGATTGTCCACCGCCTCAGAGGTGAGGCCCTGTATGAGTTCATTGAATCGAACTGAGTTTGAACTCTTTACCGATTCAGTATCGATGTCGTTCACCAAATCAAACGCCGACCCGAAGTAGCCTTCAAGCTGCCTGTTAAACGCATCACCCTTACTTTGGAACAGCAACGAAACATAGCTTTGGTTGAAGTATTCAAATTGGAAGGAGTCGGGGATAACAGTTTGTCCGGAGAGACATTGCACGGTGGGAGTAGAGGCCTTGAGAAACTCAATTCTGTCTGTGTCGTTGAAATGTTTCTCGCATTTTGAATCATCAAGTGCCATCGCAAGACGATCGAGAAGAACGGACTTCCCGCTTCCCCGACCACCGATAATTGTGTTTAGCCTTGGGGAAAGATCTATCTTCTGGTCCCCGATAGTAACCGAACCGAGATACTGCCCCCTCTCGTCCTCATGGATAGCGATAGGAGTTCTTGTGATCCTGGAAACTTCTGAACCAACCATTTGCAGGCCGATAAAGTTCGGAAGTGCGGCAAAATATTGAGGAGGATTGTCGAGGTAGCTCTTCAGCTTTTCGAAATCTTTGGAATCGGAGAACGAGACGATGGATTCCATCTTCCCACAATCCATCATCTCTAGGTACTCGATTGCCCTTGCGATTTGGGATGCGCCGCTGGTCTCCCAAAAGGCAAAGAACTGATCCATGTACTTATGCACGTTGGGGGCAGGCCCTCCATCAACGTGCCACTCCCAATCAATCGCCCGCTTCCTCTGCTTGAAGGCGTGCGGACTGACCACAAACTTAATACCAAGGTCAAGCAGCTCATCGAACAGGGTATTGATGTGGATTGGATTGTCGGAACTGACGGAGTGCCTGCTCATGATATTGTTCACGCCAGAGCACAGATTTGTCAGACGTTCATCATCGTTCATACAGTCAAAGTAGACGACGAGATGCTTTGATTCACCGTCCCCTGTGAGCTTCATATCGATTTCGACACCCGGAATTAACGCAACGGGCACGTTCCTCTTGAAGAACTCGCGATACAGCTCTTCCGAAATGATGTCATGGTCGGTAAATGAGATCATCTCGAGCTTCGGATAATCGGCAATGATCCCAAGGAACCTGTCGACGTATTCCACAACTGAGAGTTTCGCAAGCTCTTTGTCTGGCTTTGTACATTGATTCGAATGAATATGGAGATCCCAAATCGCGCTGCTGACGCAGATACTCGAGGACATTGCCTGTCACCCCTCGTCGCTAATTTGGCAAGCACTGGTATGGCTGCTTACCGCCGAACCTTTTCGATCTCCATCGATATCGAAGAAACGGAGCTGATGCTGCAACCATTGGAGGTTGGCCCACTTGCGAGGAATAACAGCATAGATGGCATTACCCATGAACTTTCTCCCTTACTCCATCGTGCCTATGACATTGAGCAAATCGCCATAGCTCGCGACCTCGTGATAACGGACCTCCGACGTACTGATGTCGTTGAAGAGCTTCTTCGCACAGGCGATCTTCGCGTTCTCTATGCCTTTGAGCTCCAGCGTCTCCATGGTCCCCTTGGTCTCGGCTATGAAGTAGATATGCCTCACGCTGCCCTTCTCGAAGGCTATGGCCCAGTCAGGTGCGTAGTTTCCAACCGGCGTGGGTATCTGAAACGAACGGGGCAGGCGCGCGTAGACGCAGACCTCCGAGGCAGCATCGAGCGCGCAGGCGAAGTCCCTCTCTGTCTGGCTGTCCCACACCACGTAATCCTGAATGTTCTTCCTGGTCGCGATGATGTGGGAGCGGTTCTCGGGCATGCGTTCGGTGAATATCTCGCTGTCATATCTGTCGTCGAGCGTGTGATAGGTGATGTGATCGACCACCATCGTCGCCTTCTGCGCGACGATGGCCTTGCCGACCTTGGCGATGAACTCCTCGGGGTTCTGCCTGAACATGTCGAACTTGAGCGGACTGATCCCCGCAAGGATGGCGGCAGCGCTGCGACGCGTGATGACGGCGGCCTGCGCCACCTCGCCCACAAGGTCGTAAGTGACCCCTTGACCGGTGCCGGTATCGATGTTCTCCTGGTTCGTCTCGGTGATGTCGAAGTGTTCGCCGGTATCGAGAGCGGCACGCGTCGCCTTACTCTGCTGCGTGCCCGTCGTCATGCTCACGCCCAACCTGGTGACCGACAGGTGCTCGTCGATATAGGCGACTGACTTCCGCCTCAGCTCGTTCTCATCGAAGCTCACCGTGTAGGCATGCTTGGAGTTGATACGCCCCCACAGCTCTTTGAACTCGCGTCTGTCGAAGTTTTCGTTAAGCCGGTTGTCCGTGAGCTTGCTCTCATGCCCGTCGGCTATCATGCCCGCAAGCGCATCCGGATCGTAGACGCTCTTGACCAGAACCTCTATGGCTGGCGCCTTTGCCTGGACCTCTGGTGGGAGCTTTGTCAGCGCGTAGGAGAAGCTCCTACCGTCCTTGAACTTGTCGGTCGGCTTGCCATGTAGGTCGATGAAGTCGTTCTTGAGCAGGAAGGCATATACGACGGTCGCGTCATCGCCGCTGAAGGTCATGGGCTCCGCATCAGGCAGCCTCACAGTGCGTCCATCGAACAGCGCGTTCGTGACGGCCGTCGGGCGTTCGCGTAGCTCGGTGCGGATGTCGCGCTGCAGCGCATCGACGAAGTTCGCATAGCTCTCGGAGGCGATCACGGTAAGAACATTCACCTTGTGCACCTCGCCTTCGCCGAGCACGGAGAGATCCTGACGCTCCCCATCCTGGTTCACGCACAGCCGCAGACCGCGCCCTACCTCCTGACGCTTGCCGGTCTCGGAGTCGGAGTGCTTGAGCGTGCATATCTGGAACACGTTGGGATTGTCCCAGCCCTCGCGCAGGGCGGAATGGCTGAAGATGAAACGGCATGGCTCGTCGAACGACAGAAGCCGCTCCTTGTTCTTCAGGATGAGATCGTACGCGCTGATGTCGTCGCTCCCCTCCTGGCCCCGCTTGGTCCTGCTGTCCACCGTATGCCCGTGCTTGTCTATGCTGAAGTAGCCCTTGTGGACCTCGTGTGCATCGAAGCGCCTCAGGTAGTCGAGATAGGAGCTGTCCTGCATGTCGACCATGGTCGGATGGGCCAGGCGCTCGGAGACCGCTGTTGCATACTCCTCCTCGAAGACCTTGCCGTAGCCCACGGTCAGCTCCTCGCCGTCATCGTCATAGGCCCGGTAGCGTGCGACCTCATCGATGAAGAAGAGTGACAGGCACTTCACCCCACGGAAGAAAAGCGCCTCCTCCTTCTGGAGGTGCGAGCAGATGGTCTCGCGGATCTGGATGCGACGCATGTCGTCTTCGGACGAGTCACCATAGACCTCACCCTTGCGGAGCACGAGTCCGTTCAGGAAGCGTACGTGCCCCAGCTCGCCATCCATGTCCGGCACGATGCCATCGGGCGCGATGGTGAAACCGTCGCGGTATGCCTCCATTCGCGTGTCGCCGCTGGCGACGTAGATGTCATCCCCCACGTCGAAGCGTCCGACTGCCTTGCGCACCGTGCCCGATGCGTTCGTCTTCTTGTGCTCGATGATAGCGACGGGCGGCTTCGTACGGCTCACCACGACGTCCTGCAGATAGAGGTACCCGTCGGTTCCGCGCATGTTCTTGAGCTCGAAGCCCTTGACCTCGATGCGCTTCACCAGGCGCTGGTTGTATGCGTCGAGCGCGTCCAGCTCGTAGACCATGTTGTGAACCACGCGGTGGGTGGCGGAGTAGTTCAGGCAGAAGAGCGGATTGAAGCGCTTGATGCCGTTCTGCGTGGCCGCTCCTCCCATCTTCTGCGGCTCGTCCTGAATGACGATCGGTCGGTTGGCTGCCAGCACGTCGATGGGACGGCGACTGCCGAACTCATCACGCTCGGAGTACATGATGCGCGCCTCCTTGCTGGTTCCGCCCTCCTTCATGGATGTATTGAAGGCCTGCATATTGATGATCATCACGTTGATGTCGGTGCTCTGCGAGTATGCGTCCAGCTCGTTCAGTCGACTGCTGTTATAGATGAAGTACTTGATGGGCTTGCCGTACTGCTCGAAGAAGTGCCGCTCTGTGGCCTGGAGGGACTTGTAGACACCCTCGCGGATGGCTACCGACGGCACCACGACTATGAACTTCGTCCAACCATAGAGCCTGTTGAGCTCGTAGGCCGTCTTGGTGTAGACGTAGGTCTTGCCCGTGCCGGTCTCCATCTCCACGTCGAGTTGGCACGCGCCGATGTCCGCGCAGAGCGAGCTGGACTCCATGATCTGGTTGCTGGATTGAACGCTTCGGATGTTTGCCAGGAGCTGTCCGGCGTCAAGCAGCACCGACGCATTTCCATAGCCCTCGGCGGTATCGAAGAGATTGGTGGCACCGCGCCTGCCCAAATCGCGAACATAGGCAAAAGCGCTCTGGTTCGGCTGCCCCTCGAACACGTCGGTTACGGCTTTGGCGGCCTCGGTCTGGAAGGACTGTATCTTGAACTTGAACTCCACTATTCTGCCCTACCTTGTGCCGACGATGGGTCGATGGCCTTCGCGAACTCCTGAAAATCGTTTTCGTAGTTCTCGTCCTGAATCTCCTGGTAGCGCGAAAATTCTTCCAGGGCCTTCTTCTCCGCCCGGTCATGTGATACTTGCCCCTTCGTTTTCAACACATCGCGACGCGAGTACCGCAGGAAGTCATCCAGCGCTTCGCTGCAATCCTGCATGCTGGTGAGGATTCCGTCCTCCGCTCTGCTCTCAAGATCGTCCAGGAATCTGTTTACCAGCCTGTTGAGGCGGGTTATCTCGTCTTCGCCCAGATAATTCTTCGCGATGGAGACGTCGCTCGAGTGTATGCGCTCATCTGAGCTGTCCTTCCAGCTCGTCAACCCCATGTGGGGCTTCGAAGCATCAGCACGCGAGTCGACAATCTCCGCTGCGGTGTGGCCCAGGGCCGCATAGTGCATCTTGTTTTGAACAGATGCGAAGAAGTCGCGCGCCACCGGGCTGTTCTTGTCGTAGTCGAAGCTGCACTCCTGGAAGATGTCGGTCACCTTCAGCCACATGCGGCGCTCGCTTGCGCGGATGTCACGGATACGCGCGAGCAGCTCGTCGAAGTAATCCTTCCCGAACGGCGCGCCGTTCTTCAACATTTCATCGTTTAAGACGAACCCCTTGGTGATGTATTCCCTCAGCGTCTTCGTGGCCCACTGCCTGAACTGCGTCGCCTTCATGGAATTGATCCTGTACCCCACGGCGATGATGGCATCGAGGTTGTAGAAGTTGGTCGGCTTCTTATTAAATTCAGAGATCCTGAATTTAATAAGGGCATCGGCTTCCGACAACTCCCCCTCTTCGAAGATGTTCTTCAGATGCATGCTTATATTCGAAGGCGTCGTGTCGAATAAATCGGCCATCTCCTTTTGCGTCAGCCAGAAGGTCTCGTCAAGATAACGGACTTCCAGTGGCACGTCGTGCCCCGCGTTTTGATAGAGGACTATCTCTGCCTTGATAGGCTCGTCTTTTGAGATTGGTTTACCGTCCACGATGTCACCTCCCTAAATCACCCGTCGGATGGTGTCGGGACTGAAGGTTTTGAATAGCTCCTCGAAGTTCGCCTCAGTCGAATCGTTCGCCATGGACGCGTCACGAAACACGGCGTATACCGGCTTGCGCTTCGCTATCGACTCGATGGTGTCGATGCCGACACCAACATCAAAGCATGCGAGCATCTGACCATCGTTAACATCAAAGACCCGCTTGCCACAGATGTCGAGCTCCTTGATTTTCGCGGACAGAGGAATACGGAACTTCGGCAGCACCTGGAAGAGCAGGTCCTCCGGAGTACGTCCTTCCTTGAGGTTGTCCACGTACATTGCGAGAACGTCTTGAGAAAGTTGGTTCGGACCCTGATAGGTATCGTTGAAGTTAGAGGAATCAATCTTCAAGACGCGAAAGCCAATATCCGGAATGGTTTTCTTTTCCTCAACGCCTTCAAGATCGAGTTGGTCATCAACCTTCGCATTGTCTGATTCGATCTCTGCAGCCAGTTTTTCACCAGCCCGACGAATACGTTCTTTGCCGAGTTCGCAAATGGTACCATACCCAGTCCTAAAAGCCTCACTATGCTCATTGCAGACTTCAGGTAGCTGCACCATTATGAATTTACGACTACCACCATCCTTGGCATTCAACTTCATAGTCGCATGGGCTGTAGTCGCTGACCCAGAAAAAAAATCAAGTACAACCGAGTCCCTGCCTGTTCCAATTTGAAGAACACGCTCCAACAGCCTTACGGGCTTTGGAAAATCAAAGACCTTGGCCCCGAAAAGATCTTCAACTTCCTTTGTTGCTTCTTGAGTGTGTCCAACGTCTTCATATGGCCACCAATTATGTGGTGTCAAGCCATCCCTTACTTCCGATAGAAAACGCTTAAGTGCTGGTACACTATTGTTTCCATCGATTCCCCACCATATTCGATTATCCTGTTGAAACCGCTCTGTAGCAGCTTGTTCGTATTTCCATGCTTTCTCACGGTTACTTATTATTTTCCCTGTATTGGGATTAATGATGTCATAACACAGATTTGGACGCTGGGAAACAGTCGCTTGATTAAGATAATCGACCGCTTTCCAAGGACCTCTGGGGTCATTATCTGGGTTAGAGTAACGGTCAACTGACTCATCAGTACGCGGCAAGAGGTTAGCTGTAAAACAAGGTGATTTTGAACAAACAAGCAAATAATCACACATAGACGCAATGCCAACATAGTTATTACTAACGCTGTACTTTCTCTGCCAAGTAATTAATGACTCAAACCTGTCATGCCCAAACACTTCGTCGCAGAGTGCTTCTAGGTTTTTTAGTTCCCCCTCATCAATGCTGATGAACATCGCTCCGTCATCTGTAAGCAAATCTCTCGCGAGTAACAGCCTCGGATACATCATCGAGCACCAGTCGGAATGGAAGCGACCGTTGCTCTCGGGGTTCGCAACGAGCCTGCCGCCCTCTTCGTCATACTCGTCACTCGCACCTTCGTAGTCCTCACGGCTCTGCGAGAAATCATCATCGTAGATGAAATCATGACCGGTGTTGTAGGGCGGGTCGATATAGATGAGTTTCACCTTACCCGCGTAGGTCTCACGCAACAGCTTCAGGGCATCGAGGTTGTCACCCTCGATGTAGAGATTCTGGGTCGTGTCCCAGTCTTTGCTCTCCTCGATGCAGGGACGAAAGGCCTTGTCGCAGGGAGTGCGAGCTTCGAGTTTCGCAGCCGCCTTGCCGGGCCAGGTGAACTGATAGCGCTCGCGCGGCCCATCGACCACCTCGTCAGCCAGGTCACTACGTAAAGCGTCGAAGTCGATCGCCCGTCTGAGTTCACCATCGTCGCCGATGGCCTCGGTCACCACATCAGGGAACAGCTCCGCTATCTTGTCGATGTTCTCCTGCGTCAGATCTGGTGTGGCGGTGTCGATTCTCTCCATGTGTCTACCTTTCCTCAAACTGGGCGAGCTGTCGCTTCTTGTCCTGCATCTGAGCGAACAGGGTATTGCGCTTGTTGATCTGTTTTTCCTTCATGCATCTCTGCTCCAACACGGCGATCTCGCTCTCGAGTGCCCTTTGCCTTTCATGACGCTCGATCCGCGTGTCGATTTCCGATCCATCTACGGTTCCGAACACGATCTGCGCGCAGAACGAATCCCAGACATCATCGAGCGTGGAGCCCCTCATCACGAGCTTCTCCAAGCCCGACGCGGAGTGCGTCCCCTGACGGTGGATGACGAGCCGCTGTGCCTCGCCCTCCTCGCAGACGAACACCATGCTGTGCCGGTTGGCCTGCTCGATGGCGAGGAGAACCGCATCCGAGACCGGCTCGCCCTTGGACACGATCTCCATGACGAGGATCTCGTGGACGTTCTCACCGTCAAGGACGTTCGCCGTGGTCGCCTTTATGCTGTTGGCGATAACGATACGCTCCACCTGGGACACGAACTGGCCCCTGGTCTTCCTGTTCAGCTTCAGGTTGCCGTAGAACGCCTCCTTGGGAAGGCGACGGTCGACCTCGGTCGTCGATGGAAGACCCAGCATCATCTCACCACCAGAAAGCAGATGAGCTCGAAATCGTCGAGTCCCGCGACTTCGTTTTCCAGAAAGCTCGTCGTGCCCTCTCCGAAGAAGCTCGCCACGTCGTTCTCATCCTTGACCTCGATGATGGAGGCGATGGCGTCTTCGAGGAGCTTGGACGCCGAGGACATGTCGCGTCCGTCCCTCGTGAGCCTGTTGTAGCTCTTGCAGAGGGCCGCGTCCGGTTCGTCCTTGCCGCGGCAGAGGACGCGCATCCAGTCGAGGTTCGCCTTCGGCTGCAGGTGGGTGCAGAGCACCTCGCCGTCGTCTCCCACGTACACGAGATAGAAGGGATGCAGCTGGTTTCTGCCCTTTATCTGCTGGTCGTCGGTCACGTTGCGCAGCACGAACAGTATCCCCGGCTCGTCGCCCCTGACGACGGCATGTATGCCATGCGGCATGTTCTCGATATCGGGGTTCTCGTCGTGGTAGGAGAGCAGGTCCATGCGGAACTCGTTCAGGCCGAGGTCGGTGATGGAAACGCCGCCGGACACATCCTCCAGGTCGATGACCTCCTCCTGCATCTGTCGCAGCTGGCGCTCGCGGTACTCCAGGTCGCCCGTCTCCTCCTCGTTGATGTAGTCGTCATCGCCCGTGGAGGTGAGCACCGCCGCGCGCATGCGCGCCTCGACGCGTTCCTTCAGCCTTATGTACTCATCGAGCTCGACATCGGGCCAGTAGTTGACCAGCTGGATGCGGGCGTTTTTCGACCCGATGCGGTCGATGCGCCCGAAGCGCTGGATGATGCGCACGGGGTTCCAGTGGATGTCGTAGTTGATGAGGTAGTCGCAGTCCTGCAGGTTCTGGCCCTCGCTTATGCAGTCGGTGCCGATGAGGATGTCGATGTCGTGATGCATCTCCGGGTAGACGATATCGCGCTCCTTCGAGAGAGGAGAGAAGCAGGTGAGCAGCATGTTCATGTCACCCGGGATCTTCTTGACGGTGCTCCTCGGCGTGCTCTTGCCGGTGACGATGGCGGTCTCGAGCCCGAGCCTTTCCTTGGCGAACCTCGAGACATGTTCGTAGAGGTAGTCGGCGGTGTCCGCGAAGGCCGTGAACACGAGCACCTTCCTGTTGCCCTCGTTGATGGGGTTCGCGACCTTGCCAGCGATCGTCTCGCAGAGGTCCTTGAGCTTGGCATCGTTCTCCGGCGTGATGTCGGCGATCATGGACACCAGCAGCTCGAGCGTCTCCCTGTCCTTTGCCAGGTCCCGTTGCCAGGAGAGGTAGTCCATGTCAGCTATCTCGACCTTCGTCTTCCCGCCCACCTCGAACAGCGGCAGCCCCTCGTCATCGAAGTCGAGGTCGTCGTACTCGTCATCGAACCCGTCGCTCACCTCACCGCTCTTGGTGGCGATGTAGGCGTCCACGGCCCGCTCCGCCGCCTCGACGGTGGAGAGCACCTTGGAAAGCGTCAGCGAGAAGGAGTGGACCGAGCTCTCGAGGCGCTTGAGGAGGTTCGTCTGCATGAGCTTGCGGATGCCCCATTCGCGACCCTTGATGGAGAGGTTCCTGCCGTTCGACTCCTCGTAGTTCCCCATCCTGCTCGGAAGGATATAGGCGGATGGCATATAGACCACGAGCGAAAGGGAGTCCAGCTCCGCGTATATCTCGTGGTAGTTGATGGCACCCTCGAGGTCCGTGAGCTTCGCTCGTTTGGATATGGGCTTGTTGCGCTGTGGGAACGCACCGAGCGCCTCCATGTCGTAGTGCCGCTGTATGTGCTTGCGGGAGCGGGCGACGGTCACCTCGTCGAGGATCGTGAAGAAGTCGAAGCTCAGCATGTCGGTGAGCGCGTCGGTGGTCCTCTCGTCGGGCGGCAGCTTCGTCCAGGCGTTGTAGGCCTTCTGGGCGTTGCGGAACACGGTGTCGACGTCCGAGGAGAGGTCGAGCTTGCCCGCCCAGTTCGCCTTGTCTCCCTCGTAGGCGAGTGCGAGCTGGTTCTTGAGATCGTTGAAGCGGTTGTTCACCGGAGTGGCGGAGAGCATGAGCACCTTGGTCTTCACGCCCTGACGGACGATGCGGTTCAGAAGGCGCAGGTAGCGGTTCTCCTTGTCGTCGTTCTTGCTGGCGGTATCTGCGCCGTTGCGGAAGTTGTGCGATTCGTCGATGACGACGAGGTCGTAGTTTCCCCAGTTGATGCGCTCGATGGGAAGACCGCAGCAGGTGTCGCCGTGCTCGCGCGAGAGATCGGTATGGTAGAGCACGTCATAGCGCAGACGGTCCTGCGCGATGGGGTTGTTGACGAGGTTGCCGCGAAAGGTCATCCAGTTGTCCGCAAGCTTCTTGGGGCAGAGCACCAGCACGTTGCGGTTCCGGGACTCGTAGTACTTGATGACGGCAAGCGCCGTGAACGTCTTGCCGAGGCCCACGCTGTCGGCAAGGATGCAACCGTTGTAGGTCTCGAGCTTGTTGATGATCGATATCGCGGCATCCTTCTGGAAGTCGTAGAGCTTGCCCCAGATGGCCGACTCCTTGAAGCCGGTGCCCTCGTTGGGGAGCACGTCCTCCGAGATGTCGTCGAGGAACTCGCTGAAGATGTTGAAGAGCGCCGAGTAGTAGACGAGCTCGGGCGGATTCTCGCGGTAGACCGTCGTTATGGATTCGATGACCTGCTCGGTCACGTCCTCCACCGCACTGTCTTCCCATGCCTCGTCGAACATCCGCAGAAGCTCGGTGGAGGCGGGAGCATCCTGCCGCATGATTATCTGGAAACGTGACGAAGACGGCTTCGTACCGAGGCCGCTTGTGGTGAACTCGTCGAAGGGCGCATACACGTAGCTGTCGTCTGCCGACTCCACTTCGAGGAAGCTGTTCATGGACTGGTCGCTACGGAACGACTTGAAACGCGCCTTGCGGCGTATCCAGTCGGCGCATTCACGCGCGATCGTGCGCTGTGTGAGCTCGTTTCGGAGCTTTATCTCGAACTGGGTGCCGTAGAGGCTCCGCTCGCGGTTGAGCCGGGGGATGTAGAACTCGCGCTGTTCCTTGTTACCCTTGCTTCCCAGGAAGGTCGGGGAGGTGTAGATGAAGCGGAACTCGTCGAGGCCGTCCAGCTGCGTCTCGAGTTCCTGATACGCGTAGATGGAGAAGTAGGCGGAGGCGACGGAGAGCCTGTCACCCGTCGAAAGACGTGCAGTCAGATCATCGCGGACGATGCGGGCCTTGTTGTCGAACGACTCGACCGTCATTTCCGCGCGCCCTGGCCCTTCTTGCTGGCGACTATCCTGTCCGTCAGCATGTTGGAGATGAGAGAGCTGATGCTCGTGCAGTTGTCCTCCGCGAGCCGTCTCACCTCATCCTTCATCTCCGGCGTCACGGCGAAGTTTATCCGTTCGGTCTTGTTCCCGTTGAGAATGCGCTTCCGCAATTCCTGTTCGTTCATCCCGCCTCCCGTGCGAACGGCCGATGCTTTGTTATGGACTGCTCTGCTACACAAACTTTGTTAAAGAGTTTAACATGGTTTTCAGACATAATGCTCCTCTAGCCCAAGTTTTAGTTGATTAGCTCAACGCATGCCAAGCTCGTAACCTTAAATTACCCGCTTCGCAAGAGCAGGAGAAGCAATGCGCAGCGGTGTGTCAAGATCGTCAGGGCAGAGAAGCCAGAGAAGCAAGTAGCCTATTCCGTACACACGAGTGTGTGGAATAGGACTCGCTCGCCACCTCCGCCAACACCGCCACGCCCGTGCCGCCCCTCCCCCAGACTGTCGTCTGTCGGAGGGGTCGACCCACGGTCGCGCGGGTCGGCTCGTCGGAAGGCGTTGCGGGGGAGGCCCCGCGCCCCTGGGGTGATCAGATGATCAGCAGCGACACCAGACCGAGGCGCCTCTGGCTCCGCCTCTCGACGGAGGAGGACGACGCCCTCGCCAGCGCCGCGAAGGCCTACGGCATCACCAAGACGGACCTCGTCCGCCTCCTCGTCCGCTACGTCCGGCTCCCCAGCACGCACCTGCTCGCGGGGGCACCGATAGTCTTCGACTACGAGACCTCTCATGAAATCTCTTACAACCTCCATGCCATAGGCACCCTCTACAACCAGTCGGTGCGGGCCCTCAACACGATGGCCAAGGGCGTGCGGGAGTCAGAGGCCGACCCTGCCGACGTGATGGAGGTCCTCGCCGTCGTCCATGCCGACATGTCCTACGTCAAGGGCTCGCTCGACCGCCTGCGTGAGGACGTCTCGGTCCTCTGCGACCGACCCAGCCTCTTCACCTGGTGAGCCGCCATGCCATACGTGAAGGCCATATCGGGTCACTCCGGGCTCGCCGGCGCGAGGCGCTACTTCGAACGCGGTGGCCGTGCGCTTGCCCATGACTACCTCGGGCTCGATGCTCCCGTCATCGGCGAGAACGGGCATGGGCTCCCCGTCTACGGCGACTACGCCTGGGACGAGGCCATGGACACGCGTCGCGCCGCCGAGGGCAACGACGCACCCTGGCGGGGCAGGCACGCGCGCACCTACAAGCACTACGTCGTCTCCCCCGACCCCAGGGACGGCATCACACTCGACGGCCTGAGGAGGCTCGCGACCCGATGGGCGCGAGAGGGCTTCCCCGACTTCCAGGTCGCCATCGTCTACCACGACGACAACGAGGGCCACGTCCCCCACGCCCACGTCATCGTGAACAACACCAACATGAGGACGGGCAGGCGCCTGCAGGACCCCGACCCCGGCACCCTCAACGGACTGCTCCAGGCGATCTCGCGCGAGATGGGCCTCTCCCACTTCGACGGCAGGATAGACGCGGACCACCCCGACACGCGAGGGGCGGGTTCGCGCACGGACTACCAGAGGGTCCACGTCGGGCGTGAGGAGTCCGAGATGGCGGGGAGGGGCGGCTACTCCTGGGTCGCCGACATCCGCGCGAGGGTCGACGTCGCGCGTGGAGTCGCACGGGACCCGGAGGACTTCAGGCGCCTCCTCGCTTCCATGGGAGTCACGACGAGGGAGCGCAGGGATGGCACCGACTGGACGTACTCACTCGCCGACCAGCCCTCGCGGCAGGTGAGCGGCACGAGGCTTGGCACCGACTACCGGAAGGCACACGTCACCCGCGAGCTCACGAGCCCACGAAGGGCGCGGCTGCCCGAATCGTCACAAGAACGCATCGCCAGAATCGTCCGGGATGCCATGGAGGTGCACGACCTGGCCGAGCTCCGCCGCCTCGCCTCAACCGTGGGGACGGCCCAGGAGGTCCGGGCCATGTCCCTCGACGGACTCGACCTGGCCGTGAGGAGGGCCAGGTCGAGGGGCGACGAGAGGGCGGCCGACAGGATCTTGCAGGCCCGCAACCATGCGAGCGAAAGGCGGCTCCTCCCAGAGCACGAGAGCCATGACGACAGCACCGGCGGCATCCACGCCGGCGGCGCGGGCGACATCCCCCGCAGGCAGGACCAGACAGGGCCGACCAGTCGCACACCCGTGAGGGGCCCACGCCGTGACGGGAGGGGTTGGGACAGATGAGAGTGGACGTCTCATACGCGGACGGCAGGCTCGAGTCGTTCGACACGGACCGGTTCACGAGGGCCGAGCCGTTCGCCGCGAAGAGCATGCTCGCGGACCTCGCCCTCGCGTTTTGCGAGGACGGGTCCCTGGTCCTCCGCGCCGACTGCTACGACGTGCGCGACGTGGAAGACGGCGCCATGGCGAGGAGGCGCCGGGGATGGGCGTTCCTGCTCGTATCATGCGAGGAGTCCCCGCGGGTGCTGTCCGTGGCCGTCGACGGCACCGTGAGGTGGTCGCGCGTCGGCCCCGACCTGGCGGACGTCGGACGCCTGAGGGCCCTCGGCGCCATGTGGCACCCCGGCGGCGGCCCGACCGCGCAGCTCGCCGTCTGGCTCCATGACCTCGCCTGCCAAGCGCACCCCGAGCTCGTCGGCACGAGGAACGGCGAGGACGAGGTCTGCGGCATGATCGGCATGACGAGGGCGAGCTACGAATATCTGTCCGACCTCGTCGCTATCATCTGAGCCGTCCTGAGGCCGGAGACGAAGGAGACGATGATGAGGTTCCTGAAGGCCCTGGGAAGGGCGTTGGTGCAGATCGTCCTAATCGCCCTGCGGATCATGCGCTGGGTGTTCCGGATGGTGTTCCGCTTCGCGATGTGACACAAGTTCCCTACGAACGCAATTTCCTTTGCTTTTACATTTTTAGCAAAGGACATATTGCCAGAAACGTTCTTTGAACTGCCGTCGAGAGTATTACGCGAAGAAACGCGAAATCGGATAGTCCTCTATCTGTTTGCGCTCCTGTTTCGTGCAGCGAATGAGACACTTATTGGCCAACTTTTTATCATCTAGCAGCACATATGCTGCGGCCTTGGTGTATAGTTGCTTTCCATCGAGTGCGATGTCGCGCAAAAGGTCTTTCTCCTCGGCTTGTAGATTGCGCTTTCTCTTTATTGTCTGGAGGAGATTGAGGAGATAGATTTTCGAGTCGCCGTCGAACTCATAGAGCTTTCTTGCGAGTGCTACAGCGCATGCGAGTAACGCCTCGGACTGCTTGGCCCCCTCATCGTATGCAGTAAGCATTTCCAACAGCGTTATATTGAGTTGCGTCTGATTGCCAATAGTCACCGGAAACCTCTCAAGCTGAGCTGCGAACCGATCGGGATTGAGATTCGCAATGCATCTGAAGCCCCTCTTACCAATTGTCACCACCGCAGGTACCGGGTCGAAACCAAGATCTTGGTCTGTTGCCCTCTCGTCCTTCCAGCCGAGCACAAAGAACAGCTCTTCTGAGAGGAGGTCCACGAATTCATAGCCTCCTCCCTCGTGTTTGCGGGCCAAGGCATATACTTGGGCACCTTGTATGTTGAAGTGGACGATCGGCGAGTCAATCGTTCGGTCCGTCAAAGGCTTCTTTTCCACTATTAGACGATGCATGAGACCGATGTCATTCAGCTCTCTGCTGGTCATCTTCGAGGGATCCCAGTCGATTCCGATGTTGAGTGCATCGAGTGTGTTCACGAACGGTTCGTAGATTTTAACGATCTCGCCAATGTTTTGCTTGAGCTGCCGATTGTTATCCTCGACATACACCCTAAAGATCACATTACTGTTAATACTCATCTCGCCCGAACGAATGAACTCCTGGACAAAGCGTACCGTGTTGTATCTCCTCCGGAATCCACCCGAGACGGTGAAGTTCAGAGTTGCCTTTTGCTCCTTGCCGAGAAGCATGCTTATGCCCTCAAATTCAAGATATTTGCCATCGATGTGGTCGCCGACATACAGCAGCGTCTCCATCTCGAAGTCTCCCGACGACACTACCGCCTTGGTGCCTATGGCGAATATGGCGACATTCTCAAACTTCCCGAACACGACAAGCTGACCACGTTTGTCCTCCCCGTACACATAGGCATTGCTCAGCCCTGCAATGGTTGTGATGTCCTCTCCAGGAAAAAGTTGGGTCGAGAATGACAGTGACTTGATGTCGGGCGGCAACTCCTGATTTTCATTGAGAAATCCATAGCCGGACACCTTCGCTTTGAGTTGCCTTTCGCGGTTCTCGTTGAATGCCGATATGAGGCGTGTTATCTCATGGGAGTCCTCGGGGAAGAGTTTGAGGGAAACTGACACCTCCTTCTGTCCCGACTTGGTTTTTGCGAGCACCCTGTTGATGTCGTAGGGGAGCAACTGAGCGAAGTAAACGTCCTTACCAAGGAGGCTATTTTTGTCTACAGCGACGCAGAAAAAGAGGATTCCATGAAACACATCGCTATAGCGTCTGAGGGATTCAATCTCCACCTTGTATTTGATGAAGCCCCTTCTGTTGGGGCGGAGTTTCCTTGTGGTTCCCTTTATCTGTACTGTAATCTCGCCTGCAAGATTTTCTTTTGTCAGCTCCGACGAATGGTACAGCTCGAATGTCCCGTCCACGAGGATGTTCTTGTCATCCGTGTCCAGCTTGTCATCGATGACTTCACATGGCTGAATGAGGTCTGAGATGGTTTTGACCGCAGCCTTCTCGATCTTCTTTGAATCTATGTGTCTAGATTCTGCCAACAGTACCCCTTTTGGCTGGCATTTGGTCATAACGGCATTATATCGTCATTTTCAGGGACAATTGAGAGACTCTCGTAGTGGAACCACCAGACCTATCTTGATCTGTCTGCAGGTATGCCACCACTGACCTGCATGTTCTACCGGTCTGCTCCGGCTGTTTTCAACATTTCCACAAGACGTGTCTATAACACATTACATATGTGTGCTATGACACACAGGCGAAGGAGGGGCCAGCACCGACTCTTGCCATGGCGCACAGACGACAATGAAAGAAGGAGCCAATGGACTACAAGAAGCTTGGCAGCACAATCGCCGCTAGGCGCGAGGAGCTCGGCCTGTCACAGGCGGCGCTTGCGCGACAAGTTGGCGTCGACCGGTCCCACGTCTCGCACATCGAGAACGGGACCAAGGTGGCAAGCGCCGAGACGCTCAAGAGGGTGGCGGTTGTCCTCGGCCTGTCGGCGGAGGATGTTCTTGGCACCGACATGACACAACGCGAGCACGACATGCTCGAGGCGGCGACGGCGCTCGAGAGAAAGCTCCGGGAGTATCTGACCCCTGAGCAGCTCGACGACATCTGCGACTCCTATCGTGCCGCGCAAAAGGCAGAAGGGGCCATCCCTCAAGGAGGCGGCGAGCCCATGGTGGCAGGTCCCGATGGATGGGCCGACCTTGCGAAGGAAGACAGGCGGCTGGTGCAGACCATGGTGAACCGCCTCAGGGGCTAAAGCTGTTTTTGTTTCTCTCGCACAAACAGGTCTGTCCTTGGTTCTTACAGCCAGGGGCAGACCTCTGGGAGATGTCATGCGTGAGGACGCCCGAGGGACAGACATTCGTAGTATGAGGAAAGTACTCAGTCACATTGTGCTAATCGCAGCAATCACGAGAGTGCAATCACCGTTCGATCGCTTGCACGAATCGCCCGTCTCCGTTCGACAAGACGTCGGCGGCAGCCCTTGCCGTCCGCACCTTCTCCGAGAGGAAGCTGCGACCGACACCCCGTGCTTTCCCCTGTTCCTCAACCAGCCTCTCATGTTTGTCCGTCACGTAGTCCGAGGCCTTGCTCGCGGACGTCGCGGCCCTCGCCAGTGCGGCCGGGTCATCACGTATCGCCCCGAGCCAGCTCCTGAGATAGGCGGCGTGGTTGTCCAGGTAGGTCTGTCCCATGTCGGCGTCGGCGAACCTCCCCATGTCGAGCCCGGCGTCCGCGGCGGCGAAGACGCTGCCCAGCTCGGCCACGAGCTCTTCCCTGGCGTATCCCTCGGGGGTCCTCTCCACGTCCCTTCCCACCGCACGCGCCGTGGAGTGGCACATCTCGTGCAGGACCGTCCGGGCGAACCCATCCATGACCATGAACTGCTCGCGCCGAGGAAGATGGATCCTGTCCTCGGAGGGGCGGTAGAAGGCTCGGTCGGTCGCCTCCTCCACGACGGGGCATCTCGACGACGCGATGAGCTCGTCGGCGATGCGCTCCACCTCGGGCTCCGCGGGGGCATGGGCGCTCGCGTCGAACGGCTCCATCCCCACGATCTGGGAGCCGTTGAAGACGTGGGAGAGCCTCCCTGCCAGGAACGCGCCCTCGAGGGCCTCCGCGGGCAGCCTGCCGTCGCGCACGAGCCGCTCCGCCCTCTCCAGGGTGACCACGCGGTCCCCTCCGAATGCCTTCGTGGGCACGTACCAGCTCCAGAACTCGATGGCACCCGTCGCGTGCGCGCCCCTCCCGACGTGCCAGCCCGCGTCCCTCACCTGGTTGAACGTGCACCAGCGGGGGTCCTCGAACCCCTCGCGGCGCATGGCGGCGGCCAACGCGAGGCGGTTGATGCCGCGGTAGCACCTGCCCGTGGTCGGGTTCACCGGCGACCAGCATCCCTTCCACTCTGCCGCCCAGGCGAGCCCATCCCTCTCCATGGCCCGCGCCATCTGCGAGACGATCTCCGCACGGCTCCTCGCTATGGCATCGTCCGTCTTCCCTCTGTCCCTCGGCATGTCCGTCCCCTCGCTCGTCTTCCAAATGTGAGAAGGGGGCGGGCAACCATGCCCGCCCCCTCCCTGCCGTCACTCCCTGTCTGGGCCGTCCGCAAGGGCGGCCGCCCTGCAGCATGCATAGGCGAGGAGCCACACGCAGGCTATGAATTGACCTGCGAAGAACCAGGCCAGCGGGACGTATGGATTACTCATCGCCGTCACCATGGGAGACGGTGCCCACCCCATGCCGATGCAGCCACCAGGCGATACCTACGATGAGGACGCCCGCGCCCACGAGCGGTAAGAAGGGAGAGGTAGCCTCGCCGGTCTGCGGGAGGGTGCCCCCAGCGGCCGCGGGGGACGTCGTCGCAGGGGCCTCGGTGACAGACACCGTCTGCCCCTCGTCGGAGATGTCGGCGTGGGTGGCTACGACGTGCCCCCCGTGCGTGACGGTCTCGAAGGCGACCACCTCGTGGCCGGCGAGCGCCGAGGCGTCGAAGGTGAACGTGACCTCGACGGTACCCTCGGTGGCAGTAGGTGTGAACGTGGCGGATGCCTCCACCTTGGTGCCGTCGGCACCGGTGACGGGCTCTCCCGTCTCGCGGTCGACGAGCGTGCCCGTGACCTCGTACTCGAGTCCCGGGACGAGCCCGGAGTACTCGACCGTGTCCATAATGGCAGCTGTCCCTGTGGCTGCAACCTCATGATTGCCGTCTGCGGCGTCAGTGGCCATAGTTCCTATCTGTGGAAAGGTGACAGTCTGGCCCTCGTCAGAGATGTCAGCGTGCGTGGACACGACCACACCATCAAGCGAGAGATCCTCAAACGCCACGACGGAGTGCCCGGCGAGCACGGAGGCATCGAACTCGAAGGTGACGGTAGTACTACCCGACGAGAGGGATGGCGTGAACGTGGTGCTCGCCATGACAACCAAGCCATCCGCGTCGGTCACGGCCTTGCCAGTGGAACGATCCATGAGGGTACCGGTGAGCTCGTACGTGCTGCCGGCGGTGAGGTTCTCGTAGGCGACCGTGTCCGTGAGCGCGACCGTACCGGAGGCGCAGGCCATATGCTCGCCTCCTTCCCCTGTGAGGGTGGTCGCAATCGCCGGCCCCTCGGCATCGGCGACGGTGCCACAGTCGACGCAGGTGCCGTCGCGCGTGACCGTGACGTCGAAGCTCACGAGGTCGAGTCCCTCGTTCACCTCGCAGCGGAGCTCGCTCACGGTGTAGGTGTCATAGGGAAGGGCCCCCTTGGAGTCGTCTGCCTTCGTAGTTATAGATGCGCTCCCCGAGAACCACGTCCCGGCGCCTGCCGAGGTGGCGCCTCCGGACGCGACGGCGTCGTTGGCGTTGGTGTCGGCCGTATGGGGGATCCAGGAGGACGAGGAATCGGCCTCGCCGTTGGCGTCGGTCACGATGACGTGGGACTCGCCGCTGGTCTTGGACGTGACGAGGAAGGGCACGCCCGCGAGGCGCTCCATGCTTCCCTCGCGGACCTTGACGAGGCGGAGGTCCCCGCGCTTGACCTGCTCCGCGACCTTTGGCGCCACGTAGGTCGAGATGACCTCGGACGTTCCGGTCGCGCTCACGTGGATGACGTCGGTCGTGCCGGCCGCGAGGTAGCCCTCGGGCGCCGACGTCTCGCGGACGGTGACGGTCCCCACCGGGACGCAGACCCTGCCGGCTGTGTCGTGGTAGAGAGCGTCACCCGTGGCGGCCGAGAGGTCTGCCGTGCCGTCGGCCCCGGTGGTCACGGTCCAGGTGCGCGTCGCCTTCGCGGGAAGGCTCCCGGCATCGTAGAGGCCGTCGTAGTAGCCGACCTCGAAGGTGGCACCGGCGAGCGTACCCGCGCCCAGGGCGGACGCCTTCCCCGTCTCCGCGTCGAGCTTGGCGAGGACGACGCCCAGGTCGCACACCTGCGGTGCGTCCTCGGCGGCGATCTGAGCCGTCCTGCCTCCCTTCACCTGGAAGGCGACGGCGTCGGTCGACAGGGCGTAGTTGCTCGCGGGCGTGGTCTCGCGGGCCCAGTAGCCTCCCTGGGAGAGCTCGCTCGCCGTCCCGTGTCCCGCGACGTCGGTGGTGATGGTGGCCACGGCCCTGGTGCAGGCCTCGTCTGAGTAGACGGTGTAAGTGGCGCCCGCGAGCGAGTAGCTGCCGTTGGCGTCGGTCACCTCGTGGTTGGCGGACGCCTTCGTGAGCTCCACGCTTCCCTTTGCCTCCGAGGTGAGGAGCATGCGCTGGCTGGAGTCGTTGGCGTACCAGACGGTGCCGCACCCGAGGTTTGCCCCACCGGCGGCCTCGTAGGCCTCGGCCTCCTGGCAGAACCTGATGCCCAGCTGGACGAGGTCGCGCTTGTCCCCAGGGACGACCTGGTCCGTGAGGTCGTAGCTCCTGTGATACCAGATGGCTATCTGCGTCACGGACCGGGCCTCTCCTGCGCTGAGCGCCCGCCCGCATATGGTCGTCTCGTTGGGGTAGCCGTGGGCGGCGAGGTAGCTGAGGACCGTGTCGGTCCCTCCCTCGTTCGTGTAGGTGGCGTCCGGCGAGGGCCCGTGCTTCTCGCCGTCCATGCAGTAGGCCACGCCGGCAGCCGAGTCGTCGTCTGTCCTCTGGTAGCAGCCGAAGATGGTGGCGTCGAACGGCCCCACGTCACCGGTGGGGACGTTGTAGTAGCTCGCCTGCTCTCCCGCAGCGAGGGCAGGCGTCGGGGCAGCAAGGCCCATGGTCTGTCCCACCAGGCACGCGAAGGCAGCCGCGATCACGGCCACGCGCACCGCGGCGCCGCCACGCACCACCCCTCTCGCGCGTCTGCGGACGGCCTCGAGGATCCCTCTTCTCGTCACTGGCATGTCCCCTGCCTCTCCGGAAGCCCGTCGCGCCCCTGTGCCGTCGCCAGCGCGTCGGTGGCCGAGCGTGCCTCATGGGCTCGCTCGGAGAGCGTCCTCGCGCTCGCGTGCTCCCTGGCCCATGCGGCCCTCGCCTCGGCCATGGCATCCTTGATCTTTACCGGGAGGACCTTCACGGTCTCCTGCTCGTTGCGGCCGTTCGTGTCGGGGATGGGGTTGCCGTCGGCGTCGAGGACGTCGCGGTGGAACCACACCTCGTGCCCCGCGACGAGGGGCACGTCGCGCCAGTCCTCGCCCCTGAAGCGCGACGGGTTCACGAAGAGCGGTCTGAACTCCCAGCCACCCATGTCACGCCCGTCGATGAGCGTGCCCGGGGGCAGTCTCACCGCGTTGAACGTCCGTTCCTCGCCCGTGTGGGCGTCCGTGTAACGGATGTTCTCCCTCACGAAGCTCCTGTGGAAGGTCAGGTAGACCTTTTCCCTGCCGTTTGCAGCCATCTCGTGGCTCCCTTCTTTCCGAGGCCCCGGCGGGGCCGTTGTCGGTGGTTGGTCGGTGCCGCTATCCGCCGAGCGCGTCCCTGGCCCAGGCCCCGCTCTTGACGAGCGAGAGGGTGAGCAGGACGCACATGGCGAGGTACTGGAGCGCGTATGACAGGCCTCCCGCGACCGAGTCGATCGGTGTCCCCGTCCCGGTGCTCGCGGCGTTGAGGCCGCCCAGCACCACGGGGAACGAGACGAGCAGGACGACGATGATGAGGCCCGCGAGACACACGGAGGCGAAGTGCCTCACGTAGCCCACGCCCATCTGGCGCGTCTCGTCGAGCGCCATGAGCGAGAGCGGGATGGGGCTCAGGGCCGCCATGAGCGAGAGCTGGATCGCGCGGGCCCACGTGACGACGAGCGCCACCACGTAGGCGATGAGCACCACGAGCCAGCTCACCAGGGCGACGACGATCATCGCGACGAGCGCCGCCACGTCGTCGTCGGTCGTGACGATGGAGACGGCACCGAGGTCCATGGCACCCCCTGCGCCGAACATCGAGGTCGTCCTGGTGATGGCGAGCCTCACGACCTCGTAGATGGCGCCCATGAGGTCGAAGGAGTGCTGCACCAGGAACAGGAAGACCGCGAAGAACACGAGCAGGAACACGACCTCACGCACCCCCGGCATGCTGGCGTTGCCGTCCATGCGCTGGGAGATGTGGATGAGTTGGACCGTGAACACGAGGGAGAGGACCCCGCAGCCTATGGGGAGCACCGCGCGCTCCCACACGCCGTGGGCCATGTCGTGGAGCGTGGTCCCGCCGGCGGTGCCGAGCATCTGGTCGAACGGCCTCGAGAGGACGCCGTCGACGCCGATCGAGCCCAGGACGTCCGCCTGGGCGGAGAAGATCCAGTTGCAGGTGTCGCGCAGCACGCCGCACATCCACCTGTTGATGTCGTCGGCGATCGATGCCCATGCGAACGTGGGCGAGAGGAGCACCGCGAGGAGGGCGAACGTGAGCACCGCACACGCGAGGAACGTCCCGCGTGCGCCTAGGGTCCTGGCCCCCATCGCTAGCCCACGACCCTGAAGGCGCCGGACGCCCACGTGACCGAGAGGATCGTCTCGCCCGGGTCGTCGCACGTGAGGGTGGCCGTGACGTCGCCCGTCTTCGTGTCGAGGTAGACCTCGCCGTCGAAGGTGGCACGCGTCGCCGCGACGGCGTGCACCGAGCACCACCCGGCCACGGCCTCCTCGAGCCCCGCCTCGTCGCCGCCAACCAGGTCGAGGTAGGCCTCGTCTACGCCTGCGACCTCGACCTCTGAGTCGCCCGAGGGGACGGGCACCCAGCTCTGGGACACCTGGAAGGCGTCGGAGGAGACCCGCATGGCATCTCCGACACCGGTCACGGTGACGTCAGCCGTGACGTGGGTGCCGTCCGCGCGCAGCACGTCGAGCTCGGCCTGCGCGGGTCCGTCGGAGACCACCTCGTAGGAGCAGATGTAGGTGCTCGTCCCGTCGGTCTCGACGAGACGGCCGTCCGCGAGGGTCATCCTCATGGCGGCGTCGTCGGGGCCCATCCACTCGCACGATGCCAGACGCGCGAGCGCCGTGGTCGTCTCGGACGTGGCGGGGTCCTCGGTGGTCGCAGCGTCCTCGGTCTGCGTAGGCTCGGACCCACCGGCGCCGGACCCCCGTACGGCCGCGCACCTCGCCACGCTCGCGACGATGAGGATGGTGACGGCGCCCACGGCCGCCACCGCCATGACCCTGTTCCTTCTCTCCATGTCCTTGCCCTTCCTCCTAGAACCTGACCGCGCAGGTGAAGCGGCTGATGCCCTCGGCCACGCGCACGTGGTCCCCGGGCCTTGGTGCGTGGATGTACGAGTTGCCGCCGAGGTAGACGGCGACGTGGCCGGACCTCCAGAGGATGTCGCCGGGACGTGCCTCCGAGAGGGGCACGCAGGTCCCCGCCGCCATCTGGTCCTCGGTGACGCGCGGTATCGGGATGCCGGCCTGCGCGTAGCACCACTGCGTGAGGCCCGAGCAGTCGAAGCCGACGCCCGGCGTGGTGCCGCCCCAGACGTACGGGACGCCCAGCTGCGTCATGGCGGCTGCCACGACGGCGTCGCCGTCGGCCGACGTCGCGGACGCGAGGTCGGGGACGCCCATCGTGTCGAAGCGACGCAATCCGTAGGTGTCCATCACGGACTTGAGGTTGTCGACGTACGCGGACGAGGTCGCGTACCCCGCGTCCTTGAGCCCCTCTGCCATGAGGTCGGAGCTGTGCTCGGAGATGGCCTGGCGGATGATGGGGTTGCCTGCGTAGCGGGCGTTCTGCAGCAGCACGCGCGAGCGGAACCTGATGCAGTCCTCGGGCGAGGCGAAGCAGGTGAACGCGTCGGTGATGCTCACCGTGCCTCCGTCCACCTCCTCGCTCGTCTGCCACGACTCCTTGCCGGTGACCTCCGGGCACGACGCGAAGGCAGACGCCCACTTGATGCCGAAGAGGTTGTTGTCGCGCGTGGCGAGCCCCGAGAGGTGGTCGCCCACGCCGGACTCGAGGATGATCTGGGCGATGGTGCAGCCCGCGGGGTGGCCGTAGTCCTCCTGGCACCGAAGCGCCTCCTCGACCATCGAGTAGGTGACGTAGGGAGGCAGCCCCGCCACCGAGCGCCTCTGCTCCTCGCCCCTCCAGAACCCGAAGAGCGACCCCACGAGCTGCGAGACCACGACGGAGGCGACCACGAAGGCGAGGATCCCGGTCACGACGCCCGCGACGGGGGCCAGCACGGCGGGCGCTCCGACCGCGACGGCACCGGCGGACGTCTTGGCGGAGGCTCCCGCGGCAGCCGTGCCCGCCTGCGCCCGTGCCGCGGCCCTGGCGGACGCCGCCCTGGACGAGGCATGGCCTCCCGCAGGACGGGACTTCGGGCGGGTGCCCCCGCGCACGGGCCCGCTCGCACGCCGACGGCGCAGGACGGAGGTCCGCGACCTGCCGCGGGTGTCCGCCAGGGTGCGGGTCTGGGCCGGGTTCCTGCCGGCCAGGGTCGGGCCGTCCCCTCCCACGACCGCGCGACCATCCCCCGCACCCACCGCGCATGTCGTGGCGGGGGATGCGTCCTTGCCCGTGCCGGCACCGCGGACGAGGTGCCCTTCGGCGGCGTTCCTGCCCCGGTGCTCGCGCACGGCGCGCCCCGCCTTGCGCGCCGTGCGGTCGAGGGCGTCCTCGGAGGCCTCGCGCCTGTCATCGGGCTCCGGGTCGGCCGCGAAGGCGTCGGCCTGCGCCGCGCGTGTCGCACGCATGCGGGCGACGCCGCGCGCCACGGAGCCGGACCGCTCGTCCGCGTCGCGCACGAGTCCCGCGGAGACCGCGTCGGTGCGGCCCTCGTAGGCGACCTTCGAGGGCCTGGGCGGCGTGCGTGCGCCCCCGCCGTCGTCGACCACGCTCACCTGCGGCTCGCCCCCCTCGGTGGCCTGGCGGCGCGCTTCGCTTCGGCCACCTCGTCGGGCTTGGTGTTGAAGAGGTCGTAGAGGGCGCCCCTGGGGAAGTCGTCCTTGATGGGCACGCGGGCGCCCCCTGCCACCAGGAGGCCCTCGCCGGGCTTCACCGACTCGTCGATGTAGCGCGCCTCGGTCTCGGAGAGCCCGAGCAGCTCGACCCATGCCTTGCGGTCGAGCGGGCTCTGCTTGTGGAGCAGCACGAAGTCCGAGTTCAGGACCATGTTCCTGGCCTCCTCGTGCTCGAGCATGTAGACCGAGTTCTGCGTGATGCCGGTGCAGATGAGGTTGAACTTGCGGCCCTCGGCCCAGAACTTCGAGAAGTAGGAGACGATCGACGGGTGCTCGAAGAGCGACTGTACCTCGTCGATGTAGAGCCAGGTGGTCACCCCCCGCTCGAAGTTCGCGTACATGCGGTTGCGGACGGCCTCGAGCGCGGTGAGCATGCCGAAGACGCGCATGTTCTGCGAGAGGTCGCGGAAGTCCACGTTGGTGATGCGCCCCTCGAACCCGACGTTGCTCTGGTGGTTGAAGAACGAGGTGGCGCCCCGCACGTAGCGCTCGTAGCGAAGGGCGATGTCCCGCGCCTCGGCCTCGGGTTGGGCGAGCAGCGTGTCGTAGAGGTCCTGGAGCGTCGGCACGGCCCCGCGCGCGGCGCGCGCGTCGTAGGCGTCCTCGACGCAGCGGCTGATGATGGACTTGTCGGCCTCGGGGAGCCCCTGGCTGCCCTCCGCCATGGTGGCACCCGAGAGGGCCAGGAAGGCGTCGATCTTGAACGCGCGCTGGGCGCACGCGCTCCTCTCCGCCACGTCCGCCACGTCGAACGGGTTGAGGTGCGCGGGGGAGTCGGGACCCAGGCGGATGTCCGTGCCGCCGTTGGGCACCACCACGGGCGAGTATTCGCCCGCCGGGTCGAAGATGATCACCTGGTCGTCCGGGTAGGCCAGGATCGTGTTCTCGATCTCGCGCTTCACCGAGAAGCTCTTGCCGCTCCCGGGCTTGCCGGCGACGTAGCCCATGGGGCTCGCGAGCCTCTTCCTGTTGCAGATGACGAGGTTCGAGCTCTCCTTGTTCTGCCCGTAGTAGCCGCCGCCCGGCTGGTTGACCTCCTGCGTGGCGAAGGGCATCTGGATGGCGACCTGGGCGGTCGTCATCATGCGGCTCACCTCGACGTGGTTGTTGCCGAGCGGGAGCACCGAGTTCAGGCCCTCCCTCTGGCGGTAGTCGAGCGTGTCGAGGTCGATGGAGTTCGAGCGCGCTGCGCGCATGAGCTGCATGACCTGGTCGTCGAGCTCGGCGGCGGTGTCGGCGTAGGTGTGCACGAGCCCCGTGTAGGAGAAGAGGCGCTGGTTCCTGTTCTGCAGGTGGTCGAGGAGGTCCTCGGCCTCTGCCTTGGAGTACTTGAGCTCTGAGGGCAGGATCTCGAAGTCGTAGCCCCTCTTCACGGCCGCCATCTGCTCGTCGATGACCTCCTTGTCCATCCACGCGAGGCGCTGCTTCACGTAGGCGATGGCTCGCGCCTTGTCCATGCCCTGCACGTGGAGCACCACCGCGAGCGGTATGGGCAGGTCGATGAGCTTGGCGAGGCACCGGTCGGAGAGCTCGCTCCCGAGCGAGCGGACGACGAGCGTCTGGCACCACGTCCCGTCGACCCTGAGACGGGTGGCCGAGCCCGCGGGCTTGGTCTCGATCGCCATGGGGCAGACGAGGTCCTTCGTCCTCACGCCCGACGAGGGGCCCACCATGTCCCACGAGAAGTCGAGGGCGTGCCCCGGCCGGAGCAGGTCGTTCACGACGCGCAGGCGCCGCTCGCCGTCGAGCGTCTCCACGTCGCAGCGGATGCGCTGCAGCGCCTGGGTGACGTCGCCGCGCACGCGGGCGAGCCTGGGCACGGCCGACCCCACGTCGGCGGCCCCCACGGAGAAGGTGAGGTACCTGTCGCGGACGAGGTTCGAGACGCCCTCGCGCATCTTGTCGTTCAGGATCCGGTTGTACTCGGAGGCGAACCTGCCGCAGGTCGGGTCGGACTCGTCGAAGAACGTCCTGTTCCCGATCTCGTCGGCCGGTATCGGCGTGTTCACGACCGCGAGCTGGACGGAGCTGTCGGCGCCGAACGAGTCGAAGAGCTGGCACCAGGCGGAGAAGACCGCCTCCTGCGAGTCCTTCCTCGCCGACTGGTAGCTGATGTCGGAGAACGACACCGTCTGCGAGAACAGGCCCTCCTCGACCTCGCAGATGCCGTCCCTGTACATCGCGTCGAACCCTATGGCGTCGTAGACGTCCCTCGCCGCGCGACGGCGGTGCCGTCTCTCAGCGACGGAGGTGCTCAGCTCCCGCTCCTGCTCGCGCACCCTCCTGCTCATGGGCTTGGTCCACTGCCATCGTGTGGGCGCCACGTCCCTCTTCTCGGCCTCCTCGGGCCCCTTCCCCATGGCTCGGCTCATCGAGCTCGGCCCCCTTTCGTCTGGACTTCCTTCGGTACCTGCGGGTCTCCCTGGCCGCGAGCCGCTCGGGCGGAGACGCCATGGAGCAGCTGGACCGGTAGGGCAGCACGCCGTCTGACGTGAGGTGCTCCCAGAGGAGCGGCACGAACCTCTCCGCGCGCATGCCGTGCGGCCGCCAGAACCCCGCGAGCCAAAACGGCATCGACGCCGCCATGACGGGCAGGCTCGCGTCCGCGGGCTCTATCCCGAGGCAGGCCGCGCACAGGGCGGCCGTCGCGACCGAGGTCGCGAGGCCCCCCACCACGCACCCGAGCGTCCTCAGGCTGAGCTTGCCGACGACCTTCTCCGTGTACTCGCCAATGTCCTTGTGGACCGCGACGGAAAGCGACATGGACAGCCCCCTTAGGCCGGGAGCCAGGACGTGTCGAGCATCCCGAAGTAGACCGAGGCGGCGATGATGATCGCGCCGCCCGCGATGGTGGAGATGGCGCTCGCCATCTGGGCGCCGCCCTGCTGCTCGCGGATGGCGAGCCCGAGCGACACCGCACCCCAGACCACGAGGAAGCCCCCGAGGAAGGAGACGCAGCCGGACACGAGGCCGATGATCTGTGAAAGCATGTGGTGACTCCCGTGGTTGCGGCGCGGCGTGTGGCCGCGCCTCGTCTCGCGCCGGACGCGCCCGTCCGCAGGGGGATGCGGCGCTCGGCATCCCCCTGCGCGGGCCCCCTATTTCATGGCGACCACCTCCCGGGCGCGTGGGTGCGCGGCCAGGTCGTACTTCGCGTCGACGATGGGGTCGGCCCCGGCGATGAGGACGATGGCGCGCCTGCGGTCGAGCTTGGCGACCTCTGCGGCCTGGATGAGGTCGCGCTCGGCGACGCTCCTGCTCTGGGTGGAGTTGGGGCTGGCCCCGTGGCTCTCGCTCGTGCCGAGGTGCGAGACGGTCTGCTTGCCCACCTGCTCAGACACGCCCCTGTTCGTCTCGGTGGACTTGCCGCCGAGGAAGAGCGTCGTGTCGCAGCAGTCGACGATGGTCTGGGCGTCGTCCCCGTAGCGGCTCCTCAGCTGCGCGGTCGACTGGAGGATCACCGAGACCCCGATGTTGCGGGACCGCACGACGGCGATGGTCCGCTCGAAGTCCGGCAGGCGCCCGATGTTGGCGAACTCGTCGAGCACGAGGTGCACCGGCGTGGGCAGGCTCCCGCCGTACTCGCGGAGCGCCCGCTCGCACAGGAGGTTCGTCGCCTGCCACACGAGGAGCGCCAGCACGAACGAGTAGGTCCCGTTGGTGTCCGACGAGGTCGCGAAGACGGCCGTGCGGACGGCGGGGTCGCCCATCCGGTCGAGCCCCAGGTCGTCCGACGACAGGACCTCCCGGAGCTCGGCGCTGGCGAGCGCGGTGAGCCGGGCGTTGCAGCTGATGATGATCGACTTCAGGGTCTTGCCGGCGGCCGCCTTGAAGGCGCGGTAGCGCGAGAGGGAGAGGTCCCGCTCCGGCGTGAGGGGCTCGGCCACGCGGACCCAGCGCACGCTCGCGCGCCCTCCCGAGAAGTCCCTGCCGCCCGAGCCCACCGCGGTCCTGTCGACGGTGCAGCGACAGCCCGTCTCGACCTCCCGGAACAGCAGGTCGAGCGGGCTCTCGAACCCCTCGTCGGCCTCGCTCGCCTGGGCGAGCGCGAGCAGCGTCATGAGCCCGGGGAGGTTCGCGTCCTCCCTGAGGCAGTGGTCGACGAGGTAGGAGACGAGTGCCGTGTAGAGCAGGCGCTCGGAGTTCTCCCAGAAGGGGTCGGCCGTGTCGCTCCTCGTGCGCGTCGTGTTGGCGATGAGGCAGTCGACGAGCTCCAGCACGTCCTGCTGCGTCCTCACGTACGCGATGGGGTTGTAGTGGTCCGAGCGGCGGAAGTCGACGGTGTCGATGCGACGCACCCGGTAGCCGAGCGACGAGAGCACGGGCCCCACCTCGCCCGCGAGCGTGCCCTTGGGGTCCGTCACGAGGAGGGAGGCGTTCGCCTGCAGCAGGTTCGGCAGCACGTAGCCCCTCGTCTTGCCCGAGCCCGAGCCACCCACGACGAGCACGTTGCGGTTGCGTTCGTAGCGCGGGTCGTGGTCCGCGCGCGTGAGCGCGAGCGAGACGTGCCTGGTGAGGATGATGTTCGCGAAGGGGTCGTGCGCGTCGGCGAAGCGGGCCGCCTCACGAGTCGTCGCCCACCGGGCCGAGCCGTGCTCCTCGCCCCGGCGATAGTTGCCGACCCGCATGAGCTGACGCGACCACGCGACGAGTACGCCGCAGCACGCGAGGACGCCTGCCATGAGGGGGACCGTCTCGAGGGAGGGCGCGATCCCGTTGGCGGCGACATATGCGGGCATCTGCAGGACGGCGTCCCGGAGATGGGCCATGGCCGGTGCGGGCATGGACGAGACCGTGGCGGCGTACAGGTCACCTGCGAGGAACGCAACACCGGATGCGGCTGCGACGACGGGTGCGGGAAGGGCACGTGCGGTGCTCACTTCGCCCTCGTCTCCTGCATGTGGTGCGCGGGCTCGGGCACGTGCTCGTGCGCCTGGCCCTCGGCCTGGGCCGCACACGCCTCTCGCACGCGCGTCGCCCGCTCGATGAGGGGCTCCTCGTCACGGATGGCCTCACGGTCGTGCGACGAGCGCTCGCGGATCTGCGCTGCGACACGCTCGCCGGCCTTCCTGGCGTCACCGGCAAGGGCGTCGAAGCCCGCCGAGACACCCGGCGCGTCGGCGGTCCGGAACACGAGCCAGGTCCTGCCCTGTCCGTCATCGTTGAAATAGTGGAGAAGACCGTCCGAGGAGAGCCGTGAGTCTATGGCACGCCGGATCGCGGGGAAGTCCTCGAGCTCCTTGAACTCGTGGAGGTCGAGCTTGGCGTACTCGGGCAACCTGGCACCACCAGTGCCGACGGCCTCGGGCGCCATGTCACGTGCGTGCTCGAGGGCGGCTGAGAGCCTGTCGACCGCCTGCTGCATCTGTGCCTGTGCGGAGCCGGCACCGGGATGCTGCCTTGCGTAGAGGCCGATGCGCATGGTCCACTCGTAGAGCTGCTGCCCCGCATCGTCCCCGAAGTCCTCAGCCATGCCGTCACCCTCCCTAGGTGGCGGCGGGCCCTGGCGTCGGCAGGCCGCGGTCGCGGCCACTGTCTTACCGGGTCGGTGTCGGATGCCGGACGCGACCCGCCGAGGACGATTACACAAGAGATGCCTGGCGGTGTGGGCGCCGTTGGCCGGGTTGGCTGAGGCGAGTAATAGTCAGGGCTCTGTTAACTCGCCAATGGCAGTAGTGTCCGACGTAGGAAGCACCGCTTTTCCAGGTTGGCAAGGCACCCGGAGGGTCATATGGAAGACAAGATGAGAGTAATCGTCCGTAACATGAGTACCAAGGAACGGGGAGGAGATGCCGAGCCTGCCGCTCGAGGCGATGGCCGACGAGGCATCCAACAGCTTTAAGGCCGCGGCGTGCCCGAGGTGCGGGTGCGCGCGTGTCGTGCGCAAGGGCCATGCCCCGCCCGGCCGGCGCATCGTAGTACGAGACGGGGTCCTACGGGGCATATGCAGGGACAAGGCGGACATCATGACATGCACGGACGCGAGGGGCAACATGTTCCTGCAGGAGGTATACCTGGGCAAGGCCGGCGTCTCGACATGCAGGGCCGGACCTGTCAGATGTGCGCTCCGAGGGGCGACCGTCTCCACCGACAGACTCTCGGGATACGTCACAAGGTGTTAGCCGAGATGGGTGTTCGCATGCATAGGAGATTCGCATCAAGCGGTAGCCATGCACCCCTTGACAGGGCGGATGCGCTCCATTCGGCCCTCTCGCACTCTCTCGCACCGTTCCGTGGGGGTCTCGACCAGAAGACTCTACGGCTACCTGATGCGGCCCGAGTGGACGCTTGAGGCCCGACGCTCGCGAGGGCGCACAGACCTCCTGCTCGAACAGCCCAGCGTCGAGCCGTACGCAAGGACATGGCGCAGCTACGCCAAGACTCCCTACCCGTTCCATCCAGAGCTCAATCAACAGATGTCATTGGTGGGCTAACAGAGCCTTCGTCTTACAGGAAGAAATCCCGCCATCGGGCTGGGGTTTCTAGGCCAGGCCTTCCGCCCCGTTCGACTTGATGATCCTCTGGTACGCGTAGAACGAGTCCTTGCGGGTGCGCTCATAGGTGCCCGTGCCGTCGTCGTGCTTGTCGACGTAGACGAAGCCGTAGCGCTTGCGCATCTCGCCGGTGCCGGCCGAGACCAGGTCGATCGGGCCCCACCAGGTGTAGCCGACGAGGTCGACGCCGTCGGCGATGGCCTCGCCCATGGCGCGCACGTGCCTCTTGAGGTAGGCGATGCGGTACTGGTCATGGATGGCGCCGTCCGGGGCGACCTCGTCCCTGGCCCCCATGCCGTTCTCCACGACCATGAGTGGGATCCTGTAGCGGTCGTAGATCTCGTTGAGCGCGTAGCGCAGCCCCGCGGGGTCGATCTGCCAGCCCCAGTCGGTCTTCTCGAGGTAGGGGTTCTCCCCGCCGAAGGTCATGTTGCCCTGGGTCCGCCTGAGGTCGGCGTGCGTGCCCACCGTGGTGCTCATGTAGTAGGAGAACGTGTAGAAGTCGACCCTGCCGGCCTCGATGTCGGCAAGGTCGCCGGGTTCGATGTCGATGTCGACGCCGTCCTCCTCGAACATGCGCCGGGCGTAGGAGGGGTAGGCCCCCCGCACCTGCACGTCCGAGCAGAACCAGTTCATGCGACGCATCTCGGCCTGGTTCGCGAGGACGTCGGCCGGGTCGCACGTGGCCGCATAGGACAGGACGAAGCAGTCCATGTTGCCCATCCTGAACCGGGGGTACCTCTCGTGGGCGAGGCGGACCACGCGCCCGGAGGCCACGAACTGGTGGTGGAGCGCCTGGAAGCGCTGCTGGGGCGTGGTGCGGATCTCGCTCATGGGACCCTCGAAGCCCTGGATGAGGCCCGTCTCCATCATGGAGCCCATGTCCGAGGTGCCGCAGTTGATCTCGTTGAACGTGAGCCAGTAGCGGACCTTGTCCTGGTAGCGCTCGAACACGGTCGCGCAGTAGCGCTCGAAGAGGCCGATGAGCTCGCGCGAGGCCCAGCCGTCATACCTCTCGACCAGGTGGTAGGGCATCTCGTAGTGCGAGAGCGTCACCAGGGGCTCGATGCCGTGCTCGCGGCAGCAGTCGAAGACCCTGTCGTAGAAGGCGAGGCCCTGCTCGTTGGGCCGCTCGTCGTCGCCGTTCGGGAAGATGCGGCTCCAGGAGATGGACATGCGGAACATGTTGAAGCCCATCTCGGCGAGCAGGGCTATGTCGGCGGCGTAGCGATGGTAGAAGTCGACGCCGTCATGGTTGGGGTAGAGCACGTCCGGACGGATGCCCACCGTGATTTCCCGGGCCTTCTCGAAGCTACCGCCCGTGAGGTGGTCGTCCACGGAGGCACCACGACCGTCCACGTCCCAGGCGCCCTCGAGCTGGTTGGCCGCCGTAGCACCTCCCCAGTAGAAGCCGTCAGGAAAAAGCTGCCCGTCTGCCATGTCACGCCCTCCAATATCACGGTCGTCCATTGATATGCGCCACCTAGAACTACTTCACCAGAGTGGCAAATTCACGCAGGCCTCGACGAGGACCGCGAACGACCCTTCCTCCACACTGAAGACGGAAAACCGCGTTCGCCATCCCCAAGCACCCCATCGCAGTAGATTGCGGGATATAATCCACGCTGCCATGAAAGAAGTCGGGAGCTTCAGGCTGATTATGTCGAAGTCGACCAACGGCGGGACTCCACCTGCACCACAGACACTGGCTGATATGCCCTCAATATGAGAGCGTCTCTCGCTACTTCGAGTCCCTCGTCAACCTCATGAGGGTCTTCTGGGATTCCCTTGCCTTAATTGTATTCTCCCCATATCTCACCTGAAAGAGCCAGCAGTAAAGGCAGTCAAGAATGAAGTGGGTCGCATCGAACGAAGCGAACGTTTCCCTCTTGACCGAGAACGAGCTGCTCTCCTTGCTATTGATGGTGACAACCTCGTCGCAGAGGCCCGCCAACGAGCTCAACTCGTTGTTGGTTATCGCCGTCGTGTGACACCCCCTCGAGCGAAGGATTCTCGCATAAGAGACGGTCATCTCCGTCTCGCCGGATTGCGAGATGAGGATGTTGCATGAGTTCTTGGCCGCACACAGGGCATATCCCCTCTGGACGAAGGCGTCTTGGTCGACATTCACCTGTTTGCCCATACGCACTAGTTTCGTTTTAAAGTCGAGGGCGGCTGGCACGGACGTGCCCACCGTGAATATATTGACCACGTCTGCGGAGTCGAGGATCGATACCATTCGGGCAATCTGTTGATAGTCAAAGCCAGCTATCACGTTATTAATTGCGTTCGCCGCAAGGTTGCCAAGCTTCCATGCGATTTGTTCGTGAGTATCACCCATGTCGAACGGCATGTTCGCATCAATCGCCACCCTTCTGGACGACTGCTCGCACTCTGCGACGAAGACCACGCGGAACTCCCGGTAGCCCGTGGTGCCCAGCTTCTTGCAGAGGCGCACGATCGTTGCGGGCGAGGACTTGGTCAGCATCGCGAGGCTCTTGATTGACGAATCGCGAACGTCCATCCCGTTTGCGAGAAGATAGTCCGCTATCGCGCACTCCGTCTTGGAGAAGCCTCTCTTCTCCCCCAGCCGCTCGAGGATCATACAACACCCCTCTCCGCGAAAAGGACTGCGTGCCGCAGACATAGCACGCAGTCCCGAGTTGATATAAAGCCAACACCGGATAATGTCGATGATAGCCTAGTTGAACTCCTTCATCTTTCCGCTCTTAAGCAAGAAGGAGGTGAGTCCAAAGGAAACCGCAACGGAGACGACTATTCCAATGCAATAGAAGGGCAGGTTGACCGTCCCAAGCCACCCTCCGAAGGCCAACAGCCCCGAAAAAGCGAAGTTAGTCGCACCAACTTGGCCAATGCCAAGTACGAGGCCAGCAATCGCACCGGAGCAAATCATCGTGCCAATGAGGTACTTGCTTCGCAGCACGATGCCATAGAGTCCGGGCTCGGTAATGCCGCACAGAAAGTTTGTGAACGCGGCGGAGCCGGCAACCTCCTTGTCATGCCCGTTCTTTGCGAAAACCAGCACTGCAAGACAAATTCCAAGGACCGCGTAGTTTCCCATACCGCCAGCGGGGAGACTGTACTCATATCCTTGGGCCGCCATGACGCTTAGTTCAAGTGGGAGCACCGCCCAGTGGAGGCCTAGGAGGATGACCAGGGTGAAGAAGGCGCCGAAAACGAGGTCGAGAAGGATGACCTGCGTTGCGAGAACGTTATAGACGGCAAGGACCCCGTTTGCGATGAAACCACCGATGGGTCCGAATACCATGACGGTGGCCGGGACGAACACGACGAGGCAGACCAGCGGGACCAGGATGAACTGAAATGCCTGGGGAAGGGCCTTTTTAAGCCAACGCTCAAGGTAGCTCATGCACCAGATAGCAAGAAGAATGGGGATGAACGTCCCACTGAGGTTGAATGCCGTAAACCCAATGCCAAGCAGATTGACCGTCTCTCCCGTCACGAGCAAGTTGGAAACGCCAGGGTACATGACAGCCGCGCCAAGTGTAGCCGCAACATAGGGATTGCACTTGAAGTGCTTGCCGGCAGTGAACGCAAGCATGATGGGAAAGAAGTAGACTATACTGTAGAAGATCGCGTAAAAGGTCTGGTAGGTGAGACTCGCACTGTCCACGATGCCGAGATTCGAGAGCAGCCCGATGACGCCGGAGGCGATTCCTCCCGTGGCGAGCAGCGGAATGTAGGGAGAGTAGACGTCAGACATCATGCGAGTAAAGCGGTCAAGCAGGCCTATCTTCTCCCTATCCTGTTTTGAGGTGACCGGGTCCTCAATCACATCGGACCTGGAGATGCCCCGGGCAACAATCTCAGGCATCGAGATCAGCTGGTCGTAGACCGCGCCCACATGACTCCCGATGATAACCTGATATGTGCCAGCACCCACCGCCGTCCCCAAGATTCCGCTTACTTCCTTGAATGCCTCCTGATCGAATTTGTCCTTGTCTTTCAAGGTGAAGCGGAGCCTCGTCGCGCAATGGATGACGTTGACGACGTTATCAACACCGCCGACATGGTCAACGATTGCCTGGCAGAGCTCACTGTAGTCTTTTGACATCATTCCCCCTTCTCTTTTCTGCACGTATTGACGAAGTTGCTAGGATTTAAACAAGTGTCGTCTAGCCTCCTTCCGACTCCGGTCCGCCGGCTCCGAATACGCCTAGACCGACAGCCCGAACGAGCGGCCCTCGAACACCGCGTTCATAATGTTCGACGGCTTGACGCAGTCTCCAATCGAGACCGTGTTGCGGATAACGCCGTAGAGACCCTCGACCTCACCTTGACGTGTGGTCATCCCCGTGGAGACGACCATGTTGTCATAGGGAATCGCGGTCTTCTCGCCTGTCGGGCCGGAGAAGACGACATCCGTATCTGTGACCTCGAGGCACGAGCTTCCCAGGAGCATGCGGATGTTCTCGTGGAGGCAGAACTTCTGCCTTATGGCCTCCCTATAGAGCCCATTTGCGTTGCCGGCCAACATGCTGGACATCTCGATGACGGTGACCTCATGGCCCTCTTCTGCCAACGAGAGGGCCATCTCACAGCCGATTGATCCACCACCAAGGATGACAACGCGCCTCCCCAATGTCTCACGGCTCGCAATGGAGGCAGTTCCCGTCATCACTCGCTTGTTATCGATTCCCGTGATTCGAGGCACCCGCTCTTTGGCACCGATGCAAATACAGACCGCATCAGGTTTGAGGACAGCGATTGTGTCAGCAGTTACGGTCTCGCCAAGCCGAACGTCTATGCCCCGGCGGCTTATCTGCGTCTTGAAACGCTCTAGGAGGCGCACGACCTCTGACTTATGAGGCTCCATGGCGATGAAGCGGAGCATCCCGCCGAGCTCTTGCTCCTTCTCGATAAGGGTGACGGAGTGACCTCTGTCATGTGCCGTGATGGCTGCTTCCATTCCACCAGGTCCCCCTCCAACAATCAAGATCTTCTTGTGCACTTCCGCAGGAGGGACCTTCCTCGGGATGAACGTCTCGTGGTGGAAGCGAGGATTCACCGAGCATCCGACGTTCCAGTGGTCGGATGCGATGTGATAGCAATTTGAGCAGCGGAGGCATGGGACTATGTCTTCCGGGCGGTCTTCCGAGGCCTTCCTTGGCCATTGTGGGTCGGCGATTAGCTCGCGGCCGAGGGAGACGAAGTCGACGTCCCCTCGCGAGATTGCCTCGTCTGCCATCTCAGGAGTGAGTACGGCCCCCACAACGCTTACGGGAATGCCGACGGCCCGCTTCACCTCACGCGCCCATTCCAGATTCGGCATGGGCTCCTCGAGATTGGTTGTAATTGTGTGAACGTTAGCTACCTTGTTGATGTCGATTCCCGACGAGACCTGAATCGTATCGACAAAGGGCTCCGCCATCTTGGCGAATGCAACCACATCCCGAAAGTCAATTCCATCTGGCACCCACTCACTCGCGCTGATGCGCATCTCAACGGGATACCGAGGCCCCACGGCCTGTCTCACCGTTTCAAGGATGCGCAGCGGGAACCGAGCACGGTTCTCGAGACTACCGCCATACTCGTCATAACGATGGTTGTATAGCGGCGAAAGGAACTGCGCTGGAAGCCACCCGTGTCCAAAGTGCAGGAACACCGAGTCGAACCCTGCCTTAAGCGCTCCCTCACACGTCTTAGAATACCAATCGAGCGTCTCTTGCATCATCGGCTCGTCCATACCCCTGACCTCGACGCCATCTTCCCGAATAAAGGAGCAGGGTCCCTTGGCATAGTCGATTACCCTTGCGTGCAGCCCACCGTGGAATATCTCGATAGAGGCCCGCGCACCTCCGCTGTGTATCACCATGACCCGATCATGTGTAGCCTCTCGTTGGTACTTCTCGAACGGCCAAGGCTCGCCGCCACTTGAGAAGCTTGACCGTCCGGGCTCGACAATTGCATGCCCAGCCACAACGAGAGCCGCACCCCCTATTGCCTTCTCCTCGAAGAGGTCACCAGTCGGAGCCGCCATGATACGGTTCTTCAGTATCATTCCGTTGATCGTAATAGGTTCAAAAAGGCTATCGAACATCATCTTTTCCCCTGCCAACTCAAGAGCTACTCCGCCTCAACCACGATGAGGATAAATGAGCTTAGGGGGAGGACGTTTTAGGTCATCGTTTTGATTGGTAAGTTTCTCCTTGATAAGCTATACGGACGTCCATCGTGAAAAAAAGTTGCATGCTGGCTATGGCTGATGGGTACGCCACCAGGAAAAACAAGCGACAGCCTCACATGTAAGAACGCATGGCACGCACGAGAGGAGCCTCTTCGGTGACGAGCGAGTAGCCATCACGGCAACCGACAGGGCCCTCCACCCTGCGCAGTACTTCTCACTTCGCGACAAGTCATACCAACCGAAGCACCCCAAGGCGTTTGCGGGAGGCTGAACGGACGCAGGGCTTTCCGCTACATGTCTCTCGGACGTCCTCAAGAACAAGAGTGAAGAACGAGATGCAGAGAAGAAGCGCCTACCGCACGCATGAAGAAAGTGCATACCGCAGTCGAGGAAAACCCCTTACCGAAATCATCCTCGACAGCCGCGGGCTCTCTGGGCACCATTCAGAAGGAGGCAAAAGCGCGCGTGCGTCGAAGCTCTGCGCTTCGACGCATACACGTTCCACATAGGCGCGCCCTATTTCAATTTCCTGAAACAGCAGGTCGAGCAGTGAGAGATAGTTCTCGACGTTTTCCCAGAACGGGTCCCCGCTATGTTCCCTGTCGCCAGTAGCGTTGGTGATAAGGCACTCCATGAACTCAAGGATATCAGCCTCGCCGCGCATATAGGCGAGCGGGCTATAGCAAAGCGAAGCGCTCATGGCGGGAGTGTTGAACACCTTGATGTCACATCCCGCCTCCTCCTGCACGCGGTCGGTGTTAGGAAAGCTCGTCCCCTTAGGGTCGGTGACAAAGTAGTCGGAATTCAACTGTATGAGGTTGGGCTCCACATACTCGCGCGCCTTCCCGGAGCCTTCCACTACGAGATTGTTGTGATTGCGGTCGTACTTGCGTGAGCGCCCCACAAGACAGAACATCAGACTGTAGTGCTCGGTGAAGAAGGATAGGCTCCGTTCATATGCCCTACACCCCTGTCAATAGATAAAGGCTGTTCGCCCCCTCATCAGAAGCCCTCGAGACCCAATGGCGCCTGTCCTGAGCCATCCTTGCCGCCCTTCCTTGAAAGGTCTAGTGGAAGCCCTGTCCCCGCACGCCTCCTGTCGCCACCTACGAGGGTCACGTCCATGCACGTCTCGGCAAGCCTCGAGACGATGGCCTCGGCGGTCTCGCGCTCGCCCCTCTGGGCAAGGCGGTCCCTGAGGCCTCCCATGGTGTACTGCGAGGTGATGACCACGGGCAGCATCCTCTCGTAGCGCGCGTTCACGAGCGTGAAGAGCGTCGTGAGGGCCCACCTGGTGTTCGACTCCTTGCCGAGGTCGTCGAGCACGAGCATCCCGCACGACAGGTAGCGTTCCATCTCGCGCTTGCTCGAGGATCTGCTGTCATAGGTCTCCTGGATGTTCGTGAGGATGTCCAGTGCCGAGCTGAAGATCGCGTCGCACCCCCTCTGCGCGAGGGCGCAGGCGATCGCCGCCGCGTTGTAGGTCTTGCCGGTCCCCACGGGGCCGTGCACGTAGAGCCCTGTCGACGTCTCCTTCTTCACGAATGAGTCGACGTACGCCCTGCAGTACCCGTTCGTGAGTGTGACGTCGGCGAACCTCGCCGGCACGCCCGCACGCGCGAGGAGACGTGCCCTCTCGTCCCGTTCGGCCCTCTCGTCGGCCTCGGCACGCTCCCTGTCGGCCCGCCTCTCGCCCTCGCAGCCGCAGCCCACGTGCGAGACCCAGTAGACCTTCCCGGCGAACAGCGCCCCGAGCGGGTCCAGCGGCTTGCCGCAGTGCGGGCATGGCACCTTCCCCGGCCCCTCGTCGACGAGTCCCTCCGCATGGGCCTCGGCCGACGTGATGAGGCGTCGCGCGCCCCTCTCCTCTCCATGCACTCTATTCTCCTCTCTATTCTTGGGTGACAATTCGCCAGGGGTGGGGGTGACGATCCGTCACCCCATTCGGTCCTTGTGGGTGACGATCTGTCAGGGGGGTGACAGGATGTCATGACGATCCGTCACCCCCCTGGACGGCCGTGGAGGATCGCGGAAATCGCCTCCCTGTTCACGCGATACTCCCTGGTGACGCATCCTTTGGCATGGCATCTCACGCCCACGTCCTCGATGAGCCCGCCCTCGCAGAGCCTGGCGAACGCACGTACCACCTGACGGACGCTCGTGCCGAGGAACTCGGCGCACCGGGCCCTGCTCTCGTAGTAGGTCCCCTCGGTGGTGGTGCAGAAACTCAGGATGCGGGCGTAGACCAGGAGCTCGATGCCGCCGAGGCCGAGCTCGTGGGTCATGAAGCGGTAGATCGTCACGTACTCGTCCGGCCTGCCGCTAGCGGGCATCCCCGGCCCCCGGCCTCACGCCCCTCTGGTCGCGCCAGAGCAGCGTGTTCCTGCCGAGCCAGGCGAGCAGGTCCTCGCGGTGGATGAAGCCGTTCCTCGTCTGGCCCTCGAGGCATCGGATCGGCATGGGGTCGTCGGCCTGGTTGGCAAGCCTCCTTATCCGCGTGACATGGACGTGCAGGAGCCTCGACACCTCCTCGATGGTGTAGTACTCCTTGATGCTCACGCCCCAGCCGCCAAGCAGGACGTCGCCCTCAATCTGCCTTCCAGTCATGACTGATCATCTCCAATCGGAGGGGTGGATGGCCGGCACGCAGGCATGGGGACCCGCCTCATGGGCCGGTGCGTGTCGTGTGCTCCGGCCTCGTCTATGCCGGCCATGGGTACCAAGACACTACCGTCTCTCCGGGACGGGGACGTCCGGCGTGGACGGCCGTTCCCGGCGGGCAGCCCCTCACAGGCCCCCATGGTCACAGACCTCCTCGAGCCCGGCGTAGCGGATGAGGGCGGCGCGGTTGATGCGCCACTGGTAGCCGACCTTCACGCACCTGATCTTGTTGAGGATGCAGAGCCTCGTGACCGTCCTCACGGAGACGTTGAGGATGTCGGCCGCCTCCCTCACGTCGATGAGCTCGGGCCTTCGCCTGCGGGGCGTGGCGTCTTCGCGGTGCTCGGTCATGTGATCCGTCGTCATCTCTCGTCCCACCTCGTGTCGTCTTCGGTTCGGTGCGAGGGGCAGATTAGGGCAGTCGGGCGGCCGGCGTCGCCGTCGGGAGGGGGCCAGCGTCTCCTAGGGTCTCCTAGGGACACGCACCACCGAATGGCCATTTCTCGCCGCCTTGGCACCGCTGTGACGGGTTGTCTTGCAGAGTCCCAGGGCATCCGGCGGCCCCGGTCCCGGAGGGCCCGAAGGGACGGCCTCGTTGCGGATAAGTTACAGCCGCCTGCCACTCGCCGATTGGCCGTTTTCGGCCAGTTTGGTGCAAGCCGTGGTGCACGCCTTGGTGCACGAAAAAAGCAGGCCAGAGCGACTAGGCATCTGACCTGCTGTATCATGTGGTGGGCGTTGCAAGATTTGAACTTGCGACCTCTTCCGTGTCAGGGAAGCGCTCTCCCCCTGAGCTAAACGCCCGATCATGTGGTGCTGCGTGGGGGTTGCAGCGAAGAAACTATACGCGAACTATCACGCCGATGCAACCGAGAATGCCCACGAGCACACAGAAAAGCCCTGAGCACGGTCGCCAGGATGGGCAAACCGCAATCTCCCAGGCTAGCCAACGGCCGCCGACACGAGCGTCGCCGCCGCGAACACTCCCACCCAGAACACGATCACGCCCGCCATGAGCATGATCGCGGGCTTCCAGATCGCCTTGGCAAGATCGACGTCCCCGCCGTGGAGCATGCGCCAGAACAACCTGCCAAGAATCACGACGGCCCACACCTCGAGCACCCCGGCCACGACAAACGCGATCCACATCGGCGCGGTGACGATGACCATGCCCGTCACGACCACGGCCGTGACGGCATACGCGAGCAGCACCACGGCCGAGACCCCAAAGAAGCAGAGCAGCCCGAGAATGACCATGCGCCCTCCGTCCGATGCAAAACCGATACGCCCAAGCCTAGCACGCCCCCACACGAGGTCGCACGCCTATTTGCGCACGACCCCTCCACCGAGCACGCGCAGCCCGTCGTAGATCACCGCGCTCTGGCCCGGCGCCACCCTGCGCACGGGCTCGGGAAGGCACACGCGCACGAGACCGTCGCCGCCCGTCTCCACGCGAGCCTCGCGCAGCTCCCCCGTGTGGCGCGTGCGCACGAGGTAGCTCCCCGGTACGGGCGTCTCGCCGGCGATCCAGCGCACGTCCTCGAGCACGAGCTCGCGCGTCCAGAGCGCCGGGCAGGCGCGGTCGGCCGTGACATAGACGACGTTTCTCTCGGTGTCCGTGTCCACCACGTAGCGCGCGGGGCCACCCCCGAGGTCGAGCCCCTTGCGCTGCCCGACGGTAAAGAGGAAGGCACCGTCGTGACGGCCCAGCACATGGCCCGTCTCCCACTCCACGACGTCTCCCGCCCGTCGCTCGAGCGCGTCGAGCAGGAAGGTGCGCATCCCCACCGGTCCCACGAAGCAGATGCCGTCGGAATCGGGCTTTGCCTCTACCCCCAGCCCGCGACAGGCGCAGGCCGCGCGCACGTCCGCCTTGCTCGCATAGTCGCCCACGGGAAAGAGCACGCGGCTGAACGTGGCCCCGGGCACGCGCCAGAGGAAGTAGGTCTGGTCCTTGTGCTCGTCGGCGGAGCGCAGGAGCACGGCTGGCTCGTCTGCCACGGACGCATGCTCCACGCGGGCGTAGTGGCCCGTCGCCACGAAGTCCGCGCCCTGCGAGAAGGCCCTCTCGGCAAAAGTTCCGAACTTGATGGTCTGGTTGCACATGACATCGGGATTGGGCGTATACCCCCGGGCGTAGGCGTCGACGAGGTAGCTCACCACCGTGTCGCGGTACTCCTTCTCGCAGTCCCACACCTCGAGCGACACACCCAGCGTCACGGCCACGCGCTCAGCGTCGGCGAGGTCGTCCGCCCAGGGGCACCTGAACCCCGGTAGGTCACGCGACCAGTTGCGCATGTAGACGGCATGCACGTCGTAGCCCTGCTCCACGAGCAGGGCGGTGGCAAGGGCCGAGTCCACCCCACCCGAAAGCCCGACGAAGACCTTCTCGGCCATCAGAACTTCTCCGCCATCAGATGCCCCGAGAGCGCGGTCATGTCCGCGTCCGTGCGGCCGAGGCGTTCCATCTCCCCGTGCACGGCGAAGACGATCACCCGGATCGCATAGTCCACCTCGGCAGACGTGGTCGGTCGACCGAGCGTGAGGCGCAGGCTCCCCTCGGCGGCGCCGCGCGGGAGGCCTATCGCCTGGAGCACGTGCGAGCTGCGCATGCGGCTGGCGGCGCAGGCCGAGCCCGTGCCCACCGAGACCCCCGAGCGCTCGAGGAGGATCACGAGGCGCCGTGCCTCGAGTCCTGGGAACGACACGTGGAGAAGGCCGGGAAGGCGGTCCCTGGCCCTTCTGGGACCCGAGACCACCATCCATGGGAAAGCGGACGAGAGACCCTCCTCCAGGCGCCCCCTGAGCGTCTCGAGCCGTCTGGACTCCTCGCCACGACAGTCCTGCGCAAGCTCCATCGCCCGCGCGAAACCCACGACGCCCGCCACGTTCTCGGTTCCGGAGCGCACGCCGTTCTCCTGTCCGCCGCCAAGGACGAGCGGGCGCAGCCGCACGTCATCCGACGTCCAGAGAAGGCCCACCTGCTTGGGGCCGTATATCTTCGCGGCCGAGAGCGTGACCATGTCCACGCCGAGCGAGGCCACGTTGACGGCCATGGAACCAAGTGCCTGCGAGGCATCGGTATGCAGGTAGATGGGGGTCTTCTCCCCCTCGTCTATCCTGCGGGCACGCTCCTTTGCCACGACGCGGGAGATCTCGCGCACGGGCTGGACGGTACCGATCTCGCCGTTGGCGAGCTCCACCGAGACGAGCTCCGTCCCGGGCGTGATGGCGCGACGCACCGCCTCGGGGTCCACGCGGCCGTCGTCTCCCACGTTCACGGTGCGGCGAGGGTGCGTGCCGGCGCAGGCGAGCACGCTCTCGTGCTCGGCGGCATCGACCACCACGTGGCCCTCCACGGCCGCGAAGGCGAGGTTGTTGGCCTCGGTGGCACCTGCCGTGAGCGTGATCGCGGCAGGCCGTGCGCCGATGGCGCGGGCGAGCGTCGCGCGGGCGCGCTCCATGTCGTCGCGCACGCCGCGGGCGAGCTCGTAGGGCGAGGAGGGGTTGTAGAACCACCCTGTGAGATAGGGGGCCATGGCCTCGACCACCTCCGGTGCCATGGGAGTGGCGGCGGCGTAGTCGAGGTAGGCGGACGTCGTATCCGTCCCGGCGCTCACCTGGGGCCACCTATCTCGAGGTTCTGGAACCTGCCTGCGATGAAGGCGTCGGAGTAGTAGTCGTCCACCCACACGTCCAAGGCGGTCTGCGCGGGCACGCCGGCATCACGCTCCGTCTTGCGGTTGAAGCAGGCCACCGTCATGAAGATGTCGGCGGCGAGGTACACGGTGAGGAGCAGCACGAACACGAACTGGCGCTTGGAGGTGGGCATGCCGATGCGGTAGAGCAGCACAGGCATCACGACGTGGTACCACACCAGGCCAAGAAGTCCCCAGAACACGAGGAAGCGCCAGGCCACCCACTTGGTGATGTGGTCAGGCAGGTGCAAGTACGACCATGACGTGGCGTTGAAGAGCATCTCCATGGACCAACCCGTGATCTGCTCAAGCAGACCGCCGATGACGGCGGCCACGAGAAAGACCTGCCAGCCCCTGGCTCCGTGATGGCGGAGCTCGAAGGAGACGACCGTGAGGAAGACGGCACCAAAGCCGTAGAGCGGCGAGAAGGGACCCCATACGAGCCCCACGCGGTTCTGGGCGAGTCCCGCCGTGATGAGCATCCATATCTCCTCGAGGAGAAGGCCCGCCATGCAGCCGATGAAGAAGACGATGGCGATCTGGTACCAGCCGAGGGACATCGCGTCAAGATAGGCGTTGATCTCATCGGCACGCGCACGGACGAGGGTCACCACCTGCTCTGGACCGTCCTCGGTGTCGATGCCCTCCAGGTCGCGGTCGGCCACCTCCTCGGCACGCTCCTCGGCGATATCCTCCCTGCGAACGAGGTCCTCGTCGACCTTCTCGCCTCCGCGAAGCCAGCCCCAGAAATAGCGCACCACGCGAGCAAAACCCATGACGATGAGAAACAGGAAGAGCATCATGAGGAAGCTTAGAAACATGCAGACCCTCCAACAGACAATACAGGCACAGTAACCGTAATTGTACGATACGTGGCGCGTCCGTGACGACCCGCGCGATTATGCGGCCCGTAACTGCGTTTTTCAAGACTCGTCCACCGTTTTTTGATTCTCACTTGCAACTCGGGGCGAGTTCTCGTATATTGTTCCTCGCGTTCGCGGGCTTAGCGCAGTTGGTAGCGCGCCACCTTGCCAAGGTGGAGGTCGCGGGTTCGAACCCCGTAGCCCGCTCCATGTTCTCTCCGGCCGGTTTCGATCGGCCTTTTTCATAGACGGCGAAGTGGCCAAGTGGTAAGGCACGGGCCTGCAAAGCCCTTACCCCCGGTTCGAATCCGGGCTTCGCCTCCAAATGATATCGGACACCCGCGTCGGCGTGGGTGTCCGTTTTTGCTTTGGGGTGCTATGGGTCGCTACTCGACCGTCTGGTAGGGGTGGCTCAACTTGACGAGGCGGACCACGGTCCCACCCGTGGGCTTCTGCGATATGACGAGGGAGTCGGCGAGAAGGCGCATGAGCTTGATGCCCCTCCCGCGCTCTGCGCAGAGCGGCACGTCGGGCTCGTCATCCTCGGGGATGAAGCCCTGCCCGCAGTCGGTGACCTCGACGATGGCCCTGTCGGGATAGGCCGACACCGTGGCCAGCACGCCGCCCTCGCAGGTATGATCCACGGCGTTACCCAAGGCCTCCCCTACCGCAAGGCACATGTCATAGAGGTCGTCCCCGCTGAACCGCATGCTTCCCAGGAGTTCCTCCACCCGACCGCGAGCCTCGGTCAGACCGTCGCCGTGCACACGCAGGGTGGTGCGCCAGAGTGGCAGGACGGAGGGGTCAAGCTCGGTGACCCTATGGCCCCTCACCGAGACGGGCATCTGGTCGAGCAGCCGCATAATCTCGAGGCTGTGATACACGCGCTCGGAGACATTGGTGAGCGACAGCAGCCCACCACGCCCCCGGAGGGACCTGAGCTCGCTCACGATGAGGCCCATCCCGGCGGAGTCCACGTACGAGGCGCCCGACATGTTGAGGATGATGCGAAGGCATCCCCCGTCCACGGCCGCGTCTATCGCACGGCGCACGCGCGGCACCGTGGTCACGTCGAGGTCGGAGCCCATCGTGAGTACTGATATGTTCGGCTCGGAGTTCATATGGGGCTTGTTCCCAAATCCCCGTCGCGCTAACGCCCCGATCATGCACGGGTCATTCTCGTCCGCCAGAGGAGACGGGTCGCTTCGCCCGACCCACCTCGTCAAAGCGCACGACGACCATGGCCACGTCATCATCGAGGTTGCGTCCCGTGAACGCGTCGAGTGTGGCCAGGAGCCTGTCGAGAAGACCATCGAAGCCGCGCGGGATCTCGTGCATGACCGCGTCACGCAGACCGGCCTCGCCGAAGAAGTCGCCTCGCACGTCGCGCGCCTCGGTCGTGCCATCGGTGTAGAGCAGCAGCACGTCACCCTCGCGGATGGGCGTCGTGCCGTCCTGGTAGGAGATGTCATGGAAGGCACCTACGACGCCTGACTGCACGTCAAGCATCTCGACCTCGCCGGAGGAGGCGCGCTGGAGGACCGCGGGCGGATGGCCGGCCGAGCAGTACGTGAGCGTGCCCGTATCGAGGTCGATGATGCCCACGAAGAGCGTGGCGAAGGTCTCCACGCGCGAGAATCCCAGGAGGAAGTCGTTGAGCGAGCGCACCATGCGCGCCGGTGCGAGGCCCTCCCACGCGTAGGCGCCGAGGGCGGTCTTGACGGCGGCCGAGACCGAGGCGGCCTCCACGCCCTTCCCCGAGACGTCGCCCATGATCACGCAGGCACGACGGTCCGGCAGATGGATGAGGTCGTAGAAGTCGCCGCCCACGAGGGCGGTCGCGGTCGCCGAGGAGTAGATGCCCTGGGCCGAGAGGCCGTCCACGTGCTGCAGCTCGTTCCTCATACCCGTCTGGAGCGCCTGGGAGATGCGCTTGTCCTGGTCGCGGGCCTCCTCCCCCCGGGCGATGTCATGCACGTCCTCTGCGAGGCGCAGCAGGAAGTCCTGCTCGACGTTGTCCATGGGCTCGGAGCCGTCAGGCCTCAGGAACATGCACGCGCGGCGCTCGCCACCGAGACGCCCCATGTCCATGAGGGCGCCGATGCATGGCTCGCCGAGGTCGCGCAGGAACGCGGAGAGCGGCGAGCCGCCTGCCAGGGGGACCACCGCAACGTCACCCTGGCGAAAGCCATCCGCGACCTCGTCGAGGGCAAACGGGAGGGAACGCTCGCCCATGAGTGGCAGGTCGGCCATGAGGATCTTCTGGTGGACGTTCTCCCCCACCGGCACGTACGCGGCGTCAAGCTCGTCCGCGGCGCGACCCAGCACGTCGCGCAGTACCTCGACGACGCCGGCGCCCTCGAACCCCGACATGAGCTGCTCACGCAGGTCGGAGCCAAGCGAGTCGAGACGCTCGGAGCGCTGTGCGCGCATGGCCGAGAAGGCTCCCACGAGCTGCACGGAGAGGTAGTGCGCAACCGAATCGAGGAGGCGCGCGTCATCTGCCGGTATCGGCCGCACACGCTTCCATCCGACCTCGATGATCGATATCACGTGGCCACCGAACCACACGGGCACGGCAACGAAGCTCGAGAAGGGCGGCAGAAGGTTCGTCCGGACGCGCAGGATCTCATGCGTGTCCTCGTTCACGACCTCACGCACGGTGAGCCTCCCCTGGCGCAGGGCGTCACCCGAGGGCACCACCACCCGCAGGCGAATGGCGCTTCCCTCGCGCGTGGTCAGCGCCTCCACGGTGCGACCGAACGCCATGAACTGCGGCACCTTCGCATCCGCGAGCGAATCGCTCAGGCCACGGAGATGAAAGCCATCCGGCTGGGCGAGGTAGACCACCGTGCCATCGGCGTCCATCGTCTCGGAGATCTCGTCGATGACGCGTCCGAAGAGGGTGTTCACGTCCTGCGAGTCAAGCGTGTCGAGAACGATCCGCAGAGCGCCGGAGAGCCTCCTGTTGGCACGGGCGAGGTCGGCCACGGCGCGGGCGCCCTCGTGTTCCGCCACGTCACGCGCCTCTATGGGGTACGCGACGAGAAGGTACGTCTCGCCAGGCGCATGCACGCGGTCGCAGCGCACGCGCATGGCCTCGGGGCTGCCGTCGGCACCCGTGCAGGTGATGATGGCAGACTGTCCGTCAACGGGAAAGGGAAGCTTGGCCGGCGAGAACTCCACCTCTGCGTCGTTTCTCTCAGGGGGAGGAAAGAGCGAGCGAACGTCGGCACCCGCGATTCCCGAACCGTGGCAGAGCATGTTGTTCGCAGCGTCGTTGGCAAGAAGGATGCGGCCGGCTCCATCGAAGGCCACGACGGCCTCACCCGTAAGCTGGAGCAGCATGGCGAGAGCACCCGCAAGGCTCCCCTCGCCGATACCCTCGATGTTCCTGGTGCTCAACGCCTTCGCAGCCACGCATCCCCTAGAGCTCGTCGGAACGGTACAGCTCCTCGGGTGCCAAGAAGACGAGTCCGGAGTCGCCCAGCTTGATGGCGAGCGGCTCCCCGGAGACCTTCACGACGTCGACGGTCCGACCGCCCAAAGAGCAGCTATAAGCGTACTCCACGTTGAGGTCGCACGAGGCGAGACGGTCGAGGATGCATCCAAGACCGCCCGGCGTGTTCTCGACCTCGACGGCAACGACCTTGGAAACGATCACCTGGTAACCTTCGCGCTCCACGATCATGGCAGCCGCTCGCGGGTGATCGCAGATGATGCGAAGCAGGACGAGGTCCGTGTCGTTGGCGATCATGAGGGCGTGAATCTGTATGCCCGCCGCTCCGAGCTTGTGGCAGAGGCCGGCAAGCGTGCCGGAGCTGACGGGAAGGCAGATGGTGAGCTGATCGATGAGCATGGCGACTCCTCCCTAATCAAGGTTGAGACCATGTCCATGTTCTCAGCTCCCGGAGTCGGGCGGATTTCGCTTGCGATACGTTTCTGCAACCGTGGAGGGTCGTGGCTGCTCCTCTTAGCCAGATGTCGCAGATAACGACATTATCGTGGCGCTGACGTTCAAGAAATGTCGTTATCTGCGACATCTGGCTAAGGGGGAGGGCACGACATCGATCAGACCCGTTGGAACCACCGTGGAACACGAGACGACCATCGAGACCGGCACCCACGCAGGGTCCACGAAAACAAAAGGACCCCCATCCCTGGGGGTCCTGACACCTCATGGTGTCGGAGGCGGGACTTGAACCCGCACGACCTTTTAGTCGGTCACTAGCACCTCAAGCTAGCGCGTCTGCCAATTCCGCCACTCCGACGTGCGTCTTACGGCAAGGGAAATACTAACACACTTCCCGGCGATGCAAGCGAGAAATCCGATGTGGCCCATTTCTGCGAAGAAGCTGCTAACTCCGACAAACGCATGCTCGTACCAGCGAAAAGCCCACCCGCGACTGCGAATGGGCCTTTCGGGTTGTCCATCGTTGTACCCTACAGCTCGATCGAGGCAGCCTTGATGGGGTTGGGTGCGGAGAAGTGACAGGCGCAGTAATGCCTTGGGCCAACCTCTCGAAGCTCGGGAACCTCTTGGGCACAGCGGCTCGTGGCCATCGGACAGCGCGTGTGGAACGGGCAGCCCGACGGCGGGTCGATCGGCGAGGGTGGATCACCCTTCAGGATGATGCGCTTGCGCGAGTGCTGGATGTCGGGGTCGGGCACCGGCACGGCCGAGAGGAGCGACTGCGTGTACGGGTGGTTGGGAGCCGCGTAGAGCTCCTTCCAGTCGGCTACCTCCATGAGGTGGCCAAGGTACATGACCGCGATGCGATTGGAAACGTGCTGCACGACGGAGAGGTCGTGGGCGATGAACAGGTACGCCGTGCCAAACTCCTGCTGGAGGTCGGCGAGAAGGTTCAGCACCTGTGCCTGGATGGAGACGTCAAGGGCCGAGACAGGCTCGTCGCAGATGATCAGCTTCGGGCGCAGGGCGAAGGCGCGAGCGATGCCCACGCGCTGACGCTGACCGCCGGAGAACTCGTGCGGATAGCGGTTGATGTGCTCGGGGTTGAGCCCGACGATATCGAGGAGCGACGCCACATAGCGGACGCGATCCTCCCTGTCGGGCATGAGGCCGTGGATGACAAGCGGCTCGGAGACGATCTCGCCGATGGTCATGCGGGGGTTCAGCGAGGCGTACGGGTCCTGGAAGATGTACTGCATGTTGCGGCGCATCTGCTTCAGTTCCCTCTTCTTCATCTTGGCCACGTCATGACCATCGAAGAGAACGGCTCCCGAGGTGGGCGTCGTGAGCCGCATGATGCAGCGACCCGTGGTGGACTTTCCGCAGCCAGACTCGCCGACAAGACCGAGGGTCTCGCCTGGGTAGATGTCAAAGCTCACGTCCTCGACCGCTTTGACCTTCTTCTTGTTGTGCTCGAAGACACTCGAGTCGACAGGAAACTCCTTGGTGAGGTGCTCGACGTGAAGCAGGGGCTCAGCCATTACTCCTCGCCCCCTTCCTTGACCGCATCAGGGACCTTGTCCTGCAACGTCGTACGCGTGCGGCTGGTCGTGGGAGCGTTCTTGGCCACGAAGTCGGAATTCATGCTGTAGTGGCAGGTGGAATAGTGGCCGGTCTCGGTGACGTACTTCTCCGGGCGCTCGGCGCGGCACTTGTCGGTAGCATACGGGCAGCGCGGCGAGAAGGAGCAGCCGGTCGGTACGTTGACCAGCGAGGGCGGGTTGCCGCTGATGGGCGTAAGCGGGTGCTTCTCGGTCATGACCGGATCGGGGATGGAGCGAACCAGACCCCAGGTGTAGGGATGAACCGGGTTGTAGAAGATCTCCTCCGCGGAGCCAAACTCCACAGGCCGCCCGGCGTACATGACCATGATCTTGTCGGCGATGTCGGCAACGACACCAAGGTCGTGCGTGATCATGACGATGGCGTTGCCGTTCTGCTCCTGCATCTTTATCATGAGTTCGATGATCTGGGCCTGGATGGTCACGTCCAGGGCCGTGGTGGGCTCGTCGGCAATGAGGATGTCGGGGTCGCAGGCGAGAGCCATGGCAATCATGACGCGCTGGCGCATGCCGCCCGAGAACTGGTGCGGGTAGTCCTTCACACGCTGCTCGGGATTGGGGATGCCGACCATCTCGAGAAGCTCGATGGAGCGCTTGAGCGCCTCCTCCTTGGTGTAGCCGCGGTGCAGGCGCAGGCCCTCGCCAAGCTGCCGACCGATCGTGTAGACCGGGTTCAGGGAGGTCATCGGGTCCTGGAAGATCATCGCGATGTCATTGCCACGGATGTCCTGCATCTGCAGCTCGCTCATCTGAAGGAGCGACTGGCCGCGGTAGCGCACGTCACCGCCCTCGATCCGTCCCGGGGGCATGTCGATGAGACCCATGATGGTCATAGCGGTGACCGACTTGCCGGAGCCGGACTCGCCCACCACACCGAGCGTCTCGCCGCGGTCAAGCGTGTAGGACACGCCGTCAACGGCTTTGACCACACCATCCTGCGTATGGAAGTACATCTGGAGGTCGTCGACCTCAAGCAGGTGCGAACCCTCGGGAACGGGCTGCTCCTTGAGGTTCATCTGCACCCTATTGTTCTTCTTTGCCATGGTTTATGCGTCCTTCATCTTGACGTCGAGTGCATCGCGCAGGCCATCGCCGAGAAGGGTGAAGGCGAGCACCGTGGTGAGGATTGCGATGCCAGGCATGATCATGAGCCACGGTTGTGTTGCCAGGTATGCCTGACCATCCTGGATGAGGAGACCCCACGATGGGTTGGGGGCCGTGACGCCCATGCCAAGGAAGGAGAGCGCCGCCTCGGTGAGGATTGCGGAACCGATGTTCATCGTGGCATAGACGACGATGGACGCCACCGAGTTGGGGAAGATGTGACGCATGATGATGCGGACGTCGGAGGCACCCATGGAGCGGGCCGCATCAACGTAGTCGTTCTCCTTGACCGAGAGGATCGCCGAGCGGAAGACGCGGGCGATGGACGGCCAGCCGAGGACGCCGATGGCAATGAACACGTTCTGGATGCCCGCCCCGATGACGGCAAGCATGACGATGACGAAAAGCGTGTACGGAAACGCCAGGAAGACATCCGCCAGTCGCATGATTATCGTGTCCCACCATCCGCCGTAGTATGCCGCGAGGGCACCGGCGATGAGACCGATGACCGTGGAGATGGCCGTGGCGAGAAGACCGACGGCAAGCGAGATGCGCGAGCCGTAGACGACGCGGCAGAGCACGTCGCGGCCGAGGGTGTCGGTACCAAAGGGATGCTCGAGCGATGGTGGCATCCTCGACTCCGCAGACATGGTCGTGGAGTCGATGTCCGTGGGACTGCCGAGCCATTGGGGCACCCAGAGGTCGGCGGAGATGGCGATGGCAGCGACGATGATGATCCAGATCGCACCGATCATCGCCAGGTGGTTCTTCTTGATTCTCTTCCACGCGTCTCCCCAGAGGGTGCGCGACGAGGTGGGGGCATTGGCGGCTGCCGCGGCGGCCTTCTCGGAGAATACGCCGAGGTTGTCCGAAGAGAAGTCGTCGTTCTTCTGGGTATTGCTCTCGTTCTCAGCCATTGATCCTCCCCCTCCTAGTTCTTGTCTTTGGGCGCGCCGAACCTGATGCGAGGATCAAGGAAGGCGTAGCTCACGTCGACGATGAGGTTGATTACCATGACCACGAGAACGATGACCGTGACGGAGCCCAAGACGATGGGCCAGTCACGCGACGTGATGGCTCGGTACGTCTCATAGCCGATGCCAGGCCAGTTGAAGACCGTCTCGGTGAGGATGGCGCCCGCGAGCATCGTGCCGAAGTCTATGCCGATGTAGGTGACGACGGGGATGAGCGCGTTCTTGAGGGCGTGCTTGCGAATGACGTCACGCTTTGAGAGGCCCTTGGCCTTGGCGGTGCGAATGTAGTCCTGGTTGAGGACCTCGAGAAGCTGCGAGCGCATGATTCGGGCGGTATACGCCATGGAGATGGCCGCAAGCGTGAAGGCGGGCATGATGTAGTAGACCCAACCCGGGAACGTGGCATAGGGGCCAGCGACGCCAGATATGGGCAGGTAGAACGCTCCACCCGTGGCATCCTTGAGGAATATGCCAAAGAACAGCTGAAGGAGCATGCCCAACCAGAACGCCGGCATCGACACGAAGAGCGCCGACAGCAGCGTCACGAGGATGTCCCAGAAGGAGTAGCGTTTTATCGCTGAGATCATGCCCGCACCTATGCCGAGCACCGCCTCCAGGACGATGGCCACGAGGGCGAGCCTCACCGTGTACGGATACTTGGACGCGATGATGCTGGAGACCGTCTGCCCGGACTTCTGGTACGAGACGCCCAGGTCACCGTGAAGGAGACCATTGATGTAGAGCACGTAGCGCTTCCACAGCGGGGTCTCGATGGTGTTGCCGTTCGCGTCATAGATGACGTTGCCGTCCGAGTCCGTCTCGATGAGGTGGAACGAGACGCGCAGGTTCTGCTCGGTGACCGGATCAAGCTTCTTCTCGCCTGCGATAAGCTTGATCGGGTCACCCGGAACCACGTTCTCCATGACGAAGAGAATCAGCGTCACGCCCAGAAACACGGGGATGAACTGAAGCACTCGTTTGAGGATGTATTTTCCCATGGACACTCCCTAAGTCTGCCGAGCTGCACGAGTTGTGAGGCAGGGAGCTGCACAACTTACGTGAGTATAGCGGTTGGCTCGGCGCAACAATCATCAGACGGACGCCTGAAGCCCGTTTTTCAAACACGATTTAACATATCGATAATAGCAAAGAATGTGGGACACCGGAGCAGCGTCCGGTGTCCCACCTCATAAGCAAACGAGCGAGACGCAGGTTTATTTCTAGACGTTAAGCTCGCACGTAGCAAGATGCGCAATACCAGCAGCGTCATAGTACATGGACTTGAACTTCTCGGAACCCACATGGTTGTGCGCGTACCACATGAGGGGAATGACGGGCATGTCATCGCCGACGATCTGGTTGATCTCGCGATAGGCGACGCGACGATCGTCATCGTTGACGATCTGACGAGCCTCCTCGATCTTGGAGTCGAAGTCCGTGCTGGCCCACTTGGAGTAGTTGTTGGCAGCGGTGGAGAAGAAGTTCGGGTACAGGAAGTTGTCCATGGTCGGATAGTCGGCGATCCAGCCCATACGACCGATCTGGAAGTTGCCATCGCCCATAGCGGTCAGATAGGCCGCCCACTCCTGGGTCTGGATGTCAACGACGAAGCCTACGGCCTGGAGGTCACCCTGGACGCAGGCCATGATGTCCTCGTGGCCGCCACCGGAGTTGCAGGAGAGGGTGATCTTGGTGCCGGCGAGGTTGTTGTCGTCAACGAGCTTCTGCGCGGCGTCCTTGTCGTAGTAGCAGTCCTTCCAGTCGTTGGACGAGTCATCGTCGATGATCGGCGGGAAGATGTTGGTGGCGGGCTTGCGAACACCCTCGAACAGGGTATCGCAGATGTTCTGGCGGTTGATGGCCAGGGAGATGGCACGACGGACGTTGACGTTGCTCATCGTCGCGTCCTTGACGTTGACGCAGAGGTAGTACGTGGACACCTCGGCGCCATCGAGGACCTGCGCGTTCGGCGTAACGGTGTAGCCGTCGGAGGCCTCGCCGTACTGGCTCTTGACCTCGGCGAAGCGACCGGCCGGAATCTGGCAGAAGTCGATGTTGCCAGCCTGGAACTCGAGGAAGGCGGTGTCGGGATCCTTCTGGATGGAGAAGTTCACGGCATCGATGTTGGCTGAGGTGCCATAGTAGTCATCGAACTTGGTAACGTTGATGTACTGGCCAGAGACCCACTTGCCATCCATCTGGAAGGGACCATTGCCGATGGGGGCCAGGAGGAAGGACGCGGGATCATCGATCGCAGCCTGCGGCACGGGATCGAGGGCCTGGTGCGAGCAGACGATGGGCCAGTCGGCCATCGGGGCGGTCAGCTTGACGACGAGAGTGTTGTCATCGGGGCAGGTGACACCAGAGATCTCCTTGGCGGTACCGGCAACCATGTCCTTGGCGCCGACGACGGGATCGAGGTGGTAGGAGACGTCGGACGGGGTGGTCATGGTCGGGTCGCACATACGCTCCCAGCCGCGCTTGAAGCACTCGGAGGTGACAGGGTCACCGTTGTGGAACTTGGCATCCTTGACCAGGTGGAACGTGTACTCGGTGCCGTCGTCGTTGGCCTCCCAGGACTCGGCGGCGGCCGGAAGGAGCTCCTGGTCCACATAGTCATACCTGGTCAGGGGGTCAAAGAGACACTTGACAACCTGGGTACCCTCGGATTCCTGACAGTTATAGGGATCGATGGCAACGGGGTCATTGATGTAGTAGGAAACGGTACCACCCGTGTAGGTACCGGCATCACTGGTAGAGCTCGTGGTGCTTGAGCTGCTGCCCGTACTGGAGCTGGAACACGCCGCGAGGCCCGCAAGGGCACTGGCGGCCACGCCACCCTTCACAAAGTTGCGACGGGTAACACCACCAAACTTGTCGAACATAGATCCTCCTCCTGTTTTCCGAAGTGGGACAACCGGTTTGTCCCCTGCTCCGGACTTCCCCGGGATACGACGAAGAGCTGACGCATCCCTTAATAAAACCTAACGATAACTGTATCCTAAAAGACCATCGGGAGCAAAAACACGATGGGTAAGGTTGGTTACCAGACTGTTAACAACAGTCCATCGGCTTCCCAAGACAGGCGAGCGAATTACGCCGAAAAAGACCAAACAAGGGAGCAGACGAACGTCCGCTCCCTTGCGCGTGTCGCGAGGCTGCCGCTTTGGGCTAGATGGTACCAAGCGGGAAGGTGAGCGCCATGATGATGATGCTCACGATGAACACCGTGGTAGTGATGACGGTGAGGCGGTCGAGGTTCTTCTCCCAGACGCCCGAACCCGAGTTGGCGTTGTACATCGAGGCGGCAATCATGTCGGAGACACCCGTACCCTTGCCCGAGTGCATCAGCACGAGAACAACGGTGAGCACACCCGAGAGAAGCATCAGAATGAGCAAGATGACGTTGAGGACGCTCACGTTCAATCTCCTTTGCAATCGGCACGAAGCCGCATATTGACCAATTGAATAGGCTACCACAGCATCTTGCCTGCTGCACGGTTTGTCTTCCCTCCCCACAGCTTCTCGATGGAGCCTGCGGGGCAGGCTCTGGCGCACCTGCCGATGCGACCATCGCATCGCTTAGCGAACATTCTGCGCCGTGAGAATTGCTCGAACTGCGGTTTTGTCTCGAGTCTCAGGCAGAGTGTACGTTAATCACGCTCGCCTGCGCATACGAAGGGCCCGAGCCTTCGCTCGAGCCCCAGACCTGCGTCGATGTCGCAGCGGCCTATGCCATCGCGCTTCTCACCATGGCGGCAAAGGAGTCCGCCTTCAGGGAGGCGCCGCCGACGAGAGCACCGTCGACGTCCTCCTTGTCGAGAAAACCAGCGATGTTCTCGGGCTTTGCGGACCCACCATAGAGAATGCGGATACCGTCGGCGATCTTTGCGCCGAAGACCTCGACGAGGGTCGCGCGGATGGCACCGCAGACCTCCTCGGCGTCATCGGCCGTGGCGGTCTTGCCGGTGCCGATGGCCCAGATGGGCTCGTAGGCGACCACGTACTTCGAGGAGTCGGTGATGACGAGGCCCTCGGTGTCGGCCTTGATCTGGTTCACGACGAACTCGACGTGCGTACCAGCCTCGCGAATCTCGAGGGACTCACCGCAGCAGGAGATCGGCACGATGTCGTGGGCCATGAGGGCCTTGGCCTTCTTGTTGATGTCCTCGTCGGTCTCACCGAAGTAGCCGCGACGCTCGGAGTGGCCGATGATGCAGAAGGTGCAGCCGACCGCGGTCAGCATGTCGGGAGCGGTCTCGCCGGTGTAGGCGCCCTTCTCCTCGAAGTAGACGTTCTGCGCGGAGAGCGCAAACGGGGCCGTGGTCTGCTCGATGACCTCGGAGACGCCCTTGAGGTCGACGGTAGGCGGGGCGATGACGACGTCGACGGAGCCGGTCCCGTCCTTGAGCTCGTCAGCAAGACCCTGCGCGAGCTCGACGCCCTCGGCATAGGTCTTGTTCATCTTCCAGTTGCCGGCAATCATTCTGTTACGCATCGAGAAGAGCCTCCACTCCCGGAAGGGCCTTGCCCTCGACAAGCTCCATGGAGGCTCCACCACCAGTGGAGATCCAGCTCATCTTGTCGGCCAGGCCAAACTTGTTGACGGCCGCGACGGAATCGCCGCCACCGATGATCGACGTGCACCCCGTGTTGGCCGCGACGGCCTCGGCGACGACCTGCGTGCCGTGCGCGAACTGGTCCATCTCGAAGACGCCCATGGGGCCGTTCCAGAAGACGGTCTTGGCTGCGGCGATGGCATCGGAGTAGAGCTTCTCGGTCTCGGGGCCGATATCCATACCCATGCGATCGTCGGGGATGGCGTCGGAGGAGACGACCTCGCCCACGGCGTCCTCACCAAAGTGGTCGGCAACGACGTTGTCGACGGGGAGAAGGATCTTGACGCCCTTGTCCTCGGCCTTCTTGAGCATCTCGCCCGCACGCTCGACCCAGTCGGGCTCCTGAAGGGAGGTGCCGACCTTGTAGCCCTTGGCCAGGAAGAACGTGTACGCCATGCCGCCCCCGATGATGAGGGTGTCGGCGGAGTCGATCAGGTGATCGAGGACGCCGATCTTGGAGGACACCTTCGAGCCGCCGACGATGGCGACGAACGGCCGCGCCGGGCTTGCGAAGATGCTGGTCAGGGTATCGACCTCCTTCTCGAGAAGGAAGCCTGCGACGGCGGGGATGTAGGCGTCGGGTCCGACGACCGAGCCCTGGGCGCGATGTGCGGTGCCGAAGGCGTCGAGCACGAAGACGTCGGCATAGCTGGCAAGCTTCTTGGCGATCTCGGGATCGTTCTTCTTCTCGCGCTTGTCGAAGCGGACGTTCTCGAGCACGACGATGTCGCCAGGCTGCATGGCGTTGACGGCCTCGGTGGCCACGTCGCCATAGGTGTCGGGAACGAACTTCACGTCGTAGCCCGTGAGCTCGGCGAGCTTGTCGGCAGCAGGCTTGAGCGAGAACTCGGGCTCAGGACCGGTGCCTGCGGGTCTACCGAGGTGGCTCATGAGAATGATCTTGGCGTTGTGCTCCTTGAGGTACTTGATCGTGGGAATGGCGGCACGCACGCGCGTGTCATCAGTCACCACACCATCCTTCAGAGGCACGTTGAAGTCAACGCGCTCGAGAACGCGCTTGCCGTCGACGTCGACGTCACGGACGGTCTTCTTGGTAAAGGCCATGCTTGTTCCTCCTCAATAGGTTGGAATGCCAGAGAAAAGGGCGCGACGGCGGCTGGAACAACCGCACGCCGCGCCCTACTTCATTTACTTCGGGCGAGATGCCACGAGGTCATCGAGACTAGGAAACGAACTTCTCGAAGTACTTGATGGTGCGGACCATCTGGGAGGTGTAGGAGTTCTCGTTGTCGTACCACGCGGTGACCTGAACGAGGCTCTGGCCATTGCCGAGGTCCTGGACCAGGGTCTGGGTGGAGTCGAAGATCGAGCCGTGGGTCTCGCCGATAATGTCGCTGGACACGATCATGTCCTCATTGTAGGCGAAGGTGTCGGGAATGGTCTCGGCATAGGCCTTCATGGCAGCGTTGACCTCGGCGACGGTAACGGTCTTGGCAACGACGGCGTAGAGGTTGGTGATGGAGCCGGTCGGCGTCGGGACGCGCTGGGCGGCACCGATGAGCTTGCCGTTAAGCTCGGGAAGGACGAGACCGATGGCCTTGGCGGCACCGGTGGAGTTGGGGACGATGTTCTCGGAGCCGGCACGGGAGCGACGGAAGTCACCCTTGCGCTGCGGGCCGTCGAGGATCATCTGGTCGCCGGTGAAGGCGTGGATGGTCGTCATGATGCCGGAGACGATGGGGGCGAAATCGTTGAGGCCCTTGGTCATCGGGGCGAGGCAGTTGGTGGTGCAGGAGGCAGCGGAGATGATGTTGTCGTCGGCGGTCAGCGTCTCGTGGTTGACGTTGAAGACGATGGTCGGCAGGTCGTTGCCGGCGGGCGCGGAGATGACGACCTTCTTGGCACCGGCGTTGATGTGGGCCTGGGCCTTGGCCTTGGAGGTGTAGAAGCCGGTGCACTCGAGAACGACGTCGACGCCGAGCTTGCCCCAAGGCAGGTTGTTGGCGTCGGCCTCCTTGTAGATGGTGATCTTCTTGCCGTCGACCACGATGTTGTCCTCGCCGGCCTCGACGGTGTGCGTACGTGCATAGTTGCCCTGCGTGGAATCGTACTTCAGAAGGTAGGCAAGCATCTGGGGGGAGGTGAGGTCATTGATGGCGACGATCTCGGAGCCCTCGTGACCGAACATCTGACGGAAGGCCAGACGGCCGATACGACCAAAGCCGTTGATAGCAACCTTTACTGCCATGCTTTCTCCTTTCGGATGGCCACCGAAGCCACTCCCCGGCAGCCCGACAACAATGAGTGCACGTGCTTCTTCATATCTTACCGCACGAGTCTCTCTTCTATGCAGGGCAATCCATGCGCGTTGAATTTTCCCGCATGGGAGGGGCATGAGAACGTTCACACATCAGGAACCTGCGGCTCTCTGCAGGACGGCTGGCGCCCTCCTCTACCCCTCGCTCTCCGCATCCTCCACGAGCTTCTGGAGACGCAGGAGCCTGTGATACATCGCCGACTTGGAGACGGGCGGGTCGAGCTCCTCCCCAAGCGCGGCAAGGCTCAGCTCGGGGTTGTTCTTTCGGGCCACCATGAACGAGCGGATGACAGGTGGCAGGGAACGAACGTCGAGCACCCGTTCGGCGCGCTCGATGAGGTACCTCTGGTCGGCGGCGGCACTCACGGATCGCGCCTGGTTGGCTATCTCCGCGTTGACACGACGGTTGACGTCGTTCTTGATCGACTTCTTGGCGCGGGCGGCCTCCACGACGAGCGCCATGCGGACGGCGCCCATGGCATCGAGCAGCACGATTATGTCCTCGAAGCTCTTGAGGTAGATGGCGTACGACCCGCGCCTGCGATTGAGTCGCGCCGTCGCCCCGAGCCGCGCGATGAGCGCGATGAGTCCCTGGGCGAAGTCCTCTCCGGTCACGGCGATCTCGAGGTGGAAGTCACCCCGGGGGTCCGCGACGAAACCCCCGGCCATGAACGCGCCACGCACGAACGCGGCGACGGCCGCGTCGGAGCCGAGCAGCGCCATAGGCACTCCCAGGGCGAGCCCATGACCCGGCACGAGGATGCCAAGCCTCATGAGGTCATCGGAGAGATGGTCCTGCTCGGGCATCTCTATGAGATAATTTCGTGTCTTATGAAGCACGGAACGGCGGACCGTGAGGGAGGTCTCGAGGTCGAAGAGGTTGCGAGCCGACTTGATGACCGTGCGGGCGACGGCCCCCGTCTCGGTGGAAACGCGGATGCTGTAGCTCCCCGACCCATGGAACGACAGCGTCCCGCACACGCGAACGAGGGCCGAGAGCTCCGCGAGCTCGACCTCTCGCGACGAGGCGTCCACGCGGGAGAGCTCGTCTTTCACCTGCGCCGTAAACGACATCCGCTCACCGCCTCGATGGCTCCCGCAAGCTTTGCGGGGTCATGGGCGGTCGGTGCGTCGGCGAGGTTGAAGTCACGGATCGCGACGACGGGCACCATCCGCTCGAGGCTCTTTATGATGGCATCGTCCACGCGAACGTCGTGGACGTGCGGCAGGACGTTCTCGGAGAAGGGCGGGCGTCGCGAGGCGTAGAACGCGCGACGTGCCTGGTCGGCGGCGATCTGCTCGGCGGTGAGCGCCTCGAAGGCTCGGGTCGAGGTGCTCCCGTTCGCCCGGGTGCGATGGACGAGGACGGCATCCACGCAGCCGTCGGCACCATGGTCGTAGAGCGCCCGGACGTACTCGTCGGCGGTGAGACCCCAGGTCTCGTACTGGGTGTCCGCCTTGGGACAGACGAAGATCCGGGTGGCCGACGTGTCGTGCAGCGCGCGGGCGATGCCCGGCACGAGCACGTTGGGAATGATCGAGGTGAAGAGCGACCCCGGACCCATCACGATGACGTCGGCGGAGAGAATGGCGGCGACCGCCTCGGGACAGGCCTCGGGTCTCTCGGGCTCGAGGCAAACGCGGCCAATCGTGCAGGGGCTGGTGCCGATGAGCTCCTCCCCAGAGATCGGACGACCGTCGCACGTGACGCCGCGCAGGGCAACGAACTCCTGTGTGGACGGTAGGACCGAGCCGACGCAGCCGAGCATGCGCTCGCACATCTCGATCGCGTCCACGAACGAGTCGCACTCCTCGTCGAGCGTCGCCAGGATGAGGTTTCCGAGCGCATGGTCGCTGGCCACGGGAAGGCGCCGCTGGAAGGCACGGGCCACGGGGCCCATGGGGTCGGCGGCAAGCGCCACGAGGCAGTTACGGACGTCTCCGGGAGGAACGACGCCCATCTCGCGACGGATGACGCCCGTGGAGCCGCCATCGTCAGCCATGGCCACGACGGCGGAGATCTCGCAGTCGAGCATGCGCAGGGCACGGATGACCTGCGACTGACCGGTGCCGCCGCCGAGGGACACGTAGCGCTTGCGAGGAAAGTGGCCGGCCATGGCTACGACCTCACCGCCTTGGGGAGGTCGCGGTGCGAGAGCGTGACCTGGTAGCCCCTATCGATGAGGTAGGCGGCCGTAGCGTTGGCGATGACGACACTCCTATGCTGGCCTCCCGTGCAGCCGACCGCGATCGAGAGTGACGTCTTTCCCTCGGTCACATAGCCAGGCATGACCACATCGAGCAGGCGAAACCATGCCTTGGTGAATTCCTGTGTGGTGGGGTTCTTGAGCACGAAGTCAGTGACCTTCTTGTCGTTTCCCGTAAGTGTGCGCATTTCGGGGTCGTAGAAGGGGTTGGGCAGGAACCGCACGTCGATCATGAGGTCCACCTCGGCGGGAAGTCCGTGCTTGAAGCCGAAGGAGAAGACGCTCACGTCCATGAGCTGCTGCTCGGTGAGCTCGGAGAAGGCCCTGCGCAGCCGCGTGCGAAGCGTGGACGTACGCATGGTGCTCGTGTCGATGACGAGATCGGCCATGTCACGGATGCCCGTGAGCTGCGTGCGCTCCCGGCCTATGGCGTGCTGGACCGTCTCGCCGGGGATGGCGAGGGGATGGCGACGACGGTTCTCGTCGTAGCGACGCATGAGGACGTTGTCGGACGCATCGAGGAAGAGCACCTTGTACGAGAGCTCGTGCTCGCGAAGCTGACGGATGGAGTCGGTGATCTCATCGAAGAGGCCCTGGCTGCGCAGGTCGCAGGTCACCGCAAGGTGGCGGCCCACTCCGGAGTTGATGCCCACGAGATTGGCGAGCTGCAGGATGAGGCGCGGAGGCAGGTTGTCGATGCAGAAGTACCCCATGTCCTCGAAGACGTGCATGGCCTGCGTACGACCACTGCCGGACATTCCTGTGATGATGACGACATCAGGCACGCGGTCGCGGTTCTCGGCTGCGCGCATCTCTTGGCTTCTGCTCGACACGTTACCCTCCCCTATACGTCGGGACAAAGAAGAGGATACGCGAAACGGGCGAGACGTGCGGTCTTGCCGGAAATGCTGGAGAAGATACCTGTCACCTTTTCCAGCATTCCGAGGGCGCGCATCCTACTCCTCGATCGCAGCCCTAAACCACGTGGTGAGGCTCGTGGGATGCGTGATGCCCGTGCCCACGACGACGGCCCAGGCACCGGCATCGATGGCCGCCTTCGCGTCCGCCGGGGTATGAACGTGTCCCTCGCAGATGATGGGCAACCCAGGAAACTCCGAGGTTGCCTGGCGAAGAAGGTCGATGTCAGGACCATCGTCCATGGTGGTCTGGATGGCGGGCTTGTTGTGCGAGAGCGTGGTGGACACGAGGTCGCAGCCAACCTTGACGGCACCGCGGATGTCCTCGATGGTCATGCAGTCGGCCATGACGAGGGTCTCGCACTGCGCACGAAGGTCGACGACGGTCTGGGCGAAGCTGCGACCGTCGGGTCGCGGGCGGTCGGTGGCGTCGATGGCCACGATGTCGGCACCGGCATTGACGCAGGCCACGGCGTGACGCAGCGTCGGGGTGATGTAGACGCCCTCGTGACCCTCCTTCCACAGGCCGATGACGGGAACCTCGACACGTCCCTTGATGGCTGCGATGTCCGAGAGACCCTGGCAGCGTATGGCGGCGGCACCGCCCTCCTCGCATGCCCGAGCCATCTGCGCCATGGTCTCGGGGTGACGCAGGGGCTCCCCCGGGTAGGCTTGGACCGAGACGACAAGCTTGCCTCTGAGGGACTGGACGAGAGGTGCGATTTCCATGCCGACCTCCTCCTTGTTCAAACTCGACATATGCCAACCATATTCCATGGCATCATGCCACGCTTGGTCGCGTCGTGCCGCGAGACCCGAAAGGACTACACAATCGAGACCGAACGTGCCGCCCATGCCACCAAACCTCTCTAGCTGGCATCCTCGGACAACCCAGCCGCAGTGACGTTCTTCTCGTACTGCCTGAGGGAGGCATCCCAGACGGCACCGATCGTTTCGTCTCCCCTGTGGTCCGCAAGGCCATACTGCTCCTCGAGATAGGCCCCCACGTATGTGGACACCTTCTGGGCACCGTAGAAGTTGAGATGGTCGCCGCCGTCGGAGGAGTCCGCGGACCAGTCGATGCCGATCGCCTTGGCCGCGTCGTCCACGTTGAGGTCGAGGTAGTCCACGCCCAGCTCCGAGGCAAGCTGGACCATGCCGTTGTGCTTGGACATGTTCCAGTTGACGGTGCTCGGCGTGCTCAGGAAGACCGGGGTGACCCCCTTGCTCCTGCAATAGGCGACCATCGATTCTATATAGACGCGGTTCAGGGATGGTATCTCCGCCACGTCCGAGGTGGGCGTCATGTAGTTGGTGGCATCCGCAGCCTTCACGCCCGAGCGAATGGCGAAGCCCCTGTTGTCATCGGTCCACGTCGCGGTGGGCGTCGTGGTGAAATCCGCCAGCGTCAGACTCTTCCAGCGGCTGTGATACTCGAGGACGGGGAGGATGTCCTGGAAGGTCCGCGTAAGCGCAAGGGACACATCGGCCCTGTCGTAGAAGGAGTCGGTCTCGAACACGACCACCTTGGGACTCTGCGAGGAGAGGGCTCGGTGGAGAAGCGTGTTGCTATACGTCACGAGCTGCAGTGGGGTGCCCGATGTATACGAAGTGAAACCATGCTGCCTCCACATCTGCATAGGTGACAGCGTGGTGTACGCCTCGCTGTCACCTATGAACAGCACGTCGAGGCTGTTCTTTGCCAGACCTCTGAAGCCGTTTGCATACGCGCTGATCTCCCCGGCTTCTGCCCGGTTGTCCTTTGGGATAACGACGTAGGATGTCACGACGAGCAGGAGTACCGTGGCCGCAAGGGCGGCGGCGACCTTCAGCACTCCCCTCGCGGCATGGAGGCGCGTCAACCCCCCTGACCGCCCCGTCGCGGTCGTTATCACGGGCTTCTCGTCAGGCATCATCAACCTCCTAGAACTGCGCGTACATCGGTGGGACGGGAACATAGCCAGCCCCATACGCGCCAAAGATCACGACCAACATGACAAGCGCGACACACGTGGCCAGCGAAAGGTTAGGCCTTCTCGCAACCAACCTACCGGGTTCGCGCCCGCGCTCTTTGAGTATGTCGACGACCAGCACGCCCAGGAGAATCACGCCAGAGATCGCAAAGTCCTTCGCATCCAGGCCATACCCGAGGGCAGTACCGTCAAAGAGCGACGCCGGGTTGAAGGAGCCGACCATGCGCGAGAACATGTCGAGCCCCGCCCAAAGGCCATCCGCCCTGAAGAAGAGTTCGCCGACGAAGATGATCACGAGGGTGCGCAGAAGCTGAAACGTACGATAGGGCAGGGACGTGCGGTTGATGCCGAACCTCTTTGACGCGGCCCTGCCAGCGAGCTCGGCAAAGTCACCCAGCACGATGAGCACGAAGTAGTACATGCCGTAGAAGAGGTACTGCGAGCCGGCACCGTGCCAGAGGCCGTTTGCCACCCACACGCAGAACAGGGCGATGGAACTTGCCACAATGGGTCCGACATGGTTGCCAAGGCGCCTGCGACCCCACTTGGTCAGGCGCTTGACCGGCGCGCTGAGCGAGACGGGGTAGTAGATGTAGTCACGAAACCACGCGCCGAGCGTGATGTGCCAGCGCTTCCAGAACTCCGAGGCGGACCGAGAGAAGAACGGCTGCTTGAAGTTCTCGGGAAGCGTCACCCCGAACATCTGCCCGACACCGCACACGATGTCCATCGCGCCGGAGAAGTCACAATAGAGCTCGAGGGTGTAGAGCACCGCGGCAAGTGCGATGATGCCACCGTCGCATGACGCGTAGCCGGAGAAGACCGCCTTGACGAAGATGTGAAGCCTGTCGGCAACGATCATCTTCTTTGCGAGGCCGTAGAGAATTCGCTGCGATCCCGTGAGGACGCGCGCGCCACTCGGTCTCCTCCCCTCAAGAAGCTGAGGCATGACCTCGCCAAAGCGGCAGAACGGCCCCTCGATGACCAGTAAAAAGAAACCGAAAAAAAGGGCCACGTGGCCGAGGTTCCTATCGGCACGGACCGTTCCTCGGTACACGTCCACGAGATACGAGACGGCCATCAGCGTATAGAAGGAGATACCCGTCGGAGCGGCGAGGTTCGTGAGGCTCAACCCGCCTCCAGCTCCCACGCCGCAAAGAAGCGCCGAGACCAGCCCGCCGAAGAACTCGAGGTACCTGCAGGCGACGAGAAACGAGAGGTTGAAGATGGCACCGGCCATCAGGATCAGCCGCATGTACTTCGCGTAGTGCGCCTTGACGGCCCTTCTCTCCGCTCGCTCGAGACCTTTGGCGCTCCTGTCTCGCTTGACGGCGATGCGGTCCATCCAGAGGGCGAGCAGATAGACGGAGGCCGTCGACGCGACAAGAAAGCCGAGAAGCCTGCCGCTCAGGGCAAAGAAGAAGACGTAGCTCGCCGCGAGCAGCGTGACCCACCGCCACCGCGCGGACGTGAGCGCATAGGCCACGAGTGCGGCCGGAAGGAATGCGACGAGAAACACCGGCGAGAAGAATGAGGTCATCGATCATCTTTCATGAAAATGCCGGGCCAGGGCACCCGGTCCGACACATGTGTGGAACTTCGTGTGTCTTTGCTGGTCAGAATATGGCCGCTACTCCTCGGAGAGGCGGTTTACGAGGACCATGATGTCCTCTGCGGAGTTGAAGTTATCCGCGACGATCTCGACTGCCGGGATGGTGATGTCGAACGCATCCTCAAGCTCGGCGATGAGCGCGACTATTGCGAGCGAGTCGAGATAGCGTCCGTCCACGAGCGTCGTGCACGTCCTCACGTCCACGTCGGGAACGAGCTCCTCGAGAATCTCGACGATGTCATCCATGTAAACCAATCCCTTCCGTATGCATGCCTTGTCCTGAGCGTGCCCGACGTCAGCGGCGAGCCGAATGAGCAGCGTCTGGCGAGCAGTCGCGCGGCGTGTTCGTCACGTCCGTCCTCAGGCCGTCCCTCACGAGGCGAGGCACACCCGCCTCGTCCACCACCACGATCCTGGGCAGGTCGCGGCTGAGGAACATCAGCATGCCCTCCGTCGAGCAGTATGCCCCCGCCTTCTCGAACGCAAGCACGCTTCCGACCTTGAGACCGAGCGCGGGCATGCGCTTGGCGAGGATGTCGCTCGTGGTGCAGAGCGCCCCGCAGATGTTCCACACGTCCGTCTCTGTACCTGAGGCGCCGTCCACCTGCCCGAGGACATGGACGGGCGGAAGCCGCATCGCCATGGTGTGGGCGTAGTACACGAGATGGTGCATGCCACCATCGACGATGGCGTAGTTGGAGCCGAGGTTGCTCTTCATGTCGACCACACTCGTGAGATACGTGCCGCATGAAGCCGCGATGCTGCGACCGAGCTCGAGCACGACCCTTCTCTCGGCGACGAGCGGCCGCAGCAGCTCCGAGAACTCGTCGAGAAACTCGCCCTCGTCGGCGCTTCCGCCCGCCTCGTAGTAGTCCACGGGCAGTCCCGGCCCATACTCGAGCACACGCACCGAGAAGCCGGTCTCGTCCTCGAGACCATGGACAAAGTCCCCGAGCTTCGCGAGCTCGCGGGAGAGGCGCTTGAGGGAGTCCTTCTGCGTCCCCGAGAAGAACTGGATGCCAAGGATGTCCAGCGCCGGATCGGACGCATGGTCGCGCACGATGTCCCTGACGACGGAGGCATCCATCCCGAACTGGCTACCGCTCGTGAGGCGGAGAAGCACCGGCACCCGCCTGCCGTGACGCCGGACAGACGAGGCGATCGCATCGAGCTGCGACGGGGACTCGACGGTGCACGTCCGCATCGGGACGTCCTGCCCGACCACCGCATCGATCGTGGCCTCGCCCTTGTAGACGCCCGAGATGACGAGCTGCCTCTGGGGGATGCCGAGCTCGCCGCAGATCCTGAGCTCGCCGGGCGAGCAGACCTCGAGGCAATCCACGACCTTCTGGAGCTCGGGGACCACGAAGGTGTTCGCCTTCATCGCGTAGCAGAGCTCGACGTGCTCGGGCAGATGCCCCCGAAGGTATGCGACCCTGCTTCTCAGCACGCGCTCGTCGTACACGTAGAGCGGAGTGCCGAACGCGGACACGCACGCCATCAACTCGTTATCCCTCATGCCGCTGACCGTCCCCCGCCCTATGTCCGGAAGCCCTCGCCATGGCGAGAAGGGCCTTCCTGTCTGCCTTTCCGTTCTTCGTGAGCGGCATGGAGCTCATCCTCGTCACTCGACTCGGCACCATGAACCTGGGGAGGCTTTCCCTCATGGCCCCGGCGAGCTCGTGCCTGTCGATGTCTCCCACGTAGAACGCATAGAGTCGCTCGCGCGCCGCGTCGAACACGCTTCTGCACATCGTCACACCCGAGACCGACTCGGCCGCCTTGTCGATCTCCTCGAGCTCGATGCGATGTCCCTGGTACTTGATCTGATTGTCACGCCTGCCCCTGAAGAAGAGCTCGCCATCCTCGGAGACGATGGCATAGTCACCGGTTCGATAGAGGGGATCGGCAAAGAGGGTGTTGCACGGATTCTGGACGAACGCGGCAGCCATTGAGGGGGGCATGCCCACGTACCCGCTCGCAAGCGACGTGCCTCGGACGCAGATCTCCCCGATCTCGCCTGGGTGACTCGCCACGGTCCCGCCATCGGCAAGGAGCAGGACCTCCCTGTTGGGGAAGGGGATTCCCAGGGGGAGCTCACCAGGGTAGGCCCTGCCCCTCTCCACCACGTGATAGGTGCAGTTGCAGGTGATCTCGGTCGGCCCGTAGAGGTTGACGAACGTGGCCTGCGGCAGCGCGTCCATCCACTGGTGGAGATGACGCAGGGGCATGACCTCGCCGCTGAAGAGCACGATGCGAACGTTCGAGAGGTCATGGTCGTCAAGGGCGTGCAGCGTGGTCATGAGACAGAGGGCGGAGACAGCCCATGTCATGACGGTCACCCGCTGCGCCACCAGGAAGTCGGCGAGAACCGCCGGCGTCGAGAAGAGCCTGCGAGGGATGATGACCAGCGTCGCACCGGACGCGATGGAGCCGTAGATGTCCTTCACGGACACGTCGAAGTCAAAGGGAGCCTGGTTTGCCACGCGATCCTCGTCCGTAAGGGCGAAGGTCTCGACGAACGAGTCGATGAAGCTGACGATTGCACGGTGGCTCACGACGACGCCCTTGGGTGTTCCCGTCGAGCCCGAGGTAAAGAGCACATACGCCGGGTTGGCATCGATCCAGTGCGCGCGGGCGAGGGCCGGCGGCTCGTCGCTCGCGATCCTCGAGAACAGGCTCTCGAGAAGAAGCACATGCGCCCTCGGGAGCTTGCGGTAGCATGCGAGCGATCTGTCGCAGTCGGCGACCACGGCGGGATTTCTCAGGCAGTCGAAGATGGACCTCATGCGGTCCTCGGGCGTATCAGGATCGATGGGAACGTAGTAACCGCCCGCATACAGCACGCCAAACATCGCGGCGAGCATGGCGAAGCCCTTCTCGGCGACGAGCATGACGGGGCGGCCTCCTACACCCTCGCGCATCAGGGAGTTACCTGCACGCCTGCTTGCCTCGAGCAGCTGGCGGTAGCTGTACTCACCGGTCTCGTCAATGACCGCGATGCCCTCGGGTCGACGCGCCGCACTTGCCTCGAGGTACTCAAGAACGCTCGTTCTCATCTGGTCGCCTCCTCTCGCCGTCTCCGGAGACAACTCTGAGGGATTGCCCTTTCCCAAGCCTAATGCCTTCCTTAAAGTTTCTTTAGGTTTTGCAACAGCACCCTGAATGACGTGCGTCCGTCTGATGGCATCGCCACAAGAGCCATTCTCGTATACCGCCCACGAGTTTGGTCCATCGACTTTGGCACACGGTATGAAAACTGCCGCATCAATGACCTGCGGAGATGCAGGTGCCAAAGTCAAGGTTGGCAGACAAGAAAGGCACCTGCAGGTAAGAGGCTCGGAGACAGGAGCCAAACTCGAGAGCCCTTCTCGCAAAGCGCCTGCGACTTTGGCCCCTGGCGACGGTGGCAAGAGCGCTACGCACGCACGAGGGGGATGCGAACGTCGACCTCCGTGACGTACGGGGAGGGAGCACTGCTGGCAAATCCCACGGTGGCCCCGTTGAGCTCGGCGCATCGACGGACCACGAAGAGTCCGAGACCCGTTCCCTTGCCCGGAGAGCGTCCCTCGTTCTCGGTTATGAACGCATCGAAGGCCCTGGCGCGAATATCGTCCGAGACGCCGTTTCCGTCATCGAGCACGCTCACGAGCGCATGGTCCCCGTTCCTGTGGCATTTCACGAGAATCCTCGTCCCTGCGGGATTGTGCTTGAAGGCATTCTCGATCAGGTTCGAGACGAGACGTCCGTAGAGCTGGGCATCGATGTTCACGAGGCAGCGTTCCTCGGCGATGTCCGCCTCGATCACGCACTCCGCCTGCTCCACCGCGGGCGAGCAGGCTATGACCGCCTTGCGCGTGAGCTCGCAGATGTCATCCAGTACGAGCTGAGGCCTATAGTCGGGATGCTCCGTCTTTGCGTAGCTAAAGAGCGAGTCGATCATGTCTGCAGCGGCCATCGCCCTGTCATGGATGATCTTGAGGTACTTGTCCCTCGACTCCGGAGGAATCGTGCCATCGGTCAGGGCCTGGGCGTATCCGCCGATGACGGAGATGGGCGTCTTGAGGTCGTGCGAGACGTCTGCGATGACGCGCTGCTTCTCGACCTGGGCGGCGTCGAGCTCGTCCATGAGCACCATGAAGTTGTCAAACGTCGGGCGAAGCTCGGACGGGAGACCGTCACGATCCCCGGAGCACGCGTTCCCACTTCGGCGAGCCTCGATCGCCTCGTCAAGAGGCCTGACCGACCGACGGACGGTGGAGATCAGGAGAAGCACCGCGGCGACGGTGAGCGCCAAGACGATGGGAATCGCAAGGAGCCATGGCAGGTTGGCAGTCTGGATCGCCTGGTTGTATGCCGCCGCGCTCATCGCGGGCACCGCGAGCACGAGCGTCCGAGCCTCCCCGTCAATGGTCGCGTACTCGTACTTCTCGACGTACATCCTGTTGTCGACCATACCCCTGATCAGGCCGAACTCGAGCTCGGTAAGGCTCGTCTTGCCGGGGAAGAGGTTGCCCGAGAGTATGACGAGGTTCTTGTCCACGACACATTCGCCCTCGATGCTCTGGATGTTGTCCTCGTCGGTAGAGCAGAGCAGGATGTGATAGAAGGTGTCGCCCTCACTGTCCTCCTCGCTGAGGACGGTGTATGTACGATAGTCATCCACGTTGTCGTTGATGACCGAAAGCTCGCTGGATGTGATCTCTGAGGCAAGCGTACCCCCCGAGGAGTAAAGCTTGTTTCCAGCCCCGTCGAACACGATGATCATCGTTCCGTTGGTCGCGTACTGGGAGAGCGTCCTGAAGTCGTCCTCCTCGAGGACATCCACCTGATCGACCAGCTTGTCGATGCTCATGAAGGCCGTGGACAGCTTGCTGTTGACGACGTTACCAACGACCACGAACGTCGCGATGATGAGCGCGGCGTAGATGGCCACCATGACGATGCACCGCATGGCAAGGCTCGACTTTGCATATCCCCACCAGCCGCTAAGCCTCAAGACGATACCCCAGTCCCCGTACGGTCCTGATATAGGGAGCGCTCGCGTCGGTATCGCGGAGCTTTGCACGGATGTTGGAGATGTGGACCATCACGCTGTCCTCCCCACCCTCGCACGGCTCACCCATCACCGCCTCGTAGAGCTGCGCCTTGGTGAACGTGCGCCCGGGAGACCCCATGAACTTGGACATGAGCCTGAGCTCGGTGGCCGTGAGGGGAACCGTCTCTCCGTCCTTGCGCAGGACGAGCTTGACCGTGTCGAGTTCCAGATCGCGAACGACGACCGCATCCGGACTGCTGGATTCATCCGAGCTGGGGCCGTTCTCATGCCTGTAGCGTCTGAGGACGGCGCGCACGTAGGCCATGGCCTCCATGGGATCGAAGGGCTTGGTGATGTACCCATCGGCACCGAGGTCGAGGCCAAGCATCTTGTCGGCGGCTTGGGACCTTGCGGAGACCACGACGATGGGTACGCTGCTGAACTCGCGAGCACCGCGGATGAAGTCGTAGCCGTTCATGCGAGGCATCATGACGTCGGCGAGAACGACCGACACGTCCCCGGCCCTCAGGGCCTCGAGGCCCTCCACGCCGTCACCGGCGGTACGCACCTCATAGCCTCCGCCGCTCAGGTAGAGCGTCAGGAGCTCGGCGATGTCGGAGTCATCCTCGACGACGAGGACGACGTCTCTCGATGCCGCGAAATCGCCCATCCGCCCTCCTTGTCCGCGACGGCTCTGCAGGACCCCTGCCTTCGTCGCAGAACATCATAGGGCATGTCTTCGCCCGGGCGCTAGTTCCTGTTGCCGTCGAGCCTTGCGGACTCCGTCGCGTAGTCCTTCGCGGCGGCGAGAAGCGCACGTTGGGCAGCCATCTTGTCGGCATTGGTGGCTGCGGGACCCCAATCCTGGTCGTTGGGACGCGGCATGTGGCCACCACCCATCACGTGCACGTGAAAGTGCCTGACCGACTGGCTCGCATCGTCTCCGGTGTTGATCATGCAGCGATAGCCCCGCTCGGCAAGACCCTTGATCTTGGCGACCTTGGCCACGACGGACATCACGTGGCCGAGCGCCTCCTCGGGAACGCCGTCCCCTACGTCGCGGTAGTGGTCCTTGGGAATGACGAGCGTATGCACCGGCATGAGAGGATCAAGGTCATCGAAGGCAAGGACATGCTCGTCCTCGTAGACGACCCTGGTAGGAATCTCATGCATCGCAATCTTGCAGAAGACGCAGTTCTCATCGTGCATGCCCAGCTCCGTTCGACCGTTGTCTGTCTTTGCACAGGATAGCAGGGCGTGCCTCTGGGGAACCAGTGCCACAACCTGGAAAAGATACCTGTCACCTTCTCCAGGTCTATCCCTCGTGATGGTCACAGTTGGCGGAGGTCCCATACTCGAGCGTACCCGCCAGGAGCCGTTCCACCGCCTCGTCGCAACTGCCGCTCACACCCGCATAGAGCCGCATGCCCGAGGCCGTGAGCGCATTGACCGCGCCTGGCCCGATGCCGCCGCAGATGAGCGCATCGACGCCGCCATCCGCGAGAACCCCGACCATGGCGCAGTGCTCCGCGCCGTCCGGCGTGGCGAGACGGGAGCTGACCACCTTGCCGTCCTCGACCTCATAGACCTTGAACGCCTGCGCATGGCCAAAGTGCTGAAAGATCTTACCCTCGTCGTACGGAACCGCGATCCTCATGATGCTTCCTCTCTGCCCGCATGGGGCATCTCCACGTTGAAGCGAGCTGCGGCAGCATGCATGCCGTCCGCAGCCCTGCTGCTCGCTCTTGTCGCAGACGAAGAAGTCGCCCCCACCGATCACGAGCTCACGCCCCTCCACGAGCGCCGCGGCCACCTTGGCAAGCGCACGCGAGTGGATGGCCTGCACCGTGGTACGGGCAACGTCCATGCGCTCGGCACACTCTACCTGGTCGAGACTCTCGTAGTCGATGAGCCTGACCGTCTCGAACTCATCGATCGAGAGTGCAACGGACCCTTCCCCCAGCGTCTTCGTCGGCGAGAAGCGCCTGCATCCTGGCATGGCGCACACGCGGCGCCGCTTGCATGGTCTGGGCACGCTTCCTCCTTCGCAACCAGTTCATCATCGATGAGTTTATGGCATATGTCAACAATAACGTTCGGGTCTGCTTCTCGCGGAGGAAGGCGGAGCGCGATTACGCACGAAGGGCCTAAAATCAGCGCAAGCGAGAAAAACATGCCCTTCGTGAGTAAATCCCGACGCAATGGAGGGTCAGATGCAGGCAGTCCTGAGCCACTGGACAGCTCTGGAGTACCACCGAACCCATGGGACCGAGAACAGGCGAGCCATCCCGGACGAGACGCGCACGCTCGCGGCACTCGCCCCGCTCGCCTCGGGCCCTCGTCAGCTCGCACTACTCGACATCGACCTTGACGGTTTCGCAAGACCCCTCCACCTGCTCGTTCCCAACGCAGCCAGCCGCTCACGCTCGAAGGCGGTGCAGGCACACGCGTGGAGCGGTCCCCTCGCGCATCGATCGCTCTTCGCTGCCCCAGGCGAAAGGTTCCTCGTGAGCTCGCCGGAGTTTACGTTGTTGCAGCTTGCGGGCCCTCCCCTGCCAAAGGCATCCGCCGATGACAGGCTCTTCTTCGAACGTCTCGCCCCTGGCGACCCGCTGCGTCCCCTTGACGACCCCACCAGATGGGCGGCGACGGTCCGAGAGGTCTGGCTCGCTCAGACAGCGATGGAGCTCATGGGGACCTATCGCCGAACGGAGGGCACCGGTACGGGGACGACCTATGGCGAGATGCCTCTCACCAGCTACAACGCGCTTTCCCACTTTGCCGACGAGCAACCCTCCGTCCGCGGGATCGAGCTCTTCCGAGCCACGCTCGGACGCAGCATGCCCATGTCCTTCTCGCCCATGGAGACGATGCTTGCCCTCATGCTCACGCTGCCCACAGGCCTCGGCGGATACGGGCTGCCGCGGCCCATCCTCAATGTGCGCCTGCGTGCCGGACGAGCCGGCATCTCCAGCCAGAGAACCATTCTGCCCGACCTCTACTGGCCCGAGCGGGAAGTCCTTCTGGAATACGAGAGCTTCGAGTTCCACGAGGGCAGCCCCGGCCCTCTGGGGGCCAACGAGAAGCTCGCGCACGACGCGGAGCGAGCAAACACGTTGCTTGCGATGGGCATGCACCCCTTCGTTGCACGACCGCGTCAGGTGCTTGACCTGGCCCGTCTCGACCTGCTCGCAGGACAGGTGGCAAAGCGGCTCGGCGCCCCAGTGACCCCCTGCTCTGGGAGAAGCCTCGAGCGGCGGGCAAAGCTGCACGCACTTCTCTCCCCGCACGCGAACGATCGTGCATAGTCCACCCGACAAGGCGGCCATTTACTCACGAAGGGGCAAGATACGTCGCTATGAACCATTTTGGGCCCTTCGTGAGTAAATCTTCGTAGTGGGGTAGCGATAGTATCGACAGGGACATGGTCGAGCCGAACGAGGGGTCTGCATGAACATCCAGATCTTTGGCACCAAGAAGAGCAGCGACTCGCGTAAGGCGGAACGCTGGTTCAAGGAGCGCCGCATCAGATTTCAGTACGTGGACATGGCCGAGAAGGGACTCTCGGTGGGCGAGCTACGCTCTGTGGCGCAGACGCAGGGAGGTCTGGCGGCACTCGTCGACGTGAATGCGAGAGACGCCTATGCGCTCTCGCTCGTACAGCATACGCCAGACGCCCTGCTTGAGGGCATCCTGCTCGAGAACCAGCAGGTCATCCGTACCCCCATCGTGCGGAACGGGAAGGCGGCGACCCTCGGCTACGAACCCGACATCTGGAAGGGCTGGGAGCAGGCCTGACGGGAGGGACCCAACCGGACCTGCGTCGGAACGGTTTTCGAAGACGCTCGCGGAAACCCTCGTGCACCCCTTGCCCCCGGTCGATGACGTGCTCGCCGACAATGGCCTTGGCCCGCACATCTAACAGGTAGAGTATGTGTCCAATTCGTTTTGACTCTCACCCGGAGGAGCTGCACATGAAAACCCTGAATCAACTTATACGCAATTACACCCTCTGTTTGCAGCAGGGAGAGATTCAGATCGCGTACAAGGGAATACAGGAGCTCATGGGCAAGTTGCGGGCTGATTTTATCAAGAAGTACCCCCGCTACGGCACAAGCAATACGTACCAAGGCTACATGGACATGTCCTATTTTTCATTAAACCCAACGTGCTTGAAAGATAGGGGTCTAAAGATTGCCGTAGTCTATCTACACGAAAAGGGGACCTTTGAGGCATGGCTTTCCGCTCGCAACAGAACGATAGCGACTAGATACGAATTTGTATCAAATAACATTTCAGATATTATTAATGCATTTCATGATGATCACAATCAGGACGCCATCATAGAATGTACGTTGGTGACTGCGCCGGATTTTGATAATCAGACTTTGCTGATGAATACTATTGAGCTAGGTACCGAAACGTTTATAAATGACGTAACAGGTCTTTTGTAACGGGGCGATGGGAGCCTCAGGTCAATCAACGAGATCACCCTATTGCTGGTCAGCGTTCGTTTGTCTGGTGCCAAGTGCCTTTGTATCCGGCGGATTCCCGAGATTGTCCTTGTGAGCGCATGTGCCAATCGGACGAGCGATTCGCACTATCGGGTGACGAGAACGATCGTCACGTCAGCCCGACTGGCGGACACCGGCTACGTAAGGCATGCGGACAGACCCCTCCGTCTCTCCTCGCCCGAGCCTCAGCTTGCGGCGCGAACGTCTCGACGAAATGCCACGAAGCGCATGACCGTGGCCACGAATCCCACGCCGATTACCAGCGCCATGAGCACGAAGACGAGCGACATCGAGTCGATGAAGATGTCCGCGCGACCATCGATGAAGTCCGCGACGGCATAGCCTGCCTCGGTGCTCATGCGCGCATAGAGGGTCGACGTGCAGAACGTCAGGCCCACCACCTGTCCGAACAGCCGCGAAAACGCGGCAAGTCCACCAATGAGCCCCAGTTCGTCGGGGGGTGCTGACCCCATGATGAGGGAGTTGTTGGGTGCCATGAACATGGCGTCACCGAGGCCGTATGCCACGAGCGCGACCACCATGAAGGGGATGGTCGTACCGAGTCCCATCGATGCGAGCATGAGCTCGGCGACGGCAACCACCCCAAGACCCACGCTCGTAGGCCAGTAGCAGCCGATACGATCCGACACCGCTCCCGCTATGGGGCCGACGACGCTCGTCACAATGGGTATGACCGTCAGGAGCAGCGCGGCCTGCATGGCCGTCATGCCGCGCGCATCCTGGAAGTAGAACGGAAGCAGCAGGTTCTGTCCGCCGATGATGAAGAACATGGCAAAGAGCGTGACCATGTTCAGGATGAGTATGCGGTTCTTGAGGACGCGCAGCGGAAACACCGGGTCGCCGCATCGGCGTTCCACGTGCACGAACACGCCGAGAAGCACGAGGCCGACGACCAGCGCCGCAATCTCCGGAATGCCCGTCTGCTGCTGCATGAGGGTGACCGACCCCACCACGAGCAGAAGCGAGGAGAACAGCAGCGCGGAACCGGGTACGTCGAGGGTGCCGGGGTGCTCGGGCGACCTGTTGGGCAGCGTCCTCAGGCCGATGACGAACGAGATGATCCCCACGGGAACGTTGACCAGAAAGATTGAGCTCCATCCCGTGGTGGAGAGAAGCAGCCCACCCATGGCGGGGCCCACCATCGATCCCACGGCGGCGACCGTCGCCAGCCATCCCAGTGCGTGTCCACGCTCGCTCGCAGGGAACGTCTCGGTGATGATGCCCTGATTGCACGAAAAGGCGGCCGCCCCGCCAAGACCTTGCAGCGCGCGCGAGGCGATGAGCACCGGCAGGTTGGGCGCAAAACCACAGAGCGCCGAGCCCAACGTGAACAGCACGACGCCGACCTGGAACACGCGCACCTTTCCGTAGATGTCACCGAGACGCCCGCACACGAGCATGCCGGCGCAGCTCACAAGCATATAGGCGGTCGCGACCCACTCGATGTCCGCCATCTTGACACCCAGCTCGGCGGCCATGACGGGCAACGCCACGTTCACGATGCTCGTGTCCAGGCAGACCATGAAGGTCATCGCGATGACCGTGAACAGGATTGCCCACTTGTTGTATGTGCGAGCCACCGTACCCTCGCCCTCGGCTCCCATGCCACTCCCTATGTTTCAGCTGCATATGCATCCACTGTAGCCATGGAAGACGCGAAAGGTTCGCCTCGGCACGCCACCTTCCAAAAAGACAGACATGAACGCGACGCGATCTGGCAGGGAGACCTCTCGCTACCGCGCCCGAGTCGGGTCGTGCCGCCCCCGCCTTAGCCATACGCCGCGGATAACGACATTATCTTGCCGATACGTCGCGGATTTTGTCGCCATCCGCGCCATCTGGCTAAGGCAGGCTGGAGTCTCCGGCTCCGCGAGGACGCAGCAACGAGAGCACGCGTGCGCTCTCAGATCTCACCACCCGTACCAACTCGATGCTCGATGATGCTCTCTGCGCTTCTTCGTGCATCCTCGAACGCCGCCGTGATGGTCTTGGCGATAGGCGAGACGGTCGAGACGACGCTCTGTCCCACGATGCCCAGCAGGAAGTCGGTCATGGGCTTTCTGTCCTCCTCGTCGAGGGCACCAACGGAGTTAAGGACCGCTCCCAGACCCACGGCACCTCGGCTGGCAAGCGTGGTCAGGGAGTCGATGCCCGCCTCGTCGAGGGCGTCATACAGGTTGGTGACCAGACGCTTTCTGCCAGCAGCGTCATGCGATGCCAGGAGCTGCGAGAAGACCTCGCCCATCTTTCGGCTGTCCTTGGAGATGCCCTTCCCACGAACGAACTCCCCACGCATGACCTGCCACTCTAGGGCGCTATGCTGCATGACGCCCTGGGTGCCGGTGTCGCCACCCGACTTGATGACGGTCGGGGCCAGAGCATGCGTGAAGAGGGAGCCCACGAGACTGTACTCGGGCGTGAACAGCCTGACGCGATCAAGGATGGGGTCCAGGCTCGACAGGGGCACGACCTCGTCGACAAAGCCAGGCGCATCATTGCACCAGACGACCGCTATTCGCCGGCGCGTCTCGGCCGAGCAGTATGCCGAGGCATACACGGCAAGGTTACCTCCCTTCGAATGTCCGCCGACGTGAAGCTCTCCTCGCACGAGACCAGCCACCTCGTCGAGATACGAGAGCGCCGACATCTGCGACGGGACGACGCGATAGCTCATCTCGCAGTCCTCCCGCCAGCCGACCAAGGAGTCATCGGTGCCACGAAACGAGACGTAAGACATGCCATTGGGAAGAGTCGCCGTCAGGGCGCCAAACTGCTCATGGGAGACTGTGTCGAGACGACTCTCGTAGCAGCAGAGACGCGTAGTGGCAAAACGGTTGCCGGCCGCCATCTTCTCGAAGACGGTCGCCGTAAGCGGAGAGATGAGGGGACCGAGGTCGACTCTTTCGCTCGCGGAGTGGCACTCCTGGAAGCCCGACCATGCAGCGCGGACGGAAGGGACATCGGACGCCACGAATGACGATCCGTCTGACGGCATCGGAGGCACCACGCCGGCAAGGTCCAGATAGGAGATCTGCGCGAGAATGAGGTTGTCAACCTCGTTGAACGGGACGGCCCTGAAGTCGAAGTCCCCGTACCAGTCGAGATAGTCGAGCATGTTTGCCATCTGGACTCCTCCCGCGACGGACGCATGCCGGCTGCGCTGCGTCACCATGATAGCGTGGCCGCAGCGTTCATAGACGTTCGAGCACCGGGGTCAGTCTGGCCGCCTCTCGGACAGAAGGCGTGCATCGACGTAGCGCACCGTGGCACCGGTTCCGTCAACAAGGGTCCGGGAGATGCTGTGCAGGTTGGTGTTGAGAAGCGTGGAGAAGATGCGCAGCGTCGGGCCGAGGAGATCGAGTGACGGGATGCCTCTCCCATCAAGCTCCTGACGTATGTCGTCGCACAGCCCCTCGTCGAGAATCGTATAGAACACGGCCGTAGGCATTCCCTCCTCGTGATGGAGGTCAAGGTACCTGGCGACCTGGCGCCTGGTCTCGACGTGGGAGAGACAGCTGACGATGATGGCGCCCTGGTCAAGCCGGGCCGCAGCGGCACGCACAACACCGCAGGCGGTATCACCAAACGAGTCGGAGATGACATGGGCGATGATCGGACCCTCGACGGCCACGTCATCGACACCCTCATTGCCGCACATGGCTCCTTCTTTCTGCGAATCGACTCCGACAGCGTAAGGCCGACGCTATGCGAGGCTCTTGGCCTCTTCGGGCGTCATGCCGAGCATGACCGGAGTCGAGCGGTAGCCGATGCCCATACGGTCGATGCCCATGTCGATGAGCTGGAAGAAGTGCTCGCGCGTGCGAATGGCACCTGAACCCTTGACCTTGATCCTACCCTCGCCAGCCTCCATCATGAGCGCCACGACGTCGGCAGTCGCACCATGCTGCTCGCCACCGGTGTAGAAGCCCGTGGAGGACTTGATGAAGTCGGCACCTGCGGTGACCGCGCATCTGGTACCAGCCTTGATCTGGTCGGCATTAAGCGAGTCTGTCTCGATGATGACCTTGACCTTGACGTCGTGCGCATGGCACTCGTCGATGACCGCCTTGATGTCGGCGGTCACGTAGCCAAGGTCGCCAGAGCGCAGCCGACCGTAGTTTGCAACGATGTCAAGATCCTCGATTTTGTAGCTGGTGATGTACTCGTGGGCCTGGGCAACCTTGGAGGCAGTGGTGGAGAGACCGAACGGGAAGTCGCAGACGACACAGATGCCGGTCGCCGTTCCCTCGACCATGGGGGCAACGATCTCGAGAGAGGCGGGGTTTATGCAAATGGTCTTGCACCCGTAGTCAATGCCCTCCTGCGAGTACCTCTTGATGTCATCGACGGTAAACTCGGGTTTGAGGACCGACTGGTCGATATAGTTTGCCAGCTCGCGCTCGGTCATCTCGGCTGCCTTCTTGGTGGTCTGCATGCTGCCTCTCCTTCGTTGGCATCCTCGCCTGATTATTTGTACCTTTTGTTTGGTACAAATTATACCCATCCAGAATATAGGTTCCTGGCTCTCGTACGTCAAGGGTGAATCCGATTGTTTGGTACAATTACACGCACCGTAGAGGTTGCTCCACAGCTTCCTTCTCGACGATGCCGAGAGCGCCAACAGAAAGCCACGCGAATGTCAGATACAGATCAGCTCAGCCTCAAGGCACTCGACCAGTCCTCCCCCACCTCGCTCTGGCGCCAGCTCGCAGACCAGCTCTCCGGCCTCATCTCGTCAGGTACGCTCTCGGTGGGAGACCCCCTCCCCACCGAGGAGAGAATCTGCCGCGACCTCGGACTCTCACGCGCGACCGTACGCAAGGCGTTTTCCGAGCTCGTGAGTCTGGGGCTTGTCACGAGACGCGCCGGCAAGGGATCCTTCGTCGCCGAGCCGAAGCTGCGCAGGAGCCTCGACACCCTCTACAGCTTCTCCTCAGAGATGGCGACCCTCGGAATCACTCCCACATCCAAGATCATCCGGTTCAGGTTCGTCGAGGTAACCGATGGCATCGCCGAGCGGCTCGAGGTACCCGATGGCAGCCTCGCCTGGGAGATTCGTCGGCTGCGCATGGGTGACGGAAAGCCGATCCTCCTCGAGACGACCTATGTCCCCTGCAGGCTCTGCCCGCTGCTGGACGAGACCGACCTCGAGGAGTCCCTCTATTCGCGCATCACGGAGGAGTCCGGGTCAGCGCCGAGCGAGGCCCACGAGACCTACGAGGCGGTTGCGCTCACCAAGGGCGATGCCGAGCTTCTCGAGTGCAGGCCGGGGTCACCGGCGTTTCGAATCAGCCGAGACGCGAGAAACGCCCGGAACGAGGTCTTCGAAGCGAGCACCATCATCGCTCCCGGCAAACGAAACAAATACGTGCTGACGCTACGCTGAGAGCCCGTGATGCCCATGAGACGCCGGGGTCGTCCGCTTCGGCTCGCAAGCGCTTCGGCCGCTAATCCTGGAAAAGGTGACAGGTATCTTTTCCAGGTAGGCAACTAGGTGCGTGTTTTACCGCATCAGCAGGTAGATAGCTGCATGCAACCAGTTGCACTTGGCTTGGTGATTCTCGTCCCGCATTAGAGGGTCTGCTCGGTTCGTCCGATGATATCGTCCTGGGTCGCCTTCGAGAGCGCGTTGAAGAAGGCGCTGTAGCCCGCCACACGCACGATGAGGTCCTTGTGGGCCTCAGGATGAATCTGCGCATCCACCAACGTGGCGCGAGAGACGATGTTGTACTGCACGTGATAGCCGTGCAGGCGGTTGAAGAACGCACCGAGCATCATCTCGAGCTTGCGCCTGTTCCCTTCGCCCTCGAGCATCGTAGGCGTCATCTTCTGATTGAGGAGCACACCCCCGGTGATCTTCTCGGTGGGAAGCTTGGAGACGGACTTGAACACCGCCGTGGGTCCCTGCCTGTCCGCGTTGTGTGCAGGGCTGCACCCCTCGGCGAGGGGTTCGTGGGCGTGACGCCCATCGGGGGTTGCCATGGTGCCCATGCCCTGACCGACGTTTGCCGAGATGGACGAGGTGCCCGCATAGCGGATGCCGCCGATGGGTCCGCGGCCGTATCGCGTGTTGGGATACTTCCCGATCTCATCGATGTAGGAGTCGTAGGCCTCTACCACGAGATCGTCAACGTAGTCGTCATCGTTGCCGTACTTGGGGGCCTCGTTTGCCAGCATCCGCTGGATGCGCATCCCCTCGGGTGACCGAAAGTCATCAAGGATGGCATCCCAGAGCTGTCGCTGCGTGATCCGCCCCTCCTCGAACACGAGCTTCTTTATCGCGGCAAGGCAGTCCGCCATGTTGGCGATGCCCACCTGAAGGCCGGAGATGAAGTCATAGACGGCACCGCCCTCCTTGATGGTCTTGCCGCGGGCGATGCAGTCATCGGTCAGGACGGAGCAGAGGACGTCGGGCACGTCTCGCTCGGAGGCCTTGTCGATCGCGTTCTCCACGATCACGGAGTAACGGGTCATCTCGCGGATGGTCTTGTCCCAGGCAGCGAGAAGCTCCTCGTAGCTTCCCATCTCGGTGAACATGCCATAGCCCTTGGTGAAGCGCAGGCCGCTCGTGAGGTCCACGCCGTCGTTCATGGTGACGAGAAGGATGCGCGGGAAGTTGAGGTAGCTCATGCCGGTGCAGCGGTAACCCCACTTGCCTGGGACGGCCGTCTCCACGCAACCGATGGCCGAGTAGTCGTACGCGTCGCTCTCCGCCACACCCCAGTGGATGAACGAGGGGATGATGAACTCGTCGTTGTTGAAGGCGGGCATGCCAAAGCCAAGTCGCATGACCTCGATGCACTCGTCGAGAAAGCGTCTGTCGATGCCAGCATGATAGCGAACCGTGAGGTTGGGCTGGGTGAGCCGCGTCTGCGCGACCGACTGAAGCACGAGAAACGAGAGCTCGTTCACGGCGTCGCGCCTGTCCGGGGTCTGGCCACCGATGGTGACGTTCTGGTACATGGGGCTACCTGCCGAGGAGAGCGTGTGGGCCTGGCTGCGCACCTTCTGGATGGTCAGCGTCTTGATCCAGAGGTTGGTGAGAAGCTCGAGCGCCTCGTCGTGGGTGATTCTGCCGGCATCCATGTCCGCCCTGTAGTAGGGATAGAGGTACTGGTCGAAGCGGCCGAAGGAGAGCGAGTGGCCGTTTGACTCGATTTGGAGGATGACCTGGGAGAACCAGACCGCCTGGACGGCCTCGCGAAAGGTCGACGCCGGCTCGTAGGGGACACGTGCGCAGATCGCGGACATGGACTCGAGCTCCGCGGCGCGGACGGGATCGGTCTGCTCCGCGGCCTTCTCGGCGGCGAGCGCAGAGTAGCGAAGGGCGAAGCGTCGGACCGCATCGATCACGACGAGGGACGCCTTGTAGAAGACGTACTTGTCGATCGAGTCTGGATCGGTGAGGTCGAGGGCCGCCTTGGCCGCACGGACGCGGGCCTCGTAGCCCGCAAGCCCCTCTCGCAGCAGGCGCGCGTGGTTGATGGCGAGATGGGCGTCGCCTGCGTTGAGCTTCCCCTCCATGCCGAAGACACCCGTCTCCATGAAGACGGAGACCTCATCCGGCAGAAGGGCCTCGCCACGAGCGCGCAGGTTGTTGTTCTCCCAGAAGGGTGCGATGTCACGGAGCTGCCGCTTGGTCTCGTCGGTGACATAGAACACGTCACCGTCACGCTTCTCGAACATGTCCAGCTCGTCGATCACGAAGCCCAGGGTGTACTCGGGAAAGACCGGGGCGTTACAGTTCTTGGTCGCCTGGTTGCCACAGATGAGCGTCTTGTCCTCGATGTAGATCGTCATGTCATCGAGGACCTTCTCCAGCATGAGGGCGCGCCTCATGACTGGTGGCTGATTCTTGCTCGCCTCGTAGGATGTGGTGGCAAGGACGGCGCGCTCGGCATCGATGAAGGGCTTCTCGTCGAGAACCTCCTCGCGAAAGGCCTGCATACGACCAGTCAACGCGCCGAAGTGCTCCCTATTCTCCATCGCTTCGCTCCGCATCTTGTGTACAGAATGCATATTGCTTTCGTTCGCAATTACTGTATCGACTACGTGCCCGACTGTCAAGATAGAATTACGTTCGTAAGATATTATGATTTCGTTCACAATCAGTTTTCAGAGCGATGAACAGAGGAGATCGGAGGCCTACTCCGCCACGACGACCTCGACGCCCGCGCGCCCGAGGCCCGCGCGCACCGCATCGGAAACGCCGTCGTCGGTGACCACGGTCATAGGCTTGTCGCCCAGACCGAGCGGGACCGAGCCATGGGTGCCAAACTTCTCGGACTCGGTGAGCACCACCACGCGCACGGCCGAGGCGGCCATGGATCGCACCGCCTCCGCACGCATCTGGTCGCTGTTGGTGAAACCCACCCCGTCAAGCCAGCCATCGGCACCGACGAAGAGGTTGTCAACCACGAACTGCTGGGCACCAAGACGCACGAGGGGGCCGACCATCACCTGGGAATCGCATTGCAGCGAACCACCAAGCAGCGTGAGACGTACGGCGGGAACGTCGCGCACGTACGATGCGATGAAGGCGCTGTTGGTGACGATGGTCACGCCAGAGGTGGTCTCGGCAACCCTCCGGGCGAGCAGTGCGCAGCAGCTGCCGTTCTCGACCATGATCGTGGATCCATCGGAAACGAGCCGGGCGGCACGCTCGGCGATGCGCAGCTTCTCCTCGTAGTGGTAGGCAAGGCGTCCGCCCACGTCGTTGGGGTTCGCAAGCAGGGCATATCCGTGCTCGCGAACCACGAGACCACGCGACTGGAGCGCATCGAGATCCTTGCGCATGGTGACGTCCGAGACACCAATCCGTGACGCAAGCACGGCGACCTCGATCCTCTTTGCATCCGTGAGTATCCCAAGAATCTGCGCGTCACGCTTCGCCATGCGAAAGCCTTTCGTTTCGTTCGTGTTGTGCTTCAATGAGTATAGCCATTGCTTACGTTCGAAAGATGATTGGCTATCCGTGTAGGAGAGACGAAAACCTGGAAAAGATACCTGTCACCTTCTCCGTCACCTTCTCCAGGTTGTCAGGGACAGAGGGCGAGGGACTCCTCCAGCCAGACGCGGAAGGCAACTGCGTCGATGGAGGTCGCGACATGCACGTTGGGGACACGCCCCCGAAGCCCGTCGAGATCGAAGTACGTCCCGCCCGCGCTGCAGCACGCACTGGCATCAACCTCGAGAAAGCAGTCCGCGACGTGGTACATCTCCGGCGCGATGACGTAGCCCACCGCCGTGGGGTCGTACATCTCCTTGCCGACGGAGACCTCAGGTCGGGAGGCGTAGGCGTCGAACATCCCTGCAAGCATGGCCCCCGTCCTACCTCCAGCGGCGATGCGTGCCATGCCGTCAGGCATGACGAGGGCCTTGTCGGCAACCTCGAGCGGCACGAACGTGACGTCGAGGCCTGCCTCGACGACCTGCCTCGCGGCCACGGGGTCGACGGCGACGTTGAACTCCGAGAGGACGCCGACGTTTCCGTGACGGATGGCGCCGCCCATGCAGACCACGCGTCGCACGATCCTCGGCAGGTCGGGATGGTCGCGAAGGAGCAGCGCCAGGTTGGTCAGCGGGCCGAGCGTGATGACCGTGACGGCATCCGGAGCCATGCTCACCACGTCCCACAGGGCTTCGACCGCACCGCTCTCAAGGAGGAGTCCGTCGGCCGTCTCGTCATAGTCCCAGTCACCGAGTCCCGATTCGCCATGGACCGCGCCAGCCTCTATGCCAACGCCCGCGAGCGGCTGGGAGGCCCCGCGCGCGACGGGCACGTGCGTCCCGAAGAACGACTCGAGCCTGAGCGCGTTTCGCGTGGTCCTCTCAATCGAGACGTTGCCTGCGACGGTCGTGATCAGCCTCACGTCCAGCGCAGGCGAGAAGAGCGCGACGGCGAGCGCCGCCGCGTCATCGATGCCAGGGTCGGTGTCTATGACGACGGGAATCCTACCGGCCATCAGGGCTACCTCACCCCTCCGCAGCTCATGAAGGCCGCAACCTGTCCGGCCGTCGGCATGGCCCGCTGGGCACCGATGGTCCTGCACGCAAGCGCACCAGCGGCAGAGGCGACGACCAGGCCGTCTGCGATCTCCCTCCCGGCCACGAGCTCGGCCGCAAGGGCACCGAGGTAGGCGTCACCCGCACCCGTGGAGTCGACGGCCTCGACCTTTCGTGACGGGACGGACACGAACTCCTCGGCAATGAGCGCGACTGACCCCTGGGGACCAAGCGTAATCACCGGGGTGGAGACCCCCCAGGACGAGAGGACCACGAGGGCCTTCATGATGCTCACATCATCGACGGGATGGATGCCCGTCAGCGACATGCACTCGCTCTCGTTCACGCAGAGCAGGTCGATCGCGGGGTAGATGCTCGCAAGGTCACCACCACCCGCCGGAGCTGCGTTGAGCATGGTGTAGAGGCCCATCTCGCGAGCGTAGGCAAGGGCGTCCACCGTCGTCGGGAAGTCACACTCGAGCTGTGCGAGGAAAACATCCCCGGGCTCTGCGAGGTCATCGAGTGCGGCGCAGACCTCATCCGAGGTGAGTGCCGCATTCGCCCCGGCATCCACCACGATGCGATTGTCGCCGTGACAGCGGACGATGGTCGCCGTACCCGTGGGAGCGGTGTCGCGCACATGCAGGTAGTCGCAGAGGACACCGACGGAGCCGAGCGACCTCGCAAGACGCGTGCCAAACGCGTCATCGCCCACGGCACCGACCAGGTATGTCTCCGCACCCATCCGTGCGGCCGCATAGGCCTGGTTGGCACCCTTGCCGCCGGGGCTCATCAGGAATCCGGAGCCGCAAACCGTCTCGCCCGCGTCGGGCACCTTCTCGCACTCAACGGACAGGTCCATGTTGAGGGACCCAAACACGATGACCTTCGACACGTGGCTCCTCTGGCTCGGCTGTTGGTGAGGCGATGATGCTACTCGGTGACGTCTTCCTCGACGGACTCGCCCTTGGAAGGGTCGGCATCGAGGGTCTCGTCGGCCGAGGTCTTGGACTTGTCATACTCCTCTGATGTGAGAACGTCCTCGATACGCAGGTTGACGCCCGCGACTTCGAGGCCCGTCATGCCCGTGACCTGCTTGACCACCGCATTCTTGACGTCCTCGAAGACCTGCGGGGCGTATGCGCCGTACTTGATGAAGACGGAGACGTTGACCTTGACGGAGCTCTCGGGCGTGACCTCCACCGAGACGCCCTTGGTCGTATCGGTCGCGCCAAAGGTCTCCTGTACGCGATTGAACCAGCTGCCCTTCATGCCCACGACGTCAGGCACGTCGCGCATGGCGAGGGCCACGATCTTCTCGATGACACCGTTCGAGAAGGTGAGGGAGTCCTCACTCTCCAGGTCCTCGTCATCGGCGGTGGCCAGGTCAATGTCGTGCTGGCCGTCTGGGGTTGCAAGGCCGGCTTCCGTGCCAGCCGGCTCGATGGACCCGGACACCACGACCTCGGGTTCGACGGCGCTTTCGTTGTCTCTGCTCTCGGTGCTCATGCTCGCTCCTCGCTACTCGCGCCTGTCGGAAAAGAACTTGATGACCGCGTTGGCTATCGTGGGGTCACCGTCGAGAACCTGGCCGAGCGCGATGCCCACGACCACGAGCACCACGATGAGGATGGTGCTCAGGGCACCCACGCAGAAGACGAGGATCGCAGCGACGAGACCGAGCACGCCGCCTGCGAACGCGTGCTCGTGACCAGGGAGCGTACGGCCAAACCATGCGGACACCCTGCTGCCGAAGCCCTCGTTGCCAGAGTCGGAGACGGTGCCCGGGGCTCCGTCCTCCACGTCATCACGCTTGTCGTGCCGCTCCTGGGCGAAGGGCTCCGCGTCTTCGTCGCCAAGCTCGACCTTGGCCTTGGGCGCCTTGGGATCGTCTTCTGACATGCCCTATGCCTCCTGCCCATCTGTGTCGGTGGCACTTCGTTGGCCACCCATCGGCACGGTGATCTCGCTCGTGGAGTCAAGCTGGTCGGAGTCCTCGGAACCGGACAGAGAGCCAGGGGCGGATCCGTGGCTGGGCGTACTCCTGACCTCAGGCGCGCGCTCGGGCATCGACGTCGGCTCGGGGACCGCGAGCGTGACCGACTCGGGCTCCACGAACTCGAGGCTCACCTGATCGACCTTGTCCCCGCACACGGACATCAGACCACGCATGAGGTCGTCGTGAAGCCGGGCACCCTTCGCCACCACGTCGACCGTCTCGTGCGGAAGCACCCGCACGTGCACGCGCACGTGACCGCTCCTCTTGGCCCTGACGTTCACGCGATTTGCCGAGCAGCTGCCGTCCGCCTCCACGATGTGGGCCGCCTGTGAGGCTATGGCGTCCCGCGAGACGCTGATCGTGCCCCCGTCGACCGTAGTGACCTCGATGGTCTTGACGTCACGCGTGAAGATCGAGCGGAGCAGGACGATGGCAAGACCGACGATGGCGATGAGGACGCAGACCTCGACGGTGCAGAAGTAGCCCTCGAGCGACATCAGGGAGCTCGCCTGCATCGTCCAGCCACCTATCCACGTCAGCGCAAGCGCCGACACACCGAAAAGACCCGCCAGCCCGAAGACGAACATGCAGAAGCGCTTGAATCCACCCATGCGTTCTCCCCACCGCCGACCTCACCCGACCCCGTCGGGATGTTGACAGTTAGAGGATACCCCTCGCCGGGGACTTCAATCGGTCCTCTCGGCAAAGAGGGGCACAGCCTTGACATGAGGGGAGGTGCCCATGACCTCACCGCAAGAGAGACGGCGGCCCTCGTGGGACCGCCGTCTGAACGCACATACCTTTATGAGGGAGACCTAGTCCTCGTCGGCGTCGAGCGCCTCGGCCACCTCATCGGAGACGGACATGGAGGTGAAGACGTTCTGGACGTCATCGAGCTCCTCGAGCTTGTCGACAAGGCGCTGGACCTTCCTGGCGTCGGAAAGCTCGAGCTCGGTCGGCGTGTTGGGAACCATGGTGAGCTCAGAGCCCTTGACCTCGATGCCCTGGGACTCGAGGGCCTTCACGACGTCCTGCATCTTGTCGTAGGGCGTGTAGACGATCCACTCGTCACCGGCATCCTCGTAGTCGTCGCCCTCGGCCTCGGCGACGGCCATCATGAACTCGTCCTCGTCGACGGCATTCTTCCGATCGGGGACCTTCTTCTCGTCACTCACGATGATCTTGTCAACGGCGATGGAGCCCTTGCGCGTGAACTGGAAGGCGACGGATCCCGTGGTACCAAGGTTTCCGCCGGAGTGCGAGAAGGTGGAACGGACATCAGCCGCGGTGCGGTTGATGTTGTCGGTCAGGCACTCGACGTAGACCGCGACCCCGGCGGGACCATAGCCCTCGTAGGTGACCTCCTTGTAGATGACCGCCTCGGCACCAGCGCCGAATGCCTTGTCGATGGCGGCCTGGATCTTGGCATTAGGCATGGAGACCATGCGCGCACGAGCCACGGCGGCGGAAAGGGCTGCGTTGTTCTCCGGGCTGGGGTCACCGCCGACGCGAGCGGCAACGGTGATGTTGCGCGAGTGCTTCGAGAAGAGCGCCGAACGCTTGGCGTCGATAGCGGCCTTCTTGTGCTTGGTGGTTGCCCACTTAGAGTGTCCGGACATGCACATCTCCTTCTTGCCTGCTGGCAGCCACCTCTGGAGGCTGCCGCTGGGGCACGTTTACCATCACATGAGTCGCTCGCGGGGGCTCTCCCTCGACGCACGGCATCGAACATTCATACGATACAAAAAACCACCCGCCGAGAAAAGCCAGATATGTGGGTTTTTGCAGGCACTGTGAAGGATTCTCTCGGCGGATCGTATCGGGAACACGGTACACCCCATGGAACCTAGCTTCTTCAGATATGCTTCTCGGCTCGGAATCGGTGGGCGGTTCGATTGGTGTCGCATATCCAAAGCGCCCGGCGCTCACCCGCCCCTCGTCTCGCGCGCCCCTTCGGAGGGCGAGAGCCCGTACTTGGCCACCACGCGGCGGATGGAGGCCCTCCACGGCGTCCAGACGAGCAGCAGAAAGCCCACCGTGGAGACGCCGTGGATCAGGTCGAACGGCAGCGCGGCGAGAAGGGCGACGAAGGCCGTCTGCCACGTGAGCGGTCGCACGAAGCCGATGACGTAGAACCCGTTCAGGATGGCGCCGTACACGAGGGCCGAGCAGAGGCCCCATACGTACACGCCCACGCGCGCGCGGCGCCCCTCTCCCCTGCAGACGAAACCGGCGACGTAGCCCACGAGACCCCACGCATACATCTGCCAGGGAGTCCATACGCCCTGCCCAAAGAAGAAGTTGGAGACGAGCGCCGAGAGGGCGCCTACGGCAAAGCCGCTCTGCGGCCCCAGCGTGGCACCCGCGACGATGGCGATGGCCGAGACGGGCTTGACGTCGGGCACGGCGGCAAAGAGCACCCGGCCCGCAGCGGCAAGGGCGGCGAGAACCACCGTCGGCATGAGCTGGCGCATGGCGGGACGGGAGGCCTCGACACTTGCGAACAGGAGGCCTACGGCGAGAAGCACGGCAAGGATGGTGAGCGGCGCCGTGGCATCAACGTCCATGATGACGCACGCGACCATGGCGGCAGGCACCGTCACGAGAGCCGGCAGCTCGAGCGCGTGCAGGATCCGAGCCGTATGTGTTGCGGTGAACTCCCGCGTCATCGCTACCTCCCTTCGTCCATTCTAGGGCCGCGTCATACCTCCCATCCGCAGATGGACGGCCCACACTCCCAGGCGTGCTACAGTCGACTCATCACAGGCCATCGTCGTGAGGAGACCGCCATGATCTACATCGGACACTTCAGCTACAACGACGAGATGGACGACAAGGACAGCTTCGTCCTCATGCCCCTCATCGTCTCCGCCGAGAACGCGGACGAGGCCATGGAGAAGTTCGCGGACCACCTGCAGACCGTACGCTCCCGCTCCGACCTTCTCGAGGGGGCGGGGCGGATCTACCTCGACACCCTCGTCGAGCTTGAAGAGGTCCCCTCAGAACCCATCATCACCCAATGGCAGAAGATCGTTCCCGCCGCCGACGGCCTGTGCTCCATCACGGGCGCCCTCCCCGACACGGATGAGAGCTTCGAGGACGGATCGGCCTACGCGTGGGGCGAGGATGACGACGAGCTCTCCCTCGAGGAGCTGGCGGACCTCTCGGAGGATGACCTCACCCGTGCCTACGAGGAGGAGCCGTTCCTGCAGTTTCTCGCCGAGGACGACCAGTAGCCGCATCAGCGCCCCCACACCCAGCTTCCCCGGAAGAACCCACTGGTCTCGTCGGTGAGCGTCACGCCACCGTCGAAGAGAAGCGACGTCCGGTCTGCCACCTCCTCCAAAAACGCCACGTCATGCGACGCCACGACCACCGTCACACCATCGTCTCGGCACTCGTCCACCACACGAGCCACCTTACGCCGCATCTCGAGGTCGAGGCCCTTGGTCGGCTCGTCGAGCAGGAGCAGGCGCGGACGCGTGAGAAGGAGCTTGGCGAGGGCGAGCAGCTGCTGCTGGCCGCCCGAGAGGTCGTAGGGGTGCCGCTCGGCGAGGCCGGCAAGCCCCATGTTCGCCATCATGGCGTCCACCTCGGTGCGGTCGTAACCTGCCGTACGCGACCACTCCATGAGCTCGTCCGCCACCGACTGACAGGCGAGGAGCGTCTTGGGACCCTGCGGCAGGAACGCCTGGCGACCCGAGAGGGCACTTCTCGCCCGGCCGCGCTGAGGATGGGAGATGCCCGCAGCGACGGCGAGAAGCGTCGACTTGCCAGAGCCGTTCCCACCGATGAGCGCACGGACCTCGCCCTCGGCCACCGTGAGGTCGCAGCCACGCAGCACCCAATCGGCGTTGCGGTCGTAGCGAAACCACGCGTCCGCGATGCCGATCACCTCGGAAGAACCCGTCGGACGGTGCCGCGGCGCGCGACGGCCCAGCACGGGCGCTTGGGACAGGCCCCCGAGCGGGACCCTCCCCACCCGGCGACCCTCCACGCGAAAGGCGCACGTGGCATACTCCCCCATGGTCCAGGGCGAATGCGTGGCCACGACCACGGTGACGCCCAGCTCGCGGTTCGCACGGAAGAGAAGCGAGAGGAAGGCCTTCTCGGCGACAGGGTCAAGCATCGAGGTCGGCTCGTCGAGAAGGAGCAGACCGGGTCGCATGGCGAGCGTCGAGGCGAGTGCGAGCATCTGGCGCTGACCGCCCGAGAGTTCGGCGCATGGGCGATGAAGCCAGGACTCCATGCCAAAGAAGTAGCAGGTCTCGGCCACGCGTCGCCGCATCTCCGCCTGGGGGAGACCAACGTTCTCAAGCCCGAAGGCCATCTCGTGCCACACCGTGTCGCACACTATCTGGTTGTCGGGACTCTGGAGGACATACCCCACGAGCTGCGCGGACTCTGCGGGATCGAGCGTGCGCACGTCCCTCCCGAGCACCTCGATGGTCCCCCTGAGCACGCCTGCAGGTGCCACCTCGGGCTTGGCGAGGCGCAGGAGCGTGGTCTTCCCCGAGCCAGTATCCCCGGTGAGCAGGGCGAACGCCCCGCGCGGGACCTCAAGCGAAGCATGGTCGAGCACCGGCGCGTTGGCAGGGACCCCCTCGGCAACGGCATACGAGAAGCTCAGGTCACGCATCGAGATCGCCGGTGCGTCCGTCTCGATCATCCCCACCTTGACCTCCCCATGAGTTCGAGCGCCGTGGGCAGGAGCACCTGGACGGCATACGGTACGTATCCCCACCAGGCCACGAGCTGGGGCATGGTGGGATAGAAACGCCACTGCGCACATGCGACGCACACGAGGAGGGCGTTGGCAAGCAGGAACACCACGACGCCCGTGAGCGCGACCGCGTCACGGGCGCGGAACTCGACGGAACGATAGGTCGTGCGGGCCTCGGTCGATCCCCAGCCTCGCGCGCGCATGGCGTCGGCGCGCTCGAGGGAGTCCTCCATGGCCCAGGCGACGAGCACGTCGGACATGCGCACCTGGGCGTGGCGAACGTCCTTCGTACCGGAGGCGGCCGTGCAGGCGGCATACGTCGACCTGACCGTCTGCCCGCGGCGCACGAGTTGGGGCACGAGCTGCGCCGTCATCGAGACCATGAGCGTGACCGTGGGAAGCGCCCGGGCACCGAGCTCGAGCACGCGGTCCTGCGTGAGCACGCGCGAGGCGCACTCGAGCCAGAGCACCACGGCCACGAGCATCGCGCCCATGCAGGCTCCGAACGCAAGGCTCTCGAGGTAGATGACCACGGAACCCAGGCGCCACAGCTCCGTGGACCCAGATGCCGAGAAGAGCGGGTTGACGAGGCAGATCACGCCCATGGCGGGAAGCTGCCAGCGCAGCCCGCGCAGCGTCGCTCGCACGCCCCTGAACGCAAGGGAGGCCGCGAGGGCACCTGCGAGCGAGACGGCGACGAGGACGGGCTGGAGGGCGAACATGGCGATGAGGACGGTGCCCCCCAGATAGACGGCGGGAACGGCAGGGTGCGACGTCTCGAACGCATGTGTGCGGGCTGCGGTCATGGCTGCTACTCCACGGCGGTGTAGGTCCAGGTCACGGAGTCACCGTCGACGAGCACGTAGTTTGAGCAGGCCGTGTTTGGCTCGGTCCCGTTCACCGAGTAGACCCAGCCACTGCTCGCGCCGTGCTCCCTCTCGGCCAGCCCGTTGATCGCGGAGACGTACGTGCCGTAGACGGAGCCACGCGCGTTGACGCTGGCACCCGTGGCGACGAGGGCATCGTAGACCGAGGCGCCGGCGTCCAGCGTGACGGTCGCGGAGCCCGAGCCCGCGCCCGCGGCGGAACCGTCCACGGCCACCGAGACGCTGATCGTGGAAGCCTTCTGCGACGTGTCCACGGAGGCGGGCGAGTCATCGGCGGGCGTCGTCGACGAGGAGTCCGAGCCACCCGTCGACGAGGACGCGACGTCTGTCTCGGTAGCCACCGCTCCCGACCCAGGCGAGACGTCCGTCTGGGTGGTCGTGGTATCGGAGACCGTCGCTGACGCGTCCTGGTCCGTGGACGTCGTGGCATCCGTCGTAACCCCGCTCGTCGACAAGTCGGCCTCGTCCACGGTCTGGAACGCCCCGGACGTGCTTCCTGCAAAGGCAAGCGGGTTGTTGCCCTGAACGTACTGCACCATGGCCCACGCGCAGAACGCCATGAGCGCAACGGCAAGCGTCGCCGCAATCGCACGCGACGGCGTGAGGATGCGCCCTCTCTTGTTGGAATCGTTCTCCGACATGTCTATGCCCTCTCTCCGCCGTTTTCGCGCCTACGGCCGACCAGCGCCCATAGGAGCACCGCCACGCCGACCGCCATGCCCACAATCGGCCAGATCGGGAGCGCGATGGAGCCTGCCTCGGCCGCGTCCGTGCCGGGAACCTCGCTGGCGAGCGCGACGCCACTCTCGGCGGTGCTGGCGTCATCCGTGACCCGTGCGGAAGCACCGGCAGAATCGGCCGCTTTCTCCGTGGAGGCAACGTCAGCGGAGCGAAGACCGGAGAAGAGGGAGGCGTTCGTGGTAGTGCCCTGACCACTCGCGCCAGACGCAGGCGTGAAGCCGGAGCCGTCGGTGCCACCCGTGTCACCACCGGCATCCGTCGCGGAGAGGCGCACGAGAAAGCCCGAGTCGTTGAGGTAGTAGAGGTTTCCCGCCGCGTCGCAGATGACTGGCGAATCGCAGTAGTTGGCATTGACGGATGACGGCGCATAGAGAAGGCTCGCCTCGAGGTCACCGAGCTTGTAGACGTAGAGGTTGCCACCCGAGCCGTAGCCAGTCCACGTGCTGTTGGGATTGTCCGCGTAGTTGACGGTGAAGTAGGCGTAGGTGCCACCCGACTGGACGGAGACGAGCGCTGGCGCCTTGATGGCACCCACGGGAAGCGCGGCACCGCCGGTCGAGGTCACGGTACGGGTCACCGTCATGGACGAGAGGTCCACGAGCGCGAGTGTCGTGGTGCTGCCCTGGTCACCTGTGCCGCCCACCACCACGGCCGTGGTGCCCGTGACCGTGGGGGCTGCCACGCAGCCGTCAAGGACCTTGAGCGAGGTATCCGTAAGCCGACCCGTAGACGAGAGCGAGAGCTTGTGGAGCACGCCATCGCGCGTGACCACGAGGGCCCCGTCGTCACCATAGGCGACGGGGTCGGAGTTCACTGCCGCATGGAGGTCAAGCGGCGGGGAGACCTCGGTGCCGTCGAGGGTGTATGCACACATGGTGCCTGCGGCGTCACCCGCCAGCAGGTAGTCTCCCACGCGCAGGACACCCGTCCAGTACCAGCCGGAAGACGTGTTCTTTCTCGACCAGACCATGGTTCCCGTGGCCGCATCGAGCGCCAGGAGGGATCCGGACGCGATCGAGTAGTCGGAGTCGTATGCGGCCGTGCCGAACACCACGGCCTTCCTGCCCTCAAGGTCCACCACGCGCAGGGAGCAGGACGACTGCTCGCCTTCGGCCGTCTTCTCCGAGGTCCAGAGCTTGGAGAACGTGCCGTAGTCAACAGCCTCGACGGCACCTCCCGAGAGCGGCACGTAGATCACGCCGTCGGCATAGACGGGTCTGGCCGTGTAGTCGATGGAACCATCGAGCGTGAGGGTCTTCTCCACGGCCGCCGAGGAAGACGTGTTCGAGATGAGCTTGAGCGTGCCGTTGACGGCCACGACGAGCTTGCCGTCGACGATGAGCGGCCCGCTCACGCTCGCCCAGGTACTGCCCTCGTCCTTGAGATCGATCATCCAGGACGCCGTGGTGGGCACCGATGACGTGGGCGCCGTCGTCACGTTGCCGCCCGCCTCCGTCTCGGGCCACTCCGAGGCCGTGTCGGGGGCGGTCACGCCACCAGAGACGGGCTTGTCGGAATCGTCGGAAAGAGAGGCGTTCCATGCGGAGTAGTACCAGACCACGGAGTCACCCCCGGCGAGGGTGATACTACCCGCCCCGAGAGAGGCGGGTTTGCCATTGTAGAAGAGCTGCCAGTACTTGCCCGAGGTCGCGTCATAGCCGAGCGTGCGACTGTCGTAGGGCGAAGTGATCGTACTGAGATACCATCCATAGGCGGAGTCGCCGTAGCTTGCCGAGAGCTGCGCCTGCGAGAGGAGCTGTTCGGTGAGGTCGGCCGCAGTGGCGCCTTTGTCAAGCGTGATGGTGACGGGCGTTGCCCAGGTCTCGTCGTTGCCGTCGGCGTCCGCGCCGATGATGGACACCGTGACGCCGATCTTCTCCTGGGATGCCGCATCGACGGTCTGCGCGACTGGCTCGGAGCCGTCCGATGCCTGCGCCGCAGACGCATCTGCCTGGCCATCCGCAGTCTCGTCGGTGGACCCGACGGTCTGCTCGGTCGTCTCCGCCGCCGCGGGTTGCGCGACCACATCGGCGAGAGCAGCCGTGGGTACGAGGCCCAGCACGAGCGCAAGCGTCACCACACCCACAACGATGCGCTGGTGGAGACTGATCTCCTTTTCTATGGGTGCCACGAGGCGCCCTCCCTTCCCGCCGGACCCGACGGACCTCGGCTCCAGGCCAAGGGATGGGAGGGCATGCGTCGGCGCATCCTCACGGCATGCTGCCGCCAGGAACGTAGTACACGACACGGTGCCCTGCTCACACGCCCGAGGTGGAGGAACCTTGTGGAGGGCAGGCAGGTCTCCTGACTCTTGATTGAGAGACTCGGGGAGACTCGCACGAGGGTGCCTTCTCTGCCGGACCGCCCATGAAAACGGACGGGGCGCGGCCAATGGCGCTTCCCTCGCTATCCTCAAACACAGTAGTGGCGGCTGTCCCGGATTCTGACCGGGTTCCCTTTTGATCTACTAGGCCTTGCAGCTGTTCAAACCGTGCCCTCGGTTGTGATATGCGATTAGGGTCCGAGTGTAGCACTCTGGGACCAGCCCCCTGAAAAGGGCGCCGCATCAAACGGGATTAACGCGCATTCTGCGCGGAATGTGCAGCAAAAGCCCAGTTGGCACACTTGTCTCAGCGCAGAATGCGCTATATCAAACATGGACGTGTAGGCTGAGCATCCACAAGGCGTCTCGGCACTCGCTTTGCGGAGGTTTTGGCTCTCGCAGGTCAGGGCATCACCGAGATGAGCCAAAAATCGCCGCGAGCAGCCGAACTCTAGCCGAGATGCCCGACCTGGGCTCTGCCGACCCTACGTGCCACGACGATCACGATGACCCCTGCCACCACCAAGGGCACGCTCAGGCACTGACCCATCGTGAGCCAGTTCGTGCCGAGAAGGTAGCCGAGCTGCGCGTCGGGCAGACGCACGAACTCGATGAGGAATCGGAACACGCCATAGCCGACGAGGAAGGTACCGATGAAGGTCCCCTGCGGGCGCGGCGGGCGTTTGCGGGAGAGCACGTACAGAATGATGAAGAGCACGACGCCCTCAAGAAGGGCCTCGTAGAGCTGCGAGGGATGGCGATACACGCTACCGCCGCCCGTGTCGGCGAACATGACACCCCAGGGAAGGTTGGTCTCCTTGCCCCACAGCTCACCGTTGATGAAGTTCGCGCAGCGACCAAAGAAGAGACCGATGGGCGCCCCGCATGCGGCAAGGTCGCAGATGGTGACAAAGGAGAGATGCAGGCTGCGCGAGACGAGATAGCCACCCACGATGGCACCGACGAGGCCCCCATGAAAGCTCATGCCACCGTCCCAGGTGGCCACTATCTCGAGCGGATGCGTAAGATAGTGGCCCGCGCCATAGAACAGCACGTAGAAGAGGCGCGCACCGATAATCACGCCAAAGGCGATTCCTATCATGATGGATACGATGTCATCGCCCGAGATGTCGAGCTTCCAGCGCCGGGCAAGCGCACGCATCACGAGACCCGCACAGACGAAGCCGGTGAGATAGGCCAGACCATACCAACGGATGGCAAACGGTCCGATCGTGACGATTATCGGGTTGAGCGATTGGTAGATGTCATTAAGCCACAAGATACGTCTCCAGAAGACTAGATGAGGGCAGGCTGGACCTTGGTGACACCGGGAACGTGCTCCATGAGGATGCGCTCGATGCCTTCGGACATGTCGATCGAGGAGAGCGGGCAACCTGCGCAGGCACCCTGCATCTCGAGCGTGACCACGCCGTCGTCGGTGCAGTCGATAAGAGCGATGTCACCGCCGTCCGCCTGGAGGCTCTGGCGGATGACGTCGATGGTTGCCTCGAGTAGCTCCCTGTTCACTGCCATGATGGTCCCTTCCTGCGCAGATGGCTGCGCGTGCGTCGTCGAGAAGTCGGAGTCAAGTCCGTACCTGTTACGGTGTCAGGTGACTAGTTTACCCAATGCCCGTGAAAAGATGTCCGGACGTCGCGCCCTGCATGCGGGGAGCAGGCCTTCTCCCCTCGCGCACCGCGACGATGGCACGCACCACGCGCTCGACGGAGAAGGCCGTCTCGGCGGGAGAGAGGAGCGTGGCGTCGGCCATGAGACGCGTGATCCCGGAGGAGACGAGCTCCGCCGCCTGCGGCGTGGCGTCAAGGGGGTGGGCTGCCCAGATGCGCGAACGGCCGTGGATGTCCGTTCGCACGGGAAGGAGGTTGCCATCGATGTCGCGCAGGGAGAGCCGACGGGCTCGCTGGGGACATCTCGCGCAGTCGTGGACGCAGGCACCGGTGGTCGAGAGCACGCAGTGCTCGCTTGTCATGGCGCGAGCGCGACCCGTCACGAAGAGACCCACGGGCACGGAGGAGGAGCGGGCGAGGGCACAGACCTCGTCGAGCGTGAGCTCGGACGAAAGCCACAGTCCTGCGGCACCGGCGGCCTCCAGCGCCACGACGGTCGATTCGTTGTGTACGGGCACGCAGGCGCGAACCTCAGGCAGGGCGCCGAGCCCATGGGCGAGCGCGAGCTCTGATACGTTACCCACGCCGACGGGTTTGCCAGGGCGCACCCAAGGGTCCAGGTGATCGTGGTCCCCCTCGCGGCACACCTCGTCCAACCAGGGAATCACGCCCTGTGGCCAAGTTCCACTCGCAAGGTCGTCGGCCGTGGCGTAGACGCGGGAGGCTCCCGCGGCGAGGGCGGCCTCTGCGCTCTCGGGCGTGGCCACAAGGGCGCAGGCCTCCGCTGCGACGGACGTTCCCGGGGTCAGTCGGGCGATGCCCGTCTCGGCCCTTACGTGGGCGAGGCGGGTGCGGACGCATTCTGCCGAGGGGGCCTGCGCGGTCGCGTCCTCGCGAGCTGCGTACGTACGAAGAAGCTTCTCCTCAAGAAGGCGGCACGCCTCGGCGCGCACCCCATGCACCGACGAGAAGCCCATTCCGCAGCCCTCGTCCATGTCCACGTCAAACGAGACCGGCTCGAAGGGGCTCTGACCCATGCGGCCTACGTGCTCGATGAGGTCCTCCGAGGTCACAGCCTTGGTGCGCGCCTTCTCCACGACAGGTCCCTCCGCCCGGACGGACACGCGGCTGTCCTCCGAGGCGAGCTCGACAGTGAAGGGACTGCCGATCCGTGCGACCACGCGTACCGTCACGCGCCGCTTGCGCGGAACATCCCGTGCGGCTGCGTCCGCTGCGGCGTCCATGGCAAGGCGAGAGCGTATCACCCTCACCGTGGACCCCACGGGCATGGGTCGCGAGACGCGGCAGGTGATGGTCTCGCCTGCGGCGGCATCGCCGTGGGCGAAGACGGTCAGGAACTGGGACGGATCGTCGAGCGGACGGAGCTCGAGGAGGTCCCCCTCCCCCACCGGTGCCGTCAGGTGCAGGCTCACATCGGCACGCGTGAGCCTGCGCGTACGCGTACGACCGCCGTCGCCACCACCACGACGGACGAGGGAGTCCTCGAGCTTATGCGACGAGATGACATCGCCCACCAGCTCTCCGCGGTTGTTGGAACGCTCGTAGCTCATCATGCCGTCATCGGCCGTCCCGAAGAGGTAGGAGTCGGTGAAGTCGCGGTTGAAGGCACGCCTGAGCTGCCGGTGACGCATGGCGTCCGCCGTACCGTCCTTGTCGCCTGATGCGAGCGCCTCGAGGGCGCCACGATAGGCCGAGACCACCGAGTACACGTAGTCAGGGGCCTTCATGCGCCCCTCCACCTTGAGCGAGCCCACGCCCGCATCCCGCATCTCGGCGAGGTCATCCATGGTGCAGTAGTCCTTGGGGCAGAGCGGTCGCGTACGACCGGGCGCCGAGACCACCCGTCCCGTCTCGTCCACGAGGTCGTACGGAAGGCGGCAGGGCTGCGCACACAGGCCGCGGTTTGCCGAGCGACCGCCGGCGAGCGAGCTCATCATGCAGACGCCCGAGTAGCAGAAGCACAACGCCCCATGCCCAAAGCACTCCAGCTCGACGCCCTCCTGGGAGATGCGGGCGATCTCGGGCAGCGAGAGCTCGCGCGAGAGCGTCACGCGATTCACGCCCAGGTCACGACACCATGCCACGCCACGCGCGTCATGCACGTTCGCCTGCGTGGACACATGGGTCTCGATCTGCGGCCAGGTGCGCCTGACCTCGGCGAGCAGACCCCAGTCCTGGATGATGAGCGCGTCGGCGCCAAGGACCCACGCACGGCGCGCGAGCTCGAGCACGCGGGGCAGCTCGTCGGTCGAAACCGCCACGTTCATCGTGACGTAGACGCGGGCACCAGCCAGGTGCGCACTGCGACAGGCCGCGCGGAACGTCTCGTCGGTAAAGTTGCGGGCACCCCGGCGGGCGTTGAAGTCATTGCCAAGGCCGCAGTAGATGGCATCGGCACCCGCGGCGAGCGCCGCATTGAACGGCTCGGGGCCACCCGCAGGAGCGAGCAGCTCGGGAACACCATGTGCCTGGAGAAACGAGTGCCCCGTAGACATGAACGACCTTTCGAAGATGGGTGGGGCAAGCCGCGCGCTAGCGGCTGGTCTCGTCCTCTTCGGAGGACGCGCCGGAATCGTCAAGGCGCTTCTCGAGGAGGGCGACATGCCGTATGAGCAGCCTGATGTCGCGAGACTGCCAGCTCACGATTGCCGTAAGGGAAAGACATATCCCGACCAGGGCAACGATTGCGATGAGAAAGACGAGGTTCGATGGCGCCTCGATGCCGAGGGAACCGGAGAAGAAGCCCACGAGATCGGGAAAGATGGCGCATAGCAGGAGCACCAAGGAAAGCGCCATCCACAGAAGCGAGTACTTGAGCTGCAGCTTTCCTCTCGAGACGAGCTTGATGATCTCGAAGAAGAATACCAGGGCGAACACGATGAGCACGACGCGAAGGGTGATGGACACGGCTACCGCCCCTTCCTCTCGCTCTTGCCCACGATGAAGATCGCGAGCGAGACCTTGATCATGTAGTAGATGCTCTTCATGGCATTGATGGAGGACTTGCCGCCCTGACGCTCGTGCATCGACACGGGGACCTCGACCACGTCGAGCCCATGCCTGTAGGCCGAGACGATCGACTCGGGCTCGGGATAGTCGGCAGGGTAGCTCTGGGCGAAGAGTGCGATCGCCGCCTTGCCCGATGCCCTGAAGCCCGAGGTGGAGTCGGTGATCGTGAGGCCGGTCACGTGACGGATGCACTTCTCCAGCCACTTGATGCCCGCACGTCTGAGCACCGTGGACTGGAAGCCCTCGGACTGGCTCACGAACCTCGAGCCGATGACGAGATCGGCGCCATTCTCGATCTGCTCGATGAGTCGCGGGGCATACGAGATGTCATGCTGGCCGTCGCCATCCACCTGGATGTCAACGTCGTATCCGTTCTCGTAGGCGTAGAGGTGGCCGGTCTGCACCGCTCCACCGATGCCCATGTTCACGGGCAGGCTCACGTAGTTGAGATGATGCTCCTGGCAGACGCCCTCGGTGCGGTCCACTGATCCGTCGTTGACCACGAGGTAGTCGTAGCCGGCATCCCTCACGTGCCTGGCGACGGCGGCGATGTTGGCCTCCTCGTTGTACGCGGGAATGATCACGAGAACGCGTGGGGCACGGGCGCTCGACATCACATGGTCCGACGCTCTCATGTCGCTAGTCACCGTACTTCCTGCTGGGAGCGATACCGCCCTCGGCAACCATCCGCAGGTGCTTGCCGTAGTCGGACTTGCCATAGCGCTCCGCGCATCCGACGAGCCTCTCGCGGTCGATCCACCCGTTATCGAAGGCTATCTCCTCCGGAACGGAGACGGGCAGGTCCTGGGCCTTCTCGACGGTCCGCACAAACTCGGATGCCTCGTAGAGCGACTCCATGGTGCCCGTGTCGAGCCAAGCGTAGCCGCGGCCGAGCGTGACCACGTCGAGCGAGCCGTCTTCGAGGTAGAGACGGTTGAGGTCGGTGATCTCGTACTCGCCACGCGCGGAGGGCCGCACCCGGGCGGCCATCTCGGTGATGCGGGCATCGTAGAAGTAGAGGCCCGTCACGGCATAGTTGCTCTTGGGGTGCGCAGGCTTCTCCTCGATGGAGATGGCGTTGTAATCCTCGTCGAACTCGACCACGCCAAAACGCTCTGGGTCATCGACACGATAGCCGAAGACCGTCGCGCGACCGAGCGAGGCGGTGTCGGCGGCACGACGCAGGTGGCGAGAGAGCCCGTTGCCATAGAAGATGTTGTCACCGAGCACGAGGGCGGCCGCCTCGCCATCGACAAACGGCGCGCCGATGACGAACGCCTGCGCGAGACCGTTGGGCTCGGGCTGCTCCGCATAGGAGAGCGTCACGCCGAAGTCCGACCCATCCCCAAGCAGGTGCTCGAAGTTTGGCAGGTCGCGCGGGGTGGAGATGATCAGGATGTCCTTGATGCCCGCGAGCATGAGCGTGGAGAGCGGATAGTACACCATGGGCTTGTCATAGACTGGCAGCAGCTGCTTGCTCGTGACGGTGGTGAGCGGGTACAGGCGGGTACCAGACCCGCCGGCGAGGATGATGCCCTTCAAGGGTTGCCTCCAAGCGTAGGTGATATGGATGCCAACATTCAGAGTTTATCAGGAGCGATGCCTACGCGCACAAACACACGCAAGCGGCATCCGCGGAACTCTCCGCAAGGGAGGGCCCTTCGTGGACGTTCCAACGGGGCCGTCGCGCTAGGTGCGAATTACTCACGAAGGGACCAAAAACGACGACTCGAGCGTTTTCAGGCCCTTCGTGAGTAATTCCCGAGCCAAACGTCCCTCTCGCCAGATGAGCCAAACGGCCGTTGCGCTAGACGAGCCTGACGAACTTTCGCTTGCCCACCTGGAGCGTGCTTCCCGCGAGCTGGGCGGGGTCGACGTTATACGACCTGGCAGCAACTGCGACGCCGTTTATCCTCACGCCACCGCCGTCGATGAGGTGGCGCGCCTCGCCAGCGGACTGTGCGAGCCCGCACTCCACCATGACGCCCGCGAGGTAGACGGAACCGTCATCGCGCGGCGTGAGGTCGACGGAGAGCTCGGGGGCATCCTGCGGCACCTCGTTGCGCTTGAACTGGGCGTCAAAAGCCGCCTCGGCCGCCTCGCCGGCACCCGTACCGTGATAGAGGTCGCAGATGTTGCGGGCAAGCTGACGCTTGAGCCGGTACGGATCGGCGGTGCCAGCCGCATACTCGGCGTCGATCTCATCGATCTCGTCAACCGAGAGCGTCGAGCACAGACGGAAGTAGCGCGGCACGAGCTCGTCGGTGATCGACATGAGCTTGCCGTACATGTCGGCGGACTCGTCGGTGAGACCCACGTAGTTCTTGTAGCTCTTGGACATCTTCTTGTGGCCGTCGAGTCCCTCGAGAAGCGGCATCGTGAGCGCCACCTGGGGCTCCATGCCCATGTCGCGCATGAGGTCGCGGCCGGCGAGAAGGTTGAAGATCTGGTCGTTTCCGCCCATCTCGAGGTCGGCGTTCACCACGACGGAGTCATACGCCTGGAGCACGGGATAGATGAACTCGTGCAGGGCGATGGACTGGCCGTTGGCATAGCGGTTATGGAAGTCCTCGCGCTCGAGGATGCGGGCCACGGTGAACTTGCTCATGAGCCCGAGCATGTCTCCCAGGTTGAGCGGCTTGATCCAGTCGCCGTTGTGAACGATCCGCGTGCGCCCGGGATCGAGGATCTTCATGGCCTGCTCGACGTAGGTCCGCGCGTTTTCCTCGACCTTCTCCTCAGTGAGGGGCGGACGCGTGCTGTCACGCCCCGACGGATCGCCGATGAGGGCCGTGCCGTTGCCGATGATGAGGGTGACGTCATGACCGAGCTCCTGGAACTGGCGCATCTTGCGCAACGGGACCGCATGGCCGAGGTGAAGGTCGGGGCTCGTGGGGTCCACGCCCAGCTTGATGTTGAGGGGCGTGCCCTTTTCGAGCTTCTTCCGAAGCTCGTCCAGCGGCACGATCTGCATCGTCCCCGAAGTAATGACCTTGAGTTGCTCGTCGACTGGCAGCACTGCTCTGTCCTCCATGTGAAATCTACGCTTCGCAGACGGCGGACCCGCCGTCGCGCAGGCAACAGGATAGCGCAGCTGAGACGCAAGAACGGCAGGACAGGTGCGAGAAGTGCGTCATCACAAAATGCAAGACGCGACGGTGTTCGTGTTGGCAGCCCATTCCCAACGAGGTGAAATGCCGTTTACGCCGTATAATGTGCTGATGTGCACGACGACAAGGAGGAGCACATGGGGATTAGAACCCGAAGGGCACGAACGCACTCGAACACGCACATCGTAGGCTTCAGCCTCGCTGGCGTGCTCGGTTTCATCGCCCTTCTCGCAGTGACCGTCGCGCTCTCGTTGGGTGCGCTGGTCTCCTCTTGGCTGGAGGACCTGCCTGACTACACCTCGGCAGACGCCTACCTCGTGGCCGAGCCCACCACCGTCTATGACGCCAACGGCAACGAGATCGCAAGCTACTATCTCCAGCAGCGTCGCTCCGTCGACCTCTCGGCAATCTCGAGCTACGTTGTCAAGGGCACCGTCGACACCGAGGACAAGCGCTTCTACTCCCATAACGGCGTCGATCCGCAGGGCATCGTCCGCGCCGTGGTCGTGTCGCTCACGGGCGGCTCGGAGGGCGCGTCCACCATCACGCAGCAGCTCGTGCGCAACACCATCCTCTCCGACGAGCAGTTCGACCACACGCTCAAGCGCAAGGTCAGAGAGGCGTACCTCGCCATCCAGATGGAGAAGGAGTACACGAAGGACCAGATCCTCAACATGTACCTCAACACCATCTACTACGGCAACGGTGCCTACGGCATCGAGGCCGCAAGCGTCACCTACTTCAACAAGCACGCGAGCGATCTTACCCTCGCCGAGGCGGCCACGCTCATCGGCCTGCCGCAGTCGCCCTCCTACTACGACCCCACGGTGAATCCCGACGCGGCCAAGGAGCGCCGCAACACGGTTCTCGACCGCATGCTCGAGGCCGGGGACATCACCCAGGAGGAACACGACGCCGCACAGGCCGAGGACCTCGTCCTCAACGAGGGGGAGCTCTCCAGCTCCACAGGTACCTACCCGTATTTCACCGACTATGTGAAGCAGCTCCTGCTCAAGGACTTCTCGTCCGACACGATCCTCCAGGGCGGTCTGAAGGTCTACACCACGATCAACCCCACATACCAGGCGGCCGCAGAGGACGCCTGCAACAAGGTGCTCGACGACATCGGGAACGACCAGCTTGGCGCCGCGCTTGTCTCGATAGATCCGGACACTGGCTACATCGTGGCCATGGTCGGCGGGCAGGACTACAGCACGAGTCAGTACAATCTCGCCACGTCGACAAACAGGCAGATGGGCTCGTCGTTCAAGATGTTCACGCTCGCCGCCGCCATCAACGCCGGCATGAACCCCAGCATCACGCTCAACTGCTCCTCGCCCATGCAGATAACATCCACGTGGAAGGTCAAGAACTTCGGCAACCACAACTACGGGACGCAAACGCTCCAGAGCGCCACGGCCATCTCGTCAAACACCGGATATGCGCAGGTGGCGCAGGCCATCGGCATCGACAAGGTCATCTCGACCGCACACGCCATGGGTGTCGACACCGACCTGCCCGAGTACCTCTCCGTCTCTCTCGGTTCGGTGGGCATCTCCGCCGTCGAGGCATGCGAGGCGTATGCGACCCTGCCCGCGGGAGGCGTCCATCGCGACGCCGTCGCCATCACGAAGATCGAGGACCGAAACGGCAACGTGGTCTACCAGCACGAGGACAATCCCACCCAGGCCATCAGCGAGGCGGTCGCCGAGGCGACGACCAACGTGCTCAAGACCGTCATCGCCAGCGGTGCCACAGGCTACTACGCCTACGACTACTTCGACTGCGACCAGCCCGTCGCCGGCAAGACGGGCACCTCCGACAACTCCGAGGACCTCTGGTTCTGCGCCTACACGCCGCAGCTCTGCACGGTGGTCTGGAGCGGCTACCCCTCGTCACGCACGGAGGTAAGGATCGACGGGTCGACGGGAACCACGCAGGAGACGGTGCAGCCGATATGGGTCGACTACATGAACACCGTGCTCGCAGGCGTACCGCGCGAGGAGTTCCCGACCACCGACGAGAAGGTGAGTTACCTTCCCAACAGCTCCTGGACCTTCGTGGGCACCTCCTCCTCGTATAACTCGGACAAGGTGGTCGAGACCGTCACAGACAAAACGAACACCGAGACGACCACAACGACGACGACAACCACGACGCCTACGACGACCACCACGACCGACACCGGTGGCGACACGAGTAGTGAAACCAGCGGTAGCGGCAGCGGGACCGGCGGAGGTACGAGTGACACCGGCGGCGGTACGGGTGAAACGGGCAGCGGGACCAGCAGTGGAACTGGTAGCGGTACGGGTGGGACGACCACGACGAAACCGTCCGCATAGGACCTGTGACGAAGGGCGGCCGGACTATTCCGGCCGCCCTTTCTTCTTCCCTATCGCGAGGCACCGAGCTTCTCGACGAGCACCTTGAGCGCGATGGCGTTCTCGGCAGTGTCCACGATCACGAGAACCGTGTCGTTTCCCGCAACGGAACCAAGGGCATGCGAGAGACCCGCATCATCCACCGCAGCCGCCACACCCGATGCGGTACCAGGCTGGCACTTGATGACCACGAGGTTCTCGGCACGCATGGCGGAAATCACGAACTCGGAGAGCATACGCTGAAGATGCAGGTCCTCGGCAAGGACGTATATCCCCTCGGGCAGCTTGCGGAGCCCCATGTCGGCTATGTCACGCGAGACCGTGGCCTGGGTGCAGCTGAAACCCTTTTCCAGAAGCTCGTCGACGAGCGCGCGCTGCGTGCTCACGGACGTACCACGAACGATGTCCCTGATCGCGTCCTGCCTGCTGTTCCTGCGCTTCACCGACTCGCCTCGACTCTCAGAGCACGATTCGCGGTTTTACCACGAACCCGCGTTCATGTGGAATATTGAAGCAAGATTATACATTCGCCGGTAGGAATGAAGTGCGGCCTTTCGTAACTTGTCGCACAGGCGGATTGACAACTGCCTATGAGGCGCACCCTTCAACTGGCACGCGTTCCTTCACCACAAACCGCTCGCCGCTGGGCACTGCATACAATATTGACGTGCGTATTCATCCGGCCCTGTTCTAATATGCGAATAGAGTTTGAGCTTACTACCACCTACGGAACTATCTCGTTACCCATGGAGGAAAGATGCCTTATTCCGACACCGGCGGACGCCAGCATCTCAACACTTCCCACGGTGCCGACAGATCCTCTCGCCAGCGCCTCAATCCAAATCGTCAGAGTCGCAGCGGCTCCGCCAACGGTGCGCGCTTGAGGTCGGTCGACAATCGCAGAAGACGTAACTCCTACTCTTCCCTTCGGGCCCACAACATCCGGTTTGGTCGAGAGTCCGCCCTGAGAAGGCTCTTTGGTGGCAACCTCCAGACCATCCTGATCATAGTCGTCGCCATCGCGGTCCTTGTCCTCGTCATTCTCGGCGTCTCGAGCTGCGTGCGCGGTTGCGCCACCAAGCAGGACGGCACCGCAGCAGTCAACGTGGCCGACTCGCGCGTGGCGGCTGGCGTCTCCGAGGAGCTCACGCAGAAGTTCACCGGAGCGCTTGATCGCAACGACAAGCTTTCCTGGATCGCGGCAAACGCCAACCAGTACTCCGACACCTCCCTGCTCGAGCTTGCGCTCGACGAGCCCGACTCCATCGACTTCGTTGCCGCCTACCCCTCCTCGGACAAGACCGCCAAGCCGTATGGCGAATCCGTGACCGCAGGTAGCGCCCCACAGCTCTACGACTGGGATACGCGCTGGGGCAACGTCGACTATGCAGGGTCGGCGCTTGGCGTGACGGGTTCCGGTCCCACGGCACTCTCCATGGCCTACATGGGTCTCACCGGCTCTACGGACAAGACCGCCGCGGACATCTCCTCCCTCGTCTCCGCAGACGGCCTCGCCACGGGCGACTCCCACATGGATGGAGGCTTCCTCAAGGACCACGCCGCCGACGTGGGTCTCACCTGCAAGACGTACGAGTCTTCGGCCGACAATCTCACGACCGTCCTCGACACAGGCACGTACATCATGCTCGAGGCCAAAGCGGGAACGCTTACGGACGAGACGCACTGGGTACTGCTCGTCACGGAGAATGCGGACGGCTCGATCGTGGTCTACGACCCCACCTCCACCACGGTGAGTTCGGTCTCATGGACCGCCGCAAAGCTTGCCTCGTCCTGCTCGACGCTCTATTCGCTCACCGCCACGACCACGTCCGGCGAATCCTCGTCCTCCTCGAAGTAGCTGCGCGGGAAAGGCTTGCACGAGAAGGGCCCCACACCAGACGGTGCGAGGCCCTTCTTCTTGCGTCGTTGGCCGGCGGCTTACGAGAGGATCTTCTCGGCCGCCTCCTGAAGCTTGGCACGGACGGCCTCGGAGTCCGCGCGCGTGGCTCCCTTGGAGAACAGGTATGCCTTGACCTTGGGCTCGGTACCCGAGGGGCGGAAGATGACCTTGTTATCGTCCTCGAGACGAAACTCGATGACGTTGGCGGGCGGCAGAACCTGTGCCGCCTCCTTCTGAAGGCCGGAGACGCGCGGCATCTCGGGACCGACGGCGTAGTCAGTCATGCCGACAACCTTGTATCCGGCAATCTCCGCAGGCGGGTTCGTGCGGAGGCCGTCCATGATCTGGGCCATCCTGTCGGCGCCGGCGGCACCAGGGAAGGCGGCGTTGACGGTGCCGTTGAGGTAGTAGCCATACTTCTTGTACAGCTCCTCCATCGCCTCGAAGAGGTCCATGCCCTGGGCGGCGTAGTGCGCCGCCATCTCGACGCACATCTCGACGGCAACGATCGCGTCCTTGTCGCGAGCATGGGTCCCGATGAGGTAGCCGTAGGACTCCTCGAAGCCCATGAGGTAACGGTCCTCCTCGCCTTCGTCCTTGAGCTGGTCGATCTGGTCGCCGATGTACTTGAAGCCGGTGAGTACGCGACGCAGCTCGAAGCCCATGTCCTTGGCAAGCGCATCGGGCATGGCAGACGAGACGATCGTGGTGACGGCCACCTTGCGCCTGACATCCTCGCCCTTGTCGGCGGCCATCTTGGCAAGCCAGTCCATGAGCAGGACGCCCATCTCGTTACCGGAGAGCAGCACGTAGCCGCCATCGTGCGGGATGGCGGTACCCATGCGGTCGGCGTCTGGGTCGGTGGCGACGACGAGGCTCGGCTTGACCTTCTCGGCGAGGTCGAGCGCGAGCTGCAGCGTCTCGCGGAACTCGGGATTGGGGTACGTGCACGTCGGGAAGTTCCCATCGGGGTCTGCCTGCTCGGGGACGACGGTCACGTTGTCGACGCCGACCTCCTTGAGGATGCGTGAGACGCACTCCATGCCGGTACCGTTGAGCGGCGTATAGACCACGGAGTAGGACGGGTCGGCCTTGAAGCCGGGGATGGAGACCTTCTTGACGTTATCGATGAACGAGTCCAGGACCTCCTCGGGGGTCCACTCGATGAGTCCGCGCCTCAGGCCCTCGTCGAAATCGATCATCTTGACACCGCCGAAGACGTCGACGCTGGCGATGTTGTTCGAGATCTCGTCGGCCGCCTCGTCGGTGATCTGGCCACCGTTGTCGTTGTAGACCTTGTAGCCGTTGTAGATCGCGGGGTTATGCGACGCCGTGAGGACTATGCCCGCAGAGGTGTGCAGGTAGCGGACGGCAAAGGAGAGCGTGGGGACGGGCTCGATGCGCGGGTAGACGTAGACATGGACGCCGTTTGCCGCAAGGACGCCTGCCGCCACCTTCTGGAAGTCCTCTCCCTTGAGGCGCGAGTCACGCGCGAGCGCGAGCGTGGGCTTGTCGTAGTGGGCGTTGAGATAGTCGGCGACGCCTTGGGTGGCCTGCGCCACGACATAGACGTTCATGCGGTTGGTACCGACGCCAAGAACGCCGCGAAGACCCGCGGTGCCGAATGCCAAGTCACGGTAGAAGGCGTCATTGAGCTTCTCCTCGTCTCCGGCGAGTAAATCGTCGAGCTCTGCCCTGAGGTCGGCCTCGGTGACGTTGTCCTTCCAGAGCCGTACCTTTGCCTCGGTGGTGGAATCCATATGAGTCCCCTTTTTCCTAGGCACGGAACCGATTCCGTACCAACTGTCGCAGACCTAGAGCAAGTTTAGCCAAGTGGGGGACAAGCGACGCGTCGCATACCCCAAACGTCGAAGCACAGCGGCAAAGGGAAGAGGTGACGTTGTGGGAAGTTGCTGGCGGTGGCCGTTGAGGGCCGCCATTACGTCGCAGGGGTGTCACAATCGAAAAATACTTATAAGGCGGCGTGCCGCCGTACCACACTACGGGCGAAAGGTGTCCCGATGGAATTCTTCGCAACATGCCCCAAAGGCTTCGAGCAACTGCTTGCCGACGAGCTCGTCTCGCTGAAAACGCCTCAGGTAAGGCCACTCAAAGGTCAGGTTGTCTTCGGGCGCGAGCTGAAAGACGCCTACCGGGCATGCCTGTGGTCGCGCCTGGCATCGCGCGTGATGCTCGTCCTCGCACGGATAGACGCGACGAATTCCGACGCGCTCTACGAGGGACTCTCTGCCATCGCCTGGGAGGACCACCTCACGCCTGGCGCAACGCTGGTGATAGATGCGCACGGCACCAACGATGCTCTGCGCAACACCCAGTTCGTGGCTCAGCGCTCGAAGGACGCCGTAAGCGACCGCATGGTCTCGCGCCGCGGCACCAAACCCCAGGTCGACACCGTCAACCCAGACGTGACGATCGCCGTGCGCATCTCGGATAACCACGCCACCGTCGCCGTGGACCTCTCGGGCGCGCCTCTTTTCCGCCGCGGCTACGAGGCCGCCCACACCGACCGCGCGCCGGTGGCACCCCTTCGCTCCGACTACGCCTCGGCGCTTCTTGCCGCTGGCGGCTGGTTTCGTGACGTGCGTCATGGCGAACCCACGCTCGTCTCGCTGTACTCCGGAGCGGGCAACGTGCTCGTAGAGGCTGCCGGTCTCGCGCTCGACCACGCCCCCGGCCTGCTCCGCGCACGCTGGGGCTTCGAGCGCTGGGCAGGTCACGACGAGAAGGTCTGGCGACGCCTCGTGAGGAACGCGGAGAAGCGAGCAGGCGCGGGTGTGGAAAACCCCTGCACGCTCGTCGCATGTGACCCTCGCCACGGTGCGGAGCGAGAGATGCGTCAGTCGCTTCGTTCGGCGGGCCTCGACGTGGAGCCGCAGTTCGTCTCGGCAGGGGATGCCGTGGCGCTTCTCGGCGATGGCCTCGTGACCGTGGACCTCTCGTGGCTCGATTCGGATGACCTTGCCAGCGAGGCCACCGCGCTTGCGATCAGCGGCGCGGCCGCAGGCTGCCGGACGGTGGCGCTCGCGCCGTCGGCGACGGTTGACGTGGCGCTGCGCGTCTCCCCAGCCGAAACCCTCGACGTGCTCGTGGGTAGTCGCGACGAAACGATCCGCAGATACGACACCGCACTCGAGACGCCTGAACAGACCCTTGTGAGTCTTCCCTCGGGAGACAGAATCCCCGTGCTCGTCCCTGCGTCAGACCAGTTCGCGGCACGTCTCGCCAAAGTGGCGAAGCTCCGTACGGCGTGGGCAAAGGACGAGGACGTCACCTGCTATCGCGTGTACGACGCCGACCTCCCCGACTATGCGGTGACGATCGACCTCTACGAGGGCTCGCTCACTCCGGGCCGCTGGCTGCGGGTGTCTGAGTATGCCGCACCCAAGGAGGTTGACGAGACGCTCGCGCATAAGCGCCTTCTCGACGTCTTGGCGATTGCACCCCGGATTATGGGTGTCGCGCCTGAAAACGTGAACCTGAGGGTACGCACGCGGTCGCGCGGAGGATCGCAGTATTCCAACGAAGGGGAGAGGGGCCATGATGACAGGGGCGGGCGTGGCAGGCGTCCGCGGCCCGGCCAGGTCGAGCTTCCCCTCGGGGCTCACCTCGTGGACGAGGGCGGACTCACCTTTGAGGTCAACTTCACCGACAGGCTTGACTGCGGCATCTTCCTCGACCACCGAGAGACCCGCTCGATGGTTCGCGAGCTCATGAAGCAGACGATGGGTTCGAAGCGCTTCCTCAACCTCTTCGCCTATACGGGCACCGCCACCTGCTACGCAGCTGATGGCGGAGCGAAGTACACGACCACGGTTGACATGAGCCGCCCGTCGCTCGAGTGGGCTCGCCGCAACATGGCCCGTAACGGTTTCGACAGCAGCGACAACGAGTTCGTGCAGGCGGACGTGCTGCGCTGGGTCGACGAACAGCGCCGCACCAAGAATCGCTGGGACCTCATCTTCTGCGACGTACCCACGTTCTCAAACTCAAATCGCATGCGCGATGGCTCGTGGGACGTCCAGCGCGACCATGCCGAACTCATCATCGGCATCTCTCGCCTTCTCACTCGCAACGGCTGCGCACTCTTCTCGTGCAACCTGCGCAGCTTCGAGCCTGACATGGAGAAGCTCGAACGCACAGGCGTAAGAATCGAGGACATCACCGCCCAGACCATTCCCGAGGACTTCTCCCGCAACCCCAAGGTCCACCACACCTTCCGAGTAACGCGGACACCCCTACCAGAGGGCGCCATGAAGAAGGACGGACCACGCGGGGACCACGGTTCGACCAGCCGGAACGGATATCAGGGTCGCAGTGGGCATGGCGGGACAGGTAGACCCGGGGACCGTCGCGAAGGTTCCGGGGGATATGGGCATACAAACCAGCGCAGCGGTTCCAGGCCGCAGAGTGGTGGCAGACCTTCGGGAGGTGGCTACTCCCACTCACAGGGTGACGGTTCCTCGCGTACGCAGGGTGGCGGCTACTCCCACTCACAGGGCGGCGGTTCCAGACCGCAGGGCGGGAAACCGTCCAGCGGCTACCCCCACTCACAGGGTGGCGGTTCCAGACCGCAGGGCAGCGGCCCCTCACGTCCGCAGGGCGGCGGCAGGCCTTCACGTCCCCATGGCGGTAGGCCCAGCGGCGGTTCCAGACCACAACGATAGCCCCTACGCACTATCCAAAAAAGGCGCCGGACTGAGGCTGATTCGCCCAGTCCGGCGCCTTTTTGGTCAAGGAAACGTTAACGAATGACGTAGCGAATGCACCTCGGCAAGACACCTGCAGAGAATCGGGCCGGATGGACGGCTCAGTACTCTAGGTTCGTGCAAGCGCCGATCCTTTCCTGCGGATTCATCATCCTACAAGGGACCAGGAGATGTGGGTCTTGGTAGGGTCATGCATTCGGGCCACTTTTCTGCAGGTCGTCAGTCATCTCAGACTCGAGGGGTCCCGAAGGCGCAATGTCATCGCAGACATCGGAACCCCCAGGGACTTGCTTCTCACCTTTTCTCAAAGAATGCGTGCATGTCCCGACCCATCGCCTCGAGCGTGGGCTCGTCCACGTACGCCATGTGGCCACAGCCATAGCGGTACCAGCTGATGCGCTCCTTGAGCTCGGGCGAGAGATACTGGCAGCTCAGGTCATGGACTACGTTCCAGAACGTGGTCGCGGCATCATAACGGCCACCGATGATCGCAAGCTTGCATGTAGGATTGCGACGAAGGGCGACGGCGATGTCGAGCGCGACGTTGGGTATGGGGCTCTCTCCGTCCTCGGTACCCAGCTCGTTGTGCTCCCAGCCCCACTTGTGTCCCACGTTCTCCCAGTTGCTTGCGAGGTAGCGCGCCGGTCCCCGATAGCCCAGCTCATCGTGGCAGAAGGAACGGAACGCGTTTGTCCATGCACCCTCGACGGCATCGTCGGCGGCATCCTCGCCACCAATCCATGTGTTGGAGGCCTGCATGGGTGACGGCGCGTCCGAGCAGAACCTCATGTCAAGCCGACCACATATCTTCCCCTCATCCTTGAGGATATTCTGGCGAAAGTCCGTGAGGTCAATGCGAAGATGGTGCTCCAGGATGTGCTCCGCAGACAGGCCCCAGAACTCGGAGAGCTCGTCGGCGACCTCGCGCTCGCGTTCCGCGGGAAGACGGTCGCCCCGGAGGAGCACCGGCGCATAGACGTCCTCGGTGAACGCCATGGCTCGGTCGAACCACTCGTTCTCGTCCACGCCCGCACCGGCCTTGCCAAAGAACTGCGCCGCAGCGGCAAAGGTGGGCATCATGCCGAGGTAGTACATGTCCTCTCCCGCAAGGGTCTGGACCCAGTCATATATGGCGGAAAGCATGACCACGCCCGTGAGGCCCACGCCCCGCTCCCCGAGGATGCGCATGAGCACGGCGTTTCTCGTGGTGCCGTACGACTCGCCGAAGAGGTAGATGGGACTCGACCAGCGCCCGTTGTTCTCGAGCCAGCTCGTGATGGCACGTGCGAAGGCATCAGCATCGGCGTCGAGACCGAAGAGCTTGGTCGGGTCGGTTCCTTCCGCCACACTCGACCAACCCGTTCCCAGGGCATCGAGAAAGACGATGTCGGAATCGCGAAGCAATGTGGATGGATTGTCCTCCACGGGTGTGTTCATGCGCACGTGATTCGTACCGTCGGTCCTTACGCGGCGAGGACCGATCCCGCCGAAGTTGATGGCGACCGACGCCGATCCGGGACCACCGTTGTAGGCAAACGTAACGGGACGCGTGCGGTCAGGACTGCCCTCGGCATCCACCTTGACATACGCAAGCGAGAACATCATGCCCTCGAGGACACCCTTGTCGTCACGCACCTCCAGGTGCGAGGCAGTCGCCTGGTAGCCAATCGTCTCCGCGCCGCTCGTCCATGTGAGATGCGCGGATGCAGGGGCGGGCGTCTCCACCGTCGTGCTCGCGGGAACGCTCATGTACGCACTCGACGAGATCTTGCTTGGATCCTTCTCTTCCTCAGCCATGTCTTTCCTCTCCAGAGTCACCTTCAGCGAGTCTCATTCTAGGTCCCCTGCGTCCCTCTCGGCCATAGACCATCAAAGTCGGAAGATTTGCGCAGCATAGATGCCATCCCGTACAACGTCGTCAGGACCTTGGGATCTTGTGCCATCCGCATTCCCGCACCGCCAACCATAGGGAGCCCTTCGACCCACGCTCACAGAAGCGGTATAGTACAGGTCTGTGTCATTTATCCGAGCCGGTGGCGAGCAACCATTACCCCACCGCAATCCGAGTTCTGCTAATTGGAGCGGCATGGCAGCGGCAAAGACCGAGGGCGTTTCCGTCGACACGAAAAGAACGCGGAGAAGGACAGGCATCCCACTCTCTGCTGGCATGGTTCTCGTCACGCTTGGTGTCGTGTACGGCGACATCGGCACGAGTCCGATGTACACGCTCAAGGCGATCGTGTCAGGCAACGGTGGACTCGAGACCATGAGCCAGGACGTCGTCCTCGGCGCACTCTCCCTCATCATCTGGACGCTGACCCTCATCACCACGCTGAAGTACGTCCTCGTCGCCATGAAGGCGGACAACCACAACGAAGGCGGCATCTTTGCCCTGTTCGCCCTCGTCAAGCACTACGGCAAGGCACTCATCGTACCCGCCATGGTCGGCGGCGCGGCCCTTCTCGCCGATGGCATCCTCACGCCTGCTGTGACCGTCACCACCGCCGTCGAGGGCCTGCGTACCATCGACTTCTTCTATGCCCTCATCGGCGACAACCAGACCATCGTGGTCACCATCACCATTGTCATCCTCTGCGTGCTCTTTGCCATGCAGCGGGCCGGCACGTCCAACATCGGCAGGCTCTTCGGACCCATCATGACGCTGTGGTTTCTCTATCTCGGCATTACCGGTCTCGTGAACATCGGCGGCGACTTCAACGTCTTTCGCGCCATCAACCCCGTGCGTGGCATCATGTTCCTCTTTGACGGCGGTATCAACCGCGCCGGCCTCATGGTTCTGGGCAACGTCTTCCTCTGCACCACCGGTGCCGAGGCGCTCTACTCCGACATGGGCCACGTCGGCAAGCCAAACATCTATGTGAGCTGGCCGTTCGTGAAGGTCTGCCTCATCCTCAACTACCTCGGCCAGGGCGCGTGGATTCTTGCCAACAACGGCAACGCCGCCCTTCTCGGCATTGGCGACCTCAATCCGTTCTTCCAGATGATTCCCGAGGGGATGCGCGTGTTTGCCGTGGTGCTCTCCACGTTTGCCGCCATCATCGCATCGCAGGCGCTCATCACGGGCTCGTACTCCATCGTGTCGGAGGCGGTCCGTCTCGACCTCATGCCACATATGAAGATCAACTATCCCTCGGAGACCAAGGGCCAGATCTACATCCCGCTGGTCAATGGCATCATGTGGGCCGGCTGCATCGGCGTGGTCCTGCTCTTCCGGAACTCCGAGCACATGGAGGCCGCCTATGGCCTCGCCATCACCGTAACGATGCTCATGACCACGATCCTGCTCTTCACCTACATCGCGAAGGTGCAGAAGAGGCCCGCCCTGGCCGTCCCGTTCATCATCTTCTTCGGGGCGATCGAGCTCATGTTCTTCTTCTCGAGCCTCACGAAGTTCTTTCACGGCGGCTACGTCACGGTCCTTATCGCCACCGCACTCTTCTTGGTCATGTACGTCTGGCGCCGGGGCACAGCCATCGAGCGCACGCAGAGCGTGTACCTACCGGTAAACGAATACCTCGACCAGCTCTTCGACCTCTCCCACGACGAGACGTACCCCTTCCTTGCCGACAACCTCGTATTCCTGACCAACGACTCGTCGTTTGACAAGCTCGACCGAGACATCCTCTACTCGATCATGGACAAGCGGCCCAAACGCGCACGCGCGTACTACTTCCTCAACGTGAAGGTGACCGACGAGCCGTACACCCACGAGTATGTGGTCAACAGCTACGACACGGACTTCCTCTTCAAGGTACAGCTCCGCCTTGGCTTCAAGGTCAACCAGCGCGTCAACACGTACTTCTACCAGATCGTCGCCGACCTTGTGGCGCACAACCAGATCGCCCCGCAGAACCACAAGTACTCGATCTACCGCGAGCACAGCTCCGTCGGGGACTTTCGGTTCTGCCTGCTCCGCAAGGTCCTCACCCCTGAGACGGACATCTCCGGATTTGACTACCGCATCATGTCCCTCAAGTACCTTATCCGTCGCTTGTGCGGCTCTCCGGCACGTTGGTACGGACTCGAGAACTCGAGCATCATCTTCGAGTACGTACCCCTGTTCTCCAAGACCAAGCGGCAGCACAAGCTCAAGCGCATCGACTATTCGAGCCTTCCCAGCTGGACTGGTGATACGAGCCGCATTACGGAGCGCGCGGCATACGTCGAAGAAGACGAGGACATCTTTGCGGCCTCGATGAGTGATGAGCGTCAGCTCAACGCGGAAAGCGTCGGCGAGCGCCTTGTGGGTGGCGACACGGCAAGCTTCAGGCCACTCGTCATCGATGAGGATGCCGAGCTCACCGAGATCGAGGGTCTCGCAAGCGAGGTCGACTCGGACACCGAGTCGGACGGCGAGGACCCGTCAGTCTAGAGATTGACGTCGGAGCGCCTCGATGCGTCTTCTCACCCGAGGACGGACTCCAGGTAACGGGCGAAGCCCGCCTCGTCGTTGGTGGCGGTCACGTGATTGGCCACAGCCTTCACCTCGGGGTATGCGTTGCCCATCGCCACGCCGTCACCTGCCGCGCACATCATCTCGATGTCGTTGGGCGAGTCTCCGAAGGCAACGGAGCACTCCCTTGGGATGCCGAGCCCCTCGCAGAGCCAGGCAAGCGCCTCACCCTTCGAGGTATGTCGGTCGAGAATCTCCATACCCATGCGCATGGAGGTCGTGCCGCGCAGCGTGGGGTCGGCCGCCACCGCTGCCTGAACCGAGGTGGCAGTGGCAGAGCCCTGGTCACCGTCGGTCCAGTACACGCCGATGCGCTCGACGACTCCCACTCGCTCGACAATCTGGGGCACGGTGAGGTCGACGGGAGTGCGTGAGCGCTTCATGAACGCCCGATGGTACTCCGGAATGCCCAGATGGTCGATGAGGTCCCAGCGCCAGCGCTCGGTGAAGATGCGCCCATCGGCAAAGACGTCGAAGTCTACCCTGAGGTCAGCCATGCGCCCGTAGAGCGCAAGGGCTCGCTCCTTGCCTACCGTGATGCCATGGACACGCACGAGGTCTGCCGTACGATACACGCTTGAGCCATTCACGGAGACGGAGTGGTGCACGCTCGGATGGCGGCGCACTGCCTCTGGGGTGGCGAAGAGCGAACGACCCGTGCAGGGCACGAACTCAATTCCCTCCTCGGCCAACCTGTCGAGCATGGCCATGTTCTCGTCCACCAGCGTCTTATCGGTATGGAGGAACGTGTCGTCCATATCGGCAAAGACGATGCGAACGGACACCGCGCTACACCCTCTCGGACAGCGGGACATACTCCTGCAGCTCGAAGACGGAGTTGTAGGCGGGTCGGATGATGCGCGCGGGACCGTACAGCTCCTCCATGCGATGCGCCGTCCACCCGGCGAGACGCGCCATGGCGAAGATCGGCGTGAAGAGATCTTGAGGTACGCCGAGCATGGAGTAGATGAACCCGGTGTAGAGGTCGATGTTCGCGCAGATGGGCTTGGTGATTCCCCGCACGTCGCGCATGACCTCGGGACCCATCTTCTCGATGTTCTCGATGAGGGTGAGCTTGTCCTGCTTGCCCTTCTCCTCGGCAAGTCCTCGCGCATACCGCTTGACGAGAACGGCTCGCGGGTCACTCTTGGTGTAGACCGCATGGCCGAGCCCGTAGATGAGACCCGTGCCGTCAAACGCCTCCTTACGCACGATCTTGGCAAGATAGTCGGCGACCTGGCCCTCGTCGGACCAGTCCTCCACGTTGTAGGCAACGTCGGAGATCATCTCTCCGACCTTGGTGTTGGCCCCGCCATGCTTGGGCCCCTTGAGCGAGCCGATGGCCGCGGCATAGGCCGAGTATGCGTCGGTCCCCGAGGACGAGAGCACGCGCGTTGAGAAGGTCGAGTTGTTGCCCCCGCCATGCTCCGCATGGAGCATGAGCATGACGTCAAGCATCATCGCCTCGTCGCGCGTGAAGCCCTCGTCGCCGCGCAGGACGTCGAGGACGGTCTCCGCCATGGAGTAACCCTCGCGGACGGGGGGCACGACCAGACGCTCATCGTTCTTGTCGGCAAGATACGCGCGATGTGCGATCGCCGCCGTTCGCGGCCAGCGACCGAGGAGCGACAGCGCGACATCGACCTCGTGGACGGGGGTCGTATCGTCGGGCGTGGGGTCGAAGGCGTAGAGCAGCAGCGTGGCGCGCTGCAGGACGTTCATGATAGAGTGGCTGTAGGTGGTTCGCGGGAATATGCTCAGGTAGCCCTCGGGAAGCTGCTTGCGGGAGTCGATGCGTGCGCAGAAGTCATCGAGCTCTACCTGCGTGGGCAGTCTACCAGAGATAAGCAAGTACGCGACCTCCTCGTAGCCAAAGCGACCCTCGTCCTGCGAGGCACTCACGAGGTCGGCGATGTGATAGCCGCGGTAGATGAGGTCACCCTCGTCGGGAATCGTCTTTCCGTCAACCTTGGAGTAGCCGTGCACGTTGGAGATGGTGGTGAGGCCAACGAGCACGCCCGAGCCGTCGGCGTTGCGCAGGCCCCGCTTGACGTCGTACTTCTCGTAGAGCCCGGCATCAACGACGTCGATCTGGCTGAACCCCTTGTAGAGCCCATCAGACACGGGTGGCATCCCGAGAGCCTCGGAGGGCATGGGGTAGGCGTCGGCAATGTGCGTGAGGGCGGACGTCTTGACGTTGGTGAGCGTAGGCCCGATCCCCTTCGAACCCCTAGAGCGGAAGTTTCTCACGGCTACCTCCTTCTTCTGGCGCTAGAGGCGGTACATGAACCGAAAGACCTCTTCGCGCTGCATGGTTATCTGAACTCCGAGCTGGACTGCCAAACCGTCAAGAGCGGACTTCGTCGATGCGAACGCCGTCTCGAGGCCACCAACCTCGACGAGCATGGTCATAGAAAAGGTACCTTGCAGGATAGTCTGGGAGATGTCGAGGATGTTTGCGTCATGATCGCTGAGCATACCGGCGACGGCCGCGACGATACCGGGCCTGTCGGAGCCGAGGACGGTGATGATGACGCGACCCTTAGGTGCCTCGTCGCTGGTTGACATGCGTTCCTCCTCGTACTGAGGTTTCCCATTGACCCATAATTGTAAACGAGCCGCAAGCGTCCCGCCAAGCCGAGATCCATCGTCACAGTCGTACGACAAAGCAGGAAGGCTGACCAAGAAACAGCGAGACGCCCATCTCGCTGGAGACGGGCGTCCAAAGAAAGACCAAAATCGCGAGAACCGTCTCTAGTTCTGCTGCGCCTCATGCTCGTCCGAGAAGTCCTCGAAGAGCATGCGAACATCATCTGGAGTGGAGTCGAGAGCAACCGCAAGCTCGGAGAGGGAACGCTCGCTTGCCTGCTTGAGGATGCGTTCATAGGCTACAGGAGGCTTCTTGTTGCGTGCCCTGACCTCGGCGATGCGCGTGCGGAACGTCTTCACGACGCGAACGGAATCGCGGCAGCTGCCCAAACGAATCTTATCTCTGAAATGCTCTTCCTCGAGGGCGTTGCTCTTGGTGGTGAAGTCATCCACCTGCATGGTGGGATACTGGGCGATGATATCAACGGCTTCGTCATGAGAGAGGACGGGACGCAGCCGCGACTCGGATGCGACAGGAAAGCTGATGTGTATGGGGTGGCGCTGTCCCACCGGCAGAAGCTGATACGTAGCGTCGGGCTTATCAACCACATCCTCGATGAGACAGACTCCCTGGCCGGGATGAACGATGTACTCCCCGATTTCGTACATATATGAGCTCCTTTCGATTTCAGCTCAGTATAGCACGACTGTGGTTTTTTTTGTACCTTCTGCGGATATGCTATTGAAAAAGGGTTCATGTAAATCTATGTTAGCAAGTTTCTCCATAGCAATCAGATGTCGCTGCATGGCCCACAGGACTAGTCAACCATCACAATTGATGAGATAACCGGCTGGTTTTCCGGAGCGACCGTGCCGTTGGAATCCTCCACGTGCACGGTCGCGCAGATGGCGTCGACCACGCTCATGCCATCGCTCACGTTGCCGAAGGCCGCATACTGACCGTCAAGCGAGGCGTCGGTCGCCTGCATGATGAAGAACTGCGAGCTTGCCGAGTCGTATCCTGTCGAGCGAGCCATCGAGATCACACCGCGAACGTGACTGATGGGGTTGTTGACGCCGTTCTTGGAGAACTCACCCTTGATGGTGACACCCGAACCTCCCGTGCCGTCACCCTTTGGGTCGCCGCCCTGAATCATGAAACCAGAGATGACGCGATGGAAGGTGAGCCCGTCATAGAAGCCCTTGTTGACAAGGCCCGCAAAGTTGGAGACGGTGATGGGCGCTGCCGTGGCATTGAGCGCAACCGAAATCGTGCCGAAGTTCGCGACCTCGATGGTGGCATGGTGCACGCCCGACGAGTAGACGTCCCCTGATGGAGCGGAGGACGACGAGTCGTCAGCTGACGAGTCGGCATCCGATGTGGCAGCACCCGTATCGCCCCCTGAGCAGGCCACGAGCGTAGCCGTCGCGACAACGGCAAACGAGGCAGATACGAACTCCTTGCGGGTGAGCCTGACATGCGAGAGAGCCATGGTCTTGTCCAATCGTCGGGATATGTCTCTACGATACCAGCCCATGGTCTTGAGGTTGTCGCGCGTTTGCGCGTGGGGCTCCCGCCACGTCATCCTGGCCAAAAAGACCCTCGATTTAGCTGCCAGCTAATGAATTGGCTTCAGACTCTTTCTAGCATCGTGTCCAGCGCCGTGACGTCTCACGGCACACATGAGCAAGCTCCAGAAGGGGGGCATCCACACAGGCGTAGCTTGCCTATAGCACGACGGACACCTCGAATGTCGAGGTCAACGTCTATGAGTCCTTTAGCCTGAGCAAGACCCCCGCTGCCACCCAGACCTTCTCGCTTGTGTAAGGAGCATTGACCATGAAGAAAAAGCTTAATGTCCCTCTTCTGATTTCCCTGCTCGTTGGTATCGCCTATCTCGTCTATAGCATCGTCTACTGGAGCGGTGCGGTCGGAGGCTCCTCAACGGGAACGGCAGCTGCCGGCGCGGCGATCGCATCCATGCTGGTCATGCCGCACCTGGTCTGCCTGGTGGTCGCCATCGTGTTCAACGCGCTCGGCCTCTTCATGAGGAAGGCCGCGTTCGCGCTGGTGGGCGCGATTCTCTATGCCGTGACGCTCGTGCTGTTCATCCCATACTTCATGTTCGTCATCGTGGAGATGATTCTCTCCTTCGTGGGCTTCGCCCAGCTCAAGAAGGCTGTCTCGACCCCATCCGCGTAAGGACGGCTGCCTCCGGCGTCATGCCTCGTCGCATGCGCCCACGCGGGCGACATCGAACGCCCCGAGCCGCAGAAGCGGCCCGGGGCGTCTCTGGTGACCCAAACGTCCCTGTCTGGCTATGCGCTGGCACAGCAGGACGTGACCCAGGAGACGAGGTTGGCAGTCGCCGTGCCCGTACGCTCGGCGAGTACGTGACCCTGACCCCAGACGGGGGTAAAGGCTACGTCGGTGACGCCGTTGCAGTGCGAGAGCGCGAGCGCGAGGTTGACGGATGCGCACAGGGAGTTCTCGGTGTCGAAGACGCCCTCGTTGATGCGCCAGTGCGGCGCTACCTGCGCCGTGCCATAGCCGTCGTAGTGACCGCTCGAGTAGTAAAGCGGGTTGAACATGCTCACACGGTCGGCGATGGAAACGCCGAGGGAGTCGGTCTTCCCGAGGTCGTCGTCCCAGGCCGTGGCGTAGGACTCGTCCCAGCCAGAGAGTGCCGCATAGGCGTCGAGGTTGGCGTCCACGAGACTTGCCACCATCTGGTCGAAGTGGAGCGTGCTCTCCTCGCCGATGCCAAAGAGCTGGTTGACCTTGGAGCTGCGGTCTGCGGCATCGAACGATGAGACCTTGAGGTTGGCGGGGCGCAGGTGCGTGGCAAAGTCGCGCAGGCTTGAGATGCTCACCGTCTCGCGACTGAGGTTGTAGTCAATCCACCAGTTATCAGAATTGAGCGTCTTGAAGTAGTCCTGGACCGTGCTGAAGATCGTGGACGAGACGGTCATGGCACCCGTGGTCGCCACTGTCGTGGTGGTAGTGGCAGCGGCAGCCGCATCCGTGGAGACGGTTTGGTCGGTGGTGGCACCCGCCGCAGCCTGGCTCGTCGCAGCCGCAATCGCCGCCTCGTCGGCACGCGTGGAGGCGAGGTTGGGGTCACCGGGGAACGAGGGGTCCTCGAGGCGCTGCGGCGTATAGGTGTAGGGGAAGGTCGTACTCCCAAGGAAGCTGCTGGCGGCGGAGTTGAGTGTCGACACGACCTGCGTGGCATAGCTGCCGAGGGTATAGCAGCCACCCTCGGACTCGTCGAGCGTGAGCTGCGAGTCGGAACCATCACGCAGGTCCATGGCATTGACATACTCGCCGTAGGCATTGGCGAGACCGGTCGAGAGCTGCTTGGTCCACGTGCCGTCCGCTCGGGTGCCACTGGAGGCGTACTGACCAGCGGCCCACTCGTAGGAGGCGTCAAGGGTGTCGAACGAGGTCATCGGACACCACGAGGCGCTGCCAAAGAGCGCGTCGGATATGTCGTTGCCCTTCGCGTCGTGCGTGATGGCACCAATGCTCTCGAGGTAGGGCTCATAGAGCGGCGAGGCACCCGAGGTGCCGAGAACCGCGCTCATGCCACCGCCGCCCGAGAAGCCGAAGGAGAAGACGCGGGACGTGTCGCAGGGCAGCGCCCCCGCGTTGTACCTCACGAAGCGAATCGCCGCCTTGAAGTCGACGATGGGCCAGGGAGAGCCACCAGGATAGAGGTCATTGGAGGAAGAGGAGGTGTCATAGCCCGCGCTTCTGCCGCGAAAGCCTGGGTAGACGTAGACGCAGCCAGTCTCCATGTAGGGGCTCAGACCCTCGTAGCCATACTTCGTGGGACTCTGCTGGGCAGCCATGGAACCCGAGTTGATCGGCATGAGAACGGGTGCCGTCGAGGGTGTGAAGCTACCGACCACGGCCTTGTCATTGATCGTGCAGGTGTAGTTGTCGCCGCTCTTCTCGGCGGAGAAGTACTTCCCCGGAACGAAGATCGCAAGGGACTCGTAGGTCTCCGTGGCGGGGCTGAGGCAGTACTTGAGCCCAAGCTGGTAGTAGACGTCATTGTCCCCGTCGTACTTCCATGACGAGGAGTCGATCGCGAGCTTCTCGAACTCCTTGAGGTTGACGTTGGAGGCGTTCGAACTCGACGAATCGGCCGAGGACGACGAGGACGACCCGCCCTGCGTGCCACTGGTGCACGCCGCGAGTCCTATGACGGTACTCGCGGATGCCAATGTGAGGAAGCCTCTTCTGGTGCAGTCCATCTGCTCTCCCTTGTAACGGATGCCAAAGGCGAATCCTTATTTGGTACGGATACCCTTTACGCGCGTAACCTGCTTGTCGCCGCGACGGTCGTCTCCCCAGAAGCAGCAGGAGCACATGCCTGGGCCGACGTGGGAACCAATGGTCGGACCGATGGCGGGCCTCAGCACGCGAAGCTCTGGATCGAGCTCGCGGAGCGTGGAGGAGATCTGATAGCCGTCATCGGGGCAGTCGGCATCACCCACAGCCACGACGTGGCCGTACGGATCGACGATCCTGTTCCTCTCGAAGTATTCCACGAACTTGCGCATGCCCTTCTTGCGACCGCGCGCCACGGAGCGAATACCGAGAGAGCCGTCGAGATTGAAGTGAAGGATAGCCTTCACGTCAAGGGCGTCACCCACGACGGAGACCGCCTTGGGGAGGCGACCCCCACGATGGAGCGCATCGAGGTTGTCCACGAGAAAGACCGTGTGCACGTGATAGCGGGCCTCCTTGGCCCAGAGCACGAGCTCCTCTGCGTTGAGCCCGGCATCGCGCTGATGGCAGGCTTCCTCCACAAGGAGGGTCTGAGCAGTGGATGCAACGAGACAGTCCACGACGTAGATGCGAACCTCCTCGTTTGGATGTGCCTCCGTGAAGCGATCGAGCGCGGTGACGGCGCCGTTGTAGCCTCCGGAGATGCCGCTCGAGATGCAGAAGAGCACGGTGGGAATCCCCGAATCGTAGGCCTCCTGGAAGGCCTGATCATACTCAAGCTGCGAGGGCTGGGAGGTCATGGGCGTCGCGCCCCTGCGGACCGCGTTGTAGAAGTCATGGACGCTGATGGACTGGAAGAGGTCATCGTCGCCATGAAGCCCGCCATCGGGCTTGTTGGCCTCGACGTAGTGAAACGGAATGATCTTGACACCGAGTGCGTCCGCCTGCTTCTGCGTGAAGTCGCAGCAGGAGTCGCTCATGATGTTGCATTTGACGGTCATGTGCCACCTCTCGAATCGAACGGATGGTTGCTGCTATTGTAAGCGTAGACGCAACCGACGGCCAAAGCCGTACCATGCGACCACGAGAAAACGCCAGTCGCGAGGAGAAACCATGTTCGGACACGAGAAGGAGGCTCCACGGCTCCCCGAGGGCACGAGACGCATCCACGTGCGTTTCGTCGGAGAGGTGCAGGGCGTCGGCTTTCGCTGGACCTGTCGCAACATCGCCTCGAGCATCGGCCTCACGGGCTGGGTCAGGAACGAGGATGACGGCTCCGTCACGCTCGAGCTCCAAGGCCTTGACGACGCCATCGGCCGCTTCTTCACGGGACTGATCGCAAGCTTTCGTCGCTATCACATCGTATACCGCATCGACGAGAAGGAAGACGTCGCTCTCGATCCTCGTGAGACGGAGTTCTCCGTCAGGTTCTCCTAGGGGCGAGACATGGCACGAATGGTGGCAAAGGACCTTTCGCTCGATGCCGTAGCAAGGTCGGGACAGGTGTTCACCTGGCACCAGGCCGAGAGCGGACGATGGCTCGTGACGAGCGGGCCCCGCCAGTGCGTACTCGCCCAGAAGGATGACGTGCTTGAGGTATGCGGAGTCAGTGGCGAGGAGCCCTCCGCGGGCGACCTCGCCTACTGGAGGCACTACCTCGCACTTGACATGGACTACGAGGCGATTCTCGACCAGCTGGAGCTGCCCGCGGAGGCACGCGAGAAGAACCGGGGTCTGCGCGTGCTCGCACAGGACTGGTGGGATGTCGCGGTGTCGTTCGTGATCTCGCAGAACTCGAACATCCCGCGCATCCAACGGACGGTCTGGACGCTCCTGGACGCAGGCGACGGACGTATGCCATCCCCCGAGTCGCTGCTCGGACTGGTCAACGACGAGAACGCCGCCGCGGGACTTCGGCTCGGCTACCGAAGGCCGTACCTCGCGGCCCTTGCCGAGCGAGCGTGTGGCTGGCAACCCTCGTGCCTGGACCGCGAGGGCGTGACGCTCGAAGAGACCATGGAGGAGCTCGAGAAGGTGCCCGGAATCGGCCCCAAGGTTGCGAGCTGCATCTGCCTCTTCGGACTGGGATACCTCGCCGCAGTTCCCCGTGACACGTGGATCAGGCGTGCCGAACGCGAGATGGATCTACGCTGGGACGCGAGATACGGCGGCATTCAGCAGCAGTACGTCTTTGCCTGGTACCGCGAGAAGGACGGACCGCAAAGGTCATAAGATGACACCGTGCGGTTTCGGCTCGCCCTTGTGGCTCTTGCGGACAACGGAGCGATATACCGATCTATGCCGTGTAACGGACGGCCGTGCCGTAGGCGACAACGGACTGCATGTCCGTGCCAATCGACCCCGAGTCGAACCGCATCATGACGATGGCGTCGGCACCATGCGCCGCGGCCTCCTCGCGCAGGCGCTTTATCGCCACCTCACGTGATTCACGGAGCATGTCCGTGTACGCCTTGATCTCGCCGCCGACCATGTTCTTGAGTCCGGCCCCGATGTTACTGAAGACGTTCTTCGACTGCGTGGTGACTCCGAACACCTCTCCGATGACCTCGTAATCATGCCCGGGAATTCGTTCCGTCGTGGTGATGAGCATGTCTGCCATAAGAAGCTCCTCAGTCTCGGCCCTGCGATACCTTTTGGCTTTCCTGCGCGATATCTAGTTTACTCGTAGGGAGTGCAGGTCTCGCCAGGACGGCAGATGGCATTCCTTTTGCTGCTCATGGGTTCCGTTTTTCTCGACGCCGAGGGAGGGCTTACGGCAGCCATGGAAGGAAGCCATCCTGAGCTGCAACGGGGGAGGTCTGCCGGCAACCAATACTGCTGCCTGCGCCGCAGGGTGGACATGCCAGCCTCCACCGCTCGACTTGTTCATCCACATGGTCGATGCTCGCCAACTATAGCGGCCTGTTTATGGGGTCCTATCTAGGGCGATGCCAGGAATCGCCAACAGGTTTTGTCCTTTATCGCGAGAGGGCTTACGCGGTCGCGCAGCAGCCCCGCGGGCTGGGAAAGGTCGCGTTCAACGTCGGGGCCCACGCGCAGGCGAGGATGGCAGAGCGCGGGATTACAGACACTCAGGTCGCGCGGGCGCTCAACGACCCGCTGCACGAGCTCTCCGTGACCACCGACGAGAGAGGCCACGCCAAGAAGGTGATAGGCCACGAGGTGACCGTGGTGATCAACCCGGACACGGGTAAGATAGTCACGACGTACCCGACCGGGAAGAAGGCAAGGAGGAAGTATGGCGCTGAGCAAGGAGCAGGTCGCACTGCTTGAAAAGCTCGGACTTCCAACCGACTTCTCGGCTGACATGACAGACGAGAAGTACTTTAAGATCGACGACACCATGAGTGACGAGATGATGAGACATGGAATCAACTCGACCGGCGACGGGCTTAACGACTACGGCGAGCTCTGTCGCAGTGTCATCGTCTCCCTGCCGGACGACTAGACCACTGTCACACGACGCACCACCCGAGGCCCTCGCGAGAGGGTCTCTTCCTTTGCGGCGTTACCCATGGCCGACCCTCCTATCGTCGGGGCATCCCCGCCCCGTCATGCCGAAGAAGAGGTACGAAATGCCAGGTGCTGCATCAACCGAGGGCGAGGGCGACATGGTCAACCGCCACCAGTACGATTACGACACCGAGCGCAGAGACAGGTAAATCGCGGAACTCAAGGAGCAGCTCTCGGACGAGAGGGCCAACACGACCCTCACCGCCGCGGGATGGGGCCTGCTTCATTTCTTCGACCACAAACTATGTCGACAATTCGGAAACCTCGGAAGAATTAGGTTGTCTGGCGCTCAGTGCGTTGGATGGGTGCCACTCGTCGCAAAGGCCCTAGCAGGCGAGGCGTCTCCGGACATCTCCTCTAGGCGAATCTCGACGCTTTCGCATGACACCATTCTGCATGACCCGTCCTTCCACGATTCGAGAAGGCCGGCGTTGCACAGCTGTGCCACCCGCGCCGTGCTAATCCCGAGCCTACGCGCCGCTTCCGACGCACTCATGGATGGTATGTCGTGCTTGTCGGTATCGATGGCCACTGCAATGATCCGCCCGCCTTCCTTCGGAACGTGGCCGAATCCGCCACAATCATACGTCTCGCCCTTTGCGAGGGCGTCAAGCACCATAATCCTTAACCAGTCCGCCGCCATCTTCACGGCATCGTCGAGGTCGTTGCCCTCGGTTGCCCCATCAGCCCAACAGGGGAGCACGGCCATCCTTCCCTCGCACGGCACGAACTCAAACTCTCCGCAGTAAACCATATCCAACCCCTCCATCTCGGTGCGCGAGACGCGCGGGACTTTCTACAACCCCGCACCCTTCCGTATGTGCCGCGCCGTTATCTCGTTTATCTCCTTGTGCCTCGGGACTGCTATCGGTGGGAAGCCCTGCTTAACGTACTTGTCGTGGCACTGGCTTCCGCTTGACTTCCGCTTTGAGAATCCCGCCTGTTCTAGCTCACGCACAATGTCGCTTCGCTTTGCCATCACCTCTCCTTCCGATAAGTGAATATTAGCACTTCTAAGACACTAGCAAGCCGGCATCTTAGAATTTATAAGACCAGCGCAGGTGTCGGGCGTCACAGAGACGTAGGAGCATACGGGGGGCGGTCATGGGACACTCTTCGGGCCGCTTTATGCAATCGTTGCTCCTTTAAGGCTTGTGTACATCGGAGCACTTCGGAAGAACCACGGGAAACAATCATCGGAAGAGAAAGAGGTCGAACGGTTTTAGCCGTCCGACCTCTCGTTTCTATGGTGGCGGGGAAGGGAGTCGAACCCCTGACACGGGGATTTTCAGTCCCCTGCTCTACCAACTGAGCTACCCAGCCAAAGGCTCGCTTTCGCGAGCTTGATAACTATACCAGACTCGTTCTGAAGGTCAAAGGGATATTTCATCGAGAACGTTCGTAGCGGAAAAACAACAAGCAGACCCTTGCACGAAGCCGTGCCGAGCCAGTGATTCTCGACCACCATCGATGTTGTGCCTTACCAAGTGCGGCCACCACAAACCCATGGCGAATCCGATAAAGTCGCCGGGTCGCCGCGTCTAGACCTTCTTGAGCCGACGGATCGTCGCGGCGACGTCCCCCTTGCCCGCACGCAGCTCCTCGCGACACGAGTCGACGGGCTCGCCTGAGACCGCTGCACAGATTGCGACCTTCACGTCATTTCCAGACCTGTCCAGAAGGTCTCTCGCCTCGGTCTCATCGACCCCCGACACGGCCTCGATAATCCTCAACGCACGTGCGACCAGCTTCTCGTTGGTCGGCTGGACGTCAACCATGAGGTTGCCATAGACCTTCCCCGCCTGCACCATGAGCTCCGTGGAGATCATGTTGCAGATGAGCTTCTCGGCCGTGCCCGCCTTCATCCTCGTGGAGCCCGTAATCGCCTCGGGTCCCACCACACATTCGACCGCGATGTCAGCATGTCTCGAGATCGTCGCATCGGCCACGCATGAGATCGCGCAGGAGAGCGCGCCAACCTCCCGCGCACGATCGAGCCCGCCGATGACATAGGGCGTACGTCCCGACGCGGCCAGTCCGATGACGACGTCAGCCTCCCCCGTCCCGATGGCATCAAGGTCGGCGGCTCCCTGCGCGGGGCTGTCCTCGGCCCCTTCTCGTGACTTCACGAGGGCCTCTGGACCGCCAGCGATGAGTCCGATGACAAGGCCTGGCCGCACACCATAGGTCGGCGGGCACTCGCTCGCGTCCAGCACGCCAAGCCTGCCGGACGTTCCCGCGCCCATGTAGATGAGCCTTCCCCCGCGAAGCATCCTCTCGTGTGCGCCATCGACGATTCGGGCGATATCAGGGATGGAGCGACGGACCGCCGGAGCCACCTCCTGATCGAGGTCATTGATCGCCTCGAGGGCCTCTCTCGTTCCCATCTCGTCGATGTGCTCAGTTCTATGGTTCACCGCCTCGGTTCCAAGGCCCGCGAAACGCTCGGTTCCCGTACCAGACATGTCAGCTCCCTTCTATGACCTTCTTGCCGAACCGCTCCTTTGATTCCTATGCATGTTCTCCCCCTCGAGTCTCATCCTAGCGAGGGCCTTCCTTGAGAAGAGCAGTGAAAGGTGTCTGTTGTCGAGAAGCCTCATGTACAGATCGACGTCCCCGCGCCCATAGAGCACATCACGAAGGCTCTCGAGGGCATGAATGCGCAGGCGCGTCAGGACAAGTATGCCAGCGCAGACGAACAGGGACACACAAATGAGCCATGGTACGAGGTTCATGCCCATCCGTCACTCCTTCCATGGGGCAGGGGGTTCTTCCGCGAGCCCCCTGCCATGCGACCGTGTTCCACCGTCCTCCTCTGACCTTATCAGGCTGCAGCGGCGGTCGCGGCCGCCAAGAGGGCCTGCACGTCTGCATAACCAGTCAGATACTGGATTGCGGTAAGACCGATTGCGAGAACGAAGATGAGTCCCATGATGGCCAGAGGAGACCACTTCTTGTGGGCGTAAAGATGGTAGATGAGCAGCGTAAGAAGAAGCGGAAGCAGCTCCGGGAAGAACTTGTTGAGCGTCGTGGTCGTGTCGAACAGAACGGTCTGGGCCACCTGACCCGTGGTCGGGTCAAGAACGCTGCCAATGATACCGAACGGGATTGCGCACGTGACGTAGGAGGCGGTGAGGGCACCGACGACGAGCAGTCCCATGATGACCATTGCGTTCGTAAGCCTATCGAGCTTCCCGGATGCCATCATCGACTGCATGCCATCCAGCCCGCCCTTGTACCCAAGCTGGAAGAGCTTCCAGCTGAGCAGGCAGGTCCCTATAGGATAGGCAACCATGTACACGACAGGACCGAGCCAGCTCACACCGGCCTGCGAGATGGTCATGCAGATCGTAAGCAGGATGGGGATGATAGTCCCGACCCACAGGGAGTCACCGATGGCCGAGGTGGGACCGATGAGGGCGACCTTCACCGACTCGATGGTCTCCGGTGTGCAGGCGCCGTTTGCGTTGCTCTCCTCGAGACCGCAGACGATGCCGTTGCAGATGGAACCAACCTGCGCCTCGGTGTTGAAGAGGGAGATGTGGCGCTTGAGCGCCGCAGCCTTCTCCTCCTTCGTGTCATACAGGTCATCGATCACGGGTGCCATCGCCTGGCCGAAGGCCAGACCCAGCATGGACTCGGCCTGCTGAGAGCAGCCGTTCCAGAAGAACCAGTTCCAGAAGGAGCTTTTGAGGGCCGCAGGTGATATCTTCCTCGGTGCGGCCTGCGTGGTGGCTTCCGTCTTGGTGTCAGCCATGACTACAGCACCTCCATGTTCTTGTCGGAGGGATCGACCATGAAATAGACGACTGCGATGATGGCGGCGATGACCGCCGCGCCCATCATCGGCAGTTTGAAGTACGTGACCATCACGAATCCTGCCAGGAAGATGACCACATACCAGTTCTTCTTGAGCAGGAAGGAGAGTAGGATGCCCATTCCAAGGGCAGTCATCATGCCCCCGAACACGGTGAGGCAGGTGACCACGTACGCAGGAACGAGTGTCGCGAAATCCGCCTGGGTGCTGGCTGCGGTCATGCCACCGAGGACGATCATCGCGGGAACGAAGCGGCAGACAAAACCGATGAGCTGGCCAAGCACGACGTTGGAGACGTACATGTGCTTGGTGTCCCCCGCCTCGGCGTACTTCGCCGCAACGCGGTTAAGCGGGATGTTGAGCGCATACGATACGTTCCACATGAGCTGACCGACAAGGCCACCGATGCCGGCGAAGACCGTGGCCACACCGATCAGGGTTGTCGGGTCCATGCCTGCACCGAACACGATCGCGCCAGCGGTACCGATGTAGGTCGCATACGAGAGGTCCCAGGCGACGGCACCGCCGGGAGTGACGTTGCCCAGGTACATGATCTGGAGCGGGATGCCCACGATCATGGCCGTCTGGACGTCACCCATGATGAGACCCACCACGAACGACGCCACGAGCGGGCGTCCCAGGGTATACCAGCCGATCGTGTTGCCCACCACGGAACCGATCGAACCAAGGTAGACAAACAAGGCTATCAGGACCATTTGCAGTATGTTCATCAATCCTTCTCTCTTCCTGTCACGCCGTCCGATTGATTACAATGTCTTGGCGAAACTATCCCAGCTCCTTTCCTGGGTATTGGGTAGCTGCTGGAACGAGATATCGAACCCTCTCCTCGTCATGTCGCCGATCTCCGCGATATCCTGGTCGCTGAGGAAGAAGATCCCCGTCGCAGCAGCCATCTGATGGTTCGTATCTGGACGTTTGGCCATGTTGCCGAGATAGACATGCTTGCATCCGACAAGCGCGTCCTTGATCTCGAAGAGCATGTGGGGCGTCTTCACGATCACAAGGCGGTTTACCTCGCCTTCCTGGGCGAGGAGGTCCTTTGCCTCGTCGGTCGTGACGATGTGGGTCTTGTACTGCTTGGGGACCCCCATCGTGAGGATGCTCTTCAGCATGGGGTTCGCAGCGCTCACGTCATCGACGCTGATAATCTCTCCGACCCTCAGCGTAGGAACCCAGGCAACGATCGTCTGCCCATGGATGAGCCGATCGTCCACCCTTACGTAGGTCTCGGCCATTTCGTCTCCCTCTTTCTCTTCGGTCAGTACGTCCGAGCTGCTTACCAAAGCTCGTTCTCGATGAGGCTCGCATGCATGTAGCAGACCGTGGGGCCCGCGCTGCCCGACTCTATCTGCTTCACTTTCAGATTAGTGGGATAGTATTTCCGATAAGGAAAGTCGTTGACCTCCCCCCGGAAGATCGCATACTCATTCAAGGCCTTCATCCATTGGCTGACCTCGTCGTCGCTCAAGACGAAATATGCCTGCGGCAGGAAGCCATTCAGATCCTCGAACGTCAGCCCGTACATGAGCCGGATGGACGAGCCCTTACGACGCATCTCCTTGACCGCCTGGGTCACCGCATCGTATGTCGCAATGTGACGCGGATGCATCGAGCCACGCCAGTGCGTGATGACAAGGTCGACGCCCTCGTCCCCGAACCACCCCTCAAGACGAGCCGCGAACTCATCGGTCGTTGGCATCGTATTCGAGTCGTACCCCAGCCACAGGGTATCTCCCCCCAGATCCGCGGCGGCGCGTCCGCTCTCCTCGGCAACCTTGTGAAGATAGGTCTCTCGTTCCTCGTCGGTGTGATCGGCCCCCTCAAGGCGCCCCATGACCACGTTGGCGCATGTCACCCGTGCGCCCTGCGCCGCATACTTGATGAGAAGCGGACCACCGAGGAGCTCGGCGTCGAGGCTGTGGGCCCCTATGGATACGACTCGCTTGCAGCTGCTCATACGAGATCCTTCCTGTAGTCGACGAAACGACGGATGACCTCAAGACCATGACGGGCGTAGTAACGCCTGCCAGGTTCGTCGGTCGTGATGAAGTACATGCGGTATATCCCTCTACGAGACATCTCGAAGCAGTAGAGGTCGAGGAGCACCGAGCCGATCCCGTTGTTGCGCTCCTTCGCCGCGATGCCGATGGGACCGAACCTCATGGGGTTGCCGTCGATGGCCCGCATGCACCAGCCGCAGACGTCCCCCTGCGGATCGATGACGAGCAGCATGAGGTCTGGCGCCGTGTCCTCGCGCATGCTGATGAGCGCGTTGCGCTTCCAGCCGGCACCAAGCTCACGCTGGAGGAAGTCAAGCACCTGAAGCGCGCGGGAGTAGTCGAAGGGGACGAAGCGGTAGCCCCTCTCCTCAAGTCCCGCCCTGCGCTCCTCGGTCTGCGATGGGACCCTGAAGCCGTGAAGGTTCTTTCCCATCGAATAGTGGGTGTCTCCGGCAACGTACCCACACCCCTCGAAGAAGGAGACCGCCTCGGGGTAGTTCTCGGGGTCGACCCCTGCAAAGAAGTAGCTCGGAGAATAGGCACCGAGCGTGATGGTGCGTGCGCCCGCCTCGGCCAAGCTTCCCTCGATGCGAGAGAGCAGCTCGCCCGCAACTCCCTGGCGGCGAGCCTGCGGGTCGACGAAGATGACGTTCACCCAACCACGCTGCGGCTCGAGGCCTCTTTCGAGATAGGGGAACTTACGCTTCGTGCCATAGGCGAAACCCATCACCTGATCGCCCTCAAGGGCGACCCAAGCGAGACACGGGTCAAAATTGTCATCAAATAGGGCCTGACGGCGAAACTTCTGCACCTCGATGGCATCAAAGATGCAGCATCTATTCCACAGGGTAATAACCTGTGCCTCGTACTTTTGGCTGTAGTTCTCGTATATCATGGCATCACTTCCTTAAGTTGGTATGCTAACATATTAACTTAAGACATCGTACATTCGTTCACCATGACGAAACAGGCTGCCCATGACGGTTTTCCGCCAACGGTAGCAATTGGGGCACAGACTGGTTACGATACAGCCTTGTTAGTTTATGTTCTGATGTTAACCGTTACCGAGTACCAGTCCTTGTTGAAATAGGACTCTGCATACTCGATGATGGAGTTGTCGTCGCCAAACGCGGTCCTGCGCACGAAGAAGCAGGGATATCCCTTACCAACGCCAAGCGCGGAGCAGATGGTCTTGTCATCAACGACCTTGACCGAGTATGTCTCGTTGACGAAGTGGGGGTATATCCCGAATCTTGCAAGCATCTTGTAGAAGGAGCCCGTCTCATTGATCGCCTGCGCCTGCTCCACGCCAAGAAGCGAGCTGGGAACGTACGAGACCTGGTACACGATGGGTTCGCCATTCGCGATCCTGACGCGTGCCACCCGCGTCAGCTTGCTGTCCCAGTCCACGTCAAGGTGCTTCGCAACGGCGGCGTTGGGCTCAGCGGTAATGGAGCTGACGGTCATTCCGATCTCGTAGCCCTGCTCGCGAAGCTCCTCGGAAAACGAGAGGGACGTAAGGCCACGAATCATCTGACGACGGGCGACGTAGGTACCACTGCCCTTCATGCCAACCAAATACCCGTCATTGATGAGATCGGCATAGGCCTTCCGAACGGTAATTGCCGAGACGCCGTAGCGCGCCCTCATCTCGCTCTGCCCAGGAAGCTTGTCTCCCGACTTCAGGCTGCCGTCTCGTATCGCGGAGAGGATGTCGGACTCGATGCGGAGATACTTGGCGACCTGCCCATGAGGGCCGTCGGCACGCGGCTTAACGACCATCGTCACTCCCTAGGGAACGTGGACACTTCGGACACGAATCCTTCCCATCGGTGCCGGGGTGCTTCATTGCGTCTCCTCCCCTGTTGGAGCGTCATGTCCAGGTAGTCGAAATCAAAGCGATAAGGTGTGCCGAGATGGTGCGGCACTCCGGTCGGCACCATCAGGAACCCAACCACAGGCGACCTCTCCGGATTTGGCGTACCAATCCCGACCTCGTCTGGTTCCTCCGTGCTGTTTTCGCGTGCAGACGCTCTTGCAAGACCACATGACTCACAAAAAGGCTTTCCGAGTATACACCGCCTGATAGACGCACATGGAAACATGTGGTTTCCGCCAGGCCTCCCCCATCGTGCGTACACCCTTATGCCTCGGCGACGACCTCGATCTCAACGAGCGCTCCGGCTGGCAGTGCCCCGACCTCGACGCAGGCCCGCGCAGGCTTCGAGACGAAATAGGTTGCGTAGATGTCATTGAAGGCCTTGAAGTCGGCGATGTCGTTGAGCGAGCACGTGGTTTTAACGACCTTGTCGAGCGAGGATCCCGCAGCAGCAAGCAGATTCCTGAGGTTCTCGCACACCTGCCTCGTCTGCCCCTCGATGTCTGTGACCACGATCTTTCCGACGCTCGGGTCAATGGCGATCTGACCCGACGTGAACACAAGGCCAGCAACCTTCTTTGCCTGCGAATATGGGCCAATGGCCTCTGGGGCCTTGTCGGTGTGGATGGTCTCGACCATGATGAATCTCCCTTGTCAGAACGTTTTGAAGCGGAGACCCGCTTCGGTAAGTGCCCGCTCGATCCGGGCGATGTGTTCGAAGTTCTTGGTCTCCATGGTGATTCGAAGGTATGTCCCCGTGATATCTATGTCCTCGGTTGCCTTCTCGTGATGGGTGAGCGTGATGTTTGCGCCCTCTTTCGAAAGAACATCAGCGACGAGCTTGAGCTGGCCGGGCTTATCAACGAGCTCAACCTGGATGGAGAGGGTGCGACCAGACTTGAGAAGGCCACGCTCGATGACGCGGGAAAGGATGCTGACATCGATGTTGCCGCCAGAGAGGATGCAACAGACCTTCCTGCCTTTGACGGGGACCTTGCCGAACATGACCGCCGCGACGGATGCCGCACCGGCACCCTCGGTGATGAGCTTCTGCTGCTCGATAAGCGCAAGGATGGCAGCTGCGATCTCGTCATCGCTCACGGTCACGACCTCGTCGACAAAATCACGGCAGACTGCGAAGGGCAGCTCCCCTGGCTGCTTGACCGCAATGCCGTCGGCGATGGTATGGACGCCATCGAGGCGCACGACCTTGTCGTCCGCGAGGGACTGCACCATGCCCGGGGCACCAGCCGCCTGGACGCCATAGACCTTGACGCCTGGGTCAAGCTGCTTGACGGCATAGGCGATGCCCGAGATGAGCCCGCCCCCGCCGATTGGCACGACAACGGCATCGACATCGGGAAGCTGCTCGAAGATCTCCAGACCGATGGTGCCTTGTCCGGCGATGACGTCCTCGTCGTCGAACGGGTGGATGAAGGTATAGCCCTTCTCATCGCGCAGTTCGAGGGCCTTGTTGTAGGCATCATCGTAGACACCCGGAACGAGGCAGACCTCGGCGCCGTATCTCTTGGTGGCCTCCACCTTGGAGATGGGGGCACCGTCAGGCAGGCAGATGAGGCTCCTGATGTCGTTCTTGGCAGCTGCAAGGGCAACACCTTGCGCATGGTTCCCGGCGGAGCAGGCGATGACGCCCCGCGCCCTCTCCTCCTCGGTGAGCTTCGATATCTTGAAGGCAGCGCCTCTGACCTTGAACGATCCGGTGACCTGCAGATTCTCGGTCTTGAGGTAGACGGAGCAATCCGAGCCAAGGTTCGGGGCGAGAATCATGTCGGTCCTGCGAATGACATTCCTCAGAACATACGCGGCGCGATATATCTCATCAAGAGTCAGCATGGTCCGTCGGCTCCCCTCTTCTGGCCAAGCAGTTGTGACGAGTCTAACCATGTTCTCTCGTGTTGCCCACCCCAATTCTCGTTCTTTGACAAGAAATGTCCGCTTGGGGCTGCCATTTTCTATCTTTGATATTGATTGAACGACAGGGTCTTGACTGATCCGGGTGGAGAGGATATAGTTCCCGCCAATCTCCAAGGGATGCTGCCACGCAAAACCACCTGCCCCGCAGCCCCAGGCTCCAGAGTTACCTGCGAAGCGGTACCTGTCTTGTCCGAAGTTCCGACGGCCAGAAGAGGTAGGCGTGGCAATGCAGACTACTGGCGCGAGAATCCTCATGGAATGCCTCCTCGAGCAAGGTGTCGACACGGTGTTCGGCTATCCGGGAGGCACCATCCTCAACGTCTACGATGAGCTCTACAACTACCGCGACCGCATACGACACATCCTCACCTCTCATGAGCAGGGGGCGTCGCATGCCGCGGACGGGTATGCCCGCTCGACTGGTAGGGTCGGCGTCTGCCTGGCCACCTCCGGACCTGGCTGCACGAACCTGACGACCGGCATCGCGACGGCCTACATGGACAGCTCCCCAACCGTGTTCATCACGTGCAACGTCTCCGAAGACCTCATCGGGAAGGACTCCTTCCAGGAGGTCGACATCACGGGCATCACGATGCCCATCACCAAGAGCAACTACTTCGTACGCCACGCAGATGATCTGGCCGACATCGTGCGAGAGGCCTTCGCGGTCGCACGCAGCGGCAGACCCGGTCCCGTCCTGATCGACATCACCAAGAATGCGACTGCGGAAACGGTGGACTACGCATCCCTGCCACGCGAGAGCCATGCCACGGCGAGCAGGCTGAGTGATCTCATCCAGCGCTCAAGCCGTGGGCTTAAGGTTCCAGAGCCTGACGCCGGGGACATCGAACGTCTCGCGGACATGGTTCGTGACTCGAAGAAGCCCCTTCTCATCTGCGGTGGAGGCGTCGTCAGAAGCCGTGCGCAGGACGAGTTCACCGAGTTCGCGCTGAGGGTCGATGCTCCGGTGGCGATCACGCTCATGGGTGCTGGTGGCTTCCAGGGGCGCAACCCTCTCACGACGGGCATGATCGGCATGCATGGCACGCAGGCGTCGAACATGGCTGTTGACAACTGTGACCTGCTCATCGCTGTCGGCTGTCGCTTCTCTGACCGCGTGGCGCTGGACTCCAGGACGTTCGCCGACCAGGCACGAATCGTCCAGATCGACATCGACCGATCCGAGATAAACAAGAACGTGAAGACGGACCATCACATCATCGGCGATGCCAAACGCGTGCTGCAGCTCCTCAACGCCCAGATCGACCAACAGCACCACGATGACTGGAAGGGCTACGTCTTCTCCTTCAAGACGGAAACAGAATACGACGCAGGCGGTGACACCCTCACCCCGAAGCAGATCTCTGACGCCATCGCACGCCTCTGTCCCAAGGACACCATCGTCGCCACGGACGTCGGGCAGCATCAGATGTGGGTGGCGCAGCACTTTCACTACGACTATCCCGGACAGCTGCTCACGTCAGGCGGGTTCGGTGCCATGGGGTTCGGCCTCGGGGCCGCCATCGGCGCGAAGGTCGGCAATCCTGACAAGACCGTGATCCACGTAACGGGTGACGGCAGCTTCCGCATGAACTGCAACGAGCTCGCCACCGAGCAGCACTACGGTCTGCCGATCATCACCTTCATCTACAACAACGCGGTGCTCGGCATGGTCCGTCAGTGGCAGACGCTCATCTATGACCATCGCTACTCACAGACGACCCTCGACCGTGGTCCGGACTTCGTCAAGCTCGCCGAGGCGTATGGTCTCGGTGGCGCGCATGTGCGCAATATGGACGAACTCGAGACTGCCATCAACGAGGCGCTGCGCTGCGGCCACGGCTATGTGATCGACTGCGCGATCAACAAGGACGAGATGGTCCGCCCCATGGTTCCCGGTGGCAGCCACATCACAAACTTCCTCGTGGACTAGGGGGCAGGGAAATGGAAGAAGCCGAGAGAAGGTCACTCTCCGTCTTGGTCAACAACGAGGCCGGCGTGCTGTCCCTGGTGTCACGCCTGTTCTCCCGGAAGGGCTACAACATCGAGTCTCTCGCCGTCGGCACGACGGATGACCCTCGTGTCTCACGTATCACGATAGAGATCGTCGCAGACGCGCCCCATGCCGAGCTCATCTGCAACCAACTCTGCAAGCTCATCCCCGTCCGCTCGGTGAAGATGCTCAAGCCGGAGAACTCCATCAGGAGGGAGCTCGTCCTGCTGAAGGTGCGCGCAACCGATGGCGAGGCATGCGACCGAATCATCCAGATCGCAAACATATTCCGCGCATCCATCATCGATGTCTCCCCCACCACGCTGACCATCGCCCTCATCGGCGAGGAAGGCAAGAACGAGGCCATCGTCGACCTCGTCTCCAAGTTCGGCATCCTTGAGCTCGTACGTACCGGCATGGTCGCGATCGAACGCGGCACGGATACGATATACGACGTGACAAAGGAGAAGGGTGAGTTCGACTACGGCAAGAACGTACTATGGAGACCGGCCGCTGTAGCATGTCGTCCTTGACAGGGAGTACGAGGGCTTTGGAGGGTATGCCCAACCGCACGAGCGCCACGGGTGAAGGAGAATGAGATGAGACTCACGAGTCCGGCATTCGAAGACGGCGGATGGATTCCACGCGAGAACATCGTGCGCGGCGATGACCTCTCACCGGAGCTGCGCCTGGAAGGGCTGGACACCAAGGCAGTAAGCATCGCGATAACGCTCGATGACGTCTCGCACCCGTTGTTTCCCGACTACAACCACTGGTGCATCTGGAACATTCCCGCATGCGAGTCCATCCCTGCCGCTCTCCCCGCAGGAGCCCATATCCAGAGCCCCTTCGCGGCGCAGCAGGGTATGGCATATGGCAGGCACCGCTACAAGGGGCCCAAACCACCCTTCGACAAATGCCATACCTATGTTTTCACAGCTTATGCGCTCGACTGCATGCTGGAGCTATCGAGCGATGGCAACCGAGACGCGCTCTTGGAGGCCATGGAGGGGCACATCCTACAGCAGGCCACCCTTACGTGTAGGAACCAGCGGGAAAAGCAGTGATCATGCGGAGGTGCGCCATGAGACTCACGCCGAAGCCGCAGATGTCCCTGTATCACGTGTCGTTTTATGCAAAACCTACCCCACGCTTACCGGCGAAGAGCTCTTTTACTCGGTCTTCTTGCAACCAGCCGAGGCTGCGCCAACCTGCTCTCCGCCCTCGAGGGCGTCGAGACGCGCGACGATCTTCTTCTGACCCTTCAGTATCTCGTCCATCTTCACATGGAGGTCGCGTAGCACGAACTCGCTCTTGAGGTTGACCTCGTAGTCGTTCTCCGAGCGCAGACGGTCCTTCTCCTCCTGACGGTTCTGGCTCATCATGATGAGCGGCGCCTGGATGGCGGCAACGCATGAAAGCACGAGGTTGAGCAGGATGAACGGGTAGGGATCGAAGGCACCAGCGGCCAAGACGGCATTCAAGACCATCCATGCGACCAGGACGGCGATGAAGATGGAGACGAACGTCCAGCTGCCTGCGAACCTGGCGATGTTGTCGGCCGCCCTCTGCCCGCGGGTATAGGACTTCGTGGCACCCTCATCCGTGTTCGCCGACACGCTCTGGTCGAGAAGGGCATGCAGCACCTCCTCGTCGTCAAGGTCTTGGTCGACCTTGACGAGAACTTCCTTCATGATCTGACGCTTTGACAGCTTCTCCCGCCGTTTCTCCTGGCTCATCAGCCTTCCCTTCCTCTGACCTCTGCTGCGGACATGTCATCCAGTATTCCCCTGTGGAGGTAACACCTAGCACGTCAGCCCGTTTCCTCTGACGGAAGGTCATCCATGGTCATCAGGGGGCGGGTCGCGCGAGCAATGCACTAACGTACGATTCCCAGGTTCTTGCGCTTGCGGAGAAACGCACGGCTGAGCATCGCGAACTCCTCTGGCGTGCAGACATCCCGCACGGCACCCTCCCGTGCATCCCCCGCCTCTGCGATTTGGTGCAGGCGCTCACATGGCCACTCGGCGCATTCGTGACACGAGCCGACCGAATGCGCGGCGACGCACTCCCAGAGCCCGAACACGCACCGTCCGTCTCTGCCACAGTTCGTCCCCTCAGAGGAGCAGCCCTTGCACCTGAGCGCCGCGGGCGTCTCGACCTCGTCGCGCCAGCCGAGCCTCACCAAGAGTTCTGCGACCCGCCCAAGCTCGTCATCATCTCTCGCCAGACGGCGAGGGCAGGCGGAGCGGTCGTCGCCGCAGAGTCCGATGTGGCGCTCGAGCTGGCAGGCCATGACGAGCTCCCCCGCCTGTCTCGCCCACGGTCGTAAAGCCCAGCGACTCGTACAGACGCCTGGCATAGTTCTCCTGCTGCACGGAGAGCGACACGCGGGCATAGCCCGCTTCCGTGAGATGGACGAGCATGGCGCGCATGAGGGCGGTACCGATGCCACGCCCCCTGAACTCGGGATAGAGCGCGATGGAGAGAGATGGCGTCTCGTCGTCAATGTGTCCGTACTGATCGGCCGTGCGGCACCGGACGGCACCCACCACCTGGCCAGCGACCTCGGCGACGAGACAGCGGTCATCGGGAAGCATGCCAAAGCCCTCGATGGTGCGCCAGAGGAGCGGCTCACGGATGACGGAGCGCTGCGGAGGAGTGACTCCCTCCGGGACGAAGATCGCCTCGTAGAGGAAATCCTCAAGCAGGGGAAGCTCGTCGGCACGAATGTCACGAATGGCGAGATCGCTCGCGGCATCCTCTCCCCTGCAGGAGAGTCTGCGAAACAGCGGGCCCTCCTTGCCCATACCGTCGCGCACGAACCCGCTGGCAAGGAGCACCTTCTGCGAGGCGGCGTTCCACGACTCCGTCTGTGCGATGACGGAACGGACGCCTGGCTGCGCAAGAGCCCACCCCGCCATGGCACGCGTTGCCTCCGTGGCATATCCGCGTCTCTGGAACGCCTCGTCGATGCCATAGCCGACCTCGACGCAACCTCGCTCGTCAGGCACACCCTTGAAGCCGATACCGCCCACGGACAGACCATCCGCAAGCGAGATTCTCCAGTCACAGGCCCAGTAGTCCTTGTCGCCCAGGGGCTCCATAGCGGCAATCATCTCGGAATACGCCTGGCGCATATCAGAATCGCGCTCGGTGTCACGAAGGGCATGCATCCCATCGAGCGTGCGAGGAACGATTTCGAGGCGAGATGATGTGACGAACGGTCCGTTCGGGCTGGATGTCTTTTCCATGCGTCTACCTTTTCCCTTCGTACGAAAAGTATGCTTCCCGCGTGAATGACCGAGTGAATACTTTTAGCTACAATCAAGCCATCACCAGACCTCGACCGTGGCAGGTGATCGCATGCAGTGCCCCGAATGCGGACGCGAAGTCGATGACGAGGAGCTCGTCTGCCCTGACTGCGGGCATGTGTTTGGCCGTGCCGAGTCTGCGCCACTACCACTGATCACCGCCCACGAAAGCAGACGTGACGCAGGACACATCCATCATCGCGTGCGTAGCGGCAACGATACCGTGCTCACACTCGTTGCCACGATCAGCATCGCCGCCGTGGTTGTCATCGGCTTCTGGACCCTCATTCTTCCCTCCCTCGCCAACAGGAAGCCCGCAGGCCCGTCGCCATCGATCCGCCAGGAGTCGAGTTCGTCGACGAGCACATCCGACGCGACCTCAAACGACACGACCACGGCCGACACGACCCCAGGTAGCGACGAGGCAGGTTCGAGCGAGCCGGTAGCGAAGGCGGTTTACATCCTCCCCGACAGCGATAGCAGGTATTACTCGGCGAGCGAGCTTGCAGGCCTCACCGACGAGCAGCTCGTCCTCGCGAGAAACGAGATATACGCCCGCCATGGACGTGGCTTCAACGATGCCACCATCCGCAGCTACTTCGAGTCGCAGAGCTGGTACAAGCAGATCTATACGGCCGAGGAGTTCGACGCCATGCCGAGCCCCCTCAACCAGTACGAGAGCACCAACGTGTCGGCCATCCTGCATGCGGAGGCCGTTCGCTAGAACGCCCCGCCGCCACCGCCGCCGCCAAAGCCGCCACCGCCGCCGCCAGAGAACCCGCCGCCACCGCCGCCGCCAGAACTCATGACGGAGCGGGCGAGCGCCGCCGTCGAGACGCTATGGGCCTCACGGGCGGCGCCCCCAAACACGCTGGCAGGAGTTCCGAGGCCACCGTACATACCAAAGTAGTACCAGCCGTAGGCGGGCCTCATCATCGGGTCGTCAAGCACCTCGGGCGCGACCATCTTGAGCTGCTTGATGACCTCGTCGGCAACTCCGAGCGAGACTGCCATGACGAGAAGCCTGTTCCAGAGGACGACGTCACGAGGAACCGCCTCATCGAGCCTCGTGAACTCCTTCAGCCAGCGCTCGAGTCCGTCGAGCTTTGCCGCCACCTCGACGCCCTCCTTGGTGAGGGGTTTGAGCTTGGACATGACGACGATCGCGACCAGGCCGCACGCCTCGAGGGCCGCGACGATACCAAGGGTGACGTACCACGGCATCCCGAAGAGCACGAGAACCAGAACGAACACGAGCGGCAGGACAACGCAGTCAAGAGCAACGATGACACCAAGCTTGCCGCGACCCGTACCCTTCGTGCTGCCGCGGAAGCGACTGAGATACTGTCCCTCGATGGTGTTCTTCCAGTTGTCATAGGCCTTCGAATACCCCTCTGGGTGATCCTTGGCGTACTTCTCGATGCGCGAGAAGTACAGGGACGACTCGTGTTCGGAGGACTCGTCCGTGGCTGGGGCGATCTTCTCGAAGAGCATATGGATGGCGGCCTTGTCCACTTTGGAGGCAGCAACCGCCTCGGGCGTGCCAGTGGCATGGCCGGGCTCTCCCACCTGGGTGAGGCGGTAGTCCTCCTCGACCTTGTCCTTGAAGATGCCGCTCTTCTTGACGTTGACCTTTTCCAACTTGACGACGCCGTTGTTGGTAAGGTGCATGAGCGTCGCCGTGAAGTCGTCGACGTCGGCCTTGCCGTCTCGGTGGAGGGCTCCGAGAACGGCGGGGTGGTCTGCCGTAGGAACGTCACGGAAGTACTTGTCCTGGAACAGGGGCGTGTGCGTGCGCCGGTAGTTCTTTCGGATGCGGATGATCAAGAGGATCGAGAGCGCTACGGCGGCCGCAGCGACGATGAGGCTGACGATTATCGCCATCCTGGCAGCCTCGCGCTTTGCGTTTGCCTCGTCGGCCCACTGCTGCTCCTCGGTGAGAATCGTGGAGAGCTCGCTGCCCGAGGTGGCCTCGCAGCCGGATATCCACGAGGTCGGGAAGGTGATGCGGGACTCGGCGTACTCGTCCGACCCCACGCCCGGCACGGTATAGACGATGGTGTTGCCATTGAATGCCACCGAGGCGTCAAGCGGCCCGTGACCCCAGGCGCGCACGTTGTCACCAGGGGTGACGGTCTCTCCCGCGGGCACGGGAAGGGTCACGGTGCAGGTCACGTTCTGCGACTCCACGTCCCAACCGTCCGAGACGAACTTCCAGTAGAGCTCACCGGTGTCGTCCCAACGCGTCACGATGCCTGTGGCGTCATAGGAAATCACGAACTGGGCGGTGTCGTCCTCCTGGGCCGAGTAGAGTTTGACCTGGTAGTAGCTACCCTCATCGCTCGCCTGGTAGGTGCTGTTCCCACCCGAGTTTGAGAGGTCGAACTTCTGGACCTGACCGTTCACAAGCAAGCCGACGTAGTTGATGGTGATGTCCACGTTCTTGCCATTGCTCGAGTTCTCGCCCTTGGGAATCTTCCAGTACACACCGTGGAACGATCCGTCAAAGACGAACTCGCGCGTCTCGGTAACGGAAAGTGTGCCATTCGATGACACCGCGGCGTCGATGTTCACGGCATCGATCGAATAGTCGTCGGCCAGGGCGGGGGTGGCGACGAGCAGCGACGCGACGAACACCGCGAACGCCCATGCAACTACGATGAACCTTCGGCGTACGCCGTGTCGATAGCTTCCTGCCATGGAGCACCAACCCCTCGGACGGATACTCATTGTCCATGAAAGGATACCAAAGAGTGATGCCCATCACCGCCCCAACCTATGTCCTCCGTACGCATCACCCCTCGCTGCCGACCACGGTGATGAGGGAGCCACACAGCGAGACGGTCTCTCCCACCTTTACCTCAACGGCATCATCTACATCGCGCCCCTGGAAGACGGCTGGGTTCGTGGCGCCGAGGTTCTCGACGACGACACCGCCGGGCCTGGGGACGATCCTGAGATGCCCACGCGACACGGCCCGCGAATGAAGCACGACGTCCGACGAGGGATCGCGGCCGACGATGAGACCGGTGGCCGGAACGGGAACGCACACGTCAAGCGAGGACGTACGAATCCAAAGCATGGTCACACCCCGCACACCGCCCGGCAGCTTCGTGCATCCTGTCATGTCGAACGTGTCATCCTCGTTCCACTCGTACTCTGCGGGAGGAAGGCCCAGGTCCCAGCCTCCGTCTCGAGAAGAGGCGGGATCTGGCAGCTGCGGGGCGCCCGACACCGGACCTTCCTCCCGGGTGAAGTCGTAGAGGCATCCATAGCACACGCCCATGTCGGCGAAGAGCGTCTCGCCACAGCGGGGGCAGACCCGCGTGGCATAGTCCCCCGAAGGTATGCTGACGTCCTTTTTGTCTCTCATCTGGCCCCATCCCTTCCCCCACACATACAATCCGACTCTGGAACGACCATCGAGAGGACTCTCACGCGATCGCCCTCTGCGAACCATGGCTCGTCCGATACCGGTCGCTCAAGCACGCAGTATGCATCGGATGCGGAGAGCAACCTGCGCGGGGCAAGCGCCCTCACCGACCGGAGCACCTCTCCGCACTCGCCGATAAACGCCACGTCGATGGGGTACCTCATACCAAAGGTGTGGATTGACCCGCATCGCGTGAGCATCACGGGGTCCGCATCGCCGCACGTGCCGAGAAGTCCACGCAGACGCTCGGTCCACAACGACAGCACCACGAACGTCACGTCCTTCCCTCCGCACTCGGACACCAGCCTTGCAAACATCATCAGAGCACCACCCCCGGTCGGTAACGGTCAACCACCAGCGTCCTCTCGTGTCTCAGAGACAACGGGGCCTCGTACGTAATCCCCGGTAGTCTGAGCGACATGGGCCACGGGCGATATACGAGCGCGCACGTGTAGCGGGTGAGGTGGGGGGCGAGCGAGAGGACCTCCGTCCCGTCACCGGAGAGACTCTCCGCACGCACCTCGACCTCGCAGCCCTCGTCATCCAACGCTTCCCCTATGCAACTCGTCACCTCATCGACGGCCACGAGGCTCGTCTGCTCTCCCGCAGGTGCCACGCCATGCGAGACGACCGCGTCGAGGCTCGCCCTGTCAAAGACCGCGCACGCCCCCACGAAGCGCATGAGGTTGAAGATCACCAGCGCCACGACGAGCACGACCGGCACGAGCACCGCAAGCTCGACCGCCATCTGTCCCGACTCGTCGGACGCAGGCGACGGGTCCTTCACGTCTCTCTCCCTCATGCCGCACCACCCAGCCCCGAAAGGTCGATGGTGAGTGGGATCGAGATGTCCGTCCCAGGGATCGTGACCTCTGCCACAGTGAGCTCGCCATCCGTGAACTCATCGAGCCCCCATGCGCCGATCGCCTGCACGTAGTCTGCGGTCGTGCCCGATCGAGGCAGCGAACGCAGGAGGTCACGAACGGTCGCCTGAGAGTCGTCGCCCATCTTCTCGAGGACGTTCTCCGTGCTCGTGAGCACGGGCTTGCGCAGGCGCATGTCCACGGGCTGGAACCCCGTGACACGCATCACCTCCTTGAACTTGTCACGCAGCCACGAGCCGACCGTCCCCCCGAAGACACCATCGACCCCGTCGAGAAACTCCCCCGCAGCGTTTGAGACGTTCCCATATGCGGCGCCATACCCCACGAGCAACCTCCCCCAGAGACTCGTGACGGAATCAACCGTCCCACCAGCGAGGGAGCCTGAACCAGAGATTCCGTCGAAGAAGCTTGCGAGCACGTTGTTCTCGGAGGTCGAGTCATCGGGAGCAAGCACCGCCGCCGAGACGGCACATCCCGCTGGTAGCTCCGCTGACGAGAGGAACGATCTCGTAAGCTCGGAGGGGACCGCCGTCCCATCACCTCGCCAGACCACGGCGACGCACCCCCAGGCACCGGGAGGACAGAGTATGGGCCTTACGACCCCGAGCTGGTCGATCGCCTGCTCGAAGAGGTCCGCACCCTTGTCCGCCTCTTCGCGAACGTCGGACTCAGCCTGCGCCTGCTCGTTGCGGGCGCCCTCGTAGTCACGGGAGGCCTCGACGATGATGCGCCAGTAGTGCTCGTATCCGTTCTCGGTCGACGTGGAGGCGGACGCCACGTGCCCCATGGCGCCGATGTCCATGCCGCAGACGGGGCACCTCGCTACGGAGCCGTCGTCAATCCGAGAGAGTGAGGCAAGCCCCGCCGAGGGACCCACGGCACCGGGACACGCAAGAGACGAGTGAAGCACCGTGAGCCCGCTTTCGGTAGTGCAAGGCCACGTCGCCTGGGTGTAGAGCGTGGTGGATCTGGTCTCGTGGGTGTCATGCGGAAGGTCTGGCAGGTCGAGGTCGACCGAGCCGTCAGCCGACTCGAAATAGTGACCCAGACGCACCTGCTCGCACGCATACCGATAGAAGGCCATCCGGGCGGCGGAGTCGGTGATCTCCTCCACGCCCGACCCGACAGGTACCTCGTCCGCGCATCGTCTGGCATAGTAGGCGCGCGAGCGTGAGAGGGGCACGCCGAAGTTCCACGTGACGCTCGTCGGATGGTAGGGATTGAGCGCCTCCTCCAGGCCGGCGAGCGAGGAGGCACGTTGCCACAGGCAGTAGGGTCTGCTCCCACAGTCCGCCTCCCACCCACGCTCTCGTGCATCGTCAGCGCGCGACTTCGCGTCGGCCACACGCTTCGACGCGGCGGACATGGAACCCGCAGACTCCTTGAGGGCATCGTCATCGACATCTGCCTCAAGGGATGAGAAGTCGGACATGGACTCCGCCGGATAGGGTATGGCGCACCCGCGGTATTCGATGCCCTCGCTCGAATTGGCCGAGACGCATAGCACGGAGTTGGCCACGACAAGCGCCGGCAGTGCCCCCTCGAGCCTCTTCAGGCCAGAGGCGGCACTCCGCGCAAAGCTGCGTCGAGCGTCGAGCATGTCTCCCCCTGCCTTGACGATGGCCTCTCCTGCAGCCGTGGCACCAGGGATGCAGGAGACGACCAACCCTGCGCCATACGTGACGATGCCTGCCAACCCCATGCTCAGCACGCAGGCGTCGATGACTTGTGCCACCGTCGCAAACCTCGCGACGACATTCTCCCCCGCCATCGCGGTGGCATCCGCGACCTGCTGCACCTCGGACGATCTGGCCATGACCCATTCGGCCGATGCCGCCGCGAAGACCAGCGAGAAGCTCACGAGAAGGGCTATGACGACCGCCACGGACGTGTACCCTCCCTCGTCACGGATGAACGCCGACACGCCTAGGCGCAGCCTGCGCGTTCTACCCCCAGATTTCGACCCAGCTGCCATAGTCCCCTCCCACCCAGCTCGAACGAACGCTCTCCTCCACACGAACATGCAGAACCGCTCCCTCGTCATCCGACGCCGCAAGTGCCGAGACGACCGCGCCGAAGAACGGCAGCGGCCTGACATGCCCCACGACCTCCACGCTCGCCCTTCCGTTCTCGTCCGGCCCGGACACGCTCACGTCCCAGTCGTCACTGCCCCCCGAATGAAAGATGGAGATGGACGGCACCGCTTCCAGCCTTCTCAGGACATAGGACTTGCAGGCTTCCGAGCCACCCACACCCGTCGCCATCACCCGCACTCCCTCCGCCGCCGCTGCCCCCATCACGGAGCGCGTGTAAAGGAGACACGCCGGCTGCAGAAGCAGGGCAAGGACCACCATGACCGTGGGGATGAGTAACGCGGCCTCCACCGTCGACTGCCCCGACTCATCCCACACCCACGCGTCCATGTCAGAACGCCAGGACATCTTGGAGAGCAGCGACGAGACCCGCCGAGAGCGAGTGCGACGCCGACTGGACGGCAAGATCGATGAGACGACCATCCCGAGCCGCATGCCACAGGGTTCCCAGAGCCGCAACCATGGCGAGAAATGCGACGAGCACAAGCGCATACTCCAGCGTCGCCTGGCCCCGGTCGTCATGGATGTCTATGCACCCAACTCCTCTGCGGCATCGGTCGCGTCCATGTGAATGACGGAGCGCGTGCTTCCCTCTCCGCTCGGTCCCTCCTGAACGATGCATATGTCAACCCAGCCCTCCCCCTGGACGACGCACCCCCACGACCTCCCGAGGAGGTCGAGGTAGCCGGACTGCGCCAGTACGCAGTCGCCTCCGTCCGCATACCCCTCAAGCAGCTCGGTGCCCTCGTCGCAGACATCAAGGGCGGACGTCGTCGTCACCACGCTCGACGTCGATGTCGCGGCAGAGACTCCCGGCCCCAGCCTCTCGTCATTGTTGGCGGAGCCGACTTCGACGCCATGCGACTCGAGCCAGTCTCTCCCGCTCGTCTCGTCGTTCCCCGCCACGCTCGCCCGTGGCCCGACGCATCGGGTCACGGGCAGCACGACGAGACAGATGGCAGCACAGGTGGCGGCCACGGTGCCCGCCCAAGCTCCCGTGCGTCTCACAGCGAATTGACTCCTTCTGCGATGGCACTCCAGAGCTCGGAGACCTTGTCCTTGAACGCAAGGATCGCCACGATCGCGATGACCACGAGAACGCCGACGAGAATCGCGTACTCCGTGGTGCCTTGCCCCTCGTCGCTCGACAGAACCTCTCGCACGTGGCCGAGCACTACCTCTATGACGCCGCGTCTCTCCATGACCCACGCACCTCTCTCTCCTTCGCTTGACTCAACCGATAATCGCCGCAGATCCCAGGAGCGGCCCGAGAATCGCCACGAGCATGGCTGGGACGATGAGCGTTCCGAGCGGAACGAGCATCTTCACGGGTACCTTCTCGATCTGCTCCTCCACCTCTGAGCGCTGCTGGTCACGTATTGCCTGAGCCTGACGTTCGAGTGTCTCCGCAAGAGGCGTACCAAACGCCAGTGCCTCGCCAACCACGGACGAGAAGCTCCCCAGCGCAGGCACATTGAGCTCCGACGCCATCGCTGCAAGCGCATCTGCCCTGCTCATAACCCCTATCCTCCACTTGAGCATCGCCTCGTCGAAGTAACGCGCGAGCGTGCTCCTGCTTCGCCTGCAGTAGAGCTCGAGCGACGCGTCAAACGAGAGTCCGGCGGAGAGTCCGAGCGTAAGGATGTCAATCATTGCGGGCATCTCGCGAAGGCACTCCGTCCGGGTCCTCTCCGCGAGTCTGCCGACAACGGGAAAGCTTTCCAGAAGGACACTCGTCATCTCGTGCACGAGCTCACCGACCCATCTCCCGGTCGCGCTTTCCCGACCCCTGTGGCGGCCACGCATTTCGGGGACGAACATCGCCCCGAAAAACGCTGCCGTGCCCGCGCATGCCATCATCGCAACGGACTCCCACCCCATCACAGCACCCCCTTGAGTAGGTTTCTTACAATCACCAGCGCAATGCCATCGAGCGAGAGCGCGATGAATACGCTCGCCATGCCCATCGGTGTGGCAAGACCGGCTTGGAAGTCGGGCGAGATCATCGAGAGCAGAGCTACCATCGCCACGGGCAGCGAGCAGACGATGCGCACCGAGAGCCGAGCCTGAGCGGTCTTGACGGAGAGGAGTCGCTCGAACTCCCCCTGTCGCTCCACGAGCCTGGCGGAACGGAGGAAGAGTCCCCGCAACGGACTGCCCGTACGGTGGGAGATGGCGAGGGCGGTGGCGAGAAGGCCGACGCCCGGCGCATCGAGCTCGCGCGACAGCGCATCGAGCGCCTCGTCCGCCGAGGCACCGCAGCGCAGGCGCAGTGATGCCCTCGCAAAGCCCTCACCTGCGGGACCCTTCCCATGAGAGCCTACGTAGTCTATGGCCTGGGCAAGCGTCTGGCCCGACCCCATCGCGACAGAAAGCGTCCTGAAGATCGATGGCATCTCACGGATGAGCTCCTCGACGCGACGCCGATCCTCATGGGACACGTACACGGGAACGAGTGCCGTGAGCATGACGGCGACGACGACCGCGGACACAGGCGACCCAAAGAGAACCCCTGCCAACATCGCACCGAGCACAATGACCACCAGGAGAAGCGCGCACGCCTCCGACCTGCCGAGGCGTTCCGACTCGCTCGCAAGTCTCTTCGAGAGCTCGTCCGCCGCAATCCTCCATGGCCGCCTGGATAGAAGCGCGTCGACGAGTCGGAGACGACCAAGCCTCGCAAGCAGGGCGAGAAAGTGTCTTCTGGTACCTCGTAACAACCGGGAGGTGACCATCGTCGTGGGGGCGCCGCAACCGTGCCATGCAACCATCGACGCCAGCCACGCTAGACCGGCGATGCCCGCAAGCAGCATTTTCTCCATGCCATCACCTCCTCGGCATCGAGAACCCCCTCAGTGACCGCCCCCATCAGGAAGGACGGCTCGCGAACCAGCCGCCACGACCTCGTCGGCAGGTCGAAGGTCACACACTCCTCCAGGCGTATCCTCCCGTCGACCCAACCGACCTCGGTGACCGACGTAATGAGGCGCGTCCCATCCGAGAGGCGGCGCGACATCACGATGAGGTCGATGGCGGTAGCTATCTGCTCCTCGATGATGTCAGTCGGCAGATCCATGCCAAACCTTGCCATGAGGACGAGTCTCAGCACCGCCTCCTGCGCGGTGCCCGCATGCAGCGTGGTCAGCGAGCCGTCATGGCCCGTGTTCATGGCTTGGAGCATGTCGATGCACTCCTCGCCGCGCACCTCACCTACGACTATCCTGTCCGGCCTCATGCGCAGGGCGTTCTTGACGAGGTCGCGAATGGCGACCTCTCCGGAACCCTCGATGGAGGCGTCTCGCGCCTCGAGGCGCACCACATCGGGATGCAAGTCAAATCGCAGCTCCGCGGAATCCTCGATGGTCACGATGCGCTCGTTCTCATCGATCTCGCACGAGAGCGCATTGAGCAGCGTGGTCTTGCCCGAACCCGTTCCTCCGGCAACGGCAATTCCCTGACGCGCCCTGACCGCCCATGAGAGGAGCCGCGCAAACCATGCGGGCAGCGCCCCGAGCTCCACGAGCCTCTCCAGCGAGGTGATCCTATCGGAGAACTTCCTGATGGTGACCGCTGGTCCGTCGATGGCCACGGGCGCTGCCACGGCGTTTACGCGGTTTCCGTTTGCCAGACGAGCATTGACGATGGGGTTGCTCCGGTCGAGCCTGCGCCCGAGCGGCGCGAGAATGCGGTCGATCACGATCATGATCTGCTCGGATGAGTCGAAGGCGCACTCGGCTGGACGCAGCTCCCCACCGCGCTCGTAGAAGAGTGCGTCACACCCGTTGATCACGATCTCGGTGATGGTCGGGTCATCGAGCAACGACTGTATGGGTCCGAGCCCGCACACCTCATCGAGCACCTGCTCGCAGAGGAGCCTTCTCTGCGTTTCGTCGAGGGTGGCAAAGTCGCTCGAGTTGAGAATCGCGTCACAGGCAACCCCGAGTTCCGACCTCGCGCGGCTCACGGAACCCGTGGCGAGCATCTCTGCCACGGTGGTTAGTCCGAGCCTCTCCACGAGGGCGGACCTGAGGTCCTCGCGCAGCGCGCGTAGGTCGGCCGCATCGCTGGATACGCCAGCTGCCTCCTCATGCATCCTCACCCGTTCGAGCACCGACACCTAAACCACCCCCTTCTTTGCCTTGAACAATCCAAACCGACGATGCGGCGTGGCACGTGCCAGGGCTCGCTCCGTCTCAGGACGCTCTGGCAACCTTCCCAACTCGGAGAGAAGCTGGGCGACCAGGGTACCCACCGAGTCCGTGAACGCCGAACCAACTCTGACAAGCTCGTCAACTTCTCCCGACGCGAGGTAGTCGGACAACTCGTCTCCTCCCTCCGATGCGCGAAGCACCCGTGCCGCCTCGAGGCCCACCTCTGCCCTGCCGGTCGAGAGGTCGAGCTTCGCCCGTGGGTTCACTCGGTTCTCGACGCGGGCTATCCGCGTGCGGGCGACACCAAGTCTCACCGCAAGGCCTCCCATGCGTGCAAGCGCTGCGGAGGAACCTCGACTGCCGTCCGATACGAGGATGAGCCGGTCGCTCTCCTGGGCCGCCTGCGCTACAGCATCGGTAAAGGTCGTCGACGTGTCTACGAAGACCACGTCCGCGATTCTCGCCACGCCGCGCACGAGCTCGGCCACGGCGGGCATCGCCGTCTCCGCCATCTCGGGAAGGTCGCATGGCCCCCAAAGCGTCACTCCCTCGCAGGCGGCAACACCGACGGCGCCGATGTCATCCGGAGAGACCGGCCCGGACGCACCGAGGCGTGCGAGGTCGCAGCCGCGAGCGAGACCAAAGCTCGAAAAGAGGTTGCCGCAGGAGAGGTCGAGGTCAAGCACCCCCACGTTCATGCCCCAGCTCGCAGCAACCGCAGCGGCCGTGGCGACGAGCGTCGTCTTGCCCACGCCGCCTCTTCCCGAACAAAACGTCAGGATCGGCGCATGGTGCCGCTCGCCTTCTTCCGGATCGGGCGCCATGGCCTCCTCGGGGACGACCGCCGGTGCCGGGGCGAAGGGGGACAGACCCCCGTCTGCTCCCTCTTTGCCCCTGCCGGCAGCAGCGACCACCTCGCCTGGATCGACCACGAGGTCTATCCCCGCCCTGAGCGCCCGTGACCTCAGCGATCCGGATGCACCACGCCTCGCGAGTACGACGCGTTCAACGCCACCGTCTGCGACAATCGCGGCAGCGAGGTTGACGTCGGTCACACCGGAGTCCTCTCCGCCGACGAGGGCACCGAGAAACGACCTGCCATCGGTGCGCGCCTCTTTGCGGAACGTCTCCGCGTCATCTGCGAACTCGCATGTGCCGGACGGCTCAATCGACCGGGCTACCAGCATCACGTCGTCTCTCCAGCGCTTGTCGGCGCATGCCAGCCATCTGCCCTCGGTCATGCCGCATCACCTCCCGCCGCGCTGACGACGGATGGCGCGGCCACGGCACCTTCTTGGGATGCATCCACGTCATCCGCTGGCACGACGAGACGCAGGCTTCCTTCCGCGCTGGCCGCGAGCACGCGCGGGACATCCTCAGACGCAACGGCGATGGTGATGGTTGGCGCGGAGGAGACGCCCGCGCGCGCAGTCGGGGCCACGAGGACCTCGACGGAGCCAGAGATTACCCCCGCACCACCCTCTACCACCCGGTATGCGTCAAGGGACGTTCCCGCGCGGACGGAACCCACCAAGGCAAGCTTGTCGGTCACGGGTAGGCTCAGGGCAACGTGTCCCGATGGGACCTCTGTCATCTCGGACTCATCGCGAAAGTTGAGGGACGTGAGGGGAGAGCCCGAAGCCGCAGGTACCGTGACCTGGGTACCAATCACATCGTCAAGGTCTGTGACGGCGTTGGCCGGTGCAAGGTCGGCAAGCCACTCACGTACGGAGACGTTGGAGGAATCGACCACGTCTCCCTTCTCGATCGCGCCGTTCGCCACGACGAGGCTCACCACCTCGCCACCGTAGCGTTCGAGGGCCTCCGCACGGACGCTCTCGGCCTCCTCGCGCACGTGCTGCGCATACGCGGCGCACAGCACCACGGCGAGTAGGGCAAACGTCCCAGAGAGGATGAGCCTGAACCGACGCGTCATGAAACCGCCCCCTTCTCGGACGCGATGCGCCCGAACCGATTGGGGACATTCTCCCGTGGGCCGATGCCGTCTCTGGAAAAAAGTCGAGAAAGTCCGACGGGACCCCGTCAGCCATCTCACGGATATCTGACAAGATCGGTCGTATTTGCAGGTGAATTGGGGTGCTTTCCCCTCCGTGGATAACGATGCTCTTCGCTAGATCACAACGTCCGGATCGAGTGTTCCCGCACTCGAACGCATCTCTGCGGCAAGCGCGAGATACGCCCCGAGACGCCCCTCGCTGAAGTCGCCGGCCTCGAAGCGGGCCCTGATCTCACAGCCCGGCTCGTGCGTATGCGTGCAGTCACGAAAGCGGCAGCCCCGGGCCGCATGGGCGATCTCTGGGAAGACCTTTGCCAGACCGCGCTCGTGTCCCACGATGGGCAGGCTCCTCAGGCCCGGCTCGTCCACGATGACGCCTCCCCTGGGGATGCGCACCATACGTCGCGAGACCGTGGTGTGCCTTCCCGCGTCATCTGCCTCGCGCACCGCGCAGGTCTCGAGCACGTCACGTCCGAGAAGAGCGTTGAGCAGGGTCGACTTGCCGGCGCCAGACTCTCCGAGCACGATTGCCACGACACCTGCGGGCACGAGGCCATACACCGCCCCGACTCCGAACGGCACGTCGCAAGACGCTGCCGCAGCCGTTATGCGATCGCGCTCGCCTCCGCCGGCGCGCTCTGCTTCGGAGGACGTGAGCACGCAGTGCGTGCCCTCTCCGAGCACGTCGCGAATCGCGGACACGTCACGTACCAGCACCTCGTCCGACGCCCTGTCGGCCTTGGTGAGCACCACGGCCACGTCTGCGCCGCAGTCACGCGCGATCACGGCCGAGCGGGCCATGCGGTCGCACGATACGGGCCTCTCGCCGAGCGCCTGCACCACGAGCACCACGTCCACGTTGGCGGCGAGCGTCTGACGCTCGCCACGCGAACCACCACGCCAGCGGGCGATGTCACTCTCGCGCGGAAGGACCTCCTCGATGAGCCCCATCTCGTGCGTCTTTGGAACACGCGCACAGACCCAATCGCCCACCGCGACACGAGAGTTGTCGCCCTTGGTCACGCGCGCCGAGAACTCCGCACGGAAGGTCCCCCCCTCCGTACACACGGCAGGGAACCCCCGGTCAAGGCGGACGACACAGCCGAGTACGAGTTCGTCCGCCACGTTGCCCGCGTCGGCGCGGACACGGCTCACGCGATCCTCCCAGGCGGCCACCTGTCGTCCGCTTGGCTCGAGGTCGGAGAATACGGGCAGGTCGACAAGGGAAGAAAGCGCCGGTAGGACCAGAGAGGTCCTACCGGCGCCCAGGTTTCGCGTGCGATTGTTCTGGTGACGCGCCACGCGGCTACGCCGCTTTCTTCTCGATGGAGCGCATGATGGCCTTGTAGATCTCGACAATCGGGATGATCGAGAGCGCCAGCGTCATGGCGATGAGGTACTCGGCCACGCTGATCTCCGAAAAGCCGAAGGCAAAGGACAGCGGGGTCTCGACGACAACGAAGGTGAGGACGAGCGAGCCCGCGAAGGCCATCCACAGCCACTTGTTCTGGGTGGGAAGCCTGAAGATCGACTGGCGGCGGCTGCGCATGTTGAAGGAATGGAACATCTCGACCATGGAGAGCGTGAGGAATGCCATGGTCATGCCGTCACGGCCGGCATTGACGCCAGAGATGACGTCGGCGACAGGCACACTCTCGAAGCCAAGCCCCACGAAATAGGACACGAGGGTGAGCACACCGATGCAGGCACCCTGAACCAGGCAGTCCATACCCATCCCGTTGGCGAAGATGCCGTCGGTGGCGTTGCGGGGCCTGCGTCTCATGATGCCCGGCTCGGCCTCTTCCATGGCCATGGCGAGCGCGGGGAAGCAGTCGGTGATGAGGTTGATCCAGAGCAGATGCGTGGGCTCGAGAATCGTGAAGCCCACGAGGGACGCCACGAACACGGAGATGACCTCGGCGAGATTGGACGAGAGCAGGAAGGCGATGGCCTTCCTGATGTTGTCGTAGATTCTACGACCCTCCTCGCACGCGTTGATGATCGTGGCGAAGTTGTCATCGGCGAGCACCATGTCAGCGACGCCCTTGGTAACGTCGGTGCCGGTGATGCCCATGCCGATGCCGATATCCGCCCTCTTGATGGACGGCGCGTCGTTCACGCCGTCACCAGTCATGGCAACGACCTTGTCCCTCTTCTTCCACGTGTCGACGATGCGGGTCTTATGCTCGGGCTGAACGCGGGCGTAGACGCCGTAGCTCTCGATGGAGGCGAGGAAGTCCTCGTCGGAGATCTTGTCGAGCTGGGCCCCGGTGATGGCCTGCGAGCGGTCCTGGATGATCCCGAGCTCACTGGCGATGGCCACGGCCGTGTCGATGTGGTCGCCAGTGATCATGACCACGTGGATTCCGGCGGAGTGAGCCTCGGCAACGGCATCCTTCACCTCGGGACGGACAGGGTCAATCATGCCGCACAGCCCGATGAAGGTCATGTCATGCTCGAGGGCCTCGGGCGAGAAGTCCGCAGGGCAGCTCTTGCCGTAGTTGACGCGCGCAGACGCCATGACGCGCAGTGCGTCATCGGCCATGGCCTTGTTCTGCGTGGCGATCTCAGTGCGCCACTCGTCGGTGAGAGGAACGTCACCGTCCTTGGTGTGCACCATGGTGCAGCGGGACAGGACGACGTCAGGGCCGCCCTTGGTGTGCTGGACGTACTCGCCGTCGGGCGACAGGTTGACGACGGACATCATCTTGCGACCGGAGTCGAAGGGCGCCTCGCCCACGCGAGGATTGGCCTCGTCGAGATCCTCCGAGGTAAAGCCGAGCTTTGCGGCATCGGCCACGAGGGCGGCCTCGGTAGGCTCGCCGATGGCGACGCTCTGGGTGGCATCCCACTTGGCATCCGAACAGAGTGCCATCCCGCATACGAGACGGGCCTGGTCCTCAGAGAAGTGGCGCACGACCGTCATCTTGTTCTGGGTGAGGGTGCCGGTCTTGTCGGAGCAGATGATCTGCGTGCATCCGAGGGTCTCGACGGCGGAGAGCTTGCGGATGATGGCATTGTGCTCGCTCATCTTGGTGACGCCGATGGAGAGCACGATGGTGACCACGGCTGCAAGGCCTTCAGGGATGGCGGCCACCGCGAGGGAGACGGCCACCATGAAGGTGTTGAGCACGAGCGACATGTTCTGGAAGAAGCCCATGCCATGCTTGAACCAGGTGATCGCAAAGACCAGGACACAGATGATGATGCATGCGATGGAGAGAATCCTGGAGAGCTCGTTGAGCTTCTTCTGAAGAGGCGTCTCCTCGTCCTCGGCCTGGGAGATGGCGTCGGCAATCTTGCCCATCTCGGTGTCCATGCCCGTGGCGACCACGACGGCGCGACCGCGACCGTAGACCACCGTGGAGCCCATGTAGCACATGTTCTTGCGGTCGGCGAGCGGCACATCATCCGTATCCTTGGGCAGCACGAGCGCCCCAAGGAGCTTGGCCACCGGGACGGACTCGCCCGTGAGGGCGGCCTCCTCGACCTTCATGGACGCACACTCCACGATGCGGCAGTCAGCTGGTACGGCATCACCGGCCTCGAGGATCACGGTATCGCCCACGACGAGCTCGGCCGAAGGCACCAGGACCATCTGGCCGTCGCGAACGACCTTGCTCATGGATGCGGACATCTCCTGGAGCGCGGCGAGGGCCTCCTCGGCCTTGGACTCCTGGACGACGCCGAGGACGGCATTTACCACGACGACGAAGCAGATGATGATCACGTCGGCATAGTCGGCCTCGCCCTGGGCCACACCCACCAGCGCCGAGATCACGGCCGCGACGATCAGCATGATGATCATCGGGTCGGCCATCTGCGCAAAGAAGCGCTTCCAGAGCGGCGTTCGCTCGGCCTCCTTGAGCTTGTTGGGACCATTCTTCTCGAGCCTTGATGCCGCCTCCGTCTGGGAGAGGCCAGACTTGGCATCGGAATGGAGCGACCGTAGCACGTCGACATCCTCTTGCAGGTACTCTTTCATGCATTCCCTCCTGGTATGCGAGCGCAAAGGCTCTTTCCGAACCGGCAGGTTGATGCCCGATCATAATTCCCCAGGAGGGGCAAGGGCTCACCAAGGTTGCCATGCCAGCTTACCTCACTACACCATGCTACCCAAAGGATAGCGCGGCCAACGCCACGTTTGCCCTAACCTCGCACTTCATCCCAGAACGCATCGCCCACGACCTTGAAGCAGATCTTCTTTATGGGTCCGACCTGAGCATCCTCCGTCACGAGGTTGGGCATGTGAGGCTCTCCGATCACAAACACCGCGAAGTGACCCCTCTCGAGCGTTCCGACGAGAAGGTCGGCGTTGTCCGGAGAAGCATGGCAGTATCCCTTATCGCCCAAAACGTCAAACTCACCGTCGGATACGACCTCTCCCGGAGTGGTCATGAAGCTCTCGGCGCCGTCAAGGTCTATCTGCACATCCATGTACCTGCGATGTGTTTCAAAGCGAGCATCCTCAGGCGTGCGTGTCCTGGCATTCATAACGTTTGCAAACACCTTGTCCCCGAGAATCTCGGTCCTACCAATCGGCAGACTGGCCGGATCATTGCCATCCAACCAGTCGATGAGAACGTCCAGACCGCGAGACAGACCCCGATAGAGACCCAGGGCGCTCAGCCCGTCATATATCATCAGCGTTCCTCCTTCGTCTGCACCGGACACCGCATGACGGGTGTCCGGTCTCTGTCATCTCTAACGTGCGCCCACATCACTTGACGTGGGGTTGTAGGTACCACCACCTCGCTTCTCGCCCATGACGTCGGCCTCGGAGAGCCTGACCCACTTCACGCCCCTTCGAGTCTCGTAGGCGTACGCAATATGAATCATGCCGTCCTTTGCCTGCATGATGCAGGGATACTCGTACTGCATGTTGTTGGCGCGGTTCTCCTCGCCTATATAGCCCTGGCCGCGCTCGATGTGACGGATGAGCGGGAAGGTCAGACCACCGTCCTCCGAGAGGGCGATGGAGACTGGACAGCGAAGCCCCGGCCAGGCACCCTGCGCGCCAAGCGCCTGAGGTGCGGAGGAGTGGTTGTAGGCCACGGCGACGCGACCAGACGCGAGTTTGACAGCGCAGATGCCGGAGTTGTTGTTGGGAAGTGGGGTAGGTTTGGGATTGGTCCACGTATCACCGTAGTCGAATGACTCGCTGCGATAGATCCAGTCAGCCGCCCGCGAACGCATGAAGGCGACGAGATGGCCGTCCTCGAGCTCGACGACCGTAGGATGGACGCGGCCCGCGGAGCCGGGCACCATCACCCGCCTCCAGCTCTCGCCTCCGTCATCGGAGATCTGAAACGCCGACGGGTCGTCCGCAAGCGCCGCGGCGCCGTCGGTGCACAGCCAGCTGCCGTAGATCCAGCGACCGTTGGAGAGGATCTGAATCGGCTGGCGAGAGAAGGTTCCCTCCTCGGGAAACATAATCTCGGAATCGCCCCAGGTGAGTCCGTCGTCAGTCGAAACCTGCCTTTTCACGACAGCCGTGTACTGCATGTTGTCCTTACCGGGCTGGCGTCCGAGCTGTGAGGTGTACATCGCCCATATCTCTCCTCCGGGAGCCAGGAAGAGCGACGGATTCTGGTCGGAGCGGTCATCGTCATGCGAGACGTACGTTGGCTCCGACCAGGTGTCGAATCCCCTCTCGAGGCGCGAGACCACGATGTTGATGTCGGTGTCCCCCTCATAGGTACCCGCAAACCAGCAGCATAGGATCGTACCCGCCGGCGTCTCGAGAAGTCCCGGACCATGCGCCGTGGTCCATGGACCTGGATTGACAAACGCCTCGGTGACCCTCATCTCCGGGTCGTAGTAGACCTGCCCGTCGGGGGTGAGACCCGACAGAGTCCTGATGCTCATGCGAGGACCTTCCTTTCTTTCTAGGTTGCGCCTTCAAAGAAACGGCGGACACGAGGGGGAGGGCATACCAGATGCCCTCCCTGCATGCAGGGGAGACGAAACGCAACTCTCCTCGACCCCCTTGGGCGTCTCCTAGGCGGGAAAGACGAGCAACGCACCAGCACAGAGGAACAAGAGACGAATGACGTACTGTGGAATCGTGAACTTCCAAAACTCGGGCATTGTGTACTTGCCCATACCATATGCCATGGCTGGAAGGCCGTCGATTGGCATGTAGTGTCCACACCAGCCCGAAAGCGTTACCGCGACGGCGGCGGCCATCGGATTGATACCGAGACCCTGGCACACGGCAATGGCCAATGGGGCAAAGATCATGACGGTGCCCACCTGCGAGCCAGTGAAGCAGGCGAACGTGGAGCAAAGCGCGGCAAAGATGAGGACGACCAAGAAGGGTGGGATGCCCGTACCCAGCGCACCTGCAACGGTGTTGCCAACGAGAGTGCTCAGCCCGGTGTCGGAAAGGCAGTTTGCCACAGGGATGACACCGGCAGTCATGAGGATGATTGGCGAGAACAGGTTGTCACGGCACTCGGTGAAGTCAATGACTTTGATGAGAACCATGACCATGGCGGCAATGCCGGGAATCATATAGGCAAGCGCACCGATCTTATCCACCATCATCATAGAAGCGATGGAGATGACGAAGGCAGCGATGACCGTCTTCTCCTTCCAGGCAGGCATTCGCTCTCCACCGGTGTCGGCAAGAGCCGCGGCATTCTCAACCGTGGGCTCGGCGACGGGGTGGGTGGGAAGAACCTTATAGCCGATGATGGCCCATACGAGAAAGCCCACGGAAAGGATGAAGGACACAATGCCGAACTGAAGCATCGTAAGGCTGCTCGTCGCAAGGCCGGAGGCCGAGAGGACAGAAATGGCCACGCCATACTGAAGGGCAACGTTCACGGGAATGAGCGGATGGTTCGATGCGATGCCCAAGGGAAGCATAAGCTTGGAACTAGGAAGCTTCTCGTTATAGGGCATAGTCACGACGAGCGAGAAAATCAGAACGTAGAACGCCGTGCTGCCCATGCCAACGATGGAGGCACCGAGCATGACGACCAAGAGCAACAACACGTAGCTCTTGAACCCGCCCTTTTCAACGAGCTGGGTCATGGCGTCCTTTACCCTGAGAATAATCGATGTCTTCTGAATCGCAGCAAGGATGACCATGAAAAACGCGAGCATCCACACGGTCGAGTTGGTGAATCCGGCAAAGGCATAGTTCACATCCCCCAAGCCGAGCAGCACGATCAGGATGCACGCTGCAATGGGTGGCAGGCCAAAGGGGAGCACGTCGAGCATGATCATGACGATCATGGCGACAAGAACGACAAGCGAGAGAATCATCGCGGTGGTCATTCTTCTTTCCTTTCTCTCTTCCTGCCGCCGATTCCGACAGCAGATTTCCACGACCGGGCCTTGTCCCAGTCGCATTTCCTATGCATCGACACGTCGACCAATCTCGGCAGATAAACGTCAAGCCCTACATACGTCCCTCGTCGGCAGTTCTACCGACGGCCATGCGTAGCGCGTAGTCGATGGCGTTTACGAGACTGAGTTCGTTCGAGGTACCCTTTCCCGCAAGTGCAAAGCCCGTCCCGTGGTCCACAGACGTACGAATGATGGGCAGGCCCAAGGTGACGTTCACTCCCTCGACGGCCTTCCATTGCTGGCGGTCTCGGTCGTACACGAACCCAAGAACCTTGGTCGGAATATGGCCTTGATCGTGATACATGCAAACTGTGATGTCATACCAGCCTCCGTGCATCTCGGAGAAGACCGAGTCAGGAGGACAGGGACCCACGGCGTCGATTCCCTCCCCCTTTGCGGCCTCGATGGCGGGAGAGATCTCGTCAATCTCCTCTGTGCCGAAGAGGCCGTGCTCGCCGCAGTGCGGATTGAGACCGGCAACGGCAATCCTAGGTCGTTCGATACCGAGGTTTCGGCACGCCTCGTTGGCGAGCTCGATGACCTCGAGTACTCGGGCCTTCTTCACGCGATTGCAGGCCTCACGAAGCGAGCAGTGCGTGGAAACGTGCACCACGCGAAAGTCGTGATGCGCCAGCATCATGCAGTAGCGCTTCGTACCCGTGTAAGTAGCGTAAATCTCGGTGTGACCGTCAAAGTGCATGCCCTGGGGAGCCAGGGCGAGATTCATGGCCTCCTTGTTGAGGGCGTTGGTCACGGTAGCGTCGACCTCTCCAGCCATGGCGAGCTCGATGACCTTCTTGACCGATTGGAACGCTGCATTGCCGCCCTCCGCCGAGACCTCTCCCAGCCTAAAGGCCGATACGTCGGAAATGAGGTCGAGGTCGTAGACGTCGATGGTTCCGGCCTCGAACCTGGCTTCGGCCACGCTCGAGACGGGGTTCACGACAATCTCGGGATGATGTACGAAGTCCTTTGCCTGCTCGATCATCTTGGAATCGCCTACGACGATGGGCCTGCAGCGATCATAGACGGTGGCATCCGAGAGAGCCTTGACGGTAATCTCCGGACCGTTTCCGGCTGGATCGCCCATGGTGATGCCGACGATGGGACGGCGCGTCTCTGCCATGGCTAGCACATTCCCCTCTCGCGGTCGGAGTCGAGGGTCTTCTCGAGAGCCTCGACTCCCTCTTTAGGCAGGTAGTTGAATGGTGCGCGGCACTTCCCCACCGGCTGCCCGAGGAGGTTGACAGCGGTCTTCACCACGGTGTTCGGGTTACCATACTTGAAGCAGGCACGTAGGGGAGCAATGGCCTCCTGGCAGGCCTTCGCAGCCTCGATGTCACCCCTAGCCCAGTTCTCATAGATGCCTACCATGTTTGCTGGGTACACATTCGCGCAGCCAGCGATAGCCCCCTTCGCACCAGCTTGAAGGGCCTTGAGGATGAGAGCATCGTTTCCAGAGAGCACGCCGAAGCCGGTACCGGAGGTAAGTTCGATGTATGCCCTGAGGTTGTCCCAATCGCCCGACGAGTCCTTGGCACCGATGATGTTATCAACCTTCGAGAGCTCGACGATGGTCTGGGGCTCGATAGCGTTGCCAGTTCGCATGGGGATGTTATACAGCACGATAGGGGTCTTGACCGCCGCAGCCACCGTCTCGTAGTGGACGATGAGCTCGTACTGGCTCGCCTTGGCGAACCATGGCGTGATAACGGACAGGACGTCGGCGCCAGCCGCCTCCGCCATCTTGCACTGCTCGATGGTCTCCTTGGTGGAGATGGCACCCGTGCCCGCATACACAGGTACACGTCCCGCCACTTGGTCGATAACGGCTTCGAGCACGACCTTCTTCTCCTCGGCAGTGAGGATGTACCCCTCGCCGTTCGTGCCGAATGGAAAGATACCATGGATGCCGGCTGCAATCTGGCGGTCAACCTGACGACGCAGCTCCTCGAGGTTGATGGACTCGTCGACGTTCATAGGCGTGACGATGGGAACAATAATGCCCTTAAGCTCTACCATGACAAAACTCCTCTTCTCCTTTGTCTGTCACGAATCCTAGATGACCTGCTCGTAGATAGCTTTCGCGTCCTCGAGCGTAACCTCGCGCATGTTGTTGACGAGCAGACGCCGCTGCTTGAGCCCTGCCTCGGCGAGCCAGTCAATCGGGGCGTCCTCCACACCGAGCTCCGCAAGTTTCTTTGGGATATTAAGGTGCTCCACGATCTGGTCCATGCGCGCAATGAGCGCCGCAGACTTCTCCTCGCTGGTTGTCGCACCGGCACCTATGGCACGATCGTACGCAAGCGCGAGCCGCTCACGGATGGCCGGCTCGTTAAAGTGCATTACGGGACTGAGCAGGATTGCGTTAGAGACGCCGTGGGGCACGTGAAACTTTCCGCCAAGCGGATAGCTCAACGCATGCACCGCCGTGGTTCCCGACGCCGTAATCGCGATGCCGGCGTAGAACGCAGCCGTCTGCATAGCTCTCTTCGCGTCGAGGGCGTCGCCATCATCGCAGGCTTGCTCGATGTTGTTGATGATGAGGTCAAACGCCTCGAGCGCAAACGTGTCGGAGAAGGGGTTCGCTTTCGTGCTCGTGAAGCACTCGATGCCATGGCACATCGCATCGATGCCCGTCGCCGCAGCAATCTTCCGAGGGAGGTTCTGGACCGTCCGAACGTCAAGAACCACGTAGTCGGGAATCATCGCGTCGTTGACGATGCCAATCTTGACCTCATCCTCGGGCACGGCGACTATTGCGTTCGGGGTAGCCTCGGCACCAGTGCCGGCGGTGGTGGGCACGGCGATGCACTTGAGCTGCTTTGACGCCTGGCCAGGGTCTGCGAGCAGGTCATGAATCGTGTAGGCATCGGTGGCGGCCACGCTCGCGAGCTTGGCGGAGTCCATGACGGAGCCACCACCCACTGCGACGATGACGTCGGCGCCCGCTTTCCTGACCCTGTCTACGACGGACTGCACCTGCTCATAGCTCGGCTCCGCGGGAATGTCGTCGATAACCTCGAAGGATACACCGGCGGTCCGGATCGCGGAAAGGGTCGAATCAACGATTCCCAGTCGGCGCAGGGACGCATCCGTGAGAACGACCGTCCTGGCCACTCCCTCGGCACGAAGGGCGTTCGCAAGCTGCCCCATGGGATTCTCGCCACCGAACACGACCTTGGGAAGCCTTAGAGAATACGAGCTGATCATGAGACTCACTCCTTTGTTCCATGGGAGCCGGCCATCTCGACGAAGAGCTCCCGATTTCCAAACCCACCCGACTTGGCGGCGACGATAAGTGGCCATCCGTCAATCTCGAGTCCAAACCCGACGATACCCGGCACCACTTCCCCCAGCGGTCTCACCACGTCAATGCCTGCTGCGACGAGAAAACTCGAAAGGATATCCCCACCTGTGACGAGCAGCCTGCCACAGGCACCCCTCTCACAGAGGCGCGCGACCAAGGCACCGATGTTATCTGCCACGACCTGGCGGACATCTGCTCCCGGCGCCATAAAGCCGGTAAGATCTTCAAGGGCGCTGCCGTCTACCACGGTGAGAGGGTTGTCTCTCCAGCTCGTCGTGACGCGAGAGACGAAGGCCTCCCCTGCGCGGCCGTCCTTCCATGTAGGGTCGCACTTCTCGGTGGCGCCGATTCGCATGACCCGTGCACCGTTGTCGGCTGCGTAGACGCACTGCCCGGCAGAGACGGGGTTCACGCTTCCGCAGACGACGAGCAGATTGCCATCGTCCACGGGAACGCGCGCGGGCAGGTCGTGCAGCCCGATGACGTCTGCGAGCGCATCGGCGAGCCCCGCGCAACCCGCCATCATGCCGGACTCGCCCCTGGTAACGAGCTCGCGAACGCGTCGACGCATCTCCTCGCAGGTGGTGGCGTCATAGACCACAATGCCCCTGAAGTCGGTAGGCATGCGCTCCTCCTCCGCCACCACCAGGACAGGAGCGGTGGTCTGGCTGGAGATGAGGTCATCGACCCTCGAGAAGGCAACGGGTTCAAAGGGGTCGCAGCCGAAGGCGCTCTCGTCGACCGGAATGCCATCCACGAACTGGATGGCATGCGAGGTAACCCTGCCCATGGCAGGAAACGCAGGCAGGAAGTGAAGGCGGTCGGCACCGCTCGCCTGCCAGGCGGCCGCGAGCTCGGCACCGACGTTGCCACGAAGCGCCGAATCGGTCTTCTTGACGACGGTAGAGACGCCATGCTCGCGAGCTGCGGTGACGAGACCTGACACTCGGGCGGCCGCATCCTCGGGGCTCAGATGACGGGTATCGGCATTGATGGAGATAATCGCAGGCGACGTGCCACTCAAACGAATCGTCGCATCAGCCGACACCGCTACCGCGACGTCGGCAGGAAGGAGACAGACGCCCGCGTCAAGCGCGCCTGTCAGGTCATCTGCTATCAACATCGTCTGAATCACATAGCCTCCTCTTGGTGTTACATGAATCTTGTTCTTTCCCGGTTGCGTCGTAAACGCACACAAACGCACATATGTGTTACAATTTGTAACGTCATTTATTAGGCGTATGTTTCATATTTAGACGTTAGGAATACTATATGCCTGATTTCCGCGCTCTTTTCATCGCGCCATATCACGAGCTGGCCGACATGGCCACCGAGGTCGCTCGCGAGTATCCCGACATGGACGTCACCATCCGCGAGGGAGACCTCTCGGCGGGCCTCGTCGCCGCCCTGGGAAGCTTTGACGCGGACTTCGACGTCGTCATCTCTCGGGGTGGCACGGCACAGATGATCGAGGACGAGTTCACCGTTCCCGTCATCGAGATCGCCGTCTCGTCAGCCGACCTCTATGAGGCGCTCTCCCTGTACAACCCGGAGGGAAAGAGGACGGCGGTCGTCGGATTCGGCAACGCGCTCGAGGCGTTGGAACCCCTCGCCGACTTCGCTGACTTTGATCTCGACATCTTCGATATCTCCTTTGAAGACGAGCTTCCCCTCACACTCGAAGACGTCCGCGCAGGAAGCTACGAGATCGTGCTTTGTGACACCTTCTCCGTGGAGAGGTTCGTGTCCGAGGGGATAGACGCCCATCTGCTCTCATCCGGTCGAACGAGCGTTGAAAGGGCGTTTGACCAGGCATTGAGATTCTGTCAGCAGACCCGCGAGACCCTCGCCACGAACCACATGCTCTGGCAACTCGTGCGCAGCCAGGACTCGAAGTTCGCGGTCTTCTCGTCGACGGGCAAGCTCATGTACTCGAACCTAGGAGACGATCGCGATGCACTCGTAGGCTTCATGAGGGACCATCTCGAAGGAGGGGATGAGCGCCTCTTCATGAGGCACGGGAAAAGAGCCCACCATATTAAGAAGACGCACATCGAACATCTAGGCGAGAGATCGGTGGCCTTCTGCATCTCGACGACCAAGGTGCCCTCCGGCGAGAGTCTTGTCGGGATAACGCGACGGAACAGGGACGAGGTCGACCAAGACTATCATGGCAGCGTCTTTCACCAGTCGAACGGCGGGGAGGAGCTTGCCCCGCTGATCACCCGCGCCGCCAAGAGCGAACGTCCGATCATGATCGAAGGAGAGCTCGGAACGGGAAAAACCCAGATCGCTGACCTGCTCTACCTCAGTGGCAGCTGGGGCTCTCGACCGCTCGTGGTCGTGGATTGCTCCTTGCTCATCGACAAGAGCTGGGAGTACCTGATTGACTCTCCTCGCTCGCCTCTCTACGGAAGTGACGAGATCCTCTATCTGAAATCGGTCCACGCTCTCGACGCCACGCAGCTGAGAAGACTCGTCGACCTGATGGCGCAGACCGGCATATGCCAACGCGATCACGTCATCGTATCGGCAAATGACAGCACAACATCGTGCGACCGCGAGGCAACTAACCTCATAGTCCAGAACCTGCACTGCCACGTCCTCTCCGTACCTCCCCTTCGCGCGCGGCGGAGCCTGCGACAGGCCATCGGGCTGTTTCTCACGAGCGAGGCTCGCCAACAGGGAGAGACTCCCCCTCTCGTAACCGACGAGGCCATGGACCTCCTCCTCTCGCACGACTGGGCACAGAACTACATCGAGTTCCGACAGGTCCTTCAGCGAGCGGATGCCACCTCAAGCAATGGCTGCATCAGAGCATCGGACGTCCAGGATGCGCTCGCCCACGTGGGTACCGCGCGCTTTTCGTCGCTCGTGTCGCCGAACGAGTTCTCGAGCATCGAGCTCCTGCGACCGATGCGAGACATCGAGAGTGACATCGTTCGCATGGTCGTCGAGAAGTTCGGGGGCAACCAGACGGAGGCCGCACGTACGCTTGGTCTAAGCAGGACAACCATATGGAGAATGCTACGTGGGTAGCTGTGGCACGCCCCAGCCCCTATGACACGGGATGCATGAGGATGATCGGGGTGCACTCGCGACTCTGGCCAGCAGGATTGTCGGCGATAAACTCCTTGAGGTGATCGCGCAGCGGCTCGAGGTCGTCGGAATAGCCCAGTATCTCTTGGCCGAGGTCATTGGCATCCACGATCATGGACGAGATGCCGAGCTCACGTCTGACCTCGTTGCACACTCCCCTTGGATCCGACGGTAGCTCGATTCCGATGTCGCGATACTCAGGCCAGACGTGATCGTAGAAACCATCGAGCCCCGAGACCTCCTGGCCCACGATCTCATAGAAGACGCCCCGCCTTCCGAAGGGCTTGGTCACCGCGCTCGCCACCGCGGCCCAGAGCACCTTGGGCAGACCCACCGTATCGATGGCGTACTGCATCTTGATGGCCTCACCCACGCCCACCCCGGTATCCGGGTGGGAGGCGAACCCGGAAAGGAACTTGGCCCACCTGCCGATCACGATCTGCTCCCTGCGCACGACCCTTCCCTGGCAGAGCGAGACTATCTTCTCGCTCACCGAGATGAAGTCGTTTTCTCGATAGCATGGTAGGGCGTATGTTGAAACAATCCTGTTGAGTGACTCGCCCTCGCACACGAAGTGGGTCTTTATCGCTTTGCGCCGATAGCGTCTGCCATCGACTACGATCTCTGCGGCTTTGCCGTCGTTCATGTCATACTCAATCATGAGAGAACCCCAAACCGTCGCGTTTCACCTGCTACCAACTACTTTGGCAAGAATCAGGAGCGGGAGTGGGCGCCGCCTGGCAGACAACCACGAAGCAGCATGATGTTGCACCTCGGCTGAAGGGCTGCACAATCTACCCTTAAAAACCGACGATCACCCCATACATCGCATATCTCAAGCTACTTGCTGCGTTAAAATAGGAAACGCACTCATGTGCCCCGTGGCGTTGCCACGTCTTAGTTTCCGACGAAAGGGTTCAGCATGAAGATTCTCTTCTATGGTACCGCGAGCTATGACAGAGACTCGTTCGAAACGGAGCTCAAGGACTTTCCCGAAATTCACATCGACTTTCTCGAAGCCAACCTCAACCCCTTCACCGCAACCTTCGCAAAGGGCTATGACGCGATCTGCGCCTTCGTCAACGCCGATGCCGGTGCCATGACCCTCGAGATTCTCAATGGCTTTGGCATCAAGCTCGTCCTCATGCGCTGCGCCGGCTTCGACGCCGTGAACGTCGCCATGGCCAAGGACCTGGGCATGACGGTCACCCGTGTCCCCGCCTACTCCCCCGAGGCGATCGCCGAGCACGCCATGGGCCTTGCGCTCTGCGCCAACCGCCGCATCCACAAGGGCTACATCCGCATACGCGAGAACAACTTCTCGCTCGAGGGTCTCGTCGGCGAGACGCTCCATGGCAAGACCGCCGGCATCATCGGCACCGGTCGTATCGGCGCTGCGCTCTGCCGCATCTGCAAGGGATTTGGCATGACGGTCCTCGGCGCCGACCTCTATCCCAACCAGTCCCTCGTCGACCAGGGCGTTATCGACGAGTACGTGAGCAACGATGAGCTCTATGCCCGCGCCGACCTCATCTCGCTCCACGCCTTCCTCAACAACGAGAGCTACCACATGATCAATGACGATACCATCGCAAAGATGAAGACCGGCGTGATCCTTGTCAACACCGGTCGTGGCGCCCTCGTCGACTCAAACGCCCTCATTCGCGGGATTCGCTCCGGAAAGATCGGTGCCGCGGGTCTCGACGTCTACGAGGAGGAGAACGCCAACGTGTACCAGGATCGCGCCGACCAGATCCTGGGCTCCTCCATCACATCGCGCCTCTGCTCCTTCCCCAACGTCGTCATGACATCTCACCAGGCATTCTTCACGAGGGAGGCCCTTGCGCAGATTGCCCAGGTCACGCTCCAGAACGCTCAGGCATACGCCGACGGCACGCCCTTCGTGGATAAGAGCATTGTCTGCTAGGCGTCACGTTTGAGTTTCTCGTTTGTCTTTGGTCCGGCACCCCGCATAATGTGACAGGGGACGCTATTCTAGCCAGATACCATTCGCCCCCGGAGGAAGGTCACCGGGGGCGAGCTTTGTTGCAGGGATGATTTTTGCTTGAGAAGAGCAGGTGGAGATCAATACCGGCATTCGATAAGGAGAACTATGGCACTCACAAAGAAGACCAAGATCGTCTGCACCATGGGACCCGCCACCGAGAGCGACGACGTCCTCCGAGAGCTCATCAGGAACGGCATGAACGTCGCCCGCTTCAACTTCAGCCACGGCTCGCATCAGTACCATCGCAAGAACATCGAGCGCGTGCGGGCCATCTCGACCGAGCTCAACATCCCCGTCGCCATTCTTCTCGACACCAAGGGTCCCGAGGTTCGCACGGGCGTGCTCAAGGACGGCCAGAAGGTCACGCTCGAGACGGGCAAGACCGTCATCGTCACCACCGATGACGATGTGATCGGCACGTCCGAACGCTTCTCGCTCGACTACAAGGAGCTTCCGTCCGAGGTCGAGAAGGGCTCCATCATCCTCATCGACGACGGCCTCATCGGTCTCGAGGTCGATCACGTCGAGGACAACGACATGCACTGCGTGGTCGTCAATGGTGGCGAGCTCGGTGAGCACAAGGGCGTCAACATCCCCAACGTCAACATCAGCCTGCCTTCCGTCACCGCTCAGGACCGCGCTGACATCATGTTCGGCTGCGAGCTCGGCATCGACGCGATCTCCGCGTCGTTCATCCGCGATGGCGGTGCCGTCGATGAGATCCGCAAGATCTGCGTGGAGATGGGCACGCCGCAGGTGTACATCTTCTCCAAGATCGAAAGCGCCCTTGGCGTCAAGAACTTCGATAACATCCTCGATCACTCCGATGGCATCATGGTCGCCCGTGGCGATCTCGGAGTTGAGGTTCCTGCGGCCGAGGTACCGCATATTCAGAAGTCGATCATCCACAAGTGCAACGATGCGTACAAGCCCGTCATCACGGCCACGCAGATGCTCGACTCCATGATCCGCAATCCGCGTCCGACGCGTGCAGAGGTCACCGATGTCGCAAACGCCGTGTACGACGGTACCGACGCCGTCATGCTCTCGGGCGAGACCGCTGCGGGCAAGTACCCGATCCAGGCCGTCCAGACCATGTCGGAGATCTGCAAGGAGACCGAGAAGTACATGCCCGAGCATGATGCCTACCATGGTCACGGCGGCATCAAGAACGTGAACAGTGCCATCGGCGCCGCTGCCGTCGAGGTCGCAGACCGCGTGGACGCCAAGTGCATCCTCTGCCCCACGCACTCCGGCCGCTCGGCACTCCTCGTTTCCAACTTCCGCTCCAAGCTGCTGGTCTTTGCATCCAGCCCGAGCCAGGAGACCATACGCCGCACCTGCTTCTACTGGGGCGTCTACGCATTCCGTACCGTGGAGCAGGGCTCGCTGGAGGCCACGCTCTACAATGCGCTGACCACGGCCAAGGAGCTTGGCATCGTGGATGCGGGAGATATCGTGGTCCTTACCGCAGGCGACGCACAGACCTCGCCACGCCAGGGTGACTACACCACCAGCACCAACACCGTGATGGTGGCACAGGTTCAGTAGACCCGGTCTTTGGGGAGCCCCCAAAACGCTCGCAGCAGGCAGATGACACAAGACCACACCTGCTGCATATGCGTTTGGGGGCTCCTTCGCACGGCGCCGCGCCGGTCAGGACCCTACCTCTCGCAGAGCCAGTAGGCCGTGGAGTATGCCGCCAGCTCCGACCCGCCGCCAAAGTCATGGGAAGCTCCGGTGATGAGCTCGGTTGCGCGTCCACAGCCCGCATCGAAGTGAAGCGTCACGGGCTCGTTCGCAGCGTTCACGGCCACGATCACGCGTCTTCCACCGGCCGCACGCTGGAACACGAGTTGCTGCGGTTGGCATTGGAGCTCATGGTAGTCTCCCCTGCAAAGCGCCTCGGCTCCCTCACTCGCAAGCCGTGCCGCCGCCAGCGCGGCTATCCACTCGGTGAGGTCGTTCCACTCCGGCGCATCGAGAGCAGGTCTCAGCTCATGGTCGCCGAAGTTCTGCTCGCCTTCGATCCCCCACTCGCTGCCATAGTACACGCACGGCACACCGCACATGCCAAAGAGCAGACCATAGAGGGGCTTGAGCTGGTTCTTGTCCGAAAGCTGCGTCGCGATGCGCGGCACGTCATGGTTGTCTACGAAGTTGAGCAGGTGCTTTCCGGTATAGAGGTTCCAGGGTTTGTCTCCGCTCTGGCGCTCGAGCGTATAGGCGATCTCGTGCATGTTGGCGGAGTTCATCGAACTCCAGAGTCCCTTGTATGCCTCATAGTTGTACACGGAGTCGCAGGCCCTGTCATTCATCCAACGGTTGTAGTCCCCGAACATGGTCTCGCCGACGAGAACGAACTTCTCGTCGCGCTTCTCGGTGAGCTCGTTGGCGATGCTGCGAAGGTAGCCGAGGAAGCCAAGGTCAAGACAGTAGGCCACATCAAGACGCAGACCATCGATGTCGAAATCGGCCTCCCAGCCTCGAACCACGTCCCCCAGATACTCGTTGAGCTCGAGGTTGTCATGGTTAAGCTTCACGAGATAGGGCACACCCGCCCATGTCTCGTAGCCAAACCCGTCGCCATAGGCCGAGTTGCCATTCCAGTCGATATTGAACCAGTTGGCATAGGGGCTGTCCCCTCGCTTGTCCAGAACATCCCGGAAGGCCCAGAACCCTCGGCCCACATGGTTGAATACGCCATCAAAAAGCACGCGAATTCCCGCTGCGTGGAAGGCATCGACAACCGCACGTAGGTCATCACTCGTGCCTAGGCGCGCATCTACCTTGGTGTAGTCGCGCGTGTCATAGCCGTGGGCATCGCTCTCGAAGACGGGATTAAGCATGACACAGGTGGCACCAAGCTTGGCCACGTGATCAACCCATCCGTCGCTCACGATCTTGACCAGTCGATGCTCGTCATCGTTTGCCTTGCCCTCCTCGGATCCGTCGTTTGACCACGGCGCACCGCAGAGGCCGAGCGGGTAGATTTGATAGACGAGCGAGCCCTCGTACCAATTCATGGTGTCCCTCCATTCCTGCGGATAGTCCTGATGCTGTCTGCGCACCCGCTTGGGGACCCCGCGCAAAAGACCAATCTTGCCAACCTCGCTGTTGGCGGGATCGACCGAGGCGACCACCGTGTCGAGAAGACCAAACTCCGCGCAGACGTCGAGCACCGTACCCACGCCCACGCTTGCGTCACCACGCTCGATGCGAGAAAGCGTGTCACGCGAGACGCCTATATCGGCGGCCAGCTCATCCGAGGTGAGCCCACCCATCGCGCGCCATGCCCTCAGACTCGAACCCATCTTCCGCATGGCGTCCATCGAAGTATCGCGAACCATCGTAGGCCCCTCCTTTTTACGTCTGATATATACGACCTAAATAATTATAGTACATGACTTATCAGTTGCAATCAGCAGTATCTCAAAGTATCTCTACTCAAGTACTCTGCTTGTCAATGCACTGCATGTGGAGGCGGTGCGGACGGGTTTGGTGAGAAGGCTGCCCACGGGCAAGAACGCCATGGGTACCTGCAGAAAAACAGGCCGAATGGACACTCCCGCATCTCTCGGCCTGTACACGAGCTATCGTTTCCTGCAGTCTTGTTACCTCGGAAGGGACTTAGCGAGATATTCGCAAAACCAGTCGTCCATTTGGCCTGTTTTTCTACAGGTCTCTTAACTATTCGGTCTTCGGGAGATTCGTCCTAGGACCTACCGCATGTGAGCTGCGTAGCTCCTCAGGCCGGAGAGGCAGATTGCATTGGCATCCTCGCGCGCCTGGGAGAAGAACCCCTCGGTGAGCAGGCTATACGTGGGAGTGCCCGAGATGAGGCCACGCTGGTTCTCATCCACGACCCCACAGGCAACGTCCACCGCAGCGGCTGTGTCACGCTCGTCAATGGCGTACTGGGGAAAGCTCGCACATGCACGCACGAGACCGGGTGTGAGCTCGGGTTTCATGGAGATGGCCAGCGTCCTGCCAAAGAGCGCGAAGTCATCCTGCTTTCGAATGCGCGTCTCATCTGAGGACGACACGCCGATGCTCTTGATGAACGCCCGCGTATGGGCGTTGTATACGTGATCGCACACGAGATGACACCAGGCACCGAGCACGAGATCGGAGGCGCACCCTCTTCCCCTGATATAGTCATCCCAGAACTCGTCATAGCGAGGCAGCGGAATCCTACCACCCGCGGAGAGGTGGGTGACCTTGTAATCCATGATGCGAGTGGGCCCTGACACCATATAGCCCACGTAGATGTCGGGCACGAAGTTGCCAAAGAGGAACTCTTTGGCATCGCGGATGCCAAGTCTGTCCGCTCCCCCGCCCTCACGAAGGAGTCGTTGCACATGTGCGGTATGGATGTTCCAGCTCGGCACGCTAGCCCCTGATCTCTCCACCGGTCGCGCGAAGTACCTTCTCCACCAGCTTGGCGTGGGTTTTCTCGACCTCCTCGGAGGTGAGGGTATGGTCGGCCGCACGGTACTCCAGCGAGAAGGCCATCGACTTCTTGCCCACACCCACGCGCATGGGGTCACGGTAGACGTCGAAGAGGCGCACGCTCGCGAGAAGCTTGCCGCCAGCGCTCGTGATGCGCTGCACGAGCGTCTCGCAGGTGATGGACTCATCGACGACGATGGCCAAGTCGTGGCTCACGCCGGGAAGCGTGGGAACCTCGACGTAGGGAAGCTCGCGCTTAGCAAGGCCGAGAAGCTTCTCCACGGAGAGCTCGAAGGCCACGACCGGCACATCGACGCCGAAGCCGTGAAGCGACGTGGGATGGACATTGCCGACCCAGCCTACGAGCTCACCCTTGTTTGCGTAGACCTCGGCGGCACGGCCAGGCTGCAGCCAGGTGTAGCGCTCGGGGTCGGCCACCTTGAAGCGGACTCGCTCGATGCGAAGAGCAGAAAGGAGCTGCTCCACGGCACCCTTGGCGTCAAAGAAATCGAATTCGGGATACTTCTGATTCCATGCGTCATCGGCGCGACGACCGCTCATGACGCCGCAGACGAAGGTGGGTTCATCAGGCTGACTCCTGCCCTCGCTACCATAGAATACGCGACCGATCTCGTAGAGCGCCACGTTGACCACGCCATGGTCGACGTTGTACGCCACCGAGCGGAGAAGGCCCGGCAGTATCGAGCGGCGCATCTGTGCCTGGTCGGCCACGAGCGGATTGATGATCCGCACGGGAACGCCCTTGTGGGAGTCACCCATATTGAGTCTGGTGAGGTCATCCTCATCGGCAAAGCAGTACGTGGTCGTCTCGGAGAGGCCGAAGGCGCGCAGCGTCGCCCCAATCCTACGAACACGCTGCTGCTCCACGGTGAGGCCACCCGCATGGTTGCGGGCGGCGGGCAGGGTCGGCTCGATGTCCCCCTCCCCCCAGAGACGAACGACCTCCTCGACAAGGTCGATCTCGCGCGTGAGGTCGGGTCGGTTGGTGGGGGCGGTCACCGTATAGACACCCTCGCCGGCAGGCTCGACGACACAGCCGAGACGGGCAAGGCGATCGCACATGAACTCGTCCGGAATCTCGGCACCGGCAAGCGCGCGAACGCGGTCGGCGCGCATGGTGACGACGGACGCAGGCACGGGTGCGGGATACACGTCTACGACGCCTGGGCAGACCTCGGCACCGCAGCACTCCTCGAAGAGGGCGGCAGCGACCTCGGCGATATTGACGCAGCTGGCACCATCGACCTGACGCTCGAAGCGAATGGACGCCTCGCTCATGAGGTCGAGGTTGCGACTCGTGCGAGAGATGTGTCCGGCATCGAAGACGGCGCTCTCGAGAAGGACGTCCGTCGTGCCCTCGTCGATCTCGGACGCAAGACCACCCATGACACCCGCCAGCGCCACGGGCGTATGCCCGTCGTCGGTGATGACGGTCATGTCGGCGGTGAGGGTGCGCGCCTGGCCGTCGAGCGTCGTAAGCTTCTCGCCCTTGACGGCCGCACGGACGACAATGTGACGCCTGCCATCGCGCTCGGTGAGCTTGTCGAGGTCAAAGGCGTGAAGCGGCTGACCGGTGAGGTACATCACGTAGTTGGTGACGTCCACGACGTTGTTGATCGTACGGGAGCCGGCGGCGAGCACGCGGCGGGCGAGCCACTCGGGGCTGGGCCCGATCTTGACGTTTCGAACCACGCGAGCGGTATAGCGGCCACAGAGCCTCGCGTCGTCGATGGCCACGTCAACGAGGTCATGGGCGTCGGGCCCCTGGACCCGCCTGACGGACGGCAGCTCGATGTGCGTGTCCTCGCCGAAGCAGGCGGCGGTCTCGACGGCCATGCCGGTCATGGAGAGGCAGTCGGGGCGGTTGGGCGTGATCTCGCAGTCAACCACGGTGTCGGAGAGGCCTTGGTAGTCGGTGAAGGGCACGCCCACGGGGGCGTCCGCCGGTAGAATGATGATGCCGGCATGATCAGACCCAAGACCGAGCTCACGCTCCGAGCAGTTCATGCCGCGAGATTCCACACCACGAAGCTTGCTCTTCTTGATCTTTACGTCACCTGGGAGAACCGCACCGACCGTCGCTGTCACGATCTTGTCACCCTCATTGAAGTTCTGGGCACCGCAGACGATCTGCAGCGGAACGGGGCTACCGCTCTCGTCCACGTTGTTTGGCCCCACGTCGACGAGACACACCCACATGTGGTCCGAGTCAGGATGTGGCTTCTTGCTCACGACCTGAGCCGTGTACACGTGATCGAGATTGGCACCGACCTTCTCGACGGCCTCGACCTCGGTACCGGTGCGAACGTACTCCGCCACGAGGTCCTGTGGGTCCTCGGGCACGTCGACCATGGTCTTGAGCCACTCATACGAAACGCGCATTGTGCATCTGCCTTTCTGGAAGCGCGGCTCGGCCGCGGGGAGTTACGGTTGGGTGCGTGCCCTAGAACTGGTTCAGGAAACGCATGTCTCCCGTCATGAGCATGCGCAGGTCGGGCAGGTCGTAGCGGAGCGCAGCAACGCGCTCGACACCGATGCCGAAGGCAAATCCCGAGTACTTCTCGGAATCGATGCCACAGTAGCGGAAGACGTTGGGATCGACCATGCCGCAGCCGAGGATCTCGAGCCATCCGGTGTTCTTGCAGAAGCGGCAACCCTTGCCGCCACAGACCCCGCAGGACACGTCAACCTCGCAGCTGGGCTCCGTGAACGGGAAGAAGTGCGGACGGTAGCGTGTGGCGCGTTCCTTGCCGAAGATCTCGCGCGTGAAGTAGTCAAGCGTGCCCTTGAGGTCGCCAAAGGTGATGCCCTCGTCAACCACGAGACCTTCGACCTGCGTGAACTGCGGAAGGTGATTGGCGTCCGCCGTGTCAGGACGAAACACGGTACCCGGGCAGATCATGTAGATGGGCGGCTTCCTCTTCTCCATGACGTGCACCTGAACGCCTGAGGTCTGAGTGCGGAGAAGCACGTCCGACTCCCCGAGCACATGGGTCTCCTTGCCCTCGGGCGCGTTGTCCACCACGTAGAAGGTGTCCTTCGCGGAACGGCTGGGGTGGTCCTCGGGGGCGTTGAGCGCGGTGAAGTTGTAGTAGGTCGTCTCGATGTAGGGACCATCCTCAACGGTATAGCCCAGTCCCACGAAGATGTCCTCGATCTCCTCGCGAATCTGAGAGATGAGGTGCTGCGTCCCAGGGGTGAGCTGACGTCCGGGCAGCGTGACATCAGCGGCGTCTGCCGCCATGCGCCTGGCGAGAACCGCACGGTCGAGCTCGGCCCTGCGTCGCTTGATGGCCTCATCGACGTTGGTGCGCACCGTGTTGGCGAGCTGGCCCATGGCCGGACGCTCCTCGGGCGAGACCTTGCCCATCATGTGCATGATCGCCGTAAGCGAACCCTTGCGTCCGAGCACGTTCACGCGAAGCGCCTCGAGCGCCTCCGGGCTCTCCACGCTTGTAAGGCCCCTCTGGACCTGCGCCTCAATTGCCTTGAGGTCGTCGGACATCGCCATTGCGCATTCCCCTTCCAAAACAAAAACCGCCCCTGAGCACTGCTGCCCAAGGACGGATGTCTCCGCGGTACCACCTTGATTGACTCCCGCGTTTTCTCTCGCGAGAACCCCCTCGTTAAACCCCGTTCCGTGGGGCGGACGGCTTCCCTAGTTGTGCGGACGAAACGCACGTTCAGGTTGCAGCTGGTGGAGTGAACTTCGTGCCTCAAGCATCGTGGGCACCTCTCAACCGGTGAGCACCCTCTCTGTCCGACGCTGACGCGAGGGATGAACCTCTCCGTCATTGCCTAACCGTGTAGGATAGCACAGACGCTCACCCAAAGGGGGACAGGGATATTTTGGGACATCCCCTCGAGAATGTCCCAAAATATCCCTGTCCCCCTTTGGGACGTCGGAACATCATGCCGGGGAGGAACGCATGGACATCACCGAGGGATATATGGCCTATCTGGGCTACCGCACCTACTACCGCGTGGTGGGAAGTCTGGGCTTGTCCAAGCCGCCGCTCGTCCTCCTCCACGGCGGACCAGGCTCCACGCATAACTACTTCGAGCTTCTGGATCGTGTCGCCGAGACGGGCCACGCCGTGGTGACGTACGACCAGCTGGGCTGCGGCAACTCGTGGGACGACGCCATGACGGACCACCCCGAGCTCTGGACCTATGCAACATGGGATGGCGAGCTCATCGCGCTACGCGAACACCTGGGGCTCGATACGTGCCATCTGCTGGGGCAGTCATGGGGAGGCATGCTCGCCATAGAGTACCTCGTGGACCACCGACCAAAAGGCGTCCGCTCGGTCGTTCTCTCGAGTTCGCTTCCCGCGTGTTGGCTCTGGGGAGAGGAGCAGCATCGCCAGATGCGCTACCTACCAGCTGACGAACAGGCAGCCATCGCCGAGGGCGAGCGCACGGGCCGCTATGACAGCCGCGCCTTCCGTGCCGCCCAGGACCACTACATGGCACTCTTCTGCTCCGACCCCGCGCGTGACGGTGACCCCGAGTGCCTGCGACGGCCCAAGCGCATCGGTCGCGAGTCCTACCTCGCCACCCAAGGTGACAACGAGTTCTCCCCCACCGGAATCTTCTCCACGTGGGACTACCTCAACCGCATCCACAAAATCGACCAGCCCACCCTCATCGTGAGCGGCACCGATGACCTCTGTACCCCGCGGATCGCAAAGAGCATGGTGGACCGCATCCCCAACGCGCGCTGGGAGCTCATGGTCGGTTGTCGTCATATGTGCTTTGCCGATGACAACGATGGCTACGTCGCACTTCTCGAGGACTGGCTCGCCGAGAACGACTGATGCTCGTCATCGCCTAGCCCCTTTCGGCCTGCAAAAGTGAAAGGTCACGACGCACGCGGAACGGCTCTGCTCGAGGACGATTTACGCACGAAGGGCCTCATAATGGCAGAATCGCTTTCTTTGGGCCCCTCGTGCGTAAATCAGACTTTCAGAATCTTCCCGAACCATGCACTGAACGACCCCCTTTAGCCCCTCTCGACGGACGTCTCTGCGCCCTCCTCCTCGCGTCGAAGCACCTCGTCGATGAGAATCGTGTTCCCGTGCTTGGCGAGCGCGATGAACACGCACATGACGAGTCCCGTGATCGCAACGTAGAGAAAGAGCTGCGGCTCGGCGACGTCCATGATTGCTCCGGAGAGTATCGGCGTCACCACCTGGGCCGCCATGGAGACCGTGTAGTAGTAGCCGGAATAGCGTCCCACGGACGCCGCACCGCAATCTTCGATGATCATGGGATAGACGCACAGGTCAACGGCACCAAGAGAAGCACCCATGCAAAGGAACAGCACGTAGTAGAGTGGGCTGAACGTCGGGAAGAGCCAGATCAGCACGGGACAGATCACCATGAGCGTGCCCATCACGAGCGCCACGCGCTTGCGGCCGACCTTGAGGGAGATGTTGGCGACAGGCACGTACGAGATGAGGCCACCCGCAATGGTGACGATGTTGATAATCGCGTAGGATCCTCCCTGCATGGAGAAGAAATCCGAGGCGTAGCGCGAGATGTTGGTCGTCATCGCGTTATATGACATGTAGTAGAAGAAGACCGCGGCAAGGAGAATCGCAATGGAACGGCGCAGACCGGGGTCGCTCACGCGATCCTTCCCACCGGCTTGATCGGCATCGGAGACGTCGATCTGGTCCTCGTCGATGCCCATGGCACGACTCTCGTCGTGCGTCCTGGCAACGGTGGCCCGCTCGTTGAGAAAGAGCTTGAACACGACGGCAGAGCCCGCGATCATGACGCCCTGGAGGAGAAAGACAGGCAGGTAGTCGGGGTGCGCCACCGAGGGCACGAGTACGCTGATGGCAACAAGCATGACTCCCGTGCCGGCGTATCCCACGATCTTGTCGACGGAGTCACCCTTGGTGCGCAGCGGTCGCGGCGTGATGTCGGCGACGATGGCGATCGTAGCCGTGCGATAGGCACAGACCGCCACGAGCGTCACGAGGATCATCGCGATGAGGAAAGGCAGGCTTCCTATGTTGTTGGCCACGGCAATCAGGGGAACGGCGATCGCTGCCACGGCACTGCCCGCGAGGATGTAGGGGGTACGACGGCCCAGCCTCGAGCGGCACCTGTCGCTCATGATGCCGAACCAAGGTAGCAGGAAGAGGCCGAAGACGTTGTCGAGGGCCATGACCATTCCTGTCACGGTGTTGTCGAGGCCAAAGGTGCCCGTGAGCATCTTGGGAACGAGACCATCGAACACCTGCCAGAACGAGATCATGCCCATGAACGGCAGAGACGCGATTGCCGTACGTCTCCAGTCAAAGGGAATCCTGCGCTTTCCCGCACCAAGCTCCGCCACGGCGTTCTCCTCTCTCGACGCTAGACGTCGAGCTCGTCAAGGGCACGAACAAATGCCACGTAGAAGGCAATGCCGCGCTTGTAGCTCTCGACCGGGATGTACTCGTCGGTACCATGGACGCGCGAGCGCATCTCGGGCGTGTAGAGAAACGGGGCGAGACGGTAGACGCGCTTGCACACGACGCTCATCGAGCGCGCGTCCGAGCAGCTCGTCTGCACATAGGGACAGCAGCCCGCCTCGGGATAGACGCCTGCCACGCAGCGACGGATGTAGTCGAAGGCGGCGTCATCGTGGGGCGAGAGAGGGGCGGGTTCGTTGAAGAGGCTGTTCTCGGCCACGCCAACGGTAAGCGAGCCTGAAGCGCCGCTGGCATCTGCCTCGGTATCGGCCAAGGACAACGCCCGGGCAAGTGCTCTGTCAACGGTCTCGAAGGGAGCGACGCGCACGTTGAGGTTGGCCTGCGCCTCGGGCGGCAGAACGTTTCGGGTCGTAGCCCCCTCGAGCTGCGTAAGCGCGTAGGTGGTGCGAACCAGAGGGCCCGTCTCATGACCCGAGGCGAGGATACGTCCCACGAGCGGGCGGAAGAGCCACATGTTGGCAAAGACGAGTCGATAGACAAAGGGACCTCTCGAGGCGAGCTCCGCGAGCATGTCCCGTACGGCAACGTCCACATATGGCTTGCCGGGATGCGAGCAGATACGCTCCACGGCACGGACGAGCAGACGCGGGGCATCGTTGTCGGAGGGAGCGGATGCATGGCCACCCGCCGAGGTAGCACGCACCGTCAGGTCCACGTGTCCCTTCTCGGAGACTCCCACCATCGCCATGGGCACGGTCACACCGAGCGGCACACCCGTAGCCACGGCGCCACCCTCGTCGAGCACCATGGCGGGATGGATGTCGTGATCGGCAAGCCATGCGGCAGCGTGATCGGCCGTGGAGCACGACGTCTCCTCGCGGCATGACGAGAAGAACCAGACGTCGCGCGGAGGTACGTAGCCCATGCCGAGAAGCGTCTCGAACGCCTCCATGATGGCCGCGAAGCAGCACTTGTTATCGGTCGTACCGCGCGCCCAGATGCGCCCTTCATGAATCTCGGCGGCAAATGGCGGATAGGTCCAATCCTGGCCTTCAGTGGGCACGACATCGTGATGGGCCATGAGAAGCACGGGACCGCGCGTCGCATCGGCACCAGCCCACCGCATGAGGATGCCATAGTCGTCGATACGCGTAAGTTCGAGCGTTGCCAGGGTCTTGGGATAGAGTTCGCGCAGCATGGGGATCCACTGGTCAAAGGGCGCGCGGTCAAGAAGCGCGGGGTCATCCCGTGAGACGGTGGGGATGCGCAACAGGATGCGGAACCGCTCGATGGCATCATCACCCGCGACATAGTCACTGGCATCTATCGGGGCTCCCTTGGGTTGGACAGGTTTGAGCATGAGGGCGCGAACCACGCATACGACAAGAGCGGCGACAAGGACGATAACGAGTGCAAGCAGGACCTGCATGTGACCTCCTCCAACGACGCACTCCATGGTAGGTCCCAAATGGGGACAGGGACTTTTTGGGACATTCTCGTAACGATACTGTCCCAAAAAGTCCCTGTCCCCATTTGGGCCTCATGGGACTCAGCTAAACGGCCATGCTCCGGACGCCAGGCTTTCGATCGCCGCCGCGACGGCGTCATCCTTGCACTGACCGATGTGCCAGCGTGCAGCGTCGGCTGCCGCCTGCTGCGCGTTGGCGACGGCCACCGAGTCGGGCACCACGGAAAACATCGCCAGGTCGTTGCCTGCGTCGCCAAAGACCACCACGTCATCGACCGTGATACGCAGCGCCTCGCAGAGCGCACGGACGCCCGATCCCTTGTTGTACCCCCGCGGCATGATGTTGGAGAAGCCTGTGCACGCAAAGTCGAAGTCCAGCCTCTCGACCTCCTCGTTGAGAAGGTCGATGAGCGCATGGGTCTCACCGTCATCGCCGTTGAGGAAGACGTTGGACTTGACTACGGGAAAGTCAGGCACCCCATCGACATCCTTGCAGGTCTTGGCGTATGAGGGAAACGGATGCGAGAGATCCTCGCGCGTGCCCGCCACCAGCAGCGGCGTTCCCCCGTCAAAGACGAGGAGACCGGCACCCGGCGTGGCCTCCACGATTCTCCTTACCCTCTCGAGAGCGTCATAGGGCGTGTGCTCCTCGTGAATGAGCTCGCCGTCGAGGTAGACCTGCAGACCGTTGGTGGCAAGCATCGTAGAGCAGCAGGCCTGGTCGCCCCGGAAGAAGGGCGGAATCCACTCCCGACCGCGGCCACTCGCCGGGCCGACGTGAATACCTGCGGCCTGCGCAGCGCGGAAGGCGGCAATGGTGCGCGCCGAGACGGCCGTCTCGCCCTTGGGCATGATCGTCTCGTCGATGTCGGTGAGGATGAGCTTGACGGACATGATGGCTCCTTTGCGGTGCTCGTCGGGAATGGCGGTCTCGCCCATCGAGTCTAGCCCTCTGCCAGCACAAGCCCACAGCCAAGTTCGGCAGCGTCGGCAGCGACGACCCCCGTGGGATCCGCATCCATGACGACGACGTCGACCTCGGTGAGCGATCCAAAGCGCAGGAGCCCCGACGCGCCAACCTTCGCCGAGTCGAGAAGCACGTAGGTCTTGCCCGCACAGCCAAGGTACGCGCGCTTGAGCTCGGCCATGCTCGGGTAGTTGGTCATGAGACCGTGTCCCGGCACATATGCCGTAGGGCTCACGAAGGCCTTGTCGGGGTGAAGCATTCCAAGCGCGGCGAGGGTGAGGGGGCCTATCGTGTAGCGATGACCCTTGCGCAGGGCGCCACCGAGCATGACGACGTCCATGGCAGGCATCGAGCGATCGACGAAGTCCGCGATGGTAAAGTCGTCCGTCACCACCGTCACCCCCGTGCGCCCGCCGAGCGCGCGCACGAACTCAAGTGCCGTCGTGCCCGAGTCCACGAGTATCGAGTCGCCATCCGAGACGAGACCCGCCGCCGCGACGGCTATCGCACGCTTGGCCTCCACGTTCACGTTGACGCGTGCATCCTGGATCGAGACCGTGAGCGTCTTGGAGAGCGAGACTGCCCCGCCGTGCGTACGGCGCAGCTTGCCATCGTGCTCGAGGGCGTCGAGGTCGGCGCGAGCGGTCACGCGAGAAACGCCAAAGGCTTCCGCTACCTCTGCCACCTGCACCGAGGAGCTCTGGTCGAGCATCGAGAGAATCGCCACGCGACGTTCGGCCGCATAGAGTCCCCGTCCGCTTTCCTTCTTATCCACCGATCCTCCGATTGTGCATGAATTGTGTTTCCTTTTCTTTCTTCTAGAACAAGGATACACCTATCCTTTGTTTTCTTTTTCCTTGACAGTCTCCACGAAAAGAAGGTGCATGCCGCCGGTCCCATACGCTTCACCTGTGTTTGCTTTCATTTTCTCCTAGCTCCACATCACCGCCCACGGTGCCTCGAAAATGAGAGCCCGTATACTGTGAGTCGTCAGGGAGAACCGCCCGGCACGTCGCGCCGAGCGAGGTAGGAGGGAGTCTCGCATGCTCGTCACCACCAAGGACATGTTGCTCAAGGCCCAGGAGGGCCACTATGCCGTCGGCGCCTTCAACGTCGAGAATCTCGAGTTCGTCATGGCGGTCGTTGCCGCGGCAGAGGAGAAGCACTCGCCCGTGATCATGCAGACCACCCCGGGCACCATCAAATATGCGAGCCTCGACTACTTCGCCGCCATGTGCAAGGTAGCCGCGGAGGCCGCAAGCGTGCCCGTCGCCATCCACCTCGACCACGGTGACGGCTTCGACCGCTGCATCCAGGCCCTGCACGCCGGCTACACCTCCGTCATGATCGACGGCTCGCATGTCCCGTTCGAGGATAACATCGCCCTCACCGCAAGCGTGACCAAGGTCGCAGGCCCCATCGGCATCCCCGTCGAGGCCGAGCTCGGCAAGGTCGGAGGCAAGGAGGACGACGGTCCGGCGGTGGCTGGCGAGAACCCCTACACCGACCCAGACCAGGCCGAGGAGTTCGTCGCACGCACCGGCTGCACGAGCCTCGCCGTCGGTGTGGGTACCGCACATGGCGTCTACAAGGGAATCCCCCACATCGAGCAGGGCGTCCTCAGGGCGATTCGCTCTCGTCTCGACATCCCCCTGGTGCTCCACGGCACCTCAGGCGTACCTGACGACCAGGTCGCCGAGGCCATCGCCAACGGCATCTGCAAGGTGAACTACGCCACCGAGCTTCGTCAGGCGTTCACCCGCGGGTTCATGGGCTTCATGGCCGAGAGCCCCGACTGCTTCGACCCCAAGAAGCCGTCCAAGCGTGGCATGGCCGAGATTCAGACTGTCGTGATGAGCCACATGGACAACCTCGGATCAACCGACAAGGCCTAGTTCGCTCAAAAACGGCCGCTTCTATAAATGCTGATGCCCTCCGACTGCCTCATCGCAGGCGGAGGGCATCGTCTTCTCCCGAGCTAGGCCTCCGTCTGAATGACCTTCACCTCATGGTCCGGGTTGGCGACGGCAGCGGCAACGACGCCATCGGGGTCCCTGTCCATGATCACGATGTCGAACTCGCTCGGCTTTGCAAAGCGCACGAAGGAGCGACCGGCACCGACCTTCGTGGAGTCCATGAGCATGATCTTGTTGCGGGCATGCTTGAGGAACTCAACCTTGGTACGCGCTGTCTGCTCAAACTCGGCAAGGAAGCCAAAGTCGGGCTCAAAGCCATCGGCACCAAGAAAGACCTTGTCAAGGTAGATGTCGGAGAGGCTCGATGCCACCATCGAGCCGTAGTAGTGACGATAGTCGCGTCCAAGCGCGCCACCCGTCGAGACTATCGTGACATTGGGAAGATGCTGCTCGGCGTACTCGATCACGTTGCAGTCGTTGGAGATGATCGTGATGCCCCTCTTCTCGTTCAGGGCCCTCACGAACGCGAGTGTCGTACTTCCGGAACCCACGAGGATCATCTCGCCGTCGCTCACGAGGGTGGCGGCATAGCGTGCGATGCTCTGCTTCGCCTTGGCGTTGCGCCTCAGACGCTGGGGTACGCATGGAATGACGTATTGCGTCACGGGGACGGCACCGCCATGCGTGCGCTTGAGCTTGCCGTCACGCTCGAGAACGTCGAGGTCAGAGCGGGCTGTCACGGCAGAGACGTCATAGGTGCTGCAGATGTCGGAGATACGGACCGACAGACCCGCATCAAGCATCTCCAGAATCTTCCTCTGGCGCTCCACCGCAAGCATCTTGGCAGGCTGTTTGTCTGGCATGTATATCTACCTCGAATCATGTCGTGCATGACTATGATAGTATCCCGCACGGACGCATCAGTTGGCTTGCGTATTGCCAAGGAACTCGTTGGGAGAAGCGTATTCTGGGCGAACGGATTCTCCTCAATGCAACCTACTCGATGGTCTCGACATCAATGGTCTTCGAAATCTGGTCAACGAGGGCGAAGTCGCCCAAGCCGGCGCACATGGCCACGTTACCACCCGTCGCCATGGCACGACGGAGCGCACCCTCCACGTTCGCACGGTCCGAAAGCCACACGGAGAGAAAGCTTGCCAGCGTCGCATCGCCAGCGCAGGTGGTGGAAAGCACGTCGACCTTAGCCGCGCTGGCACGCCACACGTGTGCGCCGTCAAAGAAGTAGGCCCCCTCTCCACCGAGGGTAAGCAGGATGTTCTTGGCACCACGGTCGTGAATCGCATGCAGTGCGGAGACGATGTCCGACTCGTCGCTCACGTCCACGCCGAAGATCTCGGCAACCTCCTCGTCGTTGGGCTTGATGAGCAGAGGCCCCCTCTCCACGAGGTTCGCAAGGTGCCTGTCCGAGACATCGAGTACGAGCTCGGCCCCCTTCGCACGCACGACATCGACGAGCTCGTCATAGTAGCTCGAGTCCATCTCGGGCGAGAGGCTACCCGAGACGACGAGGCACTCGAGGTCGTCCGCCTGACGAATGACCTCGAGCATCTTCTCCTGGGCGGCGCGGTGTACGGGTGCACCCGCGTTGGGAAGCTTGTACTCTCCCTCGGGCGTCGTGATGAACACGTTCACGCGGGTGATGCCATCCGCCTCGACCGCCTTTACCGGACAGACCTTCGATGCCTCGCGCACGATGTAGTCACCCGAGAATCCTCCGAAGAAGCCGAGGATGATCGAGGGAACGCCATAGTGGCCGAGCGTGAACGAGACGTTCAGTCCCTTGCCATTGGGAGTGAAGACCGCGTCCCGCGTGCGATTGACCTTCTCGGGAATCATGGTGTCGGTCGTGACGTTCATGTCAATGGCGGGATTGGTGGTGAGCGTGTAGATCATGGGGGCTCCTCTCGACGCTCTCCACTCATCATAGCGAGAGAACAGACAGCGATAGATAGTTTTAGAAAGTAGATTCGGACTCCGCAAAGGGGCTCGGCGCACAGGCACCGAGCCCCCTTGTCGTTACGCGGGCAATCGCCCTACTGGATGACCTCGCCATGCTTGCGATAGTCGGCTCGCTTGAAGATGACAAAGAGGATGCCACCAACGACAGCGCCGATGAGAATGGCGAGCACCCACAGGCCGCCGCCGTCAACGACCGGCAGCACGAGGAAGCCGCCATGGGGAGCAGGGTCGTGGACGCCGAAGAAGATCGTGAGGGTGGCCGCGATGGAGGACCCGATCATCATGATCGGCATGACGGGCCAGATGTTCTTGGTCATGAACGGGATGGCACCCTCGGTGATGTGCGTGCAGCCGAGGATGAGGTTCACGATGCCTGCGTCATGGTCCTCCCGGGAGAAGTACTTCTTGCCGACGAGAACGGCGAAGGTGGTGATCAGCGGGGGAACGATGCATGCGGCAGAGACGGCGGCCATGAAGTTGGTTCCGAAGTTATAGGTGTCGGTGCCGATGCCGGCGGCGAGGGCCTCGGTGAGAAGCGCGGTACCGGTGACATAGGCGGCCTTGTTGACGGGGCCACCCATGTCAAACGCGCACATGCAGCCGATCGCGAGACCGAGGGCGAGGGGACCAGAGGCCTCGAGGCCCTTCAGGAAGTTCATCATGCCGGTGTTGATGGTGGCCATGGGACCGGAGATGCCAAGCATGACGAGACCGACGACGAAGGTCGAGAGGAGCGGGTACAGGAAGATCGCCTTCAGACCGTCGAGGTTCTTGGGGAGTCCCGAGAGGAGCTTCTCGAGGCCGAGGATTACGTAGCCTGCGAGGAAGCCGCCGACGATGCCACCGAGGAAGCCAAAGCCCACACCCGTGCCGCCAGCGTCGATGAGACCGGTCTGAGCGCTGATCGGCAGGCCGTTGATGGCAATCATGCCTGCGACAAAGCCGGGGACGAGCGCGGGGCGCTTGCCGATGGACTCGGCGATGTAGGCGGCAAGGATGGGCACCATGAGGTTCATGGCGATACCGCCGATGATCTTGAGCATGGCGGCGAACGTGTTGTAGTCCGCAGAGGTCGAGTCGTAGGAGTGGATGCCCCAGAGGAAGGAGACGGCCGTGAGCACGCCGCCGGCGACGACGAAGACGAGCATGTGGCTGACGCCGTTCATCAGGTGCTTGTAGATGATATGGCCGACGGACTCCTTCTCGGTGTCGTCGTCATCGAGAGAGGCTCCGGCGACCTCGTCTGTCATCTCACCCTTGGCCTTGGCGGACAGGGCCTTGTCGATCAGGCCGTTCGGGTCTTTGATGGCAGCGGTGACACCGACGCTGATCATGGGCTTACCAGCAAAGCGCTCGGCCTGGACGTCCTTGTCGGCAGCGATGATGACGGCCTTGGCAGCCTTGATCTCTGCCGGCGTCACCTCGTTCTCGATGCCAACCTGACCATGGGTCTCGACCTTGATGGTGAGACCCCGGGCCTCGGCGGCCTTCTCCAGAGCCTCCTTGGCCATGAAGGTGTGCGCAATGCCTGTGGGACAACCGGTAGCAGCAATGAGGTCGTATTCAGCCATCTGACACTCCTTTCCGTGTTGGGCGCCCGCAGGCGTCTGTCCGATGGCGATCGACCTTGCCGATCGCCTTTACGTAGGGCATGACATGCGTTTTCTTCACATACCACACCCAATAACTCCATGATAATACCATGCATGTCCCGTACCTGCAAGAAGTAAATCGATGCTTTTAGAAAGTTTTAGAAAGTCTATTCTATGATTACATCTATATGATATCAACTTGATAATCGCTTTCTAAATGGTGCTCTATCTCATTATTTTGCTTTTGCAACTATCGCAATAAAAGCAAAGTTACCGATATGTGCTCGATCTGAGGTCGAATAGAGAGTCCGAAGGAATCCGCCATGCCCCTCGACCCATACGAAAACGAGGCCGGGTTCGGGGTCATCGCCCCAAACCCGGCCTCGCCCGGCATCTTCGAAATGGTTCTAGTTCCTGCTCTCGCCAAAGAGACGAAGCGCCTCATAGGCGCAGCCATACATGGCCGCCTGGTTACCGAGGCTCGCCGCCTCGATCGCCACGTTCTTGCACGTAGGCAGGGCGTGCGCCAGGAAACGCTCGCGAAGCTCGGGGGCGAAGGTCGCGAATGCACCGGCGACGCCCCCACCGAGAAGGTACATCTGCGGGTCAACCACGCAGGAGACCTGCGCCATCGCCTGGGCGAGATACTCGCACATCTGGTCGACGGCGATCCTGGCGCAGTCATCGCCCGCGGCGAGGGCCCGGAAGATGGACAGGGTGTCGGTGGCATGCTCGATCCTCACGGGCGTCACGCCACGCCTCTCGCACTCGCTCAGGTAGAGGCGCACGATACCCGTCGCGGAGGCGTATTGCTCGAGGCAGCCCTTGCGACCACAGCCGCAGGTCAGGGTCTCGGCGGGGTTCACGGTGATGTGACCGATCTCGCCGCCCGCCCCAAAGGCGCCCGCAACGAGGCGACCGTTGACCACGACTCCGGCACCCACGCCCGTGCCGAGGGCGATGAGGACGAAGCTCGAGGTACCCCGTGCGACGCCGGCCCACATCTCGCCAAGCGCCGCAGCGTTGGCATCGTTGACGAAGGCGATGCTCGCGCGAGGGTGCGCAGCGGAGATCGCATGGACGAGACCCTCGGGGTCGAGCCGGATGTTCGGGAGAAAGCCCACGGAGCCGTCATCGGCGACCGGGCCCGGGATGTCCAGCCCGATGGCGATGACGTCGTCGGGTGACGAGTCGTGCGCCACGACGATCTTCTCGAGGCCACTGGTCACGATTGCGAAGGCATCATCGTCCACGAGCGCAGGAGTGGGGATCTTCCGTTCCTCGAGCAGCTCGCCCTCGGGGGTGAAGAGGCCGACCTTGATGCTGGTGCCGCCGATGTCGATGCCAAGAACCTTGTCCATGAATCGTCCTCTCTCGCAGGCTGCATGCGACAGCTCCGCGACATTTACGTTTTGTCGGTCGAATCAGTATCCCGCATCCCCGGCCGTTAGGTACACTCAATGCCAAACGAACCAGTCGAGCGAGTCACACGCCGCTCGGAAACGGAGGACACATGACAGATACAGCCAACACCGTGCAGTTGAACGCTGCGCTCGCAAATCCCCGGGCAGACATCGCATCCCTCGACGATCTCGAGCGACGTCTCTTTGCCTATCGCTACGCAATCGACGAGATTGCATCGTTTGGTCCCTCCATCGACCCCGCCAAGGCCACCGAGGAGCGCGGGGAGGCATACTCGCTCTTGGAACGGGAGCGTCAGGAGCTACTCTGCGCCGCCGGCACGGGTGCGATGCTCAACCGTCTCACCGAGAACTCGGCCCTGCTCGACGATACGCGCGCGGCCCAGGTGCGCGTGCTCCAACGCGATCGCGCGTCGCTCGTGGACATACCCTCGGAGGAGCAGGCCGAGTTCAGCCGTCTCACCGTGGAGGCCAACGACGTCTGGCGCCGCGCCAAGGCAGCGGACGACTGGGAGAGCTTCGAACCCTACGTGGATCGCATCGTGGAGACGAAGCGTCGCTTCTCCAGCTACAAGAACGCCGATGCCGACCCCTATGACGTCTGGCTGGACGAATACGAGCGCGGTACTGACCGCGGCTTCTATGATGCGTTCTTCTCGCAGGTGAAGTCGTGTGTCATACCACTTCTTGCCGATGTCCAGGCCTCAAAGCACAAGCCGAGCCATGCCGTGGTGGACGGTAGCTTTGACGAGGCACGCCAGTGGCGCGTCGCCGACGACCTCATGAGGCTCGAGGGCGTGGACACCGACGCCCTGTGGATGGGCAGGACCGAGCACCCCTTCACCGGCGGTCCCGGCGTGGGCTTCGTGGTGATCGCAAGCCACGTCTATCCCGACAACCTGCTCTCCAACGTCTTCTCGATGCTCCACGAGGGCGGCCACACGCTCTACGAGCAGAACGTCAACCCCGCGTATCGCTTCACCTCGCTCAAGGGGGGCACCTCCTCGGGCATGCACGAAGGCCAGTCGAGGTTCTTCGAGAACTACGTGGGCCGCAGCGAAGCCTTCGCAGCACCCCTCCTCGAGATCTTGAAGAGGCGCTTCCCTGGCCAGCTCGGGCGCGTGACACCTTTCCAGCTCTACATGGCCGAGAACTGCGCGGAGCCCTGCCTCGTCCGCTGCGATGCCGACGAGCTCACCTATCCGCTGCACATCGTGATTCGCTACGAGATCGAGCAGCTGCTCTTCTCGGGCGAGGCCTCGGCAAAGGACGTCCCCGGCCTCTGGAACGAACGCTACAAGAGCTACCTCGGCCTCGACGTCCCCACCTACTCCAGCGGCTGTCTGCAGGACACCCACTGGTCGGACGGTGACTTCGGTTACTTCCCCACCTATGCCCTGGGTAGCGCCTTCGGGGCACAGCTCAAGGTCGCGATGATCGATGACGGCGTGGATTTCGACGGAGCCTGCGCGTCAGGCGACCTCGCACCCATACGCGAGTGGCTGCGCACCCGCATCTGGACGTGGGGACGCGCAAGGGACGCCGGCGAGCTCATGGAGTCGGCGTGCGGGGAGCCCTTCTCGCCCACGTACTTCACCGACTACCTCGTCCGGAAGTTCTCGTCCATCTACGGGCTGTAGCACCGTGCGCGCGCTGGTGCAAAGGGTCGAGAGCGCGTCTGTCGCAGTGATGGACTTGGTCGTGGGCTCCTGCGGGAAGGGACTGCTCGTCTTTCTCGGCGTAGGACCGGACGATGACGAGCACGTGGCTGAGCGCCTCTGGCGCAAGGTTCGCGACCTGCGCGTCTTTGCGGACGAAACAGGCAGGACCAACCGCTCGCTCGCCGACGTGGCAGGCGACGTGCTCGTGGTGAGCCAGTTCACGCTCTACGCCGACGTGCACCGCGGCAACCGCCCCTCCTTCGCCGGAGCCGCTGCACCCGAACCGGCAGAGGCGCTCTATGGGCGCTTCTGCGAGCTTGCCGAGGATGACCTGGGCCTCGGACACGTGGGGCGCGGCGTCTTTGGTGCCGAGATGCGCGTGAGCCTCGTAAACGACGGCCCGTTCACCATGATGCTCGACTCGTCGGAGCTGGGCTTCCACCCCATCGGAAGCCAACGGTAGCTGCAGGTCGTACGTTCGCGCATGATCGTCTGCCACCTGGAAAAGATACCTGTCACCATTTCCAGGAATCTATGTGACGCGATAGAATTGCACCAAGGAAGTGACACGAACCCACCACGAGCGTTTGGAGCGCATATGAAGAGCTTCATGAAGGAGTTCAAGGAGTTCATCGCCAAGGGCAATGTCATGGACATGGCCGTCGGCTTCATCATCGGCGGCGCCTTCACCGCCATCGTCACGTCGCTCGTCACCAACATCATCAACCCTCTCATCACCCTCATCACGGGTGGCTCCTCCGGTGTCGGTGGCCTGCAGATCGTGGTCAACGACACGACCACGATCGACTTCGGTGCGTTCATCTCGGCGATCATCAACTTCCTGATCGTCGCCCTCATCGTGTTCCTGCTCGTCAAGAGTCTGAACAGGCTCACCGACAGGACCAAGGAGGCCAAGGCGGCCGCTCCCGTGTGCCCGCACTGCCTCGAGGAGGTCAAGGCGGGCGCCACTCGCTGTCCACACTGCGGAGGAGAGATTCCCAGCGGCGTCAGGTAGCGACATCTGCAATCCCGATAGCAGCCCCTCTGCCGGACGACAGAGGGGCTGCGTTGTGTCTCGCCTCTCGGGCATAGGCCCCTCTCGGCGCTACTTCACGCTGAGGTCGTACGTTCCGAGCAGGGTGTAGTCCATGCCGTAGACCTCGATGGTCCCGGTGCAGGTGGACGAGTCGGTCAGCGCCACCTCACCCTGGTCAAAGAACAGGTAGCACTTCTTGGTGTCTGCCGAACCAACGTGACGGAACAGGTTGGCCGTGACGGCAGTGCCATCGACCTGGAAGTCGTCGACGCCAGCAACGAAGATTCCATTGTCGGTGTTGTTATAGATGGTCATGAGGTAGCCCGGGTCGCCCTCGAAGTCGGAGCCGATGGCGTAGACCTTGATCGTGACGTAGTCATCCTGCGCCACGGTGACGTCTTTGGTGCCAAGTTCGGTGACGCCGTCGATATAGGCATCCATATAGGCGTCGCTCTCAGGACTGCTGAGATCCGAGAGGGAGGTATCGGAGCTCGACGAGACGTCCTCGGTAGGAACCGTGATGGAGTCGGTGCGGTTCATATCGGGAGTGTCGTCCTTCTTCTCGAAGATCATACTCTCGCCGTTGTAGTCGACCACGAGGCTTCCATTGGAGTCGAGAGGACAGTCGAAGGTGTCACCCTCGCTGTCCAGCGTGATGGTCTTCTCGTCCTTCATGGACCAGGTACCCGTAAATCGGGTTCCGAAGATGTCCGCAAGCATGGTGCCGTCGGAATCGAAGTCGATGGTGGCATGCATGCCAAGCGTCTCGGACATGTACAGATACGAATCATGGCTGATATCGCTCTCGGTGCCCTCGAAATCCGCCGAGTACAGTTCCCATGTGCCCACGTAGCTGCTTTTGAGCGCCTCGAGGTCGGTACCAGGGACTGCACAGCCGGCGAGCACGACGACCAGCGCAATCACACTCGCAAGCACCGCGCAAAGCCTCTTCACCTTCATGTCCTACCTCTTTTCCGCGTATGCCCCAACGACATGGCCGTCGTTTTCCGGGCACCGAATGGCCCAGGATGACCTGAATACTATCTGAACACATCTCGGAGGAGGACCATGAAGGCGAGCGGCTCGGCGCATGCACGATTGTTTCCAAACCAAGATTCAGCAAAATTACGTCTTGTCCGTTTGCGAGACTCGTTCTATGATGCACAGCAACTGAATAGTTCCACCAAACCAATGACGCGGGGATAAAGGCAGCACATGCGCGCACAGAGAGTTCGGGCAGCTGAGATCCGAACCGAAATGCAGGTTGTCAAATGGGCCGCGGAGGGCGCGCTGAAAGCGAAAGCGAGTAGGACGCGACGTAAGGCATACGTCAGTTGCCAGAGATGTGAAGGCATCTCGTAAAGAGCACGGCACCCCAGCCGTGAATCAAGGTGGCACCGCGGGATCTGATGAGCCCGTCCTTGACGTCTATAGGTATACCTATGGGTCAAGGACGGGCTCGTTTCCGTTCTTACCCACCGAGAGGAGGGGATGATGGACAAGTCACTCGAGCCCTCGCTCGAGCAGGTGCGAGCCATCGCCGCGTCGGAGAGCTATCGGTGCGTCCCGGTGAAGCGCGAACTCATGGCTGACCGTATCACGGTCGTCGAGGCGTTCAGGGCGCTCTCCACCGAGAGCAGCCACTGCTTCATGCTCGAGAGCGCGGAGCCCGACCAGCACACGGGACGCTACTCGTTCCTTGGATTCGATCCCACGCTCGAGATCTCATGCACCAACGGCCATCTGCGCATCGTTCGCAACGTCGAAGACGATGAGCCGCATGTGGAAGAGCGCGAGGTCGACCATCCCGCCGATGCCATACGCCAGATTCTGGCGGAGAACCGATCGCCCAGACTGGAGGGCTTTCCCACGCTCACGGGAGGTCTTGTCGGCTACTTCTCCTATGACTACCTCGCGTACGCCGAACCCACCCTGCGCCATCCCAACCTCGACCACGGGGATTTCCGTGACGTGGACCTCATGCTCTTTGACAGGCTCGTGGTCTTCGACACCTACCGTAGCCGCATCATTCTCATCGCCAACGTGGACACCTCTGACATCGACGCGTCCTATGCTGATGCCGAGACCAAGCTCGACCACATGTACGACCTGCTCCACGGTGATGCCCGTCGCGAATACGAACCCCTGCACCTCATCGACAACCTCACCCCCCGCTTCTCGAAAGATGAGTTCGCCTCCATGGTCAACGAGGCCAAGCGCCACATCTACGAGGGCGATGTCTTTCAGGTGGTGCTCTCCAACCCGCTCACCGCACGCGCCACGGGAAGTCTCTTCGACACGTATCGCGTGCTCAGGTGCCAGAACCCGTCACCGTACATGTTCTACTTCCGCTCCGATGACATCGAGCTGGCAGGCTCCTCACCCGAGACCCTCGGCAAGCTCACCGACGACGCACTCGAGACCTACCCGCTTGCGGGAACCCGCCCGAGGGGCGCGACCATCGCGAAGGACGAGGCGCTCGAACGCGAGCTCCTGGCCGACGAGAAGGAGATCTCCGAGCACACCATGCTTGTCGACCTAGGCAGAAACGATCTTGGACGCATATCGAGGATTGGCTCGGTAACCGTGGAGAGCTTCATGGACGTGCTGCGCTTCTCCCACGTCATGCACATCGGATCCACCGTCAGGTCGACCATCGCCGACGGTCGCGACGCACTCGACGTCATCGACTCGATCCTGCCTGCGGGGACCCTCTCCGGCGCACCCAAGATCGAGGCCTGCAAGATCATCGCCGAGCTCGAGGACTCCAAGCGCGGCATCTACGGAGGTGCCGTCGGCTACCTCGACCTCTCCGGCAACCTTGACACCTGCATCGGAATCCGCCTCGCCTACAAGAAGGACGGCATCGTCTGCGTGCAGTCCGGTGCCGGAATCGTGGCTGACAGCGTTCCGGACCACGAGCACCAGGAGTGCCTCAACAAGGCGCGGGCCGTCGTCGAAGCACTGCACGAGGCGGAGGGAGGACTCGCATGATCTTGCTCATCGACAACTACGACAGCTTCTCGTACAACCTCTACCAGCTGATTGGCTCCGTGGAGCCCGACGTTCGCGTCGTTCGTAACGATGCCATCACCGTGGACGAGGTGGCCGCGATGGGTGCGACCGCCATCGTGCTCTCCCCCGGGCCCGGCAGGCCTGCCGATGCCGGCATCTGCGAGGATGTCGTTCGCCAGCTCTCCGGCAGCGTCCCCATCCTCGGCGTGTGCCTCGGACATCAGGCGATCTGCGAGGCATTCGGTGGCGAGATCATACATGCAAAGGCGCTCATGCACGGCAAGGCCTCCATGGCCGACCTCAATCCCAGTTGCGAGCTCTTCGAGGGAATCGCCTTCCCCTCGAAGGTGGGTCGCTATCACTCGCTCGAGGCGGATCCCGACACACTTCCGGCATGCCTGCGCGTGACCGCGAGCACGGCCAACGGAGAGGTCATGGCCGTCGAGCACGTGGAGCACCCCACCTTCGGCCTGCAGTTCCACCCGGAATCGGTGCTCACACCCGCCGGTCCCACCATCGCCCGAAACTTCGTGAACAGCGCGCGCCGTTTCCAATCCCACCGCGCATAGCAACCACAGCCAGGAGGCAAAGCATGATCAGGGAAGCAATCGACAAGATCGTCCAGCACGGTGACCTCTCCTACGACGAGGCCTACGTCACCATGAAGGAGATCATGAGTGGCAAGACCACGCCCACGCAGAACTCGGCGTTCCTCGCAGCCCTCTCCACCAAGTCGACCAAAGCGGAGACCATCGACGAGATCTCGGGTTGTGCCGCCGCGATGCGCGAGCTGGCAACCCCTGTGCCACACCCCGGCATGGAGACGCTCGAGATCGTCGGTACGGGCGGCGACCGCTCCAACACCTTCAACATCTCCACCACTGCGGCCATCATCTGCGCCGCCGCCGGCGCAAAGGTGACAAAGCACGGCAATCGTGCCGCCAGCTCCAAGTGCGGCACCGCCGACTGCCTCGAGGCCCTGGGCGTGAACCTGCAGCAGGATCCCGACAAGGTCATCGACGAGCTCGATACCTGCGGCATCGCCTTCCTCTTCGCCCAGAAGTACCATACCGCCATGAAATACGTCGGCCCCATCCGCAAGGAGCTCGGCTTCCGCACCGTGTTCAACATCCTGGGGCCGCTCACCAATCCCGCCAGGCCCGAGTACTTCCTCCTCGGCGTCTACGACGAGTATCTCGTCGAGCCGGTCGCCAAGGTACTCTCCAACCTCGGCGTGAGGCGCGCCTTCGTGGTCTTCGGCCAAGATACCATGGACGAGATCTCCCTCTCCGCCCCCACCACCGTCTGCGAGCTCAAGGAGGGCTACTACCGCACGAGCGTCATCAGGCCCGAGGACTTCGGCCTCGTCCGCTGTGCAAAGGGCGACATCGTGGGTGGCACTCCCGCAGAGAACGCGCAGACCGTCCGTGACATCCTCTCCGGCAGGCTCGCAGGCCCCAAGCACGACGTGGCCGTCCTCAACGCCGGTGCCGCGCTTTACGTAGCCGGCAAGGCGCACGACATCACGGAGGGAATCAGGCTCGCCGACGAGCAGATCGCAAGCGGCAGTGCGACCAGGACCCTCGAGTGCTTCATCGCCGAGAGCAACGAATGATGGCCGGAAACGATGACATACTCGGAAGGATCGCCAACAGGACTCGCGCGCGGGTGGCACGCGAGAAGGAGGTCCATCCGCTCGAGGAGGTTGCGACAGCCGCACGAGCGGCCGCAGGGACGGAGAGGGTCTTCCCCTTTGAGAAATCCCTTCGGACGCCGACCATGAGCTTCATCTGCGAGTGCAAGAAGGCGAGCCCGTCAAAGGGGCTCATCTCGTCCGAGTTCGACCCCGTCGCCATCGCACGGGACTACGAGGCGGCCGGGGCCGCGGCGATATCGTGCCTCACTGAGCCCACATGGTTCCAAGGTACGGACGACCACCTCGCAGACGTCAGCCGTGCGGTCTCCATCCCCGTGCTTCGCAAGGACTTCGTGGTCGACGAGTACATGGTCTACCAGGCAAAGGTCCTCGGTGCCTCTGCGGTCCTCCTCATATGCTCGATTCTTGGCGACGAGCAGCTCCGTTCTTACGTGGACCTCTGCCACGAGCTTGGGATGACCGCACTCGTGGAGGCCTACGAGCCTGAGGAGGTGCCGCGCGCCATCGCGACAGGCGCGCACGTCATCGGTGTCAACAACCGTAATCTTCGGACGTTCGAGGTGGACTTCGGTCGCAGCATCGATCTGCGCCCCTTGGTCGGACCTGACCGCGTGTTCGTGAGCGAGTCTGGCGTGGAGACCCGCGCCGACGTTGTCCGTCTCGAGGAGGCGGGCATCGATGCCGTGCTCATCGGCGAGACGCTCGTCCGTGCAGGCAACAGGCGAGCCGCCCTCGACGAGCTGCGAGGGGGTACACGATGAGCGGCGTTTCCCCGAGACGCCAGGCACTCGTCATGGAGCTGCTGCATGCGACAGATGGCCCCTGTCGCATCAAGCTCTGCGGGATGTTCCGCGAGCAGGACATCATGGCCGTCAATGCGGCGGGACCCGACTTCTGCGGCTTCATCGTGGACTTTCCCGAGAGCCACCGCAGCCTCTCGTCGACAGGGGCAGCCAGGCTCGCCCACGACGTGAGACCAGACGTCTTCACCGTGGGCGTGAGTGTCGACGCACCAGTGGCACGTGTCGGGGACAACGGCAGCCTCTTCGACATACTCCAGCTTCATGGCCACGAGGACAACGGCTACATCCGCCATCTTCGCCTGCGCACCAGGGCCCCCATCATCCAGGCCATCCAGGTCCTCTCCGAGAAGGACGTGGAGCGAGCCAACCGATCGGCGGCCGACATGATCCTCCTCGACAGCGGACACGGTACGGGCAACGGCTTTGACTGGTCGCTCATCAATGGCATGAGCAGGCCGTTTGTTCTTGCAGGAGGGCTCACGCCCGAAAACGTCGCACAAGCGGTAGGCGAGCTCCATCCCTGGGGCGTGGACATGAGCTCCGGCATCGAGACCGCTCGCTTGAAGGACCCGGAGAAGATTCGTGCGGCAGTGGCCGCAGTAAGGAGTGCGAGCAATGCCTAACAGCACCACCAGTCACGGGCGCTTTGGCATCCACGGAGGGCAATACATCCCCGAGACGCTGATGAACGCCATCCTCGAGCTCGAGGAGGCCTATGACCGCTGCCGGGAGGACCCGGAGTTCATCACGGAGCTCGACCGCCTCGAGCGGGAGTACGCCGGCAGGCCGTCCCTGCTCTACTACGCCGAGCGCGTGACGAGAGACCTCGGCGGCGCCAAGGTCTATCTCAAGCGCGAGGACCTCAACCACACGGGGGCGCACAAGATCAACAACGCCCTCGGACAGGCCCTCCTCGCCAAGAGGATGGGAAAGACCCGTCTCATCGCCGAGACGGGCGCCGGACAGCACGGGGTGGCGACCGCGACCGTGGCCGCCTACATGGGCATGGAGTGCCGTGTGTACATGGGCGTGAAGGACATGGAGCGCCAGGCGCTCAACGTCTATCGCATGCGTCTCATGGGTGCCGAGGTCATCGGCGTGGAAAGCGGCACCGGCACCTTGAAGGATGCCGTATCGGAGACCTTTCGCGAGTGGACCAACCGCATAGACGATACGCACTACTGCCTCGGATCCTGCATGGGGCCACACCCCTTCCCCACCATCGTCCGGGATTTTCAGGCCGTCATCTCCAAAGAGATCCGCGCACAGATCCTCGAGCGCGAGGGCAGGCTCCCCGATGCGGTCATCGCCTGCGTGGGAGGTGGCTCCAACGCCATCGGCTCGTTCTACAACTTCATCGACGACTTGGACGTCAGGCTCATCGGCTGCGAGGCCGCCGGTCGCGGCGTCGACACGTGGGAGACCGCAGCGACGGTCAACACCGGTCGCGTCGGCATCTTCCATGGCATGAAGAGCTACTTCTGCCAGGACGAGTATGGCCAGATCGCACCCGTGTACTCCATCTCCGCAGGCCTTGACTACCCAGGCGTCGGGCCCGAGCATGCGTGGCTCCACGACACGGGCCGTGCCGACTACGTGCCCGTCACCGATGACGAGGCCGTGGACGCCTTCGAGTACCTCTCGCGCATCGAGGGCATCATCCCTGCCATCGAGAGCGCACATGCCGTGGCCTATGCCATGAAGCTTGCCCCCACCATGGGCAAGGACCAGACGATCGTCGTCACGCTCTCCGGACGCGGCGACAAGGACGTGGCGGCCATCGCCCGCTACCGGGGGGAGGATCTCCATGACTAGGGACATCGCCGATGCCTTCGCCAACGGCAAGGCATTCATTCCGTTCATCACCGCGGGCGACCCCACGCTCGACCTCACCGAGCGTCTCGTTCCCGCCATGGCCAAGGCCGGCGCCGATCTCATAGAGATCGGCATCCCCTTCTCCGACCCCATGGCCGAAGGACCCGTCATCCAGGACGCGAACCTACGCGCCCTCAGAAACAAGGTCACCACCGATGACGTCTTCGACATGGTCGAACGCATCCGCAAGACCTGCGACGTACCCCTGGTCTTCATGACCTATGCAAACGTCGTCTTCAGCTATGGAACCAAGGAGTTCGCCCGACGCGAGCGCGAGGTCGGCATGTCAGGCATCATCCTGCCCGACGTTCCCTTCGAGGAGAAGCAGGAGTTCGACGAGCCGTTCTCGGACGAGGGGCTTGCCGTGGTGAGTCTCATCGCCCCGACCTCCCACGAGCGCATCAGGGCCATCGCCAGAAACGCGAAGGGCTTCGTGTACTGCGTGAGCTCGCTCGGGGTCACTGGCGTACGATCCGAGATCACCACCGATGTCGGAGCCATGGTCAATCTCGTCAGGGAGGCAAACCCGGCCATCCCGACCGCCGTGGGCTTTGGCATCTCCTCGCCCGATCAGGCCAGGAGGATGGCCGCCCTCTCCGACGGCGTCATCGTGGGGTCTGCGATCGTGCGCATGATCGCGCAGTACGGCGAAGATGCCACCGAGGCGGTCGTCGAGTACGTGCGCAGCATGAAGAAGGCCGCGATGCAGGCAGAGAACTCCTAGCCTGATCGGTCACAAGGGCCCCGGGGCCATCGGTCGGGCTCAAACCCTTGGCCCCGGGCTTGGTTCGCATGTCGTTTGGACTACCGGGAGCACTACGCGGTGGCTACGCCCTTCACACCGCTGCGGATGAAACACACCACCGAGAGCATGTGCCTGTCGGCGTCGCAGCGCTTCTCGTCGTTTTCGATGATGTCGATCACGGTGTTGATCTCGGTGGTGGCGAGCCAGGTGATGATGAAATCGTCACTCCGCCCGAGAGTCTTCCCGCTCTTCTCGAGCGTGGCACGCATGCCATCCGAGATGATGCCCACGAGCTTGTCGAAGAACTCCTCCACGACGGAGTTCTTTCTGTTGTTGGTGATGATGTTGATAATGGTCTTGTTGCTGAAGAACAGATCGAGGATGAGTTTGCTCGTCATCTCGTCAAAAGCGAGGCCATCCATGGGGTCACCGGACGCAGTGACGTTGGCGAGCCTCTCGTAATGCCCGGCGAACACGCCGAGCACCTGATCGGTGACGGGTGCGATGACCCGCCTGAAGAGGTCTTCCTTGTTCTCGAAGAAGAAGTAGAGCGCTCCGGTGGTAACGCCCGCCTTCGAACAGATCTGGCGAAGCGACGCACCCTCATACCCACGTGCGGCAAACTCGGTAGTCGCCGCCTTCAGCAGTCCGCGCCTGGTCTCACCGCTATCGGACTTTGCTCGTCTTGACATGGCTCCTCTTTCTTGCCCTGCAGAGGGCACATAACGTTATCTCGAATTACTACAAGAGGAGTCATTCTACGCTATTTTCCGTTGGGCATTCGTTTCTTTTTGTAGGTGGTGGCACGTTCCATTCCAAGCGCCACTCACCATGCCAAAGATGACGTCTCGACGCGCACGGGGAGAGCCGAGCGCGCCTACTTGAGATGACGGCGCAGGAGGAGCGTCACGGCCACGATGCCAAGGCCGATACCAGCGATGATGGCGATCAAGACGATGGGTGTCGCGTCTCCGGCAACAGGAACGGTCGAGCCGAGAACCGCGAGGCTGATGGTGGACATGGGAACACCCTCCCGTTATCGATGGGCTACTTGTCCCAGAAATGCTTCTTGGACTTCTCGTCCGGCACGAAGTCCTGGGAGCACATAAAGCGCCCGCATACGTTACTCGTCCGCAGGTACTCCTTGCCAAAGGGGTCGACCACGGGCACAAGTCCGTCAGCCCTTTCGCAGAAGAACCTCTCGGGTTCGGTGTGGACGTGCGGGTCGGCAAGCGTGTAGCCGCGGCTACACTTCGCCTGATACATCCGCGTCTTCTCGTTGAGTATGAACGTGCTGTAAATGCAGTCAGAGCAGTGAAGACCAGTCATAGCATCGTCCCTCGTCCCGCATCGAAAGGCACCGGCTTGGAAGAAGACCACATTCTCATGGGTATGGTACACCCATCAGCCGATCTCTCCAGAACTGAGAAGGTCACGAACCTCAAACAGGCTCGAGCAGCAACGTGCGCAGAGCGAACGCATCTCGTCGTCGGGCTCCGCAAGGTCGGGGACCATGACCGTGATGAACCCCCCGGCAGCACCAGCGCGCACACCGTTATACGAGTCCTCGAGCACGAGGGTACGACCGGGCTCGACTCCCATGCGGCGCGCGCATTCGAGGAAGATGTCAGGTCTGGGCTTGGTGTGCGTGACCTCCTTGCCCGAGACCGTCAACGTGAAGTACCTCTCCACGTCCGTCACGCGGAGGTGATGGGCTATCTGCTCGGGGCTGCTCGACGAGGCGACGGCACGGGATATGTCATGCTCGTCGAGAAAGGCGAGCAGGTCGTCGAGGCCAGGCTTCTTGTCGATGCGTCGGGCGAAGGACTCGTTGGCGACACCGGAGAAGTATGCCCAGAACGCCTCGGAATCGACGTCATCACCGAGGTAGGAGCGGAGAACCGCAGAGAACTCCGCCCCTGTGGTCCCACGGGTGTCCGCGTCGATGCCTGGCTGCGGGCCATAGCCGAAGTGCTCGAGTGTGGGTCCCCATGCGCGCTGCCACACGCGCTCCGTATCAAACATGAGTCCATCCATGTCAAAGATGACACCCTGAACCATGAACGCTTCCTTCCGTATCCCCACGGCATACCGCAGACGGCATCGCCCGAGATCGCCGCCGTACATAGAGTACCGTACGTGCCATGCGGACCAGCTTTCTTCACGGCTTCTCTAACGGAGGGACGATGGGGGTCACGATTCTGACAAGCCTTGCCATTGGCTATGCATGCGGCATGTTCCTCACCGCCGACGTCGTATGTCGCGCGGTCAGCGGCAAGAGTGCGTTCGAAACGGGGGCAGGAAACCCAGGCATGGCAAACGTCGGCCACGAGCTGGGAGTCAGGTGGGCGGCCGTCGTGCTCGCGGGAGACATCGGCAAGACACTTCTCGCGTGGCTCGTCTGTCGCGCGCTCTTTCCCGGGGACATGACGACGGCGGGCGTCATGGCGGGACTCGGCACCACGCTTGGCCACGACTACCCCGCGTGGCACCGCTTTCGCGGGGGCAAGGGCGTAACCACCACGTGCTCCGCCATATTCCTCACCAACCCCGTGCTCGGCGGCGTCTCGTGTCTCGCGGGTCTTGGCGAGGTGCTCTTCTGCGGCTACCTCTGCGTGGGAGCCATCACGATCTCGGCGGCGTGGCTCGTCTTGAGCATTCTCTTCGGCAGCACCTGCCAGTCCGTTGCCGCCGTGGTGCTGCTCGCGCTCATGGTGCTCGCGCATGGCGGACCTGTGATGGGCATCCGCGACGGATCCACGGGCAAGGCGGCGATCTCCGAGCGCTTTCTCGCGCTTTTCCGCGGGAGACGTCGGGGATAGCCATGCCAGCCAGTATCAGAGTTTCACGCGGCGGCGGGAATGCGGAGGGGACGCACTTCGGACGCGGCGATAATGGGTCTTGCCACCAGCGGCACGGAAAGAGGGCTGACATGACAGGCGAGAACGTCATTCGAGAGGCATTCGAGTTCGCATCGAGCGATGGCTCGTCAACGATCCGCGGTACCATCTGGTGGCCGAAAGACGTCGCTCCGACGGGCGATGAGAGACCGCGTCCACGCGGGGTGATCCAGATCGTGCATGGCATGGCCGAGCACATCAGCCGCTATGACGACTTTGCCTGCTTCCTCTGCTCCCGGGGCTACGTGGTAGCCGGCCACGACCAGATAGGTCACGGGGACTCCTCCGACCCCGCCGCGTGGGGCTGCATTCCGCTGCGAGGTGGTTCGGACTTCCTCATCGAAGACGTGGACGGGGCGTGGAGGATCGTCTCGGCGCGCGTGGCGCAGGGAACCCCGCGCTTCGTCTTCGGTCACTCCATGGGAAGCTTCATCGTCCGCTGCCGTATCGCGCGCCATGGCGAGGGACTCGCCGGCGCCGTGATCTGCGGCACCGGTCACCTCCCTCCAGCCAAGGCGGGTGCCGCCAAGGCACTGTCCTCGGTCATTGGCTTCTTCCGTGGGGAGGACCACAGGTCGAAGTTCGTCGACGGCATGGGCGTGGGTGCCTATGCGAAGGCCATTCCCGATCGCAGGACGGACCTTGACTGGCTCTCCTTCGACGAGGACAACGTGAGACGCTACATTGACGACCCCGCCTGCGGGTTCATGTTCTCCGTGGGAGGGTATGCCGCCGTGGGGGCCCTCTCGGGCGAGGCATGCAGGCCGGAGACGTCCGCGAAGGTCCCGCATGACCTGCCGCTCCTCTTCATCTCTGGCGCAGAGGACCCCGTAGGCGACAAGGGGGACGGGGTGCGCATCGCGGTCGACATGGCACGCTCCGCCGGGTCCAGCGATGTCACCTGCATCATCTACGAGGGCATGCGCCATGAGATCCTGAACGAGACCGGCCATGCTCGCGTGTATGGCGACGTTGCCTCATGGCTCGACGCCCACGTGGACAGCAAAGGGGATGAGTAGCCATGGCCGCCACTGACGAGAGGTTCGTCATCGCGCTCGACCAGGGGACGACCTCCTCGCGCGCCGTGCTCATCGACCACCAAGGACGCATGGTCGACTGCGTGCAGCGACCGTTCCAGCAGATCTTCCCACAACCCGGCTGGGTCGAGCACAACCCGCAAGACATCCTCTTCTCGCAGATCGGCTCTCTCACCGAACTCGTGAACAGGCACGGTCTCGCGGCGGCGCAGATTGATGCCATCGGCATCGACAACCAGCGCGAGACCACCATCGTGTGGGATCCCACCACAGGCCAGCCCGTCTATAACTCCATCGTATGGCAGTGCCGGCGCACGGCGGCGCTCGTCGACGAGGTCTGCGGGACGCCCGAGGTCCGCGATAGGATTCGCGCCAAGACGGGACTTCTCGCCGATGCGTACTTCTCGGCCAGCAAGATCGCGTGGATCCTGCGAAACGTCCCCGGCGCCCGCGAGCGGGCGGATGCAGGCGAGCTGCTCTTCGGCACCGTGGACACCTGGCTCGTATGGGTGCTCACGGGTGGCCTCGTGCACGCCACCGACGTCACCAACGCAAGTCGCACGATGCTCTACAACATCCACGAGGGACGCTGGGACGAGGAGCTCCTCGATCTCTTTGACATACCTGCGGCCATGATGCCCAAGGTGCTCCGTTCGAGCGGCATCTTTGGGGAGACGAGCTACCCAGGCGTGCCTGCGGGCGTGCCCATCACCGGCGTCGCGGGCGACCAGCAGGCCGCTCTGTTCGGACAGTGCTGCTTCGAGCCGGGCCAGGCCAAGAACACCTATGGCACAGGCTGCTTCATGCTGCTGCACACGGGCCGCAACGCTCGCGAGAGCCGCAACAACCTCGTGACCACCATAGTGGCATCGCCACCGTCGGTGAGGGACACCGAGTACGCACTCGAGGGCTCGGTCTTCGTGGCAGGGGCCCTCATCCAGTGGCTCCGCGACGAGCTGGGCATCATCCAAAACGCCAGCGAGACCGAGTATATGGCCAGGAGCGTCCCCGACACGGGCGGCGTCACGATCGTGCCCGCCTTCACGGGCCTAGGGGCGCCCTACTGGAAGCCCGACGCCCGCGGTGCCATCTACGGACTCACACGCGGAACCACGCGCTCGCACATCGCGCGCGCCGCGCTCGAAGCCATCGCCTACCAGATCGCCGACCTGTCCTGCGCCATGGCGGCGGACGCCGGCAAGCCGCTCGCCACGCTCAACGTCGATGGCGGGGCAAGCGCGAACGATTTCCTCATGCAGTTCCAGGCGGACCTTCTGGGGTGCGACCTGCGCAGACCGCAGAACACCGAGACCACCTCCCTCGGTGCCGCCTATCTCGCGGGTCTCGCCACGGGCTTCTGGAGCAACACCGACGAGCTGCTCGCATTGCGTGAGTCCGACGACGTCTTCTCGAGAAGGATGGATGCCACGCGGGTGGACGTCCTCCTCGCCGGCTGGCACGATGCGGTGAGAAGGACGATCTAGTCTGGAGGGGGTGACGGGTCGCTATCCCTCGAACACCCCATGCCCGAGCGCGCGGAAGCGCTCGATCATCTCGCCCGTAAGGCTTGCGTGGTCGCCTGCGCGCTCGTCAGGCATCTCGCTACGGCTGAACCACCGGGCCTCCTTGAGCTCGGTCCGGTCAACGGTGATCGAGGTGTCACCGTCCACCTCGCACCAGAATCCCACGAGGAGCGTATCCGAGAAGGACCACGGCTGGCTCTTGTAGAAGCGCAGGTTCTGCACACGAAGCCCGACCTCCTCCATGACCTCGCGTCGCACGGTCTGCTCGATCGTCTCGCCCACCTCGGTAAAGCCCGCCACGAGCGCATACCACACGCCCGCCCGTCCCGCGTACTTGGTGAGCACGATGCGGTCACCCTGCGTGATGCCGCAGATGATGCCGGGCTGGATCTTTGGGTAGACGACCTTCCCGCACTCCGGGCATACGATCTCGCGACTCGTGAGCGCAAGCTCGGTCGCGTGCCCGCAGCGCGAGCAGAAGTGGTTGTCGGCGTACCAGTTGGAGAGCTGATAGCCAGTGGCCGCGGCAAAGAGCAGATGGGCGGGGGTAGCGTGGCGCATCCAGCTCATGGCCTCATAGCCGAAGCCCCGAGGGAGCTCGACCTCCTCGTCCAACGCGAGAAAGTACCTCTCGTCGCCGACGGAGAAGAGATAGACGGTGCGTCTGGGCAAAACTGGGTAGTCGGCAAGACGCGGAAGCTCGATGACATCATCGGCCGAGCCGGCGTCGGCTCCGCCCTCGCCAGGCCTCACGACGCTCACGAGCGCCCCGCAGTCGCGGTAGTGAAGCACGTAGCTCGTCTCCCCAGGCTCGAGCGGCTCGAAGTGATTGTCAAAGCGCAACGCACCTATATCCTGAATCATCGCTCCTCCTCGGGTCTGGGCACCGCGCTGGCCCCGTCCCTCGCATGCCTCACTATCAGTCCCCCCACCTCGCTTGCCAGCACGGCAAGGAAGATGAGCGCAAAGCCCCCCAGCATACGGTCCGTGACCTGCTCTTGGCAGAAGACGACGCTCGCCAGCACCGCGAAGAGGCTCTCCATGGAGAGGAGCAGCGCCGCCTGTGCGGGCGGAACCTTGCTCTGGCCGAAGTTCTGCACCACCATCGCCACGCAGCTCGCAAGAATCACGAGATACGCCAGGGCAGCCAGGAAGTCGGGCGTGAACACGCTGACGTCCGGCGCCGGCTCAAGCGCGAGCGCAAAGCACAGGGCGACGAGAGCGCCCGTCGCAATCTGGACGATGGTGAGCGTCATCACGTCATGCGCGGACGCAAGCTTCGACACGAGCACGATATGCACCGCATACAGTACCGCCGAGACGAGCGTGAGCTTGTCACCTATGCCCAACGAAAACGACAGGTCGTCCCCAAGCGAGAGGAACCCCACGCCCGCCATGCACAGGACGGCGGCCAAGACGTTGTTGGCACCAGGCCGCCTTCCCGCCATCGCCCAATTGACGAAGGGGACGAGCACGCAGTACACCGCCGTGAGAAACGCGTTGCGACCTGGCGTGGTCGACTCGAGGCCCATGTTCTGCACCACGAACCCCGTACCCTCCACGACACCGAGCAGCATTCCTGCGACAAGGTGGCTTCCGTCGAAGTTCTCGACGAGCCTGCGTCGGAAGACGATGATGAGGACGACCGCCGCGAGCGCGAAGCGGAGGGCCATGAGCCAGGCGGCGGGCATGGCATCGAGCGCACCCTTGATCACGACGAACGAGCCACCCCAGATGGCGGCTGCCGACGCAAGGGCGAGCTTCCAGCCCCAGCCAGGTATGTCCTTGGATTCAGTCATGGTGACGATTATATGGTTCACGCACCGCCCTCACCGAGAAGCCACATGCGTCCCGACAGGGAGCGCTTCTCGCCATCCGCCACCATGGACGAACGAATATCGGTTGTTCGACGGAACAGACCCCGCGGTGCCGTACACTACGTGTAGTCTGCTCGCCCGGCGGGATGCTCCTGTCTCGTCGACGGCGACCAACGCGTCGGCACACGGGGTGCTGACGAGGAGTTCTGGAGAGGAGCAATAGATGCAGTATTCCGCAGAAGTGGAGAAGATGTGCCCCGTCGCCAAGGGCGCATACCACGGACCTGCACCCATTCCCGAAGAGGGCAAGTGGGTTCAGGCGAAAGAGATCTCTGACATCTCCGGCTACACCCATGGTGTCGGCTGGTGTGCGCCGCAGCAGGGCGCCTGCAAGCTCAGCCTCAACGTCAAGAAGGGCGTTGTCGAGGAGTGCCTCATCGAGACCATCGGCTGCTCTGGCATGACGCACTCCGCCGCCATGGCCGCCGAGATCCTCCCCAAGAAGACCATCCTCGAGGCCCTCAACACCGACCTCGTCTGTGATGCCATCAACGTCGCCATGAGGGAGCTCTTCCTCCAGATCGTCTACGGCCGCACCCAGACGGCCTTCTCCGAGGACGGCCTGCCCATCGGCGCCGGCCTGGATGACCTCGGCAAGGGCCTGCGCTCCATGGTGGGCACCGTGTACGGCACCTCCGCCAAGGGCGCCCGTTACCTCGAGCTCGCCCAGGGCTACGTCACCCATCTCGCCCTTAACGACAAGGACGAGATCATCGGCTTTGAGTTCCTCAACCTCGGCAAGTTCACCGATGCCCTCAAGAAGGGCACCGATCCCAAGCAGGCCGTCGACGGCGCCATGGGCCGTTACGGTCAGTGGGACAGTCCCGCCAAGGTCATCGATCCCCGCGTTGAGTAGAGAAAGGAGCTGAACACTATGGCAGTTACGTTCGAAGGCTATGAGCGTCGCATCGACAAGATCACCAAGACCTGCGAGAAGTATGGCATCGCCAATCTCGAGGACGCCTTGAAGATCTGCACCGACCTCGGCTTCAACCCATATGACATCACGACCGACATTCAGTCCATCGCGTTCGAGAACGCCAAGTGGGCCTATACCCTCGGTTGTGCGATTGCCGTCAAGAAGGACACCAAGACCGCCTCGGAGGCCGCAGCGGCCATCGGCGAAGGCCTCCAGGCCTTCTGCGTCCCCGGCTCCGTGGCCGAGGACCGCAAGGTCGGTCTCGGCCATGGCAATCTTGGCGCCATGCTCCTCGGCGAGGACACCGAGTGCTTCGCGTTCCTGGCCGGTCACGAGTCCTTCGCAGCCGCCGAGGGTGCCATCGGCATCGCCAACAACGCCAACAAGGCCCGCAAGAAGCCCCTGCGCGTCATCCTGAACGGCCTTGGCAAGGACGCCGCCCAGATCATCGCCCGCATCAACGGCTTCACCTACGTCCAGACCCAGTTCGACTACTTCACCAGCGAGCTCCACATCGTCAGGACCATTCCGTACTCCGATGGTCCTCGCGCCGAGGTCAACTGCTACGGTGCCGATGACGTCCGCGAGGGCGTCGCCATCATGTGGCACGAGAAGGTCGACATCTCCATCACCGGCAACTCCACCAACCCCACGCGCTTCCAGCACCCCGTCGCGGGTACCTACTTCAAGGAGCGCGTGCTTGCCGGCAAGAAGTACTTCTCCGTGGCGTCTGGTGGCGGCACTGGTCGTACCCTGCACCCCGACAACATGGCCGCCGGTCCCGCCTCCTACGGCATGACCGACACCATGGGCCGCATGCATTCGAGCGCTCAGTTCGCCGGCTCCAGCTCCGTCCCGGCGCACGTCGACATGATGGGTCTCATCGGCATGGGCAACAACCCCATGGTCGGCTGCACCGTGGCCTGCGCCGTGGCTGTCGAGCAGGCTCTCAACGCCTAGTTCCCGGGCATTCACTGCGTCACGAGTCCGCCACCCTCACGGTGGCGGACTTTTTGTGTCTCGAGACGGGCGGCTTAGACCAAACCCCAACGAATCGTTGAGGCTTGGTACGTGTCCTTACGGATGTCCGAGGAGGACTAGGGTAAAATGTCCCCCATGCAACGGTGACGTCAATCTGTGCAGAAGGATGACGCCCCCACGGCACGCATGTTTTTAAAGATAGGTCAAAAATACATACCTGGCATGTGCGCTCGTAGTTCGACTGCTTGACGCTTTATAGTTGGTACGGGTCAAAACTACGTATGTTGAGGAAGTCCAATGCCAGGATATGTAATCAGCTGCAGCTCCACCGTAGATCTCACGCGCGAGTGGCTCGAGAGCCGTGACATCAAATACGTCTACTTCAACTATGCGCTCGACGGCGTGTCCTGCAAGGATGACTTCGGTGTCACCAACACGCCCTCCCGGCTCTATGCCAAGATGCTTGCCGGCCAGGATTGCAAGACCTCGCAGGTGGCCACCGGCGATTATGTCAACCTCTGGCGCCCCTATCTCGAACAGGGGCTCGACGTGCTGCACCCCACGCTCTCCTCGGGCATCTCGGGTACCTACAACTCTGCATGTGCGGCCCGCGACGTTCTCGCCGCGGAGTTTCCCGAGCGCAAGGTCTACGTCATCGACTCGCTCGCGGCAAGCTCTGGCTACGGTCTTCTCATGGACGCTCTCGCCGACAAGCGCGACGAGGGTCTCTCCATCGACGAGCTGCATGACTGGTGCGAGGAGCACAAGCTCGAGCTGCAGCATTGGTTCTTCTCATCCGACCTCACGTTCTTCGTGCGGGGAGGTCGCATCTCGAGGGTTGCCGGCCACTTCGGCGGCCTTCTCCACATATGCCCCGTCATGAACGTGGCATCCGACGGATCGCTTGCCGTGATCGAGAAGATTCGCACCAAGGGGCGGGCCATCCGCCGCGTCGTTGACATGATGCACGAAACCGTCCGGGACGGTAAGGACTACACGGGCAAGGTATTCATCTCGATGTCGGAATGCCCTGATGACGCACAGGCCGTGGCCGACCTCATCCGCGCGGAGTTTCCCAGGATAGAGGGCATCTACACCTTTGGCATCGGTGCCACGATCGGAGTGCATACGGGCCCCGGAACCGTAGCCACCTTCTGGTGGGGCAAGAAGCGCGCATAGCGCCAAGGGAGGGACGTGGACACGCACAGCCGTCTCGAAGGCCCCTCCCCTTTCATGGAGGGACTTTCTTCCATCACGATTCTCGTCGGCCATGCCGGCGTGGGCAAGACCAACACCGCATTGGGCATCGCACTCGCGTGTGCCGAGCGTGGAGATACCGTCACCCTCGCCGACCTCGACATCGTAAACCCCTACTTTCGCTCGAGCGACTACCCCGAGCTCCTCGCATCTCGAGGGGTGGGGCTCGTGGCACCGGTCTTCGCGCGCACCACGCTCGATACGCCAAGCCTCACGGGCGAGCTTGACGCCATAGTCGCGGGCATTGCGGCCGGCTCTGGCGCACGGCTCGTGATTGACGTGGGCGGGGATGAGGACGGTGCCACTGCGCTCGGTCGTTACGCCGATGCCCTCGCTTCGGCACCCTCTCGCATGCTGTACGTGGTGAGCGCATTCCGCAGCCTCACCACCACCGCCGCCGAGGCGGCCGCTCTCGTCCCCGGCATCGAGGCCCATTGCCATCTGCACGTGGACGCCGTGCTCAACACGTCGAATCTCGGTGCCGAGACGACCCTGCGCAACGTCGAGCATGGGCGAGCCTTTGCGCGCGAGTGCGCAGACCTTCTCGGACTGCCGCTCGTCGCGACCATCGTTCCCGAGTCCGCACTCACGAACACGACTCCTGACGTTGTGTTCAATGTGTTAACGGAGAGCAGCACGAGGGGCGAGGAGCTTCTCGTGATGCCAAAATATGTATCCACTCCATGGGATACCTTCTAGACGGCCGCACGCTTCGCGTTTGGCCCATGGTCGTAAGCGTCCGCGTTACAAGGGAGGGCAAGCAGATGCCACGCATCATCGTGGACGACGTGCACTGCAAGGGCTGTGGCCTTTGCGTTGACGCCTGTCCCAAGGGTGTTCTCGCGCTCGACACGGAGAGAATCACCCCCAAGGGGTACCATCCTGCAAAGCTCGTCGAACCATCCGGCTGCATCGGATGCTCGTCGTGCTATCTCACCTGTCCCGACGTTGCCATTACGGTGGTGAGATAGATGGCACAGACCGAAGAGCGCGTGCTCATGAAGGGTAACGAGGTATTGGCGGAAGCAGCGATGCGCGCTGGCTGCAGATACTTCTTCGGCTATCCCATCACGCCTCAGACCGAGCTTGCCGCCTACATGGCACGTATGCTCCCCAAGGTGGGCGGCACGTTCCTGCAGGCGGAGTCCGAAATCGCGGCCATCAACATGGTCTATGGGGCAGCGGCGGCCGGAGCGCGTGCCATGACCTCGTCCTCCTCGCCCGGCATCTCGCTCAAGGGCGAGGGAGTCTCGTACATGGCGGGCGCCGACCTCCCCGGCGTCATCATCAACGTGGAACGTGGCGGTCCTGGCCTCGGCGGCATCCAGCCCTCCCAGTCAGACTACTTCCAGGCGACGCGCGCGATGGGCCATGGTGACTTCTACATGCCCGTCCTCGCGCCCAGCACCGTCCAGGAGATGGCAGACCTCGTCTATCTGGCCTTCGATCTCGCCGACGAGTACCGCACACCCGCGATGATCCTCGCCGACGGCATGATCGGCCAGATGATGGAGCCCGTCACGCTACCCCTCGCGCGCAACCTCGCCGACCTGCCCGCCAAGCCCTGGGCCACCACCGGTACGCACATGAGGCGCACGCACAACGTCGTCAACTCGCTCTACCTCACACCCCAGAAGCTCGAGGACACCAACCGCGAGCGCTTTGCCCGCTATGACGTCCTCATCGCCAAGGAGCAGCGTCAGGAGCTCATGCTGTGCGACGATGCCGACATCGTGCTCGTGGCGTTTGGTGCTGCCTCACGCATCGCCCGCACGGCCGTTCGTGCCGCGCGGGACAGAGGCATCAAGGCTGGCCTCCTACGCCCGATCAGTCTCTGGCCGTTCCCGACCAACGCCTTCGAGCGCGTCATCTCCGGCGGCTGCAGGGCGTTTCTCTCCGTCGAGCTCAACATGGGCCAGATGGTGCAGGACGTACGACTCGCCTCCGACGGTCGTGTGCCCGTCTCCTTCTACGGACGCACCGGTGGCGTGCTCCCCACGCCCGAGGAGATCCTCGAGCAGATCGAGGGGCTCGCGGCAGAGCTCGGAAGGGATGGCGAGTAGCATGGCAGAGACAAAGACCCTTCCCGTCTACCAGCAGGACCGCATCGACGTGCATGAGGGCGAGACCATCGTCAGCTGTCGTCCGCACTCCCTCGCCGACGTCGTGTTCAACTACTGTCCCGGCTGCACGCACGGCATCGTGCACCGGCTCATCGCCGAGACGATCGACGAGCTGGGCATCGAGGGCACCACCGTAGGCATCGCGCCCGTGGGCTGCTCGGTCATGAACTACGACTTCTTCAACTGTGACATGATCGAGGCTTCGCATGGCCGTGCTCCCGCGGTGGCCACGGCCGTCAAGCGCGTCCATCCCGAGGCCGTGGTCTTCTCCTATCAGGGTGATGGCGACCTCGCCTCGATCGGCACCGCCGAGACCGTGCATGCCGCCACCCGCGGCGAGCACATCACGGTGATCTTCATCAACAACGCCATCTATGGCATGACCGGCGGCCAGATGGCCCCCACGTCACTGCCCAACCAGGTCACCCAGACGTCTCCGTACGGCCGCGACGTCTCCAAGGTGGGTTACCCCATACGCATGTGCGAGCTTCTCTCCACGCTCGACGGCCCCGCCTACATCGAACGTGTCTCCTGCGACAGCACCGCTCACATTCGCAGCGCCAAGAAGGCCATCAGGCGCGCCTTCCAGAACCAGGTGGACGGCGTGGGCTACTCCTTCGTGGAGGTCGTGGCAACCTGCCCGACCAACTGGGGCATGACTCCGCAGGGTGCCTTCGAGTGGCTTCGCGAGAACATGCTCCCCTACTATCCGCTCGGCGTGTACAAGGACGTCGTAGCCGACGGCTTTGCCAACGCCGCCGAGGCGGCACTGGCTCGCAGTGCCGACTGCCCCATCGCCCAACAGGGGAGGGAGAGCTGACATGGCAGACGAGACCTCCATCAAGACCCGAGAGATGCTCTGCGTGCTTGCCGGATTCGGCGGGCAGGGGGTTCTTTTCGCCGGCAAGGTCATGGCCAATGCAGGCCTTATCGACGGACGCAACGTCTCGTGGATGCCGAGCTATGGTCCCGAGATGCGCGGCGGCACCGCCAACTGCAACGTATCGCTTTCCGATGACGCCATCGGCACGCCCTTCATCACCAGGCCCACGGCGCTCATCGCCATGAACCAGCCCTCGCTCGAGAAGTTCGCGACCACGGTGGTCGCCGGCGGAACCGTCGTGGTCGACACCACGCTCGCCATGAACGCGACGGATGTCGTCACCACAGAAGGTGTCGCGCGCTTTGAGATCCCTGCCACCCACATGGCCGAGGATGGTGGTCTCAAGGGTCTCTCCAACATCATCTGCCTCGGCAAGCTCTGGAAGGAAACCCGCTTCTGCGATCGCGCCGTTCTCGATGCCGCCCTCGAGAAGTGCGTGCCCGCCAAGCATCGCGACCTCCTCGAGCCAAACAGGCGCGCGCTGCAGATGGGTATCGACCTGTAGGACTCCTCGGTCGGGTGTCTACGGGGGCTTGCGGTCGCGGGGCCGTCTTCCGGATGGTCCCGCGTTTTCATCGAGGTTGCAAATGTGACCAAACGAGAAATCCCTCTCCTTCCCCGATGGACAACTCTCCTGCGGTACTATGATTCCACTCATCAGTACTGCAGGAGACCATATACGGCATCAAGTGCCGAAGGAAGGTGACCGCGCGCATGGATAGGGAATCAGAGACAGAGCGTCGTCAGGAGATTGCCAACCGAATTAGGTCCCTGCGCGAGGACAACGACCTCACGATCGAGGACATGGCGCAGGCGACGGGGCGCTCCGCAAAGGAGTACGCCGCTCGTGAGTCCGGCGAGATGGACCTCACCTTCACCTTCCTCTACAAGTGCGCGCACAAGCTCGATGTGGACATCACCGAGCTTCTGACGGGCGACAGCCCCCACATCAAGTGGTATTCCATCACCCACCCCACCGAGGGCCTTGCCATCAACCGTCATTCCGACTTCGAGTACCTCCACAAGGCTCCCTACTTCAAGGGGCGACTCTGCGAACCGTTCTACGTCACGGTTCCCTACCAGCCCGAGAGCCAGAACGCACCCATCCACCTGAGCTTTCATCGCGGTCAGGAACTCGATTACATCCTCGACGGTCATCTCCGCTTTGCCTTCGAGGATCACATCGAGAACGTCGGCCCTGGTGACACCCTGCTCTATGACTCCGGACGTGGCCATGGCATCATCGCCGTCGGTGGTGAGGACGCCCACCTGCTGGCAGTCGTTCTTCCTGAGGACGGAGAGATTATCTAGGCATCGTCTGCGGTGCGGACGATGCCTCAACCAAGCCCCCATTGCCATGCCGCTAGCGGCATGGCGCTTTTGCGTATCTGCCTGGCTATCTCCCTCCCCCGAAAAGGACAACAATCATGCGATATCTGAGCGAGAGCTACCTGTCTGAGTCCCGCGACCAAAACGGCGAGGTCTGCCACATATCCTTGCACTATTCCGAGGATTTCAACTGGGCCTATGACGTCGTCGACAACATCGCCGAGACCGAACCGGACCGTCCCGCCATGAAGTGGAGCAACCCCGAGGGCGAGGAGCACGTGTTCACCTTCGGCGACATGAAGCACTGGTCTGACAAGACGGCCAACTTCCTCGCCGACCAGGGCGTTCGCAAGGGTGACATGGTCCTTGTGATCCTGCGCCGCCACTATCAGTTCTGGTTCACCGCGCTGGCGCTTCACAAGATCGGGGCGGTTCTCGTCCCCGCAACGTTCATGCTCCGCGAGCATGACCTCGAGTATCGTCTCACGGCCGCATCCATTTCGACGATCGTCTGCACCAACACCGGCACCGTCGCAGACGTCTGCGACAGGGTGGCGCCCAACTGTCCCGAGCTTACGAAGAGGATCATCGTCAACGGTGGCGGATCGGGCCTCTCCGAGGAGGGCATGACGGGCACCAGCACACGCGATGCCTGGCTCTCCGGTGACGAGCATGTGTGCGAGCTCAGCTGCAAGCGCGAGGGCTGGATCGACTTCAACTCCGGCGTCCGCGGCGCACGTGAGTTCTGGAGCCGCGTCCCCACGAAGATCCACGAGCCGATGATCATGTACTTCTCGTCGGGCACCTCGGGCGAACCCAAGATGGTTCTTCACAACGGCACCTATGCCCTCGCGCACACCGTCACCGCAAAGCTCTGGCACAATACCGTGGCCGACGGTGGCACGCACTTCACCATCGCCGACACGGGCTGGGGCAAGGCCGTGTGGGGCAAGTTCTATGGCCAGTGGACCATGGAGACCTGCGTTCTCACCTACGACTTCGATCGCTTCCACGCCGACGAGATCCTCGATCTCATCGCTCGATGGAACGTCACGACGCTCTGCTGTCCGCCCACGATGTATCGTCTCATGAAGCAGGCCGACATCGACGCTCACGACCTCTCGCCGCTACGCTACTGCACCACCGCAGGCGAGGCGCTCAACCCCGACCTCTTCGAATTCTGGAAGCAGAAGACGGGGCTTACCATCTACGAGGGCTTTGGCCAGACCGAGACGCCGCTCACCATCGCCAACCTCAATAACTCAACGCCACGACCGGGCTCGATGGGCAAGTTCGTGCCGCTGTACCAGATGGCGATCCTCCATGATGACGGCAGCGAGTGCGACTACGGCGAGACGGGCGAGATCTGCATCCGCTATGACCGAGACAATCCACCTGACGGCATCCTGATGGAGTACTACCGCAATCCCGAGAAGACCCACGAGGCCATCCATGACGGCTGGTACCACACGGGTGACACCGCGTGGAAGGACGAGGACGAGTACGTCTGGTACGTCGGCCGCAATGATGACGTGATCAAGTCGTCCGGCTATCGCATAGGGCCCACCGAGATCGAGTCCGTCCTGCTCGCCCATCCGGCCGTTCGCGAGTGCGCCGTCACCGGCGTGCCCGACCCCATTCGCGGGCACGCCGTAAAGGCCACGATCGTACTGTCCACTGGCTTTGAGGCCACCCCCGAGCTCACCAAGGAGCTTCAGACCTACGTCAAGAAGAAGACGGCGCCCTATAAGTATCCGCGCATCATCGACTACGTCGACGAGCTGCCCAAGACCGTCAACGGCAAGATTCGTCGCGTGGCCATCCGCACCGCCGACGAGGAGGCCGCAGAATAGACCGCACCCTGCTGCCGCCTGGGGTTTCGTCGAGACTAGAGAGAGAAGAACCGCTCATAGAGGGCAAGCTCCCCGGGAGCGGAAAGGCTCGAGGAGAACTCAACGGTACCGCTCGCATCCTCGGTGGCGAGGATACCCCGCTCCGCAAGCAGGCGATGCAGCTGGTGGGCGGTTCCGCTGCCTCCGTCGAGCAGCGGGACATCTCCCACGACCTCGGTGATCTGCCTGCGGATAAAGGGATAGTGCGTACAGCCGAGCACCACCGAGTCCACCTTGCCTCGATACTGGCCCACAAGGTCCTCCAGAAGGGCATGGAGCTCCGGCGCCTCGAGATCGCCCTTCTCGATAAGCTCGACGAGTCCCGCGCAGGGTATGGTGATGACTTCGGAGTCGGTCTCCCACTCCGACTCAAGCCGCAGGAACTTCTCCAGACGTAGCGTCGCCGTGGTGGCCATCACCAGGATGCGGTCGTGGCGAGGGAGGAGGGCGGCGGGCTTGAGGGCGGGCTCCACGCCCACGATGGGCACCTGCCCATACTTCTCGCGCAGGTAGGATGCCGAAGCAGACGTGGCCGTGTTACAGGCGATGACGATTGCCTCTGCGCCCTGGTCGAGAAAGTCGCTCACGATATGTTCGGAGAGGGCGCGTATCTGCGTACGGGACTTGTCGCCATACGGTGCGTTCGCAGAGTCCCCGAAGTAGCGGAAGTGCTCATGGGGCAGCTCGGCCACGAGATGACGCAGTACCGAGATGCCGCCCACTCCCGAATCGAAGACCCCTATGAAATGACCGTTTTCCATGACTTCCCCTGATGTGCCGCGTGGTCCTACTAGTATGCCACTCAGCAGAGTAGGATAGTCCAGTCCGAGAAAACGGCCAGACAGGAGCTCGCATGAGCAGCAACGCAGGCAAGAAGGTCAAGGTCCACTACGTGGGCACACTCGACGACGGCACCCAGTTCGACTCCTCCCGTGACCGCAACGAGCCGTTGGGATTTACCTGCATGGCAGGTCAGATGATTCCAGGCTTTGATACCGCAGTCGCCACCATGGAGCTCGGCGAGGTGCGCGACGTCCATATCGAGGCCAAGGACGCCTATGGCGAGAAGAATCCCGACATGGTCCAGACCATGCCCATCGGTGCCATGAACGGCATCGAGAACTTCAGCGTCGGCGACAAGGTCGTGCTTGCCGACCCCTCTGGTCGTCCCTTCCCCGCCGTCATCACTGACAAGAACGACGAAACGGTCACGTTTGACCTCAACCACGAACTCGCTGGTCAGGCACTCAACTTCAACATCGAGCTTCTCGAGGTCGAGGAGTAGCACAAAACGACGGGGGCAGGCTCCGTCAGCTCATGAAGAGGACCCCGGCAGCAGCATCGCAACCGGGGTCCTCTGCGTTTGGACGTCTCTTCCCTACTCCTCGCCAGGCATCGCCCATGCATGGTGGTTGGTATGGAGCAGGTGCTCGGCACGGTCGGAGAGCGGCTCGCCCAGATAGTCGCGATAGCATGCCTGGATGGCCGGGTTCTCGTGGCTGCGGCGCAGCGCAGCGACGCGATCAAGTCCCCAGAGCACGTCCCCACGCACGCCTGCAAGCTCCTCGCCATCATGAATCGGCTGGCCACCACCGCCCGCACAGCCACCAGGACAGGCCATGACCTCGACGAAGTCGTATGCGACCTCCCCGGCCTCGAGCGCCGTGAGCAGACGATTGGCATTGCCAAGCCCAGATGCCACGGCGACGTGCAGCGGCGTGCCCGCGAGGTCGAAGGTGGCTTCCTTCCAGCCGTTGAGACCGCGCACCGCCTTGAACGCATCCGCGTCGCAATTGGTCCCCGTGACCAGGAAGTAGGCACTCCTGAGTGCCGCCTCCATAACGCCTCCCGTGGCGCCGAAGATCACACCAGCGCCCGTGGCGGTACCCAAGGGCTGGTCGAAAGGCTCGTCCTCGAGCGCGTTCACGTCGACATGAGCCGCACGAATCATACGGTCGACCTCACGCGTGGTGAGGGATACGTCCACGTCAGGGTCGCCGCAGGCGCTGTTCATGACCGAGATGCCTACCTCGGACTTCTTGGCGAGGCACGGCATTATCTCCACGCAGTAGATGCGATGCGGGTCGACGCCGAGCAGCTCCGCGTAGTAGCTCTTGGCGATCGCGCCGAACATCTGACCAGGACTCTTGGACGTGGAGAGTTGGTCCACGAAACCCGAATGGTGCGCCTTGCAGTAGCGCACCCATCCTGGACAGCACGACGTGAACATCGGGAACTTCTTGCCCCCGGGCACCTTGAGACGCTCCAGGAGCTCGCTTCCCTCCTCCATGATGGTGAGATCGGCCGTGAAGTCCGTATCAAAGACGTAGTCGAAGCCGAGCACCCGCAGCGCCGCCACGAGGCGATTGACCGTGGCCTTCTCGCGCGTCAGACCGAAGGGCTCACCCCAGGCCGCACGCACGGCGGGAGCCACCTGCACCACGACGATCTTGTCGGGGTCGGCGAGAGCGTCAAAGACACGCTCGGTGTCATCGCGCTCGCGAAGCGCACCAGTGGGGCAGTGCGTGACGCACTGGCCGCAGAGGGCGCAGTCGGACTGCTCGATGGGTATGCCGCCCTTGACGCCGACGCTCGTGTGGCTCGAGCGGTTGGTGAGGTCCCACACGCCCGTGGCCTGGACCTTCTCGCACACCTGGATGCAACGCAAGCAGTTGATGCACTTGTCGTTGTTGCGGATGAGCGGATAGTCCTGGTTCCACGGCTGATGGGGCAGATGCTTCTCGTAGGGCAGGTCCGAGATGCCAAGGTCGTTGGCGACGGTCTGCAGGGTGCAGTTGCCAGAACGAACGCAGCTCGTGCACTCGGAGTCGTGCCGCGAGAGCAGGAACTCCACGTTGATCTTGCGAGCCGCACGAACCTTGGGGCTGTTGGTACGCACGACCATGCCATCGAGCACGGTGTTGTTGCATGCGGCCACCAGCTGATCGATCCCCTCCACCTCAACGACGCAGACCCGGCATGCGCCGATCTCGTTGAGGTCCTTGAGATAGCACAGGGTGGGGATGTTGATGTTCGCCTTTCGGGCGGCGTCGAGAATGGACGTGTGCTCGGGCACGCTCACCTGGCGCCCGTCGATGGTTACGGTTACCACTGCTCGATCCTCCCTCCACGGAAAGCGCCGAATCCGAAGTGGTCGCAGCGCAGGCACCTGGAGGCCTCCTGATGGGCTTCCTGGTCGCTGAGACCGATCTCTATGTTCTTGAAGTCCTTGGTACGCTCGTCAGAACGGCGGACCGTCATCTCGCAACGCGCACACGAGACCTTGCCCCTGAACTGGACGGGCGGAAGCTCGACATCAAGGGTTATCTTGTGGTCATAGCCAAGGTAGCGGTCGATGTTCGCCGCTGCGACCTTGCCGGCGTTGATGGCGCGAATGACCGTCGAGGGACCGGTCTGGCAATCGCCACCGGAGAAGACGCCATCGAAGCCGGGGATCGCTCCGTCGGTATCGGTGACGATACGTCCCCACTTGGTGGGAACGCCCTGCTCATCGAAGGGGGCAGAATCGATTGCCTGGCCAATGGCGACGATGACGACCTCGCCTGGGACGAGGGTCTCCTCCGCCTCGGCGTTCCGTGGCGCAGGACGTCCCTTCTTGAGCCCGCCGATGATCTGCCTCTGGACGCGAACCCCTCCGACGGACCCGTCATCGCAGACATCGATGCTGACCGGGGCACAAAGCTGTAGGATCTCGCAGCCCTCTGCCTGGGCTCCGACGATTTCCTCGTCCTGTGCGGTCATGTCTTCGATGCGGCGGCGATAGATAATCGTCACGCTCTTCGCGTGGCAACGCACGGCAGAGCGGGCGACATCCATCGCGACGTTGCCGCCACCGATGACGCAGACACGCTTGCCGGTGAAGTCGGGATACTCATCGTCACCAATCGAACGCAGCATGTCGACGGCAGACATGACACCTGGGTTATCCTCGCCCGGGAGCCCGAGCTTGTGGTCACTGTGGGCCCCGATGGCCATGTAGACGGCGTCGTAGTCCTCGCGAAGCCTTCCAAAGTCCGCATCGATGCGCGTCTCCGTATTGACCTCGATGCCGCAGTCAAGCAGCCACTGAATCTCGCGGTCGAGATCCTCGCGAGGAAGACGATAGCTCGGGATGCCATAGCGGAGCATGCCACCCAGCTGCTTGCGCTGCTCGAAGATCGTGGGCGTATGACCCATGAGCGCGAGGTAGTACGCTGCGGAGAGGCCGGCAGGACCGCCGCCGATGACAGCCACCCTCTTGCCCGTGGCCTTGGCCTTCCTCGGCGTGTAGTCGGACTCCATGTGCTCGACGGCATAGCGCTTGAGACCACGGATGTTCATCGGGTCGTCAACCATGCCGCGACGGCAGTGCATCTCGCAGGGATGCTCGCAGATCAGGCCGCAGACGGCGGGCAGCGGGTTGTCCTTGCGGATGAGACGGACCGCGTCGGTGTAGCGGCCCTCCTCCACGAGACTGATGTATCCGGGAATGTCCACGCCGGCAGGGCATCCCGAGACGCATGGCACGAGCTGGCTCTGCGTGAAGCCGCAGGCATGCATCTTGATATGGTGCTCGAAGTCATCGCGGAAGCCACGAATGGCCGTGAGCGCCATTTCGCCCGCCTCATAGCCAATCGCGCAGTCCGCCGAGAGGTAGATCGTGCGCGCGGTCCTCTCGATGAGGTCGAGCGTATGCTCGTCGGCGCGATTCTCGAGCACGTCGTCGAGCAGGTCCTGCAGGGTCCTGAGACCCACGCGACAGGGAGTGCACTTGCCGCAGCTCTGCGTCGCACACATGGCGACGTAGGCAGCCGTGAACTCCACCGGGCACGGGGCGAGCGAGCTCACCGCGAGACGCTTGCCCAGCGCCTCGTGCAGACCGTCCATGACGGCCTGGGCCTCGCTACGCTCCATAACGTGAAGCCTAGCCATATGTCCTCTCCTCTTTGCTCTCTCCAATCGACGGAGAACCCCCGTCAATCCGATAAAAACCAGACGCAATGGTAAATCGAAAGATGGTTTGCTCTAGCTGGTACGTCCTATTGTTCGGCGGACGTGGTGGTTCTGACGGGAGGGTGCTGTCTCATCGACGCGCCTGTGATTCTGACAGAGGACCCGTATCATCATGTTTCCGAATCGCGATCATGAATGCGATTTCACGAGAAGCCTCCGGCGCTCCGAAGCGACCGGCACCTGCCATGGACATGGCAGGCGGACACACCTACCGCCGCGACGCATCGAGGGCCTGCTCGAGATCGGCGATGAGGTCTTCCGTACCCTCGAGACCACACGAGAGCCTCACCATGCTCGGACTGATGCCTGCCGCGACCAGCTCGTCATCGGTCATCTGGCGATGCGTCGAGGACGCAGGGTGCAGGCAGCACGTACGTGCGTCGGCGACGTGCGTCTCGATGGCTGCGATCCTGAGTGCCGCCATGAACTTCTCCGCAGCCGCTCGTCCACCCGCGAGCTCGAAGCTCACCACACCGCAGCTCCCCTTAGGCAGGTACTTCCGTGCCAGCTCGTAGGAGTCATCGCCAGGCAGGCTCGGGTACCGCACGCTCGCGACCTCTGGGCTCGTGCTCAGGAACTCGGCGGCAGCCATGCCGTTCTTGCAGTGCTGCGGCATGCGGACATGCAGGCTCTCGAGACCCAGGTTGAGGTAGAAGGCGTTCTGGGGGCTCTGGACGCTGCCGAAGTCGCGCATGAGCTGTGACGTCGCCTTGGTGATGAACGCACCACCCTGGCCGAACCTCTCCGCGTAGACGATGCCGTGATATGACTCGTCGGGCGTGGTGAGGCCAGGGAACTTCTCGGCGTGCGCCATCCAGTCGAAGTTGCCGGAGTCGACGATCGCGCCACCCACGGCAACACCGTGGCCGTCCATGTACTTGGTCGTGGAGTGCGTCACGATGTCGGCGCCCCACTCGATGGGGCGGCAGTTCACGGGCGTGGGGAAGGTGTTGTCGACGATGAGGGGCACACCGTGCGCATGCGCGGCCGCAGCGAACCTCTCGATGTCAAAGACCGTGAGCGCGGGGTTTGCGATGGTCTCGCCGAAGACGCACCTGGTGTTGGGGCGGAAGGCCGCATCGAGCTCGTCGGGCGTGCAGTCGGGCGAGACGAACGTGGTCTCGATGCCCATCTTGAGAAGCGTGTGAGCGAGCAGGTTGAACGTGCCGCCGTAGATCGTCGACGACGCCACCACATGCCCGCCCGTCTCGCAGATGTTGAATACCGAGAAGAAGTTGGCCGCCTGGCCGGAGCTCGTGAGCATTCCCGCGGTCCCACCCTCGAGCGAGGCGATCTTTGCCGCCACGGCGTCGTTGGTGGGATTCTGCAGGCGCGTGTAGAAGTATCCCGAGGCCTCGAGGTCGAAGAGCTGCCCCATGTGCTCGGAGGTCTCATATCTGAAGGTGGTCGACTGGATGATCGGCACCTGGCGCGGCTCGCCGTCCCCCGGCCTATACCCTGCCTGCACGCAACGCGTCTCGATGCTCTGCTCCATGTTGCTCTCCCCTGTCCCTCGAAGCGAGTGGCGCAGGGGGCGACCCTCTGCCACGCTATACCATCTCTTCTGGCTTGAATACTTCGTCGAACCCCTCGGCGGTAAGGAAGCCCAGCGACACACACGCGTCGCGCAGGCTCGTCCCCTCGTCAAAGGCCTTACGTGCGACCTTGGCCGCGTTCTCATAGCCGATGGAAGGGTTGAGGCACGTGACGAGCATGAGCGAGTCATGCAGGTTGTGGTCCATCCTCTCGCGATTGGCCGTGATCCCGCTCGCGCAGCGCTCGTCGAAGGAACGGATGACGTCGACGAGCAACCGAACGGACTGCAGGTAATTGTAGGCGATGACCGGCATGAAGACATTCAGCTCGAAGTTGCCCTGACTCGCCGCGAAGCCAATCGCGGCATCGTTGCCCATCACCTGCACGGCCACCATGGTAACGGCCTCGCACTGCGTGGGATTGACCTTGCCCGGCATGATCGAGCTGCCCGGCTCATTGGCAGGGATGGTTATCTCGCCCAGTCCCAGTCGCGGGCCGCTCGCGAGCCAGCGCACGTCATTGGCGATCTTCATCATGTTGGCGGCAAGGCCCTTCACGGCGCCGTGGCTGAAGACCATGGCATCCTTGCCCGTGAGTGCACGAAACTTGTTGGAGTCGCTCACGAACGGTTCTCCCGTGAGCGTCGCCACCTCACCGGCAACCATGTCAGCAAAGCCGGCCGGCGCGTTGAGCCCCGTCCCCACCGCGGTGCCACCGAGCGCGAGCCTGTACAGGCCCGCAAGGCTTGCCACGAGCTGCTCGCGCGAGCCCTCGAGAAGCCCACGCCAGCCAGAGATCTCCTGTGGGAAGGCGATGGGCACGGCATCCTGCAGGTGCGTGCGTCCGCTCTTGACCACGCCGACGTTCTCGTCCTCGAGACGACAGAACGTAGCGCAAAGCCGATCGATCGCGGGCAGGAGGTCGCGGGTCACGGCATTGACGGCAGCGATGTGCATGGCGGTGGGGAACGTGTCGTTGGACGACTGGCTCATGTTCACCGAGTCGTTGGGGTGAAGGCGTCTCTCGCCTGCGATGGCATTTCCTCGGTTGGCAATGACCTCGTTCACGTTCATGTTGGTCTGCGTGCCCGACCCTGTCTGCCAGACCACGAGGGGGAAGTTCTCGTCCAGCTTGCCTGCAGAGATCTCATCGGCGACCTGGCGTATGAGCGCGGCGTCCTCTTCGGGCATGCGTCCGAGTCGAACGTTCGCGCATGCCGCAGCCTTCTTGAGCACGGCGAAGGCGCGGATGATCTCGCGCGGCATGCGCTCCGTCCCGATGGGGAAGTTCTCGTGGCTACGCTCGGTCTGCGCACCCCAAAGGGCGTCTCCGGGCACACGCATCTCCCCCATCGAGTCATGCTCGATGCGATACTCCATGCAGTTCTCCTAGTTCTTGGAATCCTTGTCCTTCTTGCCCGCCTTGCCCTTGGAAGCGCGCGCCTCGCGGTGGCGTAGGCCCGACAGCGTGGCGGAAACGACCTCCGCCTGATCACGGGCAACCACACCCAGGTCAGCACGGACGCCACGAAATCGCGGGCTCTTGGAGAACTCATGCGCGATCCTCTGGTTTTCTGATGCGATGCTGAGCGAACCCAGCTCGTTCTGAATCTCGTCCATGTAGGAGCTCATCTGCGCGCGCTCTGGCCCCAGAACCATGCCGAGACGACTCGCCACGTAGTGGACCTCCTTGGCATTTCTTCGGGCGCAGCTCACGACATGTGCGTCCGTGAGGTCAAGACCGAAGAGGCTTCCGTCGAGCGCATCCATCTCCTCGTCGAAGCGCCGCTGGAAGTCGGCCTCGGAAAGACCCGCAGCGCGCACGGACTTGCGCCACTTGAAGCTGGGATACATCTTGCGGGCCTTCTTGAGGAGGTTCCTCGTCCTCTTCTTCTTGTAGAGTGCGAGCACGGACTCGAGCTCGAGCTGGCGCTCCTTGGCGCAGGCCATAGGCAGCAGGCTGTTGTTGCCCAGCTCGCCCGCCTCCACGAGATCGTCCACGGTATCGGAGAAGATGTCGATGGTGCGAAGGCGGTTGGTGGCCGATTGCATGCCCTTGAGAGCCTTCTCGGTGCACTCGTTCTGCTTGGACGACTGCCAAGGTCCGAGGAAGGCGTAGATCGACCGCATGCGACGAACGGCCTGGCGCAGCTCGAGGAGGTTCGCCTCATCGGGACTGACGAGGAAGGCGCTCATCGCGTCGTCGAGCTTCTGGGCCACATGCGCGACGGCGGCATCGACCGTGCCGAGCGCCTCCCATCGGAACGTGTCGGGAGCGTCCGCGAACCATAGGAGGGAGGGAGACTGCGCGGGATCGTCAGGCATGCCAAGCGCGATGACACCACCCTTTTCCAGCGGATGCGGCTGACCGAGCAGGCGCTCGACCAGGTGGTCCATGAAAGGTACATGCCCCACGACAACGATGGTCTGTACCTTCGATGCGTTGAGCTCGGAGAAGAACGTGTCGATGTCCTGATCGTACAGGGATTGGTGGATCTCTATGTCAGAGACGCCCATGGCGCGCGCGGCAATCTCCGCCGTCTGAAGCGCACGAACGGCCGGGCTGCTCCACACCGCCGAGTCCGTAGCATCAAGCCGCGCGAACGTGACAGGATACGCAGCTTCGAGGGCAAGGATTCCGGCACGGGTGAGATTACGGAGTGCGCCGTCAACACCGTCGACGGCAGGCTCGGCGTCACCATGCCTCACGAGCACCAATGTCTTGACCATAGCAACCTCCGAAAGAACCGTAGGCCTGCGAGCACTTGCTCACATGGAAACTTAAGGATACCAGTACGAGATGGCAAATCACCGTACCAGACTTGAGTGGTTACGTTCATTGGACGACGAAGCGGGCATGCCCTCCCCTGCCGCCAGGACGAGAAAAACCATAGGCAGGGACCGAACGCGCATCTTCTGCCCAATGGTGGCTTGCGCTAGTATGTGGCCATGAACGAAAAGCTGCGAAACATACTCCGCTCGGCCCTCTCGCTCGCCCTCGTCGCCGCGGTCGGCTTTGGCATCATGGGTTGCTCGATGGCAGGCAACCAAACGAGCAGCAGCCCAGAGGCCCCCTCGTCGCAGCCGGATGCCTCCGTCAACGTGACCGAGGACGGCAGATACACGAGCAAGGCCGAGGTGGCGCTCTACATCCACACCTATGGGCATCTGCCCTCGAATTACATCTCCAAGACCAAGGCGCGCAGGGCGGGATGGGTCGCCTCCAAGGGCAACCTCGGTGACGTCTGTCCCGGCATGAGCATCGGCGGCAGCGTCTTCTACAACGACGATGGCCTGCTTCCCGAGGCGGACGGACGCACCTGGAAGGAATGCGACATCGACTATGCGGGAGGTCTTCGCGGACCAGAGCGCATCGTCTTTTCCAACGACGGTCTCATCTACTACTCCGGTGACCACTACCAGACATTCGAGCAACTCTACTAGCACCATCAGGGAGGCGGACCACATGCGCGAGATCACCGTCATCCAGAGGCACTGCGAAGGCCCCGACCAGGTTCATGGCCTGCTTGCAAGCTGCCTCGACTTTCCCGCCTACTATGGCGGCAACCTCGCGGCACTCGGCGACTGCCTCGGAGACGTCGACGAACCCACGCGCATCGTCATAGACCGCCGCCGCGTGACCGACCATGAGCAGGACGCCTGGTTTGACCGGCTGTGCGCCGTCATCGTCCGCGTTTCTCAGGACAACGACCTGCTCGACGTAGTGGTCAAGTACGAGTAGCGCTCCTGTAGCCTAGCCCAGAGAGGCCATCAGAAGTCAGCGCTGCCCACGGTGCGGGGATGCGGCAGGACGTCGCGTATGTTGTCTACGCCCGTGAGGTACATGACCAGGCGCTCGAAGCCCAGCCCAAAGCCCGCGTGATGGCATCCGCCGTATCTGCGCAGGTCGAGATAGTACCTGTACTGCTCTGGGTCCATCCCCGTCTCGCTGATGCGACGCTCGAGCACGTCGAGGCGGTCCTCGCGCTGGGAGCCTCCGATGATCTCACCGATACCCGGGACCAGGCAGTCTGCCGCGGCCACGGTCTTACCGTCATCGTTGAGACGCATGTAGAAGGCCTTGATCTGCACGGGATAGTCGGTCACGAACGTCGGCTTCCTGAAGTGCTCCTCGGTGAGGAAGCGCTCGTGCTCGGTCTGGAGGTCCACGCCCCAGCTTACGGGATACTCGAACGTGCGGCCCGCAGCCTGCGCCTCCTCGAGAATCCCCACCGCATCGGTATAGCTCACGCGGGCGAAGTCAGAGGACGCCACATGATCGAGCCTTTCGAGAAGGCCCTTGTCCACGAACTTGTTGAGCATGGCGAGCTCGTCGGGACAGGCCTCCATGACGTAGCGGATCACGTATTTGAGCATGGCCTCGGCGACGTCCATGTCATCGTGCAGGTCGCAGAAGGCCATCTCGGGCTCTACCATCCAGAACTCCGCCGCGTGGCGACGCGTGTTGGAGTCCTCGGCACGAAACGTCGGACCAAAGGTATAGACGTCACCAAAGCTCAACGCGAAGTTCTCCGCCTGAAGCTGACCGGACACGGTCAGGTTGGCGGCATGGCCGAAGAAGTCCTGGGAGTAGTCGACGCTGCCGTCGGGATTCTTGGGCACGTTGGCCATGTCGAGCGTGGTCACACGGAACATCTCACCCGCGCCCTCCGCATCCGACGTGGTGATGATCGGCGTGTTGACGTACACGAACCCGCGCTCCTGAAAGAAGCGATGGATGGCGAAGGCCGCCACGCTGCGCACGCGGAACACCGCGCGAAAGAGGTTGGTACGACTGCGCAGGTGCTGCTGGGTACGAAGGAACTCGCGCGTGGCATGCTTCTTCTGCATGGGGTAGTCGGGAGCGCAGGCACCCTCCACCACGATCGTGTCGGCCTTGAGTTCGAAGGGCTGCGGGCGGTCGGGCGTGAACTCGAGCGTACCCACGCACACGAGGGCGGAACCTACGCCCACCGCGGCGATCTCGTCATAGTTCGGCAGGCTGTCGCGGCCCATGACCACCTGCAGGTCCTTGAAGCAGCTGCCATCATTGAGCGTGACGAAACCGAAGTTCTTCATGTCGCGCACCGAACGGACCCAACCCGCCACGGTGACGCTCGTGTCGCTGGGCTCGTCGGCGTAGAGAGAAGCAATGGTGTTACGGTCCATGCGGACCCCTCTCGAACGGATGCGTGCGGACGGTCCCGCCGCCCTTCGTCAACCGCTCAACAGTACCGCAAATCGGAGGCCCTGACATGAGGACGAGGCACGCGTCATCGCCATCATACGATATGAACCACATATCCAAAGACCTGCTCGACTTTGGATATGCCACTTCGCTTGAAAAAGTGTCTCAAAACAAGCTGCCCCGCATATCCAAGATCTTGGCTCTCCAATGCGCGACAATGGAAGCATTCCGCACCTCGTCGACTGGAGCTCCTCGCATGACCGACTACGCACTTCTGGCCGAGCAGGTCCGTTCGCTCGCGGAGGAGGACGCGGGCTGGATTGCCCTTCTGGCCAACACGACCGCGCTTGTCATGGACGCACTCCCCGATCTCAACTGGGCAGGCTTCTACCTTGCCCGCGATGCCACCGACGGATCGTCCGAACTCGTGGTCGGCCCCTTTCAGGGACGTCTCGCATGTGCGCGGATCCCCTTCGGACGCGGCGTCTGCGGAAGGGCTGCCGCCACTGGCGAGACGATCGTCGTGCCCGACGTCCATGCGTTCCCCGGCCACATCGCCTGCGATTCCATGAGCGTGGCCGAGATCGTGGTCCCCCTCCACCTCGACGGTCATGTGGTCGCGGTGCTCGATGTGGACTCCCCTGTTCTCGGTCGCTTCTCCTCTGCCGACCGTGACGGCTTGGAACGACTCGTCTCCGTTCTCGAGGACGTGGCCCAAAGGTCCGTTCTCGGATAGAATCCTGTATCTGAGCACACGAGACGAGAGGTCAGCAATGAAAGACTACAAGCACGATTTCATCGAGTTCATGGTCCAGAGCGATGTTCTCAAGTTTGGCGACTTCACGCTCAAGAGCGGTCGCAGGTCCCCGTTCTTCATGAACGCGGGGGCCTACGTCACCGGGGATCAGCTACATCGCCTGGGCCTCTTTTATGCCCGTGCGATCCACGACAGCTTTGGTCTCGACTTCGACGTGGTCTTCGGGCCCGCCTACAAGGGCATTCCCCTGGCCGTCATCACCTGCATCGGTCTCGACGAGCTCTACGGCAAGGAGGCGCGCTACTGCTCCGACCGCAAGGAGGCCAAGGACCACGGTGCCGACAAGGGCAACCTGCTCGGCGCGACCCTGGCCGACGGCGACCGCGTCGTCATGGTCGAGGACGTGACCACCTCGGGCAAATCCATCGAGGAGACCTTCCCCAAGCTCAAGGCCGCCGCGAACGTAGAGGTCGTTGGCCTCATGGTCTCACTTAACCGCATGGAGGTCGGCAAGGGTGGCAAGAAGGCGGCCATCGACGAGATCTCAGACCGCTATGGCTTTCCCACCTCCGCCATCGTCGACATGGCCGAGGTCACAGATGCGCTGCACAACCACGAGGTCGATGGCCGCATAGTCATCGACGACACGACCAAGCTGGCGCTCGACCGCTACTACGCACGGTATGGCGTGAACTAGGGAAGCCCATCGAGAGAAACCGGACACCTTTTGCGGACGCGCCGGAGACACACGTTGCTCGCATGGCTATACTGAGGCCCAAGAAAATCGAATACCTCGGATGACGGGATCGGGAGAGGCCGCGGCGTGTCCGCGGAGCCGAAGGGGAAGCAGGAACTCTCAGGCAAAAGGACCGATTCTCGACGAGACCTTGGAAAGGCGCAACACGCCACCGAAGAAGCAATCTGCTAACGCGGAGAATCTTTCAGGTTAAGGACAAGGGCACAGGTGCATGAAGTTCACACCACGTGCTACCTGTCCTTTTTTGTGCGCGAGAGAGGTCACGTATGGAGAAGAAAACCCCGCTGTACGAGGTGCACGTATCCGAAGGTGGCAAGATCGTCCCATTCGCGGACTACCTGCTGCCCGTGCAATATCCCACCGGCATTCTCGCGGAGCACGAGGCCGTGCGCACGCAGGCGGGGCTCTTCGACGTCTCGCACATGGGCGAGGTCATGTTCTCCGGCTCCACGGCCCTTGCAAGCATCAACCACCTCATCACGAACGACTACGCGACGCTCGGGACGGGGCGCATGCGCTACGGAATCCTCTGCAACGAGCGTGGGGGCTGCATTGATGACCTCATCGTCTACAAGTTTGGTGATGAGGAGTACTTCGTGGTGGTCAATGCCGCCAATCGCGAGAAGGACGTCGCGCACATGGCCGCCAACGCTCTTCCCGGCACGGTCGTCGAGGACGTCTCCGACAGCATCGCCCAGCTCGCGCTCCAAGGTCCGCGGTCACGCGACATCCTCTCCAGAATCGCGGACCCCACCCGGCTTCCCGAGAAGTACTACTCCTTCGTGCGCCACGTGAGCGTGGCAGGTACGGACTGTCTCGTCTCCCAGTCCGGCTACACGGGCGAGTTTGGCTATGAGATCTACACCTCGGCAGAGAACGCCGTCACGCTCTGGGGGGCCATACGTGGGGCGGGAGAGGGGTTCGGCCTTCTCCCCTGCGGGCTCGGTGCTCGAGACACACTGCGCCTCGAGGCCTCGATGCCGCTCTACGGACACGAGATGGATGACCAGACCACGCCACTCGAGGCCAGTCTCGGCTTTTGTGTCAAGCTCGCCAAGGATGAGTTCATCGGCCGGGATGCGCTTGTCGCCACGGGCGCGCCCAGTCGCATCCGTGTGGGTCTCGTGGCCACGGGCCGGGGCATCATCCGTGAGCATCAGGATGTCTACGTGGGCGACAGGCATATCGGTACCACCACGTCAGGCACCTTTGCCCCGCACCTCAGACGGGCCATCGCGATGGCCATCGTCGATGTCACCTACGCCACGACGGGTACCGAGGTTGAGGTCGACATCCGTGGCCACCGCGTCACCGCACGCGTCGTCCCCATGCCCTTCTACAAGCACGCATAGCATCCATCACGAACCATCAGCCCAGAGAGAGGTACGACCATGGCACACGTTCCCGAAGGCCTCAGGTACACGACGTCCCACGAGTGGATATCCGAGCAGGGCGGCACGTATACGATAGGGCTCACCGACTATGCCCAGGATGCCCTCGGTGACCTGGTCTTCGTCAACCTGCCCCAGGAGGGCGACCGCGTGACCGCCGGCGAGACCCTCTGCGACGTCGAATCGGTCAAGGCCGTGTCCGACGTGTTCTCCCCCGTCACGGGAACCGTCTCCGAGGTCAACGAGGCCCTGGCAGATTCACCCGAGATGATCAACGAGACGCCGTACGAGGCTTGGATCGCGCGGATCGAAGGCGTCTCCGAGGTCGAGGATCTTCTTGACGCCGCAGCCTACGTCGCGTTCTGTGAGAAAGAGTAGCCCATGGGTAGCTATGTGCCCAACACCGAGGAGCAGCGCGCGGAGATGGTCGCGGCCTGCGGACTCTCCTCCGTAGACGAACTCTTCGCCGTCATACCTCCCGAGGCGCGCGTCAAGCATCTCGACCTTCCCGCCGGCCTCTCCGAGATGGAGGTCCGTGCGCAGATGCAGGCGCTCGCGGACGAGAACGTGCGCTTCCCGAGCGTCTTTCGCGGTGCGGGCGCGTATCGTCACTACGTCCCGGCCATCGTGACCTCCGTCACGTCGAAGGAGGAGTTCGTCACCGCATACACCCCCTACCAGGCCGAGATAAGCCAGGGAGTGCTGCAGTCGATCTTCGAGTACCAGACGCAGATCTGCGAGCTCACGGACATGGACAGCTCAAACGCCTCCGTCTATGACGGCGCCACCGCCGCAGCCGAGGCCGTGCTCATGTGCAAGGACCGGACGCGCACGGGCGTCGTACTCTCCGGTACCACGAATCCGCAGGTGATCACCGTCGTGAAGACCTACTGCGAGAGCCGCGGCGTCCATGTGACCGTGGTGCCTCCCGCAGCGGACCTCTCCACGGACACCGATGCGCTTGCGACCGCTACGGGGAACGACACCGCCGCCGTCTATGTGCAGAGCCCCAACTACTACGGTGTGATCGAGGACGTGGAGACGATCGTCGCGACCACCCACGACCATGGTGCCAAGGCGGTCATGGGCTTCAATCCCATCGCCCTCGGGATGTTGCGGACGCCCGGCGAGATGGGCGTGGACATCGCCGTGGGAGAGGGGCAACCGCTTGGCCTTCCCCTCTCCTTTGGCGGCCCCTACCTCGGCATCATGTGTGCGCGGCGCGAGCTCATGCGCAAGCTGCCCGGCCGCATGGTGGGCGAGACCACGGATGCCACCGGAAATCGCTGCTATGTGCTCACGCTTCAGGCACGCGAGCAGCACATCCGTCGCGAGAAGGCATCGTCCAACATCTGCTCCAACGAGGCGCTCTGCGCAATGACCGCCTCGGTCTACCTCGCCGCCATGGGCCCCTCGGGCATCCGCCAGGTGGCCGAGTCCAGCGCCGCACACGCACACTACCTTGCCGAGCAGCTTGCGGACGTGCCGGGCTTCTCGCTGCGCAGCGCACGCCCCTTCTTCCACGAGTTCCTGACCGAATGCCCGACACGCGCAGACAAACTTGTCTCCGCACTGGCCGGAAGGGACATCCTCGCGGGACTTCCCGTTGATGGCGGCATCCTCTGGTGCTGCACCGAGATGAACACGAGATGCCAGATAGACGCGCTGGTCGCTGCCCTTGGGGAGGTGAGCGCACGATGAGGCTCCTCTTCGAACGCAGCGTGCCCGGTCGCCGGGCGACCCTCATACCCGAGCTCGACGTACCCGCGGTCAAATTTGACGAGTCGCTCTTGCGCGCCACGACACCACGTCTGCCCGAGCTCTCCGAGGTCGACCTCAGTCGCCACTACACCGAGCTCGCCCGGCAGACGCACGGCGTGAACGACGGCTTCTACCCGCTCGGATCGTGCACCATGAAATACAACCCGCACGTCAACGAGGAGATCGCGGCGCTACCCGGCTTCGCCGACATCCACCCGCTCCAGCCCGTCGAAACGACGCAGGGTTGCCTCGCGGTCATGTGGGAGACCCAGCGAGACCTCCAGGAGATCCTCGGCATGGACGCCATGACGTTGCAGCCAGCGGCGGGTGCCCACGGCGAGTACACCGGCCTCCTTCTCATTCGCCGCTACCTCAGAGAGCGCAAGGAGACGGGCCGCACCAAGATCATCGTTCCCGACACCGCACATGGCACGAACCCGGCGTCGGCGGTCATGGCGGGCTTCACCGTGGTCTCGGTGGCATCCAACGCCCAAGGTGGCGTCGACCTCGACGCGCTTCGTGCGGCCGTCGGGCCCGACACGGCGGGCCTCATGCTCACCAACCCCAACACGCTCGGCCTCTTTGACCCCAACATCATCGAGCTCTGTCGCATCGTACACGAGGCGGGCGGTCTGTGCTACTACGACGGCGCGAACCTCAACGCCATCATGGGCCAGGCGCGCCCTGGTGACATGGGCTTCGACTGCACCCATGTGAACCTGCACAAGACCTTCTCCACGCCGCATGGCGGCGGCGGTCCGGGATCGGGACCCGTGGGCTGCAAGGGCTTCCTCGCGAAGTACCTTCCCGGCCCCGTCGTGGCACGTCAGGGCGACATGTACGCGTTCTCGCAGCCCGAGGCATCCATGGGGAGGGTCCGCGGATTCTACGGCAACTTCCTCGTGGTGGTACGCGCCCTCGCCTATCTCAAGACGCTCGGCGCGAAGGGCGTCTCCGAAGCGTCGACCAATGCGGTCCTCAATGCCAACTACGTGCTGAGACGCCTACAGGACAGCTATTTCGTACCCTTCGGCGACTCCTGCATGCACGAGTTCGTAATCGACGTGGGTCCGCTCAGGGACGAGACGGGCGTCTCGGCCATGGACGTGGCCAAGCGTCTGCTTGACTTCGGGATTCATCCGCCCACCATGTACTTCCCGCTCATCGTGCACGAGGCTCTCATGATCGAGCCCACCGAGACCGAGGACAAGACCACCCTCGACGAGTTCGTCACTGCCATGCTCCAGATCCTGGACGAGGCGCACGAGGATGGCGAGAGGCTCCACGGTGCCCCCTTTACCTGCGCGATCGGCCGTCCGAATGAGGTCGAGGCGGCACGCCACCCCAAACTCCGCCATGAGTTCTCAGGCGAGGGGAAGGTTCGGTGATCGAGGACATCTCCGTCATAGGGGCCGACGGCACCTCCCCTTACCGCAACATCGCGCTGGAGGAGTGCCTGCTGCATGACGTGGCACCGGGCCAGTGCATCCTCTACCTGTGGCAGAACCAGAGGACCGTCGTCATCGGCCGCAACCAGAACGCCCGCGACGAGTGCGACGTGGCGGCGCTGGAGGCGGACGGCGGACACCTCGCCCGTCGCCTCTCGGGCGGAGGTGCCGTCTACCACGACCTCGGAAACCTCAACTTCACCTTCCTCGTGCCCACCGCCGACTTTGACGTCTCCTCCCAGACCGAGACCATCCTGCGAGCCGTGCGCAGGGTGGGCGTCGACGCCGAGCGCACCGGGCGCAACGACCTCACCGCGGACGGTCGCAAGTTCTCCGGTCACGCCTACTACCACACGGGCGACAAGAGCTACCACCACGGCACCCTCATGGTGGCAGTGGACACGGAGCCCCTCTCTCGCTACCTGCGCGTCTCCCCGCTCAAGCTGCGGGACAAGGGCGTGCGCTCCGTGCGCTCGCGCGTGTGCAACCTGTGCGACCTCGTACCCAGCCTGTCCGTGGGAATCCTTGCCACGGCACTTCGCGAGGCCTTCGAGGAGGTTCACGGCGGGCATGCCGAAGAGCTCCGGGTGGCCGACGTCGGCGAGGACAGGCTCCGGGCCGCAACGGCACGGTTCGCCTCACGTGCATGGCTCGACAAGGACGGACGGTCCTTCGACACCTCGCACGAGGCCCGCTTCGGCTGGGGCATGGCGCGACTGGAACTTGCCGAGACGGACGGCACCATCACCCGCGCCGCACTCTGGTCCGACGGTCTCGACGCCGATGAGCTGGACGCGGCGCCACGGGCGCTCATGGGCGTACCGATCGAGACGACGAGCATCACCGAGGCGCTCGTGAGGGGCGCGGGGATGTCCCTTCGGATGGCGAAGGACCTCGCCGGACTGGCGACGCACGTGGAGGAGGATGACCATGCGCTATGACATCGCGATCGTTGGCGGAGGTCCCGGCGGGTACACGGCGGCGCATGAGGCCGCGAGACGGGGGCGCTCTGTGGTGCTCTTCGAGGCCAGTCTCCTAGGTGGCACCTGTCTCAATCGCGGATGCATCCCCACGAAGGCGCTCATCCATGCCGCCCAGGCCTACGCAAACATGCACGGAGCCGAGGGGCTTGGCATCACCTGCGAGGCCGTGTCATACGACTTCGCTGCCATGCATGCCCGCAAGGATGACGTCGTGGTGGGTCTCCGCACGGGCGTGGAGAAGCTCGTGCATGATGACGGGATATGCGTGGTGCACGGACGCGCCCAGGTGGGTATGGGAGGGACCATCACCTGTACCGGCGAGACCTTCGAGGCCGGAGACGTCATTCTCGCCACGGGCGCGCAACCCAGCCACATACTCGTGACGGGCTTCGACCTCGCAGGTGTCGACACGAGCGACGACCTTCTGGAGGGTGCGGGCCTTGACGTACGCTCGCTCGTCATCATAGGCGGGGGCGTGATCGGCGTGGAGTGCGCCCAGATCTATGCGAACCTTGGTTGCAGGGTCACGATACTCGAGGCCATGGAGCGCATCCTACCGCCTATGGACCGCGAGATCTCGCAGCGCGTCACCATGCTCCTGAAGCGGTGCGGGGTGACCATCGAGACCGGGGCGCGGGTGTGCGCCATCACGGGCGAGCCGGGAGATATGGCCGTGACCTACGCGGACAAGCACGGCAAAACCCTCGAGGCACGCGGCGAGGCGGTGCTCATGGCGACAGGCCGCAAGGCGGCCACCGAAGGACTCTTCGTACCAGGGGCCGAACCCGTGCTCGAGCGGGGAGCCGTGGTAACGAACGCCGCTGGGCTGACGAGCATTCCCCACCTCTATGCCATCGGTGACGTCCGAGCCCATACCGTTCAGCTCGCTCACGTGGCATCGGCGCAGGCTCGCAACGTCGTGGCCGTCATCTGCGGCGAGGAGCCGCCGGTGGACGAGGCCGTGATACCAAGTTGCGTCTACACCTCTCCCGAGGTGGCATCGGTCGGACGTACCGCCGACGAGGCAAAGGCTGCGGGCTTCTCGGTACGTTGCACCAAGCAGGTCGTGGGCGCCAACGCCAAATGCCTCGTGGAGGGAAGCGAGATGGGCTACGTCAAACTCGTCTGCGACGAGACGACCGGCCAGGTGTTGGGCGCACAGCTTGTCTGCCCTCGAGCGACCGACCTCGTGGCCGAGCTCGCGCTTGCCATCCACCTCGGTGCCACCGCAAAAGACGTCGCCGCCACGATCCACCCCCATCCCACCGTGAGTGAGATGGTCTTGGACGCAGCCCGGGCATACCAAGCGGGATGACCCTTCGTCGTTGTGAAGCGGCCGCGGACGCATATCCAAGGACTTCTCGCCTTTGGATATGCGTCCGCAGCTGTTTTGGAATGGGATTTCGAGAAATCTCGCATACCCAAAGAAACTGCAGCCTTCTCGCCACGGCGACGACTCGCTACAGCTTGCTCTTCCACTCGCGAGCGCGCAGGCCAAAGAGCACGGCCAATGCGACAAAGGCCACGATGGCACCGATCTTACCGTAGAGTGGCACGTCGAAGCTGCTCTCGGTGATGCCGATCGTCTGGTTCACGCCTTCCGCCGCAGCGGCCACCGTCACCACCACCAGCACGATGTCGAGCATGAAGCGCGTGCGCATCTCACCGCGGCTCGTTACGCTCTTGTCGCCAGGACTCGCCACAATCTTCTTCTTGGCCACCTTGATCAGGTCATTGTCCGAGAGTTTGAGACCGGCGTCATCCCCCGTCGAGGCGGACGTGCTTTTGTTCTCGCTCCTCCACGCCTCGACGCGTGCCGCCTCGGCTGCCCGCGCGGCCTCCCTACGCCTACCCTTGCCCATCGCTGCACCCTCCATCGCGGTTTTCTCGACCACAAGAATACCGCTCATGGGTTGCAACCTGGCTTGGACCCCCGGACACGGAGAAGAAGATCGACGGCCTGCACGCCTATAATCATCTCATCAGCAGCATTGCGCGTGCCGGACATATGCCGGACCGCCCGCTGCAGTCACCGCCCCTGCGGGGACGTTGGAGAGGAGACCAGTATGCCCGAATTCATCCAACTCGCCCACGATCGTTACTCCTGCCGAAGGTTTTCCGACAGACTTGTAGAGGCCGAGAAGATCGAACGCGCCCTCGAAGCGGCCATCGCAGCTCCCACGGCAGTGAACAGGCAACCATGGCATGCCTGGCTCATCGCGGATGCAGGCGTTGTCGCCAAGCTCGACACCGTCACGCCGTACACGTTTGGGGCACGGCAGTTCGTGCTCTTTGGCGCGAAAGCAGACGAGGCCTGGGTGCGTGCCTACGATGGGCGCAACTTCGCCGACGTCGACGTGACCATTGCCGCCACGCACTTCATGCTTGAGATTGCCGCCGAGGGCCTCGGCACGACATGGGTAGGCAAGTTCGATGCGCCAGCGATGAAGGGGCTCCTGCCGCAGACCACCGACTTTGACCTCGTCGCCCTCTTCCCGATCGGCTATCCGGCAGACGACGCCGCACCGTCAACCAGGCACTCCCAGCGCAAGGCAGAGGAAGAGCTGGTCGACAGGGTCTAGCTGGAAAAGGTGACAGGTATCTTTTCCAGGTCAGAGGACGTCGTCGATGAAGCCCACCACGTAGTGCGAGAAGACCACGGAGCCCTCCTCCTGCGTGGCATCGAGGTCTACATCACCCCAGATACCGAAGTCGTGATCATCGTCGGAATCGCGAAAGACCTGGTGCACGTGCCAGACGTGAGCGGTCTTCTCGTCTTGCTCGTCGATGGAAAGGTATGCGGTGCTTCGAGCGTCGGCATCGATGAGAATCGCCTCGTGCTCCTCGTGGAAGCGTTCGAGCGTCTGCTTCCACACGAGCTCACGGTAGCCCCACTCCTCGTCGAGCGCACCCAGCTGATCCGTGCGCCCCTGCGCAGCAAGGCGAACGCGCGAGAAGAGAGCGTTTCTCACCAGCAGCGTCGTACCTCGGCGGTCGCGCACGACCTCGTCGGCCGCCGCCGGTGCCACCATGTCCTCGAGCTTCCCCGCACTCGCCCACTCGTCCACGAGGCTGGAGTCGATGCTTCTCACCACGAGTCCGAGCCATGAGATGATGTCATCGAGACGCTCGTCGCGCTTGTCGAGCGGCACGGTCCTATCGAGCGCACGGTATGCCTCGGAGAGGTAGCGCAGGAGCGTGCCCTCGGAACGTGCGATATTGTAGCGTTGGATGTAGGTCTTGAAGTCAGATGCCGTCTCCACCATGTCCCGCAGCACGCTCTTGGGGCTGAGCGCGTAGTCGCTCGCCCAGGGGACCTTGGTGCAGTACTCGACGTACGCCGCCTCGAGAAGCTCGTCGAGCGGCTTGGGATAGGTGACCTCCTGCACCCGCTCCATGCGCTCGTCGAACTCGACGCCATCCGCCTTCATCTCGGCGATGGCACGACCGCGCGCCTCCTTCTCCTGCGCGCGCAGAATCTGCCAGGGATCTTCGATCGTCGCCTCGACCATGCTGATCACGTCAAGCGCATACGTTTCGGACTCTGGATCGAGAAGCTCGAGAGCGGCGATGAGGAAGGGCGAGAGGGGCTGGTCGAGCGCAAAGTCATCGGGCATGTCGACGGTGGTGACGTAGCCCATCGAACCGTCCGCGTGCTGCTCACAGGTCACGACACCCGCGTCCATAAGGGTTGCGAAGACCTCGTCGACGCGTTGCAAAAGCGCAGCCTTCTCCTCGTCGGTCTGTGCGGAGTCTTCGACGAGCACGTGCATACGGGCTGCTGCGTCACCACCCTGCTCGACTTCGGCGAGTACCATCGAGTTGGTGATGCGCAGACGGGGACGGAGCTTCTCTGGAACGGCGGTCTGCAGGCGCTCGAAGGTCTGCGCGTTCCAACCGACAAAGCCCTCGGGCGGCTTCTTCGTCTTGATCTTGCGCGCCTTCTTGGGGTCCCCACCAGCCTTGGCAAGTGCGCGAGCGTTCTCTATGTCGTACTCGGTCGCCTCGGCGATGACACGCCCCTCGGTGTCGAAGCCCGCGCGTCCGGCACGTCCCACGATCTGGTGGAACTCCCGGGCGTTGAGACGACGCATCCGGTGGCCGTCGAACTTGGCAAGCGCCGTGAGCAGCACCGTGTGGATGGGGACGTTGATGCCGACACCAAGCGTGTCGGTTCCGCAGATGACAGGGAGAAGCCCCTGCTGCGCGAGCTTCTCCACAAGCAGTCGATACCGAGGAAGCATGCCCGCATGGTGCACTCCGACGCCTGCGAGGAGCAACCGATGAAGCGCCTGGCCGAAACTCGTGGAGAAGCGCGTTCCCTTGATGGCATCCTTGATGGCGGCACGCTGCTCGCGCGTAGACACGCCATAGCTCGCGAGCGCCTGCGCCGAGCTCAGAGCACCGTCCTGCGTGAAGTGGACGATGTAGAGCGGTGCGTCCCCGTCACGCAGAGCGAGCTCCACCGTACCCTCGAGCGCGGTATCGACGTACTCGTAGGCGAGAGGAACCGGGCGCGGGGCGTCGGCGATGACGTCGACGTCCCTCTCGGTATGCTCCTCGAGCGAGGCGGCGATGTCGGTCACATCGCCGAGCGTCGCGCTCATGAGAAGGAACTGCACGTGCGGAAGGGTGAGCAGAGGCACCTGCCAGGCCCAGCCGCGATCGGGGTCGGCATAGAAGTGGAACTCGTCCATGACCACGCAGCCCACGTCGGTACCCTCGCCCTCGCGAAGCGCCTGGTTTGCCAGGATCTCGGCCGTGCAGCAGATGACCGGGGCGCTGGCATTGATGGAGGCATCGCCCGTAATCATGCCCACGTTATCCTTGCCGAGGATGTCGACGAGATTGAAGAACTTCTCGCTGACCAGGGCCTTGATGGGAGCGGTGTAGTAGGCGCGGCGGTTGGTGCAGTTGGCGATGAAGAGCATGCCGAGCGCCACCAGACTCTTGCCCGAGCCGGTAGGCGTACCGAGAATCACATGGTCGTCGGCAGCCAGACTGAGGAGAGCCTCCTCCTGGTGTGGCCAGGGACTGATGCCCTGGGTCTCGACCCAGCCGAGAAAGAGCTCAAGGGCATCTTCGGCAGGGAGGTTGGGATAGCTATCGGAGTCAGGCCAAGGTATGAGCTGGCCAAGAGAGACGGTTTCGTCAGGCATGGTTTCCTTCCTGGAAAAGGTGACAGGTATCTTTTCCAGGTAGTAAGGTACCTTAAACTCCTGGAAAAGATACCTGTCACCTTTTCCAGGAGTTTTTGCACGATCGTAGTCTTCCCATCACGTCGAGTATCCTAGATGGAACTTCAGACGGCAGGAGACTGGCGCTACGAACCCACGCAACCTCCTCGCCAACCAATGGCCGCGATGATCCCGGAGGGTCCATGTCCATCAACTACAGTACCGCTTGCTTCGAGGCGTCCTTTGGCACCATCGAGAGCCTGCCCGACCCCACCACTCCCGAGGTCTCGTTCGTCGGTCGTTCCAACGTGGGCAAATCGTCGCTCCTCAATCGCCTGCTCAACCGGAAGTCGCTCGCCAAGGTGTCGGCGACCCCGGGAAAGACGGCCAACGTCAACTTCTTCTCCTGCGACGGGATCCGCTTCGTCGACCTTCCTGGCTATGGCTACGCCAAGGTATCCGCCTCAGAGAAGCAGAGGTGGGCCAATCTCATCTCGGGCTACTTTGGCCAGGAGCGCAGCTTCAACCTCGTCGTGGCGCTCGTCGACATCCGCCACGACGCCCAGGCGCTCGACGTGCGGATGCTCTCCTTCCTCGCCGAGGAGGGACTGCCCTTCGTGGTGGCGCTCACCAAGGCGGACAAGCTCTCTCGCAGCAAGCAGGAGCAGCAGGCGGCCTCGCTCGCCCGTCAGTTTGGCATCGACCGCGCGCGGATGATCGTCACCTCGTCTGAGACCGGCCTTGGCATCGATGAGCTTCGCAAGCGCATCGGAGAGTCCTGCGACTAAGCTATGGAGACGTGGGTCAACGCTCGGGCTCTTCTGAACGCGATATTATAATCGGTGTTCATCAATCGTGAGGAGCACAGCATGGGCCGTACGAAGTACTCCAATGAGGAACGCAGGACCGTCGTCGCAACGTTCATCCAAGCCGCCCAGAACATCATCGACACGGACGGCCTCGAGAGCGTCTCCATCCGTCGCGTCTCGTCAGAGGCCGGTTACAGCAGCGCAACGCTCTACCTGTACTTCTCCGACGCGAGCGAGCTCACGCTCATGGCCTGCGTCACGTACCTCGAGCAGTACGCCCATGAGCTCGGGCCCATCATCGAGGGCACGACCGACCACCACGAGGTCTACGTCCGCGCGTGGGAGGTCTTCTGCAGGCACGCCTTCAAGAAGCCCCAGGTCTTCTATCACCTGTTCTTTAGCGAGCATGCCGCCTCCCTCGATGACATGGTCAAGGAGTACTACTCCATCTACCCGATGATGCTGGAGTCAGCCACGGGTTCCACGTGCTCGCTTCTGCTCATGGGCGACCTGCGCTCGCGGGCCCTCAAGGTGCTCGCCCCCTATGGCACCGACCTCGGCCTGGACGGTGACACGATGCGTCTGATCGTGGACCTCACGGTGTGCTATCTCCGTCAGCTCCTCGAGACCGCCTGCGACCGTCCCGTCACGTCCGAGGGCGTCAACCAGAGCACGGCCGTCTTCATGCGTGCCGTCAACTTCCTTCTCATGGAGGCGCGGGCCAGCAGGAGCTAGCTCGTGCTCATGGTGCGCACGACGTTCGCGAGAGAGACCGGCCCATCCAACCACCAGAGACCCTGGCTGCGGTACGATTGACTGTCCGAATTCAGCAAGCAGACTGCGCGGGGGACCCCATGGACCAGACGTTTGAAACAGAGCAGGCACATCTCAGCGAGGTATATGCCAAGCTCGTCTCCATTCGCGATGCCCTCGTCGAGCAGGTCGAGGTCATACAGCATGACGCCGCCAAGGACCTCAGGGACATGGCGGACGAGGTACGCATCGACTTCGGCGGAGCGGACGAGACCATCGAGACGCTCGCTGCCATCGAGACGCTCAACTCCGTCATCGATACGTACAACCAGTACCACGACTTCTCCGTGGAGAAGCTCGGGCGCGTCTCGTTGCTGCTGCGCCAACCCTACTTCGCCAAGGTACGCCTCAAGATGCGGCCCGGCCGCCCCGCTCGCGATGTCTACATCGGAGCGGCAGGCGTCACCGACGAGCACAAGGCCCCGCTCATCGTGGACTGGCGCGCCCCCATCGCCGAGACCTACTACAACCAGGAGAACGGCGAGACGAGTTACGAGGTCGACGGCCGCAGGCGCACCGTCATCCTCGAGTTGCGCCGTCAGTTCGACATCACGCGCGACCGTCTCAACATGTACTTCGACACCACCGTGGCCATCGAGGACTCACTCCTGCTCAACGCCCTCAGGAGGCAGCACACCGAGAAGCTTCAGGCCATCACCGCCACCATCCAGCGCGAGCAGAACGAGGTGGTGCGCCACGCTGACGTGCCCGTCCTTCTCGTCAATGGCATCGCAGGCTCGGGAAAGACCTCGGTGCTGCTGCAGCGCATCGCCTTCCTCTTCTATCGCGAGCGCAAGACCCTCTCGCCCGATCAGGTATACCTCTTCACGCCCAACCAGGTCTTCGAGGGCTACATCGATACCGTGCTCCCCTCCTTGGGCGAGTCCAACCCACAGGTCTTTACGTGGCGAAGCTTTCTCGCGAGCCTGGGTCTGGCCGACCATGGCACGGGTAGGGACATCGACCCCGCCGAGCTGTCCAGGCTCGACCTCACCATCCAGGGCGCGACCATCGAGGAGCAGGACCTGCGCGCCGTGAGGATCGATGACCTCACCATCCTCAAGGTGAGCCAGGTCTCCAGCGCCGTCAGCAAGTTCTCGAAGTTTCCCATGGGCCCGAGACGCATCGCGCTGGTCAAGGACGAGCTGCATGACAGGATCGACCGCCGTCTCGCACAGATGTCAAAGGATGACGAGGTGCAGGAGGAGATGCTCGGTCTCGACGTGGAGAGGCAGGTCGAGATCTTCGGGCGTACCATCAGCCCCGCCGACGAGGAGGAGACCGCCGCCTGCGCCCTCGAATACCTCGAGAACCGCTATTCCTCCGCACATGACGAGGTCGAGCGGCTCAGCTGGCTGCGCATCGACCGCATCGGCATGCGCCTGCTCCATAAGAGCGACCTCTCCGCTGCGGAGTGGGTCTACCTCAAGATCCTCATCACCGGCTCTGGCGACAAGGACGCCCGCTATGTGATGGTCGACGAGGTCCAGGACTACACCGTGACACAGCTTCTGGTGCTCGCGCGGTACTTCTCGCGAGCGCACTTCCTGCTCCTGGGCGACGAGCACCAGGCGATCAAAGAGGGCACGGCAACGTTTGACCAGGTACGCGACGTCTTTGCCTCGTCGCATGGCGAGGTCGAGGAGTGCCAGCTGCTCACGAGCTATCGTTCGAGCCCCGAGATCACCGAGCTCTTCTGCAGCCTGCTCGATGCCGACGAGCGCCGACGGCTCACCTCGGTGCATCGTCCGGGCGTGGCACCCGAGATCGTGGTATGCGTCGGACGTGACGACTACCTCTCCGAGCTACGACGCCATGTGGCCGGGGCGCATGACGAGGAAGGCCTCACCGCGATAATCGCCGATAACGCCAGCCGCGTGAACTGGCTCTCGAGACAGCTCGGGGCTGACGTCACCGTAATGGGTCACAGCGAGAAGCTGCCGGCCGCAGGCGTCATTCTCATGGACCTGGCCCTGGCCAAGGGGTTGGAGTTCGACCACGTGATCGTGCCCGACGCGCAGGCGGAGACCTACCCCGACACGCCCCTCGCGCGTCGCCGCCTCTACACCGCCGTCTCGCGTGCGATGCACAGGGTGACGCTCATCTCCCAGGGCGACCTGAGCCCCTTGCTTACCCAGGCGTGCCGCTGAGCGGCTTTGGTTCTGCGACGCCGCTCGTTTTTGAGCCTCATTTCGAGCGAGACGGCATATCCAAAGGCGTTCGCGCAATGCCAAGGTGCCTTTGCCTACTCCGCGTCGCGGATGGCGTTTCTCAGGGCCTGCATGGAGAGGTCGACGGCCGTGATCTCGTCCGCGCAGCGCTTGAGCTCCCGGCTCATGAGCTCCGAGTTGGCGATCGACTTCTTGTACTTCATCTTGTGCTCGAGTGTGGCCCAGAAGTCAATGGCAATGGTCCTGAGCTGCACCTCGACGGCGGGCAGCATCGAAGCGGGGCCTTCGGTCAGATGCAGGATGAGATGGAGGCTACGGTACCCGTTGGGCTTGGGGTTGGCGATGTAGTCCTTGCGGACGAGCAGCTCCACTTCGGGACGGGCAAGCAACCAGTCGGCGGCAGCGTAGGCGTCATCGGTGAACGCGCAGACGATACGCGTGCCAACCACGTCGTTGATGCCCATCTCGAGGGCGTCGGAAAACGTCGTACCCGTGCCACCCTCGCGCAGGATCTTCTCCGTGAGGCTCTCCGGGCTCTTGATGCGCGACGTGTGATACACGACCGGCTTGAGGTCGTCCGATCCGTCCTGTTGGCTGGCGAACTCGTCCGCCAGGGCATCGAGCTGGCTGCGGGCCGCGACGAGCGCGGGATAGCTCGCTGCATAGTAGTCCTCTGGCGTCACGTGGCATCACCCTTCGTGGTAGGAATCGTGATGGAGAAGGTCACGGACGAACCATCCGGTGCCGCCGTCGCCTTGACCTTCCCGCCATGCGAGACCACGACCGCACGCACCATGGAGAGTCCGATGCCATAGCCGCCTTTATTGTGCGTGCGCGAACGATCGGACTGGTAGAAGCGATCGAACCAACGGTCCACCTCGGCAGGATCGATGCCGTCAACGGAATTGGAGACGTCAAGCTGAGCCTGGCGGCGTCTGGACGAGAGGGAGACGCCGATCGTCCCTTCGCTTGACGAGTACTTCATCGCGTTGTCGATGAGCGCACCGACCATGCGTGATAGGTACTGGGCGTTGCCGCGGACGCACACCTCGGGTTCGATGTCAAGGCGAAACCCATGTCCCTCGAGGAGGCTGCGCGACTTGAACGAGGACACCGCCTCCGCCACGACAGACGAGAAGTCGATGACCTCTCCCTCGCGCCCGTCGGAGGAGGCGGCCCGAGAGAGCACGATGAGACTCTCGGTGAGGTCGCTCATGACACCAACCTGGTGCTTGATGTCATGCAGCCACTCGTTGTCCTCGCCGATGTCCATGGCGAGAACGTCAGCGTCGGCAGAGATGATGGAGACGGGCGTACGCAGGTCATGCCCAGCATCGATCACAAACTGCTGCTGGCTCTCCTGAGCCTTGACCAGCGGTGCCACGATGCGCTTAGAGAGCAGGATGAGGATGCCCGTCACGGCGAGAACGCCGCCGAACATCACGAGCGCCTCGTTCGTGACGCTCAGCTGGGTGTCGTCGTTCTGGCGTGACCTATCGAGAAAGGCCATGATGCGACCACCGTCAGGCTGCTCACGGACGAGATAGCGATAGTTCCCGAGGTTGCCCGAATCGCGTCCGGACACAAGGGCGAGATGTGCGTAGCTCCCCGCCTGGTCCTCGCTCACGGTCGAGATCTGATCGAGGTTCGACGAGATCACCTCGCCAGTGGGATCAAGCCACACGACGAAGAAGCGCGCGTCGAGGATGCCCTCCGCCTCACCCTCAAGGCTGCTGCTCGCATCTTTCGGAAAGACGCCGTCGTTGTCGAGGATGATGTTGAGATAGACGTCGGCGGAGGCCTCCTGCTGAATCCTCCTCGTCTCCACCGAAACGACCAGGATGAGACCGAGCAGCACCACGAGCGAGACGAAGACCGAGGCGATGAGCCTAATCCTGAGGCGTCTCTCCATCAGGACTCACCATCTTCCATCCCTCGTCATCGGAGCCCTCCACAGCCACGAGCGAGCCAAGCGCCTGCAGCTTTCCGTTGATGAACGACGCATAGAGCGAGAGCGTCCCGTCGGGGGCGTCACCCTCCCACACACGCTCGACGAGCCAGGCGGACTTCACCGTACGCCCACCCGCACGGGCGAGCAGTGAGGCAAACAGCATCTCATGGGGGTCCACGCGCAGGGTACCACGCTTCGTGGAGAGCTCGAGGGTGTCTGCACAGATGGTGAGATCACCAAAGTTGACGAGCGCGGTCGCGCCGGAACGCGGACGTCCCAGCGCCTTGACGCGCGCGACGAGCTCGCGTGCGTCATACGGCTTCGTCACGTAGTCGTTGGCACCAAGGTCAAGACCTGCGACCTTATCGTCCACCTGCGTCTTCGCGGTGAGCATGAGAACGGGGACCGAGTTGCCATCGGCACGTATGGACCGCAGAACCTCAAGACCGTCCATGACAGGCATCATGATGTCAAGAACCGCCACGTCATAGCAGCCGCCCCTCAACATGGAGAGTGCCTTGCCGCCATCCGCCGCATACTCAACCTCAAGCCCGTTCTTGGAGAGGATGGCCGTGGTGGCGCGCGCGAGGCTTGCGTTGTCCTCGGCGAGAAGTACGCGCATGGATGCTCCGTTCTCGTGGCTCGTTTCTGCGTCTCCCCTTACGTACCCATACCGTAGACCAAATGTCAAACATCATCCCATACGGATGTGGATTGCGCATCCGGTGCAGGCTCACGTGCCGGCAAGGACGCGGCGTCTCACGCACGCCTATAATCTGAGGACAGCGCTTTCGATCCAAAGGAGTCCCCCGGCATGGCCTTTCTTCCCGTCAACAGGCACGAGATGCTCGAGCGAGGCTGGGACCAGGTCGACTTCGTCTACGTGTGCGGGGATGCCTATGTCGACCACCCCTCCTTCGGGGCGGCGATAATCACCCGTCTGCTCGAGGCGCATGGCTACCGCGTGGGGTTCATCGCGCAGCCCGACTGGCACGACCCCGCAAGCATGACCGTCTTCGGGGAGCCGCGTCTGGGCTTTCTCGTCTCGGCGGGCAACATGGACTCCATGGTCAACCACTACACCGTGGCCAAGCATCACCGCACGTCCGACTTCTACTCCCCCGGTGGTGAGATGGGCCTTCGTCCCGACCATGCCAGCGTGGTCTACGGAAACCTCATCCGCCGAACGTACAAGAAGACCCCGATCGTCCTCGGCGGCATCGAGGCAAGCCTGCGACGCCTCGCGCACTACGACTACTGGTCCAACCGACTCAAGCGCTCCGTGCTTCTCGACAGTGGGGCCGACCTCATCAGCTATGGCATGGGCGAGCATTCCATCGTGGAGATCGCCGACGCACTCGCCGGCGGCATCCCCGTGAGCCAGATCACCTGGATCGCAGGCACGGTCTATCGCACGCGCTCGGTCAAGGACCTCGACGACGCCATCGCGCTTCCCACCTGGGACGACCTTGAACTTGACAAGCTCAACTATGCCGAGGGCTTTGGCGTGCAGTCCCGCAACCTCGACCCCTTCTCCGCGCACGCGCTCGTGGAGGAGTACCCTCACGGCGTTTACGTGGTACAGAACCCGCCCGCCATGCCCCTCACCACCGAGGAGTTTGACGCGGTCTACGACCTTCCCTACGAGCGCACCTTCCACCCCATGTACGAGGGCAGGGGCGGGATTCCCGCAATCAGGGAGGTGAAGTTCTCGCTGTGCAGCAACCGCGGCTGTCTCGGGCAGTGCTCGTTCTGCGCACTCAACTTTCATCAGGGCCGCATCATCCAGGCCCGCAGCCACGAGTCGATTCTTCGCGAGGCTCGCGCCATGACGCACGATCCCGATTTCAAGGGCTACCTCTCCGACGTGGGCGGCCCCACGGCCAACTTTCGCATCCCAGCCTGCGAGAAGCAGCTCACGCACGGTGCCTGCGTGGACCGTCGCTGCCTCTCGCCCAAACCCTGTCCCAACCTGCGCGTGACCCACGAGGACTACCTCCAGCTCCTCCGGGAGCTTCGTGCCATCCCAGGCGTCAAGAAGGTCTTCGTGCGCAGCGGCATCCGCTTTGACTATGCGCTTCTCGACCCCGACCATACCTTCATCCGCGAGCTTGCCGAGTACCACACCTCCGGTCAGCTTCGCCTTGCCCCCGAGCACGTGAGCGACCGCGTCCTCGAGATCATGGGGAAGCCTTCGAACGACGTGTACGAGGAGTTCGTTCGCGAGTTCAACAAGGCGAGCAGGGATTGCGGCAAAGAGCAGTACGTGGTGCCCTACCTCATGAGCTCGCATCCTGGCTCGACCATGCGCGAGGCCGTGAGGCTCGCGGAGTTCTGTCGCGACCTCGGCTACAACCCCGAGCAGGTCTCCGACTTCTACCCCACGCCAAGCACGGTCTCCACCTGCATCTACTTCACGGGCGTTGACCCGCGGACCATGAAGAAGGTCTACTGTCCCACCAACCCCCATGAGAAGGCCATGCAACGCGCGCTCATCCAATACCGAAACCCGCACAATCACGATCTGGTGACGGAGGCGCTGCACAAGGCGGGCCGTGAGGATCTCATCGGCTACGGGCCGAAGTGCCTCGTCCGTCCCGACAGGTCCGAAAGGTCGGGCAAGGACAGGACCGGTGGCAGAAACGGGCTGCCCCACCAACGGAAGCGACCCAAACGCTGAGCGAGACGGCTCGTCGGCGAGGATAGGTACGGCACGTTCTTCTCAGCATGTTCAGCGAAAGGACTCCCATGAACGACTTCACGTTCTGCTCACCCACCAAGTTCGTCTTCGGTCGCGGCGTCACGGAGCGCGTGGGAGAAGAGCTTGCGGCCGCAGGCTTTCATCACGCCCTCGTGGTATACGGAAAGGGTTCCGTCATCCGGACGGGCACGCTCGGCCGCGTGCTCGCAACGCTTGATGCTGCGGGCATCGCACACGACGAGCTCCCTGGCGCACGTCCCAACCCCGAGGTCGGTCTCGTCCGCGAGGGAATCGCCGTGGCACGCAAGGCGAAGGTCGACCTCATCCTTGCCGTTGGCGGCGGATCGACCATCGACACGGCCAAGGCCATCGCGGTCGGAGTACCCTACGAGGGCGACGTCTGGGACCTCTTCGCAAACAAGGCCCAGCCCGTCGCCGCCGGCAAGCCTCCCGTGGCCTGCGTGCTCACCATTCCGGCGGCAGGGTCGGAGGCGAGCGCATCCTGCGTCATCACAAACGACGAGCTGCAGCTCAAGCGCGGCCTCTCCACCGAGCTCCATCGTCCCGTCATCGCCTTCATGGACCCGGAGCTCACCTTCACGCTACCGCCCTATCAGACCGCCGCAGGTGTGACCGACATGATCGCCCATATCATGGAGCGCTACTTCTCGAGCGTACGCCCCATCCCCGTGACCGATAACATCGCCTGCGGAATCATTCGTGCCCTCATCGACGAGGCGCCGCGTGCGCTTGCCGATCCCAGGGACTACGACGCACGGGCCAACATCATGTGGGCCGGGACGCTCGCACACAACGACCTCGCAGGTCTCGGACGCAATGCCAAGCCAAACGGTCGCGCAGGTGGTTGGGAGAGCCACGCCCTCGAGCACGAGCTTTCCGCGCATGATCCGCGCATCACGCACGGTGCCGGCCTCGCAGTCATCTTCCCCGCCTGGATGCGCTACGTATGGCGAGAGAATCCCGACCGCTTCCTCTCCTTCGGCCGAGACGTCTTTGGCATCGAACCGGTCGACCCGGCCGAGGACAACGTGGACGTCACCCCCGAGGAGGCCGTGGCCGATGCCGTCAGCGCCACGATCGACGAGCTCCAAGCGTTCTTCGTCTCCCTTGGCATGCCACGCACCCTCTCCGAGCTGGGGGTGACTGCCGACGCGATCGACGCGCTCCTCGTCACGCTCGAGAGGAACAAGGGGGCGGTGTTCGGCGATTTCCGCCGTCTCACCCTGACGGATGCGCGTGCGATCTACGAATCGGCACTGTAGTCACGCCCGCCTCAGGACCTCCCAGCCCGCAATGTCGACGCACCACGGGATGAACTTTCCCGTCACGCGCAAGAGAAGCGACACAACGCCGCAACACGCCACGGCAAGGTGAAGTCGGTTGGCGAGGAGGGCACGACGCACGACGGTTCGTGGACGCTGAGCGAACGGGAAGTGTCGGACGTCCTTCGCACCCCCCGTGCGCTGGGCCACCTCCACGAACTCGGTCCTCACCCAGAAGGGGCATACCGCCGTGGCGCAGATGCCCGTGCCATGAAGCTCCCAGCGCAGGCCGCGCGTGTAGCTCTGCATGAACGCCTTGCTCGCCGCGTACACGTTGAGGTGGGGAAGGGGCAGAAACGACGCGCAGGACACCACTTCGAGGATATGCGAGCCGCGGACCATGTACGGAACCACCGTCTGGGTGAGAAGAACAGCGGCGGCACAGTTGACATCGATCATAGACGTCACGTCGGTCGGGGAAATGGTTGCGTACGAGCCGACCTTGCCGAGACCTGCCGCGTTGACGAGGTAGGTCACCTGCGGGTTGCTCTCCTCGAGCGCCATGCGTATGGCCGCTAGTCCCTCCCCGCACGAGAGGTCGGCGGCGATGACGCGCGTGGGCACGGGAATCTCGGCCGCAAGGGCCTCGAGACGCTCGATGCGACGAGCCACGACCCAGACCTCGTCCACGTCACTCCGCGCCGCAAGTACGCGCACGAACTCGCGGCCCATGCCCGATGACGCTCCGGTGACGACTGCGACTCCCATGAGACCCTCCCCCTGATAGCCACGTCCGAGTATAGCCTGGAATAGGTGACAGGTATCTTTTCCAGGTTTTGGAAGTTGCTTTGGGTATGCGCGTTGGCACGTTTTGGGCTCTAGGACCGAGACGAGATGCATAACCAATGAGACCACGCACCTTGGATATGCGAAGCGGATCGACCTGGAGAAAACACCTGTCACCTATTCCAGGCTATACTCGGACGTGGCGGAACTGGGTGCGGTGACATTGGGGGCTTTCGTGGCGCAGAACGAGACTGACGGGCCTGATCTTGCGGGCCGCTCCACATACCAGGACGCAAGCGGCAGGGTCGTCTATTACAACTCGTTTCTCAAGAAGAGCTTCTACATCCCCCATGACCGCCAACGCGCATACACCAACCTGGCGGGACGACACATGATTGCCATCGCGCTCGGCTGCATCGTCTGGGGCGTCCTCAAGAACGTTCCCATCGGCTTGGTAGTTGGCATCGGCTCGTTCATGGCACTACAGGCCTACTTCTACCTTAGCTTTCTCACGTCGCTCGAGCTCGCCCCCAATGATGACTCCCGAAGGCAGGCAGCTCGGCGCACTAACCCCTTCGCGACCATGTCACGTCAGCAGTCCATCCGAATGAGCGCCATCATGCTTGTCCTTGGTGCGCTCATTGCGCTTAACGCCTGCCAGCAGCAGTTTGTTGGTATCCTTCTCTACGTAAACTTCGCGCTCGCAGCCGCATCCATGGCCTTTGGCATCATGTGCGTCATCGCGCTCCTACGTGGCGAGACGAAATAGCCAGCCGGGAGAGGACCCCGTCCACGAGAACACCGAGGGAGAAGAGCATGTCTGAGTACGACGGAATCACGATGCTCACGTACGTAGAGGAGACCCCGGCACGAATTCAGGCAAACGCTGCCAACGCGGCCCAGCTCACGGGGTCACTCGTCGATGCGTTTCTCGCCAGGGGCTATCGTGCCATCTGGATCATCGCCTGCGGGTCGAGCGCAAACGCAGGCTGGTGCGCACGTCCGTTCATGAGAAGCTGCCTCGGAATCGATGTCGAGGTCGTGAGCCCATCGGCGTTCATCTTCTCCGACTTCGTCCCCTCGGAGGACACGCTCTGCTTCGTCGTCTCGCAAAGCGGTTGCTCGACCAATTCCATCGCCGCACTCGACAGGCTACGCGAGCTCGGACGACCGGCAATCGGTCTTACGGGCAACGTGGACTCTGACTTCAGGGATCACAGCAACCTTCTCGTCGACTATGGCGTCGGCGTCGAGGTCGTCGGCTATGTCACGAAGGGCGTAGTCGCGCTAGCCGAGTTTCTCATGCTCTTTGCGGCCGAAGCCGCCCTCGGGAAGAAGACCCTCTCGGTTGAGAGACACGCTCGGATCTACCGGGAGCTTGACATCATCCCCGACCTTCATCGTGAGGTCCAGAAAAGGACGAACGAGTTCTATGAGAAGCGCTTCAAGGAGATGACCTCGATCACCGTGCACTATGCGCTTGGCTTTGATCAGGCCTACGGCATCGCGACCGAGGCTGCGCTCAAGTTCGGCGAGACGATGAAGGTACCAAGCTTCGCGTTCGACGCCGAGGAGTACAACCATGGTCCCAACCTCCAGCTCACGCCAAACTACACCGTCATGTTCGTTGACGACATGAGCAAGGGCTCGGAACGGCTCGTCCAGCTCTACCACGCCACGCGCGTAATCACCGACGAGGCGTTCCTCCTCACCGACAGAGACTCCGCCGGCGACGCGAACGTATTCCAGCTGCCAGCCGCCGGCCTCGAGGAGCCACTCCTGTCACCTCTGTACGTCCTTCCCTTCTTCCAGATCATCGCCTACCGTGCGACGAGCGACCTTGGACGCTGGGGTGGGTACCCCCTTACGAAGGCGTATCGCGAAGCAGCTCCGAGCAAGACCGAGGCAATCGACAGGGTCATGCCTCTGTCGTAGGCACCTCGTCGGAGCTGCAATCGGTCATCGCATCTATTACCTCACCCACGGCTTCGTGAGTCACACAGACGCAGTACGCGCCATCGACCCTAAGCCCATGGTCGTTATGGTCGAACTGAATGACGCGCAGGCCAGCACCTCGTGCCGCCTGGACTCCGACAGGAGAGTCGTCGACTGCAATCGCGCATGACGGGACCGTGCCGAGAAGGGCGGTCGCTCTTGTGTAGATGGCCGGATCGGGCTTTGCGCGCTTGACCATGTCGCCGGTGACCACGACGTCAAAGAGACCGTCCATATCGCACTCGCAGAGCATGCGAGATACGTCGGACTCGAGGCTCGAGCTGGCCAGGGCGAGCCTGAGACCCCGATCGTGAAGGCGCTCGACAAGGTCCTTGGCACCGGGGATGATGATGTCGGCGTAGGGAAACTGGTGCGCCGTCATGTAGGCGTGCTTCTCGGCGGCCATGTCGTTCTCACCCACGCCAAGAATGCGCCCAAGGATCTCGTTCTCGCACTTGTCAGAACATCCATAGAGTTCGATCCGGTCCTCTTCGGAGAGTTTGGAACCATGCTGGGCGAGAAGCTCGCGAAAGAGCCTCTCCCACTGCCCCTCGCTGTCGACCAGCACCCCATCCATGTCAAAGATGACAGAGTCAATGCCGGGAGTCCTCATCAGCGACCACCCCTTCAGATGGAGAACGTTAATGACAGGCCGTTGCCCTCGTTGAACACCCATTCTCTTCGAGACGCGTTGCGAAGAGAATGCAGGTGGGCGCATGCCCACAACATGGCCATGGAGACGGACGAGATGCGCGGGAGTAGTGGCTTTCGTGCACATTTGGGCATGTGGCAACCGCTGAGGATACAATGTCCCAAGAGCCCGCACCCTTTCGCTGGAGGATTCCATGTCTTTCTCCGTCACCCCCCTCACCATCGCTCTTCTCGTGCTTGCGGTCATCATGGTCGCCGCACCGCAGTTCATCCGAGGAACCACCTCTCCCCATATTCAGATGATGTTCGCCCAGCACAAGTTCGAGGAGCTGCTCGCCTATCTCGATACACCCCTCGTGCGGATCGGCTATCCGAAGTGGAACCGAACCTTCATGAAGCTCAACGTCTATCTCGTCGAGGGCAAGACGGATGATGCCTCCCTGATGCTTTCCGAGCTCCTTTCCGTGCACTCTTCGCGGGAGCAGCGAAAGGAGCTCATCCTCAAGGCCTTCGACTTCTATATCGGTCTGGAACGCTACGAGGAGGCAGGGGCTCTTCTCCCCGAAATCACCGAGATTACCGATGAGGTGACGGCAAAGGACCGTCAGGCAACCTATGACGTCCTTGCCAAGGGAAACTGCGGGTACGTCGAGGAGATGGAACAGGACATGGAGGGTGCCTCGCCCATGCGCAAGGCCCATCTCGCCCTCCTGCTCAAGACGCAGTACGAGAATCTCGGAAACGCGGAGAAGGCCACCGAATACGAGACGCTCGCAAAGGATGCCCTCACGCAGGTCGTGGCGTCTGCGAAGTCGAACGGTGAGAGCGTCTAAACCTGGAAATGGTACCTGTCGCCATTTCCAGGTTACCTTTTCTAGGGAGAGTCTGACGTGGGCACATCTGACGAAGCGGGGAGAGAGACGGCGTCCCGTGGCCTCGTGCATGCAATCGAGCAGCTGGGATACCCCGAGGAGTTTGGCATGGTGCTTGCTGGCGAGCTGCGCACAGAGCCTGCCATGCGCCGAATGACCGCGTACCTTCGCCAGGCGGGGCCACGGGGCCCCGAGGAAATCGCCGATGAGATGCTGGCCATCGTGACCGATCGCGATCGTTGGGCCGAGCAGAAAAGGAGCGAGTACTACAACGCCAAGGTCACCGAGTTCTACAACCGTCCCCGCAACGCCAACGACGAGTAGCTACCCACCTACTGCGCAAGGGCAAAGGCGACCACATAGTCACCCTCGTTGGATATGGAGACAAGCACCTCGGATGCACCCGCCCTGGCGAGCGCGGGAGCAATCCCCTTGCTCGCGACCACGTACGGCGCACCGTCCTCATCATCAAGTGACTCAATGGTCTGCAGGTCAAACACATCGTGTGCCTGATGGCCTAGAGCCTTGAACGTAGCCTCCTTAACGGCAAAACGACCGGCCAGATACTCCACGGAGTCACCGCGTTCAAGCGCCTGCGCACGTTCGGCATCCGAGAAGGTCTTGGTGACAAATGCGTTCGCCTCTCCGATGGTCTCAGACGCAGGCTCCTCGCCATTATTCCTTGGCTTCCGAGCAGGAACATACCCGAAGTTCCCACAAAGACGGCGAAACTCGCTCAGACAGACCATGTCCACGCCAATGCCCACAACCATGCTTCCTCCTACATCAGCATCGTGGGTGCAGATTGCTGGTCCGCACATCCACGTTTTCTCTCAATCCTCCGCACGATCACGTCCTTGCCTGGCGAAGAACCGTACGTCCGTGACCTCATAGTCATTGCAGAACATCTGGCAATTCAAGATTTGCATAAGGGTACCGCAGCCAAACAACTTGTTGGGTTTGATACCAAAACGAAAATCGACTTCGATATACCACGCTAGACGACCTCTTGCAGGTACCTTAGTACATCAAATCGTGTGGCTTAGTCATCAGTCCAAAAACGAGGTAAATAAACGAGGTGCCGATTCTTCACTGGTTTGTGTGCCTTGATTTGTGAGGGTAACCCATGCATCTAACATGTATACATGTATATGCATATTATTAGGAAATGATTTAATTATTATGTATATAATAACAACCAGATGGACGATAGGCAAAAACCGCCACACAAAGCTCTACTTTTCTTGTACCTCATCTCTAATACCCTCCTCTCTAGAAAAGTAGCTCGAAACAAGATGGCGTTTTCAATCGGCACCAACAGCTCCGATGCGCAGGACGAAGTATCGAAATGGCCACCAAACTCGCAAGGCCCTCTGGCTCCTGCTGCCTCTTTCGCCAGAACTCACAGAGATGGACCGTGTGCGGGCTGTGATGGGGTTGTTCTTATTCGTCTCTCTTCCTAAAGTAGTCCGATAGTAGACTAGTTTGGAAGGAACTCCAATGGATGAGCCCGGACAGCGTCTTTCCCAACTGAACAACGACCTTCTCCGCCTAGACAGGCTCTACAACGATTACGCGCACCTCCATGGCGAGACATATCTCTCGCTTGCGATGCTGGAGGTCTTGGCAGACAACCCCGAGGGGGTGAGCCAGAAGAGGATTGCCCAGGAGGTGTTTGCCTCGAAGCAGACGGTAAGCTCCGCCGTAGGTGACCTGGCGCGCAGGGGAATCGTGGAGCAGCGTGCATGTGAAAGCGATGGTAGGAGCAGGCTCGTCTTTCTCACGGATGTGGGCCACGCCTACGTGCGCGGCACCGTCGGTGTCATGCGGGCGCTATCCCTCGAGGTGACCAGGGGAATGGACGCAATCGACCTCGAGGTCGTGCATAGGGTGGCCACCTATTATGCGACCGAGTTCGAGCGAAGGATGGCCGAGGGAGACTCTCGTGGCTGAGACAGATGACGCGAGCTCCACGTCGCTGTCAAGGCGTGCGGTAGCAGCGATCTTCATGGCGCTCCTCGTGGCCATGTTCGCCGCCGCCCTCGACCAGACCGTCGTGGCCACGGCGCTGCCCACCATCGTAGGTGATCTCGACGGTGCCACCCACATGCTGTGGGTCACCACCGCCTACGTACTCGCAAGCACGGTGGCGATGCCCATCTACGGCAAGCTGGGAGACCTCATCGGGCGAAGGGGTCTCTTCCTGGGCGCGCTGGTCCTGTTCGCCGTTGGCTCCGTCGCCTGCGCCCTCGCGGCCGCCATGGCAGGGCTCATCGTCGGGAGGGCCATGCAGGGTCTAGGAGGGGGCGGCCTCATGATTCTCTCGCAGGCCATCGTGGCAGACGTGGTGCCTCCGCGCAGGCGCGCGTGGTACCTGAGCATCATGGGCATCGCATATGCCGTGCCCACGGTCGCCGGACCTCTCTTGGGCGGTTTCTTCACCGACACCGTAGGCTGGCGCTGGGCATTCTGGATGAACGTCCCCCTCTCGGCACTCGCCGTCCTCGTGGCGGCGACAACGCTGCCCACGACACGGCGCTCCTACGAGAAGGGCTCGTTCGACGTGCGAGGAACCCTCGCGCTTGCGGCCGCGCTCTCCACGCTCACGTTCGCCATCTCGCTCGGTGGGTCGACCCTTCCCTGGAACTCGCCTATCATCCTGGGGCTTCTGGCTGGTACCGCGATCGCGGCGATCGCCTTCTCAAGGGCCGAGACGCACGCGGTCCAACCCATCATGTCGCCCTCCCTGCTTGAGAGCCGCAACTTCCTGGTCTGCGCGACGGGAGGATTCATCACGATGTTCGTGATGATGGGAACGCTCACCTACCTACCCACGTACTACCAGGTGGTTGACCAGATGAGCGCCATGGGTGCAGGATACATGGAGCTTCCCATGAACATCGCCTGGTTTGTCGCATCGCTTATCTCAGGTGCACTGGTAGCGAGACGGGGCAGGTACAAACGGCTCATGGTGGTGGGCTTCGTTCTTTTGGTGGTAGGGGTGCTCACGCTCTGCGGCATCACGCTCGAGACACCCGTGCTCCTCATCGCCGCCGTTCTCAGTCTCGTTGGCTTCGGCATCGGTCTCACCTTCGAGATACTCGTTCTCATCGTCCAGAACGAGTTTCCCGCCTCGGACGTGGGCATGTCCACCGCCGCCACCAACCTGGTACGCGAGATGGGGACCACGCTTGGCACAGCGGTTGCCGGAGCGCTCTTCACCAGCAGGCTTGCCGACACGCTCTCGCGGGGCCTTGCCTCGGTCGGAGGCGTAGGCATGCTCGGCGTGAATGCAAATGCCCTAACTCCCGCCATCGTGCGAAGCCTACCCGACGCCGTGCGCGAAACGGTGCGTCTGGCGTACAACGACGCGCTCGTCCCCGTGTTCTGGGTCATGGCAGCATTGTCCGCTTGTGGACTGGCATGCATGCTTCTTCTCCGCGAGAGGCCTCTTGCGGAGTGAGACCCCTCGCGAACGATGGAAGACCATCTCACCTAGTCCTACCAGAGATGATGCCGCCGACCATGCATGCGCCGAGAATAAGCGCTCCGAGAAGGACGATCGCTCCTCCGGGACGCAGGGCGAGGTACCACGAGACAACGAGCCCGCCCATAGTCGAGACGAGCGATACCACGACGGCGGTGGCGATGGTCGCCCGGTAGCTCCGTGCGACCTGCAGTCCCACGGCCACCGGTATTACCAGCATGGACGAGACCACCAGCGAGCCTATGATGCGAGCGGAGATCGAGATCACGACACCTGTCACCAGCGCGAAGGCGACCTCGACCGCAGCCACGCGCACGCCGCTCGCACGAGCCATGCTCTCGTCGACGGAGATGGAGAAGAGCGCCCTTCGGACAACGATCCAGAATGCCACGACGCCGCAGGAGAGCATCAGAACGGATTGGAGCTCATCCGCGCTCACCGCGACGATGCTGCCGAAGAGGTAGTCATCGAGCGACCGGGTGTTACCTGCAAACGACGAGAGGATGCCCGCAAGCCCCGCTCCCACGGCCGATACGATGGCAATCGTCAGGTCGGCACTGCGAGGCATCCTCCTGCGCATCCCCTCCATCGAGAGCGAGGCGATGACGCAGGCCACGAGGGCTCCCACCACCGGGTCGATACCTGCGACCAGCCCTCCTGCAACACCGGCGAGAGAACAGTGCGCGAGGGCGTCACCGGTCATCGACGTCCTTCTCAGTACCAGTGTGACACCAATGAGCGGAAGCGTGACGGCAAGTGCCGCGCCCGCGAGAAGAGCTCTCTGCATGAACTGATACCCTAGCACCGGATCCCCACCTCCTTCTCGATGCGCCCCTCCGAGAGCAGCGCGATGGTTCCCGCGCAGGCACGTGCGTTATCGAGGTCGTGCGTGACCACGAGGGCCGCTGCACTCCCCTCGCACAGTTGCGAGACGAGCCTGAAGAACGCCGCAGCGGACTCGTAGTCAAGCGAGGCAGTAGGCTCATCCAACACGAGAAGCCGCGGCGAACCCACGAGGGCCCGTGCCAGCATCACCCGCTGGCGCTGACCTCCTGAGAGACGTGACATGGGACGTCTGGCCAGCGAATCCACGCCGCAGCGGGCAAGGGCGCTCGCAACGAGCGCCCTCTGGGAACCCCCCATGCGGCCAAACGGTCCCAACGCTGCATGGAGTCCGGTCTCCACCACTTCCTCCACCAAGGCCGGGAAGGTGGCGAGTCGTGCCGCAGCCCCCTGTGACACGTATCCCAGATCCTTCCATGCACGGAAGTGGCAGGGATCCTCGCCCATGAGCAAGACGCTACCGCCCGTCGGGACGAGCTCTCCAAGCACGAGACGCACCAACGTCGACTTACCCGCGCCGTTGTCTCCGACGAGCATGCAGAGTTCGCCCTCGTCCACCTCGAGCGAGCAGCCTTCGAGCACGGGCGCCCCCTCATAGGAGAACCTCAGGTCATGCATCGAGATGAGTGGCGTCACGAGAGGGCCGCCCTCAGCTCCTCGAGGTTCGACCGCATGACCGAGAAGTAGTCCTCGCCTTGGGCCAGCTCATCGTCAGTGAGACCTTCGAGCGGGTTGAGACGCTCGACGGAGGCTCCCGTCTCGGACGCGATCGCCTGAGCCACCTTGGGGCTTGCGAGATCCTCGTAGAAGATCGTGGTGACACCGTCATCTCGCACCTTGTCGGAAATCTCCGCCATGGACTGTGCGTCAGGCTCGGCTTCGGGATCGAGTCCCGCTATACCCACCTCGGTCAGCCCATAGGCATCGCACAGATAGCCCCACGCCTCGTGCGAGACCACGATCTCCTTCTTGGAACAGGCCGAAAGCGTCTGCGAGAAGTCGCTATCGAGCTGTTCGCACTCCGCCGCGACCTGCTGGTAGTTTGCTTCGTAATAGTCCTTGTTGTCTGGATCGACCGCTTCGAGGGCATTGGCGATGTTGCGCAGCTCGACCTCTGCGTTCTTGGGCGAGTTCCACACGTGCGGGTCCGTGATGAGCTTGCCGGCCTCATCCCCCTCATCGCCCATGACCTGCCTCAACACGATACCGTCGGATGCGCACACGCTCTGAGGAGCATCAGCACCGGACGAGGAAATGACGTCATCTACCCAGGACTCCATACCCGCACCGTTATAGACCAGGAGGTCGGCGGCATCGATCGCCTGGATATCCTCTGGGGTGGGCTCCCAATCGTGAGGCTCTGACCCCGCAGGAACCAAACACCTCACGTTGACCTTATCACCCCCGATCTTCTGGGCGAAGTCGGCCATGGGATAGAAGCTCGCAACGACTGAGATCTTTCCGTCCGAGGAAGCATCAGACGAAGACGAGGAGACGGCACTCTGTACCGTCTGAGTTGACGAACAGGCAGCGACGAGCATCGCGACCGAGAACGCAGCGGCAGCAGCAGCCGCAATGCGTCCCAAGAAAGAGAAACGTGTATGGAACAAGATAAAGAACCTCCCTGGACGAATGCGAAGACCTATGGTTTCGCTTTCCAGGGAAGAGACGTCTAGCGTCCTGCACCTACGACACCGCTCGTATGGCGCCCCCTCGAGCAGCTCTCACAGTAGCCGTAGAGAACGGTACGGCGAGGTTCCAGCTCAAAGGCATGCTCCACGCTCACGTGATGCACGAAGGTCTCGAGTCCTTCGCACGCAAGCGGAAACACCCGATGGCAGGCAAGGCAGACAAGACACGTACTCCCGACGGGACCGTCCACGAGACAATATCGAGCAGGCCCACCCTCGGCGTCGGGAACCTGTACCACGGACCCCTCCGAAGAGAGGCGCTCGAGCGATCGATAGACCGTCGTCTTGCCCACACTCTCCTGGCCATCCAGAAGGTCGTGGTGAATCTCATCGACCGTAAGCGACTCGCCAGCATGAGAGCGCAGGAAGGCCAGCACCGCCTCCTGCTGCCTCGTGCTGTATCGTCCCCGCTTGTCAGCCATCGCCGTCACCTATCCCTAAGTGAAAACGAAAACCATTTTCACTATATACCGTATCGCTGCGTTGTCAACCGCAACATATCACTCGTTGCCAGACAGTGTAGTCCACGTATGCACCGGCTGCTGGCGCCTTCGTCGGCAAGGCAACCGAGATTGGCATCACTTGTGTGCGGGACCCCGCCAAGGAGGGGATGCGCCGCTCGCCCGTAGAAAAGGATGGCGGGTGGCCCGCTAGCCACCCGCCACAACCGATCTCGTCAGTTACCTATGCGAAAACATGTGCCGGCATCTCCACATCACTCCAAAGGCGGGCAACGCTCTACAGCTCATTGCGGACGTCATACACGACGCTCATGAGCTCCTTTACGCGATTGACGCTCACCCGCACGTTGTTGAGGTCATCATCCTCGAGCCTTCCGCCCTCCTTGAAGTAGGTCCCGACGATGGCCGCGTCGGAGACCGAGAGCTTGTCCCTGATGGTGTCGGGGCGGCAGCCGGTGTTGACCAAGACGGCAACCTCGGGGTTTCTCCTTTTTACCGACGCAATGAGCGTGCTGTCGACATCAGCACCGGCAGCATCGGCCGAGACGCACAAGCCGTCAGGATGGACTTTGAAGATCGTGGACGAGGCGATGTCCGCGAGCGGGCGATCGTCGAGATTTCGGTCGGACTCGGGGTTGATGAAGTACAGCATGCGCAGATCGTCGAGGTGCAGCGCGGCCTTCCTACGCATGAGCATCGAGAAGTCGTTGTCATAGAGACCGCCATCCCCTACGTAGACGCCCGAGAACGTCCCACGAACGAACTTTGCCTCGCAGGCGGCCGCAAGCTCGATGCAGGCGAGTCCATCCGAGATCGCATCGACACCATAAGGCACCGAGAGGTCCCCGATGAGCTGCCCAACGACGTATGCCATGGTTGCAGGCGTTACATAGTCCATATGGCGCTGGTATGGCAGGGAGAACTCGTTGGAAACGATGATGCCGTCAATGCCACCCTCCTGCAACGCGTCAAGGTCGCGTTTGGCGTGCTCGACGACGGTCGAGACCGTCCCGCCTCCGTGACCGTAGCGTGGGTCACCCGGCAGGGGATCGAGGTGGAGCATCGATATGATGGGCTTCTTAGTACCGAACATCTTGTCTGTCCAAAGCATGGCACTTCTCCTATCTATCACGGTATGGGACGCATGGAACGTCCGATCATCAGGAAAGTCTGTGCATGAGGTCCTTCGTTGCCGGATATAGCTCATCGAAGATGGCCTGGAATCTCTCGTATGCCACGTGGTTCCCCATGTTTGGCTCAAAGGTGATGCCCGGTCTGACCTTGCGTGCAAGCTCCTCGAAGCCACTCCAGCAGCCCGTGCCAACGGCCGCCATCATCGCATCGCCATAGCTTGCGCCGATGCCTATAGCGGGAACCGAGATGGATTTTCCCGTGACGTCTGAGACGATCTGCATCCACGTGGCGTTCTTGGTTCCTCCGCCCGCGGCCATCACTCGCCTCACGGGCACACCGTCCTCCTCGAAAATCCTAACGTGTTGGTTGATGGAGTACGCCACGCCCTCAAGGCCCGCACGATAGAGATGGGCGCGTGTGTGTGACAGCTTGAGCCCAAAGAAGGCCCCCCGTGCATCCGGATCGTTAATCGGCGTGCGCTCACCTGCAAGGTAGGGCATGCATATCAGGCCATCGCTTCCCGGGGATATCCCCTCGGCCTCCCGGGCCATCGCCGCGTATGCGTTCTCGCCGCCCGCCTCCTCGGCCAGCTTGAGCTCCCCGTACACCTGGTCTCGCAACCATCTGGTGAGCGTCCCAGCTGTATTGGTCCCGGCGGACACATCGAAGGTGCCGGGGATGATGAAGCGCTCGCGCCAGATGCGGTCGTCATCCACGAGCCTGTCCGTGACGAGGAACATGTATATCGATGAACCGAACTGGAGCATGAGGTCACCGAGCCTGCCGATGCCACAGGATATCCCCTCGGCCCCAGAGTCATCGGTTCCGACCGTTACCGGCGTACCTTCGGCGAGTCCCGTTTCACGAGCGGCCTCCTTGGTGACGTAGCCCGCGATGTCGGTCGTCTCTCCAACCCTGGCGAGCTGATCGGGTCTGCAGACGGGCTTGCACAGCTCGGCGTCCGGCATTCCATCGGAATCGTAGAGCGGATTGAAGCTCGCAAGGCCGAGGAACTTGTCGACCCAGTACGCTCCCGTCAGCTTTGCGGTGATGAAGCTTGAGCCCGTGAGGAACTTGTACGTCCTTGCATAGACCTCAGGCTCGTTCTCCTTCACCCACAAGATCTTTGGCATCACGTCAGACGAACCGAGCGGACGGCCAAACCAGTCATTGATTCGCTCTGTTCCGTAGAGGTCGGTGAGCTCGGCGCACTGGTCGAGGGCACGCGCATCGATGCCGTAAAGGATTGCCTTGCGCAGCGGCCTGCACACCTCGTCAACGGGCAGGCAATCGGCCCCAAGGGCACTCGCCGCGACACCCTTGATGCCTCTGGGATCGACCCCGCCCCTTGCGATCAGGTCGTTGCTTATCGTGCAGAAGTCATGCCACCACACGGCGTCCGCATCGTGCTCGTAGTAGTTGGGCTTTGGGTTCTCCATTCCATGTTCGGATGAACTCTCGGCAATGACGTTGCCGTCATTGTCGATAATCACACCTTTGCTCGCAAAGGTCCCCGTATCGATACCCATAAAATAGCTGTCAGCCATACCGATGCCTCTCTCGCTTCGTCGCACATACTATCGTGCTCTGGTTTCCAGGCGAGGGGAGCGTGACGGCGCCGTTGGCTATCCTTCCTATCGAACCCCGTTTTTAATCGTGAAGAAGCATGCGTCGCTCCTGTTATAGGAACGCATGAACTCCACGATCCTGCCGTCTTCGCGAAAGCTCTGGCACGTGAAGAGCAGGGCGTCCGTCGAGACGTCGACATCGAGCATTCGAGCCACGCTCGGCTCCAGTGGAACGATGTCGAGCGTCTGCCAGGCGCGCACGGGTGCCGATCCGTAAAAGCCGTAGGCGTCATAGAGGGAAAAGACTTCCAGATCGATATCAAGTAGGTTTGGGATCAGCTCGCTGGGAATATACGTCTGCTCCACTGAGATGGGCATTCCGTTTGCGAGGTTCAGGCGCTTGACGAAGAAGATGTCATCGTCAGGATTGATGGCCAACCGCCGGGCATAGACGCTCCCGGCCTTGCGACGAGCCCTCTCGAGTATCTTCACGCTCGGCTTTGCCTTGCCACCTTCGATGGCCTTGTGAAACCCCGTGAGGGTGTCGAGATCTCGTTCGATGCGCTTCCCGACGATGAAGACGCCCTTGCCCTGCACCCGTTTGAGTATGCCTTCCTCGACAAGGGCATCGAGAGCACTCCTGACCGTGAGCCTGTTGACACCGTATGTCTTCGCCAAGGCGTTCTCGGAGGGAATGTGGCACCCGGGGGCGTATTCTCCCGTGTCGATTCTCTCCCGGACGACCTCACGCAGCTGAAGGTAGATCGGTGAGTTCTCGTCTACTCTCGACATCATCTCGTCCTCTTGGGCCTCTCGACCGATCTCATCTCAGTGGCAAACGTAAGGTGCTCTGGTAGAACCACGCACTTGAAGTACTCGAGCGGCTTGCCGTCCTGGTCCTGAATCAAACCACTCTGAAAATACGCGGAAGCGCCAACCTCAACGCCAAGGAGCTCGGCTTCTTCGTCATCGATCTTGGTCACGTCTATCTTCTCCGAACCCATGGTGGCGATGATGCCGTAGACGTTCTCCAAGGTCTGGTAGACGGATTCGACCGAGAAGTCATGCTTTTCGATTCCGTCGCAGTTGCGCGCGTTGATCCAGCTGGTCTCTATCGAAACCGGACTGCCATCAAGCAGGTTCACCCTCTTCAGGACGAGAACTGGCGACGCAAGCATGACGCGAAGATGCCTGACGACGAACTTGTTTGCCTCCGTAAGTTCGCTGCAGACGACGCGATGCGAAGGAACATGCCCCGCCTCCGTTACTGCCTGCGAGAATCCCTTGGTGTCCTGCAGGTTCCTGACCATCTTGGGCTCGGCTACGAACGTCCCGAGTCCGACCTTGCTCTTGACGACACCATAATCGGCAAGACGCTTGAGGGCATTTCTGAGCGTCACCCTGTTCAACCCCCACATCTCGCACATCTCGCGCTCTGAGGGAAGCTTGTCACCAGGTTCTAGGCCACGATCGATGATGAGGGCTTCGACGAGTTCGGTTATCTGGTCACGCAAACTCATCCCAAGCATCACCTTCGAACGTGGCGGACATATCCTCAACCTATTGTAGATGATATCTATTTTTTTCCTTTGGATGTCTTTTCGTATGCCGCGTTCTCCTATTCCCCAATCACCTGCACGGTGATCGTCCTCTCGGACGGTCCGTCGAACTCGCAGAAGTAGATTTCCTGGGCACCTCCCTTGTCAATCTCGCCGTCCCTCACAAAAAAGTGCGCGTGGTTGCCCGTAAGCATCGCCTTTAGGTGGCCTGTCGGGTTTCCCGCCGTGGAACCGTAGTCCTTGAGCATACGGGCATGCGAATAGGGATGGTCCTCGGGGACAAGCCCTTTCAGGAAGACGTCGATATCGCTTTCGAGACACTCGAGGGATTCGTTGGTCATGATGCCTGCGGTGGTGTGCTTCGAGAGGACCGTTACCATGCCGTCCCTGACTCCGCACTCGTGCACCGCCTGTCGTACCTTATCGGTGATGACGATGTACTGGTTGTATTCGCTCGTCAAAAAAGTGAACGCGGTCGTATGGACCATATCCCACCACTACTCCATGCCATTGAGAAACTCAAGGGCGTTGGCTCCCTTGATGAGTTCGATGGTGCTCTCGCGCAGCTCGAGGTCATCTATCGCGTGAGCCATCCGTATCTGTTCGAACCGCGGATTATCGCTTCCAAACATCACCTGGTGGCGAAGGCTCCTATCAATCCATGTGATGGGGATCTCCTGCGTGAAGAGCCTCGTAAAGAACTCCTTCGCAGAGTCGAAGTAGAGCAGCCCCGTATCGGCGTAGACGTTGGGATGCTTCACCATCAGCATTGCGGCTTCCTCCACCCATGGCCATCCAAAGTGACCGAGACAGAAGCGGAGGTTCGGTCTCGTCTCCGCCAGCTCCTCGAACTCGACGGGTCGACCGTATTTCGCGAGAGCATGCGGCTCCCATGACATACCTGCATGAAACATGACCGGCCTGTCGTAGCGCTCGCATATGTCGAAGAGCCTCTGGACGCAGCCGTCCATGGGGTAGAAACGCTGTCTGCCCGGGTAAAGGTTGAGCGCGCTGAGACCAAGGTCACCGAAGGCGTAGTCGAGCTTTGCCTCGGCATCGGAATCGTGCGGATCGACGCTCGCAAATCCAATGAAACGGTCGGGGGCAAGGTCGACGAGGGTCTTGATCTCTTCGTTGGTGACCGGGGTCACACCCTCCTCGGTAAGGTAGTCCTGCGGTAGTAGACACATCCTATCGAGACCCGCCAACCTCATCTGATTGAAGACGTGCTCGAGCGATGCGGTGCCGTTGTTGTGGATGTCGAGCACTTCGTGCCGCATCTCCTCGCGTTGTTCGTCGCCATTGATCGCCTTGTAGAATGCAGGGTGCACATGTACGTCGATGAACATCTCTTCTACTCCCCGAGCATGGCCCTGACGTTGTTGATGGCACGCCTTGCATAGAGACGTGGCTCGTTGATGTATCCAGTCACGAGCTCTATGGTCGCGGTGCGCTCATAGGGCAGGTCTCGAATCTCCTCGAGCAGCTCCTTCATAGGAAGAACTCCTTCTCCGGGCATCACATGCGAGGCATCGGAACCGTTCGAGTCAATGATGTGCAGGTGATAGAGCTTGTCTCCAAGCTTCGAGAAGTAGCTCATGATCTGTTCCTGCAGCAGGAACGGCGGAACGACGTCCAGCATGCCGAGCAGATAGTCCGAGTCGACATGCTCGAAGAGCTCGATGAGGTCATTGGCGCTCCGGAATACGTTGGACTCCTCGGGGGTGAGAGGCTCGACGACGATATGGACCCCGACGTTCTCTGCGTGCTTGGCAAGCTCTTCGCACGTACGGTACAGTCGGTCGTGCATCTCCTCGTAGGTGGCTTCGTACCCGGCGTGCGCGGGCGAGATGAGCATGTAATCCGATCCGAGCGCCTTGGCCTGGTCGAGGCACAGCTTGAGATAGCCGACGGCGTCCTCGCGCTGGCGCTCCGATCCGATCATGAAGTTATAGGGGTATGCGTTGTGCTCGGGACAGTACCCCGTGATGGGCACGCCGTACTTGTCACGAAGGCGAATGACCTCGTCAATCTCGCCGGCGGCAAGATCCGGGGCATACGCATGCGGACGCCCACCCCACAGCTCGATGTAGTCATACCCGAATCGCTTTGCATCCTCGAAGACATTCTCTAGGGGATTGCGTTGATATCCGGACGTGAACATTCCGATCCTGAACATCCCTGAACTCCTTCCCGTCATGCGACACCAGTCGTAGGCGTCGCGTTGCCACCAACGGTAAACGGCCTCCGTCAGCGAGCGCCAACCCAAGGTTCGAACACGCTCACGACCTCCGAGGCGATACGCGCGCCCCTATCGAGGCAGCCACTCACGTCATCACCCGTGAGAACCCCCACGAGAAAGCCGGCGATAAAGGAGTCGCCGGCTCCAACCGTATTGGTAAGATGCTCGGCGGGATACACGGGACCCTCGTATAGCCTCTCGCCGTCCCAGGAGAGACTGCCCTCCTCGCCAAAGGTTGCCGTAGCGACCTTGAGACCGCGCGCGACCATATCCTTCAGAAAGTCCACGATGAAGTCATTCCTGCCCCCATGGTAGGAGTAGAAGCCATAGTCGACCGAGCCAAGGGTGCTCATGACCAAGGGGTGATCGAGACGGTCGGCATAGTCAAAGCTCACGAGCGTGCCTGATGCGTGAATGGCCGGCAGCACCCCATCCGCATTTCCCCAGAGCGCCGTGTGCACTATGTCATGGCCGCAGGCAAAGCGCACGTCCTCGTCATCGAAGACGATGTCCGCAAGAACGCCCTCGTCGTACTCCCCATGCACGCGATCAAGCCCGATGAGATCCATGTATGTAATCGCCGTAGGGCCCTTGGCCGTCTTGAGATGGCTGACGTCGAGGCCCTCCCTACCAAGCGATTCGATCATCCACATGCCATACTCGTCTGAACCCGTCGTTGAGATGATCGACGTGGGAATGCCTAGCTTTTGCATGTTGACCGCAGTGTCAACGGCATTTCCGGTCAGGTATGTGCGATTGAGATTGCGGTAGTAGTCGATACAGTTGTCACCAATGCATGCCGCCCGCATGGCCTTCCTCCTGTCTGGTATGGATTATACTTTATCTTATATATTATCTACGATATGTATCCATTGCAGCCCATATATCAGCGATTTCCCTTCACCGCTCTTTTTGCCTCGTTCACCTCGTATTTGTTTCGCTTACAGATACATACTCCGGGTTTTTTGTCGTACCTTTTGCCACTCACGGTTAAACAGATGCCCATCACAAAAGACTCAATTGGTCAGTATTGGTATACTTATACCATTTACTTATATGATTACGTTTGTTCATTGTTGAAAGGATGCTACATGAATGTGGCGACTGTCGGAGACAACTGCGTCGACGTATACGAGAAGGAGGGTAGACAGTATCCGGGTGGCAACCCCGTGAACGTCGCCGTATACCTCAGGCGCTTGGGTATCGATGCCTCTTACACAGGCGTTGTCGGAACGGATGAATACGGCAGGAATCTCATCGACGCGCTCAACGACAAGGGTGTTGACACCAGTCACGTCCATACGGCAGAGGGCTCCACTGCCGTGACCAAGGTCGAGATAGTCAACGGCAACAGGGTCTTCGGTGACTACATCGAGGGAGTGATGGAGGACTTCAGACTCACCGATGACGACATCACCTTCCTCTGCAGGCACGATCTCGTCGTAAGCGGAATCTGGGGCCATACCGCAGATGACCTCGGCAAGATCAAGGCGAATGGCACGACAATCGCCTTCGACTACTCCGACCAGCCCAACGATCCGATCGTCGACGCATCCATCGCCCACGTGGACTACGCCTTCTTCGGACTGGAGTCCGACGACACCGCTGAAGTGCGCGCGTTCATGAGGGACAAACAGGCGAGGGGACCTAGGGTCGTTGTCGTCACCCTTGGCGAGCACGGGAGCCTCGCGTTTGACGGTAGGGAGTTCTACAAGCATGGCATCATCGAAGTCGACATCGCCGACACCATGGGTGCTGGCGACTCCTTCATTGCTGGTTTCATAAAGGGTGTCCTCGAGGGCAGGGACGTCCCTGGCTGCATGGATGAAGGCGCTGGATGCTCCGCCATCACCCTCCGGTACAACGGTGCGTGGTAGACCATCCCCCTATCACTCGCATCCCCTCTCCGCCTGAACCTGGCGGTACCCGACCGAACTCGTCTTGGGCTCTTGCGAGTTCATGCGTCGCGCATCACGTCCTCGGCTCGGATCGAGGGCGCGACGCGCGACGCGGATGGTCAGACCTAGCGCGTGGACATCCAGGTCTCGACCTCTTCGAGCCTGGGATAGCCTTCGCCGTCCCTCGTGGTCATCGTACCTGGTCGTGTGACCTTGTAGGCGGCATACATGCTCGCCCATGAGCATGCGTCCCTCAGGGATTTGCCACGCACGATACCAGCGACGGTCGCCGCGAGGTAACCATCCCCCGCACCGATCGTATAGACCGCATCCACCTTCGTGGCGGGCACGAAGAAGTAGTCACCACCATCGAGCACGGCAGAGCCGGCAGAACCACAGGTCATGATTGCACCGTGGCACCCATGGTCGGCCACAATCCTATCGAGAACCTCTCGGGGTTCGACATCTGAATCCTCGGGAAGGTCACAGAGGACCCTGCCCTCGATGTCGTTCACGACAAGGTAGTCCACGTAAGAGAGGTCACCCATGGGTTCCGAGGGCAGGGGTGACGCGTTGCAGAGAACCGTCATCCCAAACTCCCTCTTTGCGATCCTCGCACCGAGCAGGGCCTTCTCATAGGGCATGCCGAAGCCGGTGACGAACACCCGCGCCTCCCTCATCGCGGCAATCGCAGCACGCGTCTCCTCCTCGGTCAGGGCCTTGCACGCCGAGTCCCCGTCCACGATCGTGTTGAGGCCATCGTCATCTATCATGATGAGCCCCGTCCCCGTCGATACGGCATGGTCGCGATACAGATAGGTCGTGTCAACGCCCGCCTCGCTCATCCATGCATCCCCCATGTCACCCCAGGGGTCGTAGCCGACCTTTCCGATGTAGCCGGTCGAGACTCCCAGACGACCGAGCGCGACGGAGACGGTGGCGCCCTTCCCGCCGTCTTCCTCGACGTGCCAGTTCCAGGCCTCCATTGTCTCGCCCCGACGCGGGAGCCTGTGCACGTTGCATACCTGTCCCACACCATGCGAGTTCATGACTATGGCTTCGATTGGTCCGTGCTTTCCCATGACACTTCTCCTATCTTTAAGTAGTTGCATTTCTAGGCTGAATATCGAATGCTTATGGATGCAATGCAGAATCTGGCGGGCAGGGATGCCGACATGACGTATGAGAGCCTCAGCATCTCGAAAAGGAGAGTGGCATCCTGCCCCACTCAGGCAAGGCCGCGGATTAGCTGGATGAAGGGAGTGAGCCATCACTTCACTTCGGATCTCTTTTGGGAGGTTGCGGCCCTGGGTGCCAAGGGCAGAAGAGCCCGTCAGGAAGCAGACGACGGAAGGAGCTGCCCTCATGATCTTCGCAGGTGTGGACATCGCCAAGGTGGACCACGTGGTCGCCGCCATCGACGAGCGCGGCGAGGCCGTGGCAAAGCCGATGCCATTCAAGAACTCGGGGACCGGATTCGAGAGGTGCGTCGCCTATCTTGAGGGGCTTGCCTTGGACAACGCCGGCGTCTTCGTCGGCATGGAGGCCACCGGCCACTACTGGATGGCCTGCTTCTCCTACCTCGTCTCAAGGGGCTTCAAGGTCGCGGTCATCAACCCCATGCAGGTCAAGGCCGTGCGCAAGCTCAAGGGATACTCACGGGTCAAGAACGACCGCATCGACAGCCAGATCATCGCCGAGACCATGCGCATCGGGGATTTCGACGAGACGCGGCTCGCCACGGACGAGCTCCAGTCGCTCAAGACCCTCACGCGCTACCAGCAGTCCTTGAAACAGGAGGTCGCCACCGTGAAGACCCAGGCGATCTGCCTGATGGACGCCTACTTCCCCGAGTATGCCGGCATGTTCACCGACATGTTCGGGACATCGTCGATGGCCATCCTCTCGAAGTGTCCGACGCCCGCCGAGTGCAACCGCACGCACGCGGCCACGCTCGCCAAGATCCTCTCCGAGGCCTCGCGTGGCAGGTTCGGGACCGAGAAGGCCGCCAACGTCAAGGCGGCCGCCAAGGGCTCGGTCGGCATCACGCTGGGGTCTGACGCCGCGTCGTTCCAGATCAAGGAGCTGGTGTCCCGGATCGTCTTCCTGAACAAGAAGGCATCCGAGGCCGACAGGCGCATCTCCGTCCTGTTGCAGGGGATCGAACCGCTCATCCTCACCATACCCGGCATATCCACCACCACCGGCGCCCAGATCGTCGCAGAGATAGGCGACGCATCGCGTTTCCCCAATGCGGCGGCCATCGTGAGCTATGCGGGACTCAACTCGGCGGTGAGCCAGTCGGGCAGGTTCGAGGCGACGGGCGAGCCCATCACGAAGCACGGGTCGCCCTACCTCAGGAGGTCGATGTGGCTCGCGGCAAACCGAGCCAGGCAATACGACCCGAACCTCAAGGCCTTCTATGACAAGAAGCGTTCCGAGGGCAAGTGCCATCGCGTCGCTGTCACCGCCGTCGCGAGGAAGCTCTGCCACATCGTCTTCGCCGTCATGCGCGACCAGATCCCATACGACCCAGAGAGATAGGCCGGCGGAACAGATCACCTGCGGGAAACACGGCATAGCCGCGTCGCTTCGTTGTGCCCGAAAGCATTCGATATTCGACTTTCAAAGTGCGTTCTTTCAACAAAACACGAAATTCAATCCCATCGAAGTTTCTAGCTAAAACCTCTTGACTTCATATAGCTGGTCTCCTTTGGTCACGTTATCCATCCAGGGAAACTTCCCGTCAATTACTGCCGAGAAGGTCGCGAATAGCCCCGATACCGCGCTCGGCAGAGAAATCGGGCTCGTTCCCATATCTACTAAAAAGCTCGAGCGAGAGATAGCCGTCATAGCCAACGTGTCCGAGATAGCTCACGATTCGAGGCCAGTCCATCGCGCCGTCACCGGGAATGAGATGGTCCTCGCAGTTGGGTTCGGCATCTATGAAGTGAATCTCCCTTACGGCGCCGGGCATCTTCTCCCAGTACTCACTCATGGGCTCACCGCAGGTCAAAGGACAGGCAAGATCGAGAACGACCTGCAACGCCTCGTTGTCGACCTCGTCAAGGAAGTACTTGACATCGTCCGAGCTGCAGCAGAGCCTGCCCTCGAAGGGCGTGACTGGCTCGAGGACCACTGTCTCTCCAAGCCCTGCGGCATGATCGGAGAGTCTTTTGAGGTCCTCGACCACCTGGCACTTGAGCATCTCGCGGTCAACTCCAAAGCCCGGCATGTTGATTGCGAACATGACGAGGGGTGCCTCGATCTCCTTGGCGGCATCGATTGCAGACTTGAAGTAACCGAGCGAGATTTCGTTGAGCTCCCTCTCCTGGAAGACAAAGCTGTGCGGCGAACCGGTGTTCTCGGGAGCGTAGCTCACGATTGGCATCTGATACCTCTGCACGTAGCCGAGAATCCTCGAAGCTCCCCCGTTGACGCCCCCAAGCACGTCGGACGGATAGGCGTGCGGCCTGAATCCGCCTATGTCGACTCCATCATAGCCACATCGTGACGCGACCTGGAAGGCGCGTTCGAGCGGCCAGCGAGAGAAACCCGTCGAGAAGAGCGATACCTTCATTGCCATGTTCTGTTTCTCCTCTGCCGTGTTGGATTCCTACTCGTCGAGCGTCTCAGCGATGTGAGCTTCGACCCTTTGGGTCTCCTCCTTGTCAAGCAGACCAAAGCGCCAGCGAATGACGTCGCTCTCATGTGGACCGAGCGTGTTGAAGTGGCCATGGCTACGCTGATAGCCAGTGCTTCTGTTCGTGCCCGTAGAAGGCAGGGCGATCCCAACGCCGTCCTCGTCTCCCGTGCGACAGAGCCAACGCAGGGCATAGGGCGCCTTGGCGGTATCCCACGAGACGTAGTAGGATCCGCCTTCGGGAAGCTCCAGGAGCGAGTGCGCCCAACCATCGGCATCGGGTTCGTAGCGGTAGTTGATGCATATCTCCGGATCATAGACCTGCGTCTTGGAATCGAGCACGTCGGCGATTGTGGGATCTTCCGCGAGGCGCCTGCCATACTCGCGAATCGCTACGGCCCTGGGAGAGTCGTCGCCGAGCTCGGTCAGGGAGACTTGGACGTGCTCGTCGTCCTTGCGGCAACCGTAGACGAAGCGAGCGCCGTCGACGCCTCGCCAGTTCATGTGGCAGAGCCAGAGGTACTCAAGTGGATGCGTGCGACGATTCTCGACTATCGCTGACATCTCGACCATCGTCTCACCCTCATGGAGACGAAGCTCGGGACTGTAGGCCCAGTGCAGTTCCTGGCTGTTGCGATACACGTAGGTTCCGCCAAGGGCCAGGTACCTACCCCTCTCGTCGCTGCCTACGCCCACGTAGGTGTCATCGAAGACACCAAAGGGCAGCACATCGTGCATCGGATAGTCCGTCTCGCCCTCTTCGGGGCCGTTTATGTTGTTGAGTCCGCAGTGATAGAGGAAACCACCATATGTATCACCGAACCTGGTCGTCCTCAGTGGCATCTCGAACATCGACTTCTGCGTCACGTCGAGCCCATCGAACACGACGGACCACACCTGCATGCCCACATAGGGCAGCACCACCATGCTCGACCGTGAGTTCTCTATTCTGAGCCCGGCAATACCGGACTCATAGCGAAACGCGACGGCCGAGAACTCGCCGTCTCGGAGAAGCTCGAAGGGACGATCCGTAAAGAAGGAATTGCAAAAGTACATGCGCGTAAAGGACATGGAACCTCCTAGCTCGACCTTGGGGAGAGGCAATCAACGGCGACACCCCCTAGCGAAAGTCGGAGTCACCGGCCATCTGGTGGTCCAGCGCGGTACGCACGATCCTATCTCCCAGGCTCTCGTAACCGAGCTCAACCATGAGCCCGTCCATCTCCTGCTTGACCTCGAAGGGCACCCAATCCTGCTTCGGCCCCATGCGTGAGACCGTGGGACGTCCGAACCCGTACTGCATCGCCCAGTTCCAGCCTGCATTGAACGGGGTCTTCTTCATAACGTTACGGATGCGCAAGACCTTCTGCTGAGCCTCGATGCATCCCTTCCAGTCCCCCGAGCGACCCTTCTCGACGATTTCGACCATCTCGCGCGGGAACGGGACGGCCATGAACGAGACGCAGCCGACGGCACCAAGCAACACCATGATTCCGTCGAAGCCATCGCATCCACCGAGAAAGTCGAAGCTCTCTGGGTCTATGCGCAGCGCGCATTGCTGAAAGTTGATGACGTTCGTCGAGGCGTCCTTGAAGCCGCGGAGGTTAGCGTGCTCGGCAGCAAGCCTCGCAAGTGTGTCGGGAGCAAAGAGCACGGCCTGCTCGACGCAGTTGTATAGGTAGACAGGACGTTTGGCGTAGTCGATAAGCTCGGCAGACCAGTCGTAGAGAGCTGCCTGGGAGAACTTGAAGAAGGGAGGTGCAGTGATGCAGTAGCAGTCTGCCATACCCGTCTTCTCGTAGGCATCGATGAGACGCTCGTTGGCTCGAACGTCATTCTCGAAGGAGCACGCCATGATCTTGGCTCGTCCTCGCGCCTCCTCGTAGACCACCCTGAGAACCTCGAGCTTCTCATCAAGGGTGAGCTCATGGCACTCACCAGCATAGCCGTTCACAAAGAATGCCCGGATGCCGCAACCGATCTGCCAATTGATCATATCCCGCAGGTACGAGACGTCAATTGTCCCATCTGCAGTGAAGGGCGTGCAGATCTCCGTAAGCACTCCCTCGATAAAGTGACTCATGTGTGATTCCCCTTTCTCATCAGGAACAGAGCAAGCTGCGAACGAACCATGGCATCGCACGACGATCCGAAGAACGACTATTCCTCACTGGAACCAGAAAGTGCGTCAAAGACCACACGTCCCGCGAGCATGGTGAGATAGCAGGTACACGCCCTCGCATCCCTCGGATCGATTGCCAGTACGTTCGTATCAAAGACCGCGATGTCGGCGAACTTTCCCACCTCGAGCGTCCCCGTGTCATCAAGCTGCTCGAGGTCGAATGATCCACCAGCCGTCCACGCTCGCAGCAACTCCGCAGGAGTGACCATGTTCTCCTCGTTGAACGGCTCACCGCCCTCGGGGAAGAGTCCTCCGCATGCGCTGTACACACCCGTGCCAAGGTCGTCAACCGTCATCGGGAGGTCGGTGCCGCAAGCGACGACAACCCCTGCGTCAAGCATTGCGCGACGATTCCAGTAGTGCGCGCCGCGCGCCGCGCCAATCTTCTCGGCAATCATCTCGAGCTTGCCCCTACGATCGGCTATCGACTGGATAAGCGGGTATACCTCGGCGACTACTCCCAGGTCGGACATCCTCGCGTAGTCCTCGGGGTCAGCGCATTCGAGGTCGGTCATCGCGTGACGAAGCGTCACCCTTCCATCCTCTCCCCGACGGCATTCCTCGAAGATATCGAGCGCATGCGAGACGGCACCATCCCCCTGGGTATGAAGCGAGAAGCGCAGGCCGTTCGCGTCGGCTCGGAGCACCTCGCGCTCGTGAAGCTTCCAGTCGATATCGAGGGTGCAACAGGTTTCTGTGTCGAGGTAGGGTTTCTTCATCTCTCCCTCGCCCTGGCTGATCGACCCGTCCGTCATCTGGTTGAATCCCGAGAACGATATCAGCTCGTCATCCACAAGCCTGTCGCGGGTCGCAATGCCATAGTCGATATCGGCAGGCTTCCCCACAGGTTGGCTCATGAGGTTTACCCTGACGGTGAGGCCCCCGGCTTCCTCGAGCGACTTCACCTGATCGACGAACCAGAAGTCGTCGTACCCTATCTCCTTCGTGGATGTGACCCCATAGGAGTTCATCATGCGGAGATAGTCCTTATAGAGCGGCAGCGACATCTCGGTGTCCCTGATGATCGCCTTGAGAAGTAGGTACGCCTTCTCGGACCAGCAGGCTTCGGGAGTGAACCCAAAGCGCCTCTCTGCTGCGGAGTTCATGACCATCGCATCCGCGCCCACGCAGACGAGGACGGCGGGAACATCCCCAAGGGCGGAGTCAACGACGGACTCGTCGACTCCCGCGAACTCCAAGGGGAGGTCATGACCGATGTAGAGCCCCTCCCGTGGGCAGGGGCGCAGCACGTCGAAGGCCTCCTTGATGGACGCGACACCCGAAAGGTCCGCACCGGCATGCTGCAGCAGCCATCCGTTGAAGAAGCAGTGCACGTCGACGAGACCGGGCGAGATGAGCCTGTCGCCCAGATCGAGCACCTTGGTGCGCCCTCCCACGTAGTCCCCGCCGCTCCCCCTGCCTATCGCAAGGATCTTCCTCCCCGCGACTGCGACAAACCCTTCGAACGTATCGAGGCCAACCGCATCGAAGATCGCACTCGAACGCAGCAGATAATCCGCTTCCGTCATTTGATGGACGCCCCTTTCGGTGTAGTCGTGCCTCGCTTCTCGCGGCTGTCGGCCATGAAGGACTCGACCTCTCCGAGAGGTCGATAGGATGGAATCGTTCCGTCGATGGTCACGCAGAGGGCAGCGTAGGCGCTTGCCCAGCGCGCCGCCTCCTCGAGGGTCTTTCCCCACGCGAGACCCGCGACCGTAGCCGCCATGAAGCCGTCTCCCGCTCCCGCGGTGTTGATGACCCTCTCGACACGAACGGGCTCTATCCGACGGAAGGATCCCTCGGAGCCAAGGACGCACGACCCTGCGGCACCGAGCGTCAAGACCACGGCGCTCACGCCAGTGGTCTCCCTCACCTTTCTCGCAAGGTTCTCAGGGTCGTCATCTCGGGCCAGACCCGCCATCTGTGCCGCCTCGACCTCGTTCACGAACAGGTAATCGACGAAGTCGAGGTTTCCAAGGGGTACGTCAGGAAGTGGGGAGGGGTTGAGAACGGTCGTCATCCCAAGCTCATGTGCACGACGCGTCCCCGCAAGCGAGACATCGACCGGCACCTCAAACCCCGTCAGGAAGTATCGCGAGCCCGCCATGGCCTCGATTGCACTCGTCACCTCGTCGGAGGTGAGGGCGCTGCTCGAGCTGTCGCCATCGATTATTGCGTTGCGCCCGTCAGGCGCTATGAGGATGAGGCCCGTGCCCGTGGAGACGCTCGGGTCACGGTACAGATAGGTCGTATCCGCCCCTGCCTCCTCCATCCACCTCTCACCGAGGTCTCCCCATGCATCACAGCCGACCTTACCGATATAGGCGACATCGAGACCGAGACGAGCGAGGGCAACGGTGACGTTGGAACCCTTGCCGCCATCCTCGGCTATATGCCAACCACGCACCGGGAGCGTCTCCCCCCACTCGGGCATGCGATCACAGTAGGCGTATTGCCCCACTCCGTGGCTATTGAGGACGATGACGTCCCTCCCGGCCATCGCTACCACCCCCTGGTCTCGTGGGACATGGGGTGGTCGATCGTATACTCGGTGGTATAGAGCGTCACATCCGGAACGTACTTTGGCAGAATGGTCACCGGGTATTCGGTCGTCGGATCGCTGAAGAGCAGGATGCGACAGACGGTCTTCTTCCAATCACCCGTAGCCACCATGTAGATCGCCCTTCTGGCAGAACATATGATGTGGAAGCCTATGGTGAGACCTTTAGGCGGAACGCGATCGAGACAGGTTCCGAAGGACCTCTCGGCCATTGCCACCATGGTATCGGAGTTTATGTCGACCACACGGGTCTTGGAGGCCGCGTACTCGTCGACGGTCACGCGATGCCAGAAGTCTCGCGGCTCCTCGTCGAAGGCGACGAGTCCGGTCGCCCCGATGCCCGCCCAGACCGTATCCACACCCCCCAGCTTGTCGCACATCTCGTCTGGGTAGTCCAGGTTACTGAGCCTCGGCCAGATCCTGTGGTCTTCGGGAGGTCTCAGCTCTTCGTCAATTCTGTTATAGAAGCAGGCAATCATCGTTCCCTCAAGGCTTTCGTACGTATCCGCAAGAGGATAGGGACGACACTGCCAGTCGAGGAACTCGTCCATATGAAAGACCCAGAGGTTCGTGCAGTCGATGCGCTCCTCGTTCACACGCCTGACGAAGGTGTCATATTCGTCGCAGGGACCCGCGGGAAGGACCCACGTGGTGGCGAGACCGGCCGCGTTGTGCTCGGCGACCTCGTCGGCCATCATGTTGCCAATCTCTTCCATCATCTGCGCTCGGTCCCTGCGGACGGCGAGCTTGACCTTGAGGTCGTCTCTCCCCTCGAGCTCCTGCCAAGGGACCTCGCACCAGCGATATACCTCATCGGTCGTAAGCCGGTTCGTAAGCATGCGCATCATCTTCGCTTTCCAGATAACGGCCACCCGACTCCTTGACTGTCCGTCTTGTCATCGGGTGGCCCTGACCTTTAGTACGAGGGACTTTCCATGGGACCCATCTACTTAGAAGCAGCCTCTGCGAGCTCTTCGGCGACTTCCTCCTTGATCTCGGCGTTTCGGCGTTCTTCCGCCTCCTGGATGATATCGGCGTTGACCTTCCTCCAATGGAAGAAGAACGGGATGGCGGAGACGACGATGAGGATGCCGGCGCTGATCGGATTGAAGCTGAACAGGGGAACCTCGCCAGAGAGGATGCCGCTAAGCTCGCCGAACATGAGAATCAGGGACGGGACGATGGCAAGAAGCGCCATGACAGGGCCACCGGGGGCCTTGAAGGTCGGATGGTAGTTTGCCTTCTTGTGCAGGGGGAACCAAGCGCAGAAGAGCAGGGCGTTGCGAAGCAGGCAGATGAAGGTGAAGATTGCGACGAGAGACTGAATCGAGGTCAGCCAGACGAGGACGAGCGCAAAACCAGACTGCCAGAGCATGGAGACGACGGGAGAGTCGTACTTGGAGTCGATCTTGCCCCAAGAGCGCCACCAGTAGCCTTCCTGGGCGGCCTTCATCTCACCGCGTGCCTGGAACATGATGAGGGAGGAGAGCGATCCGGTGACCACGACGACCGCGAGGATTGCCGCGATATTGCCAGCCTGCGTACCGATGACCGGAATCATCGAGAACGCCTCAGCGACCGGCGCGGCAGAGGCAGCAAGCGTGTTGATGTCAACGAGACCAACAGCGGAGATGGCAAGGAGCACGTAGAGAAGGGTGACGACACCTACCGTGCCGATAAGGGCGATGGGCATGTTCTTCTTCGGGTTCTTGACCTCACCACCCATGGTGACGCAGGTCTGCATGCCGTCGTATGACCAGGTGGTCGCAGCGATACCCGCAATGAGGGCGGCGGCGATATTACCGGTACTCGATGCCGAGGTGGCCACCGGAGCCGCGTTGAAGTTTCCGCCGCTGACAAAGAAAAGTCCGACGAGGACGAGCAGCAGGAACGGGATGACCTTGAAGGCAGTGATGAAGTTCTGCCACAGCGCGCCCTGATGCTTGCGACACATATGAAGCCAGGTGAAGAAGATAATGAGAAGGCAGGCGATCACGGAGACGGTGGTTGCGGACCAGCCAGTGAAGAAGGCAAGGTAGTTGGCGACCGTAAGTGCCATGATGGCGATACCCACGGGGTCTGAACCCCACCAGCACGACCAGATAAAGAACATTGCCATGAACGGCCAACCCGCTTCACGGAAGTAGACGAACTGTCCGCCATCTTCGGAATAGGCCGTGGAGTACTCTGCATACATGAGGTTCTGTGGGATCATGATAAGGCCACCGATGAGAAATGCCAGGATGGCAAGGATCGGTGTACCCGCTGCCCCTGCGACGGCACCCACCGAAGTGAAGATTCCGGATCCGATGGTAGTACCGACACCAAGGGCTATTACGGTGCTCAGACCAAGGTGGCGAGCCATTCCTTCGCCGCCCTTGACGGTCTTGTCTTGCTCAGACATACCCTTCCCCCTTCTATACTGATACGACTGCTGTTTTAGGGGATATGCGCTCCCCTCCCAGAAGCAGCCCGTCCGGCTATCTTCTGCTAACCAGGATGATTACACAGATGGTTTAGTTTTAGCGTCAACTTATATATATATCGGTGAGTGGTCAGTTTGGTTCTTTGACAGCACTCAATACCTCAGTTTCTGGCATTACCATAGGCAGGGAAAGGACTCAATTACCGCCCATACCTTACAATCACATATCCTTTGCTACGCTTCCATGCATTCACTATGGTACGTTTTTAAGGTTTACTTATGTGGTACTATCCATGCATCGCATGACATATCAATACCAACGTGTCTGATGGTTCCGAAGACCTCTGAACCGAAGTCGCTGACGAAGCGGGAGGATCTCACCTTCTGCACGGTCTTGAGCCATACGCCGGCGAATGGCCTGGGTTCTCAATGATCGAAGCGTTTACCAAGACGTATGACCTCGCCGTCATCATATCCGACACCAATCGAGATTTCTAAGGGAGCGCATTCGCCGACCCACGTCGTCCTGACTGAGTGGCATATGAATTACCCATGCCTATTCATTCATGGTTCCATCTCACTAAGGACCGAGAGCATACGCTCATCGCAGGCGAAGGCATGGACCGAAATGGAGTAGCACGGGGAGAGCAGGCTTCACGAACGGGCAGCACCGTATCAGTAGCATCGAGAGGCATCTACCGAAAAGCGAACGTCAGTCCTTCAGCCCAAGCTCTTCGCGAAGGTAGCGACAGGTCTCGACGTGAGGAGAGTGGGGGTCCTCCCAGTATATGGAGTCGTTAATCTCAAGGTCGATGCCATTCTGGAAGTCATTCTCCTCTAACGTCTCGATATATCCGGCAAGCCTGCTCTTCCCGAAGGCCCCGCTGCCAACAACCTCGTGGTGACTGTCGGAGTAGTGAATCCACTCGACCTTCTTGCCAAACCTTGCAAAGTACTGCCCCAGGTTCTCACTCTGAACCTCCATGGCAGTCAGATCGACGCACACCTTGAGGTTTGGAGAGTCAACGAGGTCAAGCATCATGCCTACGTCATCAATCGTCGTAACCAGATTCGATTCGTAGGGCTGAAGTTGCTCGAGGGTCATCACGATGCGCTCTTGCTCGGCAATGCCCAGAATCGTACGAAGGGTATCTCCGCAACGTCTGAGAGACTCCTCCCTCGGCAGATCGCGCAGCCCGCAGCCGCTGTTTACGAAAACGCGATCACAGCCCATGGTATGTGCATCTTCGAACGCCCACTTGAAGTACTCGATGGTTCGCAAGGTGAGAGATGGGTTCGGATCGGATAGGCTGAACGGATATCCGAGCGTCTCGGGAGTGTAGATGGTTACGCGCTGGTCACGCGCCTCCATCTCCGAGCGCATCTTCTTCAGGCGCTTCGTCGCATCGTATCCGTCCGGATAGTCCAGCCTGCAGTAGAACGGCTCGGCTCCCCACAGGTCGATTCCATGTATGCCAAGCTCATGCATGGAATCGAGGAAGTACTCAAACGTATGGTGCACATATGAGGTGCCCATCACGGACACGTCGCGCATCGTGACCTCTGACATCCTCGCGCCCTTCCATCGCGACCGACAACAGGCGTGCGGGCCGTCCTATCGAAGGGCGGCCCGCAAGGACGAACTAGTACTTCAGCTGCCGATAGTAGCGACGAATCTCCATCGGGTGGCAGTTGATCCGCTCGATATGAGCGTCAATGCGGTTGGTGACCTGATGCGTCACGAGGTGGCTCAGGTAGCCGCGATACACCGAGGAGATGCCGTCGAGCTCATAGTCCTTGGAGTCAATCAGCGTATAGCGTGCGCAGACATGGGGGAGGAAGTTCGCGACACGCTCCGACAGGGGACGCTCCGCGTCTTCGCCGAGAAAGACCGTAACGTTGGTATCGCGGTCAACGACTTCGAGCATTCCATGGAAGAACTCAGCGGAGTGGATGGACTTCGTACGAATCCAATGCTGCTCTTCCCAGTAGCACATGGCATAGGAATAGGTGGAGCCATACTGTTCGCCCGCTCCGACGAAGTAGTGCAGCGGGTCATCATGGTGCTCCTCTGCAAACTTCTTCGCAAACTCATCGGAGGTCTTCGCGACGCACACGAGATCCTTCGCGAGATGGGCATCAAGCTGAGCGTAGTACTCATCGTACTGTGGGAACTCTCCGGCGCGATACATGAATCTGTCGGCAACCATGAAGAACTTGAGTTGTTCGTTCTCCGGGTAGGTCACGCAGTAGGTGACTTGCTTCGATAGAATCGAGTCCGCGACGTCGATGAAGCCGATGGTCGTGGCCCCGATTCCGTCGAGCGTCCTCATGGCCGTTACCATTTCGGAGGTGCAGCCCGATACGGATGAGATCACGACCACGCTCTTCTCGGTAATGCGCTTGTTGCCGGTCGTGTTGAACTGCGCTGCGTTCTCGACGATGACGGGAAGGTCGCTGAGCTCCTTGAGATGCGACTCCACCTGAAGCGCGGAGGCATACGTCCCACCGATTCCCATATAGCAGATCAGGTCGTACCCCTTCTCGCAGGTTGCGTCCACGACCCTCTCAATCTCGCCGCGAATGGCGAGGGCGCCGTTCACGCTATCGAGCTCATGCTGCTCGTCGTACTTGATCATCATCAGTCCTCCAGATAAATCGATACTTTCCCTTACTGACTCGCTCGAACCGCTCGGTAGCGCACGAGACCGCAGGCTACTGCTTGCCCAGGTACTTTCCACCATCTGCATGAACGTTGATACCGTTGAGAATCGCGGCGTCGTCAGAGGCGAGGAAACAGAAGATGCCTGCGATTTCCGAAGGCTCCTCCGCCCTTCCCAGCGGCCCGTAATCGATGAGGTCACCTGTGTTCTTGTAGTCCATGTCCCCGAACCCATCTGCCGTCGAATCCATCATGGGGGTCTTCACCCAGCCGGGGGATACGCAGTTGACGCGAATCCTGTTGCCGTTCTCGTTGGCGAGGCACTGGGTCAGATGAATGACGGCGGCCTTGCTCATCGCATAGGGAGCCTCATAGGCATAGCATGCCGTACCATCGACGGAGGCGGTATTGAGAATGACGCCTTCCCCCTGCTCCTTCATTATCGGCAGCACATGATGAATCATGTCATAGGTCCCAAGAAGGTTCACTTCGATGACCCTTCGTGCATCCGCAACCGTCTGATTGTCTACCGCACCCACTTCGCCCCCAATTCCAGCGATGTTGCAGAGGACGTCGATTCTGCCGAAGACCTCCCTGACATTACCGACTGCCTTCCTAACGGCATCATCGTTCGTGATATCGACGGGTTGCACGATATAGCTGCCCTCAGTCAACCCCAGATCCTTGGCCGACGTCACGAGAGCCTCCTCGTTGAGGTCGAGCAGGGCAACGGTTGCGCCCTCATCCGCAAACCTCTTCGCGGTGGCCTTGCCAATACCACTTGCAGCGCCGGTAACGATGACGAATTTCCCGCTGATACCCTTCATGGCCCCTCTTCCTCTCTCCTAGCGATCAGATTCACTGGGCACTGCCAGCTCCGCTGATATCGTTCAATCTTCACAGATTCACCTGTGGTATATATTATGTGATAACTTATTTAGCTCGTTGATTCAAGGTCATTTTTGTCGATAGGCGCTATCGGTAGAGCAAGGGCACTCAACGGCTATGGTGGCAACACGAAGAGCGCACATGGCAATCTGGACCGCAGTGAGACAAATGCAGTCTCTGCAGAGTCAAGGCATGGGGCTCGCCAGAAAGCACGAACCCCATGGGTACATCACCATGTTGTAGGTCATCTGACCGGAGAAACGGCTACGGATTTCGCCGAAACCCCTTTTGTAGTCCGCATCCCGGTTCTTGCAACAACTAGCTCTCGCCTCGGCAATCCCTCACGGGAACATCGTTCACGAGTTTGAAGAGGTCTTCTCTCTCGCCCCTCAGGAAATGAACAATGTTGTTGCAGGGAATGACCTGAATGTTCCTCATCGACGCAGCCGAGTAGAAGGCGGAGTGGGGTGTGATGATGACGTTGTCCCTGCCGAGAAGGGGCTGGTTCTCGAGGTCGGGAACCTCGTCATCGAGGACATCAGCGCCGAATGCGCGAATCCGTCCAGAGTCAAGCGCACGGAGAAGCGCATCCTCGTCAACGGAGAGCCCACGGGCGAGGTTGATGAAGATGGGCGTGCGTACCATTGCGTCGAAGGCCTCCGTGTTGAAAAACCCCCTGTTGTCATCCGTCAGACACATATGGTTGACGATGATGTCCGAGTCGCAAAAGAGGTCTTCGACCCTCTCAGCACGCCTGACCCCAAGCCCGGTGAAGGCATCGTCGGAAGCGAACGGGTCATATGCAATGACCTCGCGCACGAGTCCCGTCGCCTTGCGTGCCGTGCACCTACCGATCTTCCCAAATCCGACGATGCCAAGAGTCTGGTCCTCGATCCGAGGATACTGCGGAGCTGCCGCGAAGTTCCAGACGTGCTCTTTCTCAATCTCCCTCGTATAGAACTTGAGGTGCTTGTTCAGCGCGAACATGTAGGCTATCGCACTCTCCGCGACATCCCACGTGCAGTACTCCCCCACCGGGCAGACGCCAACGCCATGTTTCGTCGCAGCGTCCAGGTCAATGCTGTCCCATCCGGTGGCGTTGATTGCAATGACCTTGAGGTTGGGCGCGTGCTCGAACGCCTCCTCATCCATGCGCACGAACGCGGTGAGAAGCGCATCCGCAGCAGCAAGCCGCTCGTAAAACTCTCGGCGTCGCTCGTCCGTATAGGCATAGACCTCTATCTCGAGGTCATCTCCGAGACCCTCATGTAGGACCTCGGCCTCAAGGTCATGCGCGGGCATCATGCTATCCACGTAGTCACTGATGAGTATCTTCATGTCAGGGTTCCTCCTGTTCAGGCGCTAGCCGCCTGCCCTAGTTGTGGATGCGCGTGCCGGAAAGTCCGGCCATGGTCTCGGGTGCCTTGTCGAGCGCCCCGATGATGGCCACACGGTCCTTGCGACTGCGACAGAACTTGATTGCCGCACGGACCTTGGGCTCCATGGAGCCCTTCCCGAACTGTCCTTCGTTGGCCAGGCCCTCGACCTCGTCTGCCGTGACGTTAATCAACTCTCTCTGGTCTGACCTACCAAAGTTCACGGCAACATGCTCGACGGCGGTGAGAAGGAAAAGGACCTCGGCCTCGCAGTCCTCGGCGAGAAGCTCTCCGCCCATGTCCTTGTCGATGACAGCGGCCACTCCCTTGTAGGCCCCTTTGTCCGAGTAGTCGCGCACCACGGGAATGCCGCCGCCTCCACAGGCAATGACGATGAACTCGTTGTCCAGAAGGTTCAGGATGGACTCGCATTCCACTATCTTCCGTGGCTCGGGACTTGCCACCACGCGACGATACCCCCGTCCGGAGTCTTCGACGAAGACCATCTCTGGATGGATTGCCAGTTCTGCGTCCGCCCGTCCCTTGGTCATGAACGGACCGATGGGTTTGGTGGGGTTCTGGAACGCCGGATCCTCGGGATCGACCTCTATCTGGGTCACCACCGTGGCCACATGCCAACGCTTGTACTGCTTGTGCATCTGGGCACCGAGGGCCTGCTGCAGATGATATCCGATGTAGCCCTGGCTCATGGCGCCACACTCGGGCAGGTCCATCTTGGGGATGGAACCATCTACGCTGCTCGCGGTATCAAACGCCCTCTGAATCATGCCCACCTGCGGACCATTGCCGTGGGTGATGATTATCTCGTTCCCCTGCTCGATAAGCCCGATCAGGGCCGGGGCGCACGCGCGGACGCGACGTATCTGCTCCTCGGGCGTATCTCCGAGAGCGTTTCCTCCAAGGGCGACGACGACGCGGTCATCGCCCGAATTCCCTTTCTTCATTGCTACTTCCTCTTCTGACGGGCCGTCGATGACATACCCCACGTCACCGAACGCATATGGCCGTGCTGGGGCACGCACATACCACGGTGGCCACCCTCCCACGGGGGCGGCCACCCTCTCACGTGAGCATTTGGTTTTCAGCTGTCAATGGCCCTTGCGATTCCTGGACGGCTACGGACGTTCAATCGGCTGAGTAAGGCAGTGAGGACCCCCGCCTGCATGGAGGATCTGGTCAAAGGGGACGTCGATGACATCGATGCCGAGGGCGCGCATCTTGTCATTGATATGCTTGTTCTTCTTGATAGCGATGACCTTGTTGTTGCCTATGCACTGTACGTTGCATCCGTGCTTGTACATGTCCTCGCTGGCCACCGGAATCAGTTCGAAGCGGCGACGCTTGAGCATCTGGAGAAAGTTGTAGGGAAGCTGGTCGATGCAGGCCAGTGCGACCTGCGGCGCGACGATGTTGAAGATCATGTCGAGGTGAAGGTTCTGAGGGGGGCACGGGACGCCTACGACGGTGTAGCCAAACTTGGAAAGCTGGTCGCGCAGGTTGTCGACACCCGCCTGGTCGGTACGATCGCACATGCCGAACGCAAGCGTGTGCTCATCGACCATCCAGAAGTCGCCACCCTCGAAGCAGCCCGCGTTGACACGGGCGATGATGGGGACGCCCATCTCCTTGAGCTTCTGCTCATAGGCGACCGCCTCGACCTGACGGACCGGATGACGGAAGTGGCCCATGATGGCGCCTTCCCTGACCATGGCACCATAGTCGCGCGCAAAGGTCATGACCTGGAACTCAGGCTTTGGCTCGACCTCGACGACCTCGACGCCGTTACTCTTGTAGGCGTCGACCAGAGTCTGCCATTCCTGAACCATCACGTTGTTCTGCTCGGTGTCCCCCTTGCTCATCCACTCGGCCGTGATGACGTTGATCGCATTGAACGTGTAGTAGACGGGAGAGCAGACCATGACCTTCTTGAGCGGGTTGGTCGCATTTGTCACAAACACCTTTTCGGCATTCATTGTTTATCCTTCCGAAGATACAATCTGTTTTTCGCTAGACATATGGTCGGGAACCGGCCACTCTAGCCGATAGAGACCCCGATGATCAAGAAAGCGCAGCATACGGCAAAGATGATTCCGACAATCGGAAGAATGCGCTTGAGCCAGTTAGCGTAACTCATGTGCGCTGCGGAGGTGCAGGTCATCACCACGACGGAGGTCGGCGTGAACATCTTTGCCATGCCAAGCGCCATACACATGATCGTTACCATGAGGCTCACCGGAACATTCGCGAAGCGAGCGAGGGAGGCCATGATCGACATGGTTGCCGCCGAGAGGCCTGTCGAACTCGGGATGAAGCACGCGATAACGAGATAGAAGACCAGCGAGATTATCACGAATGCGATGGGAGGCAGCGCGGAGAGCGTGCACTCACCAAAATGTAGAATCGTGGGCGTGATCTGTCCCGCATCCATGACCACCTGGATGCCTCGTGCCATTGGCACGACCAACGCGGTGGGAACCAGGCCTGCCGCACCCTTCATGACGATATCGATGACCTTGTCGATGTCATAGCCCATGACCATGCCGATAATGACGGTCATAACGAGAATCAACATGCTAAGCTCATTGAAGTACCAGCTACCGAAGGGTGTAATGTCCTGGCCGAGAAGCGTGCCCAAGCCAGGAACGTTGGCAAGGGTGACAACGAAGTCATCAAAGAAGGTCCATTCGGGATTGATGGACGTCCAAGGGACGAACCCGAGCACCATGATCGCAAAGAGAGCAAAGAAGAGGATGAGGGCCACCTTCTGCTTCTTGTCGAGACCGGTGGCCTCGACCTTGCCACCGCCAAGCTCCCTGACGTCATCGCCATGGCGGAAGAACTGCACCGAACGCTCGGGGTGCTCCTTGACCATGTCGGCGTAGCGACAGACGATGAAGCTCGCCAACACAACGAGAACGATGAGAAGGACGAAGCGAAGTCCCAGGCCATCACCACTTGAGATGCCAGCGATACCCGAGGCGACACCAACCGCGAATGGGTTGACCGTGGAGGCAAGGCAGCCGACCTGGGTGCCGATGACGACGATCATGACCGCAACGACGGTGTCGAGCCCAAGCGAGAGGATCACGGGAACGAACATCATGAAGTAGACGATCCCCTCTTCGTAGGCACCTTCGAGGGTCCCGAAGAAGGCCATCACCGCAATGAGGATCGTAATGAGGAGATGCATGTTGTTGGCGTTCTTGGAGGTGATCGACTTGAGGGCGGTGTTGATCGCACCGGTGTTATCCATCATTTCGAGGAAGCTGCCGAAGAACAGGATGGTCAGCGAGATGGATATGGCGGCCGAGGTCGTCTTCGACCCGACCATGCCGATGATCGGCGCGAGAAAGACGTCCCAGATTCCCTGTGGGTTGGAGTCTACCACGTGATATGTTCCGGCGATTGCCTGGCCGGCACTGTCGAGGTCATACGCGCCACCTGGAATAAGCCAGGAGAAGACTGCGACCGCACAGATGACGATGAACAAAATCACATAGGTATTCGGACTCCTGAGCTTCTTCTTGTCCTTTTGCTTAGCCGGCGCCTCACTGTTGCTGGCAGACATGTGCACATCACTCCCCTCTAACTTGCCGATTGGCAAGCCCTGATCAGTCGTTTATCTAGTAACGAGTTCGTCGGATCGGAAGGTTCTCCCTGGAAGTTCCCGATCTCATGTGCGCGGGACTCAGACTCGAGGGATGTAGAGGTCACCGAGCGTCGCCGCCATCACGGCCTTGATCGTGTGCATGCGGTTCTCGGCCTCGCTGAACTGACGGGCATGGTCTCCAAAGAAGACGTCGTCCGTAACCTCCATCGCCTCGATTCCGAATTGATCCCTGATTTTCGAGGCATACTCGGTCTCGGCATTATGGAAGGCCGGCAGGCAATGGAGGAAGATCCAGTCAGGATTCTTTACGTGCGAGACGAGCTCGGCGTTTACCTGGTATGGACTCATCTGACGCACCCGCTCTGCGAACTTCGATTCCTCACCCATGGCAGCCCAGACGTTGGCGTAGATGACATCCGCACCTCTGACCGCCTCGACGGGGTCGTTGACGACGCGAATGGTCGCGCCACTCTTCTCGGCAAAGCGCCGTGCCAGCCCGATGATCTCGGGGTCGGGCTCAAGCTCGGCGGGAGTGGCATTGACATAGTTCACTCCCAGTATTGCCGAGGTGATCATAAGGGAGTTCTGGACATTGTTGCGACCCTGGCCGCAATACGCGAGTGTGAGCCCCTCGAGCTTGCCGAAGCTCTCCTCGATGGTCATGAAGTCCGCGAGCATCTGCGTGGGATGCTCCCGGTCCGTGAGGCCGTTCCAGACAGGTACGCCAGAGTACCTGGCGAGCTGCTCGACATGCTCCTGCTTGAAACCACGAAACTCGATGCCATCGAACATGGACCCGAGCACTATCGCCGTGTCAAGAACGGTTTCCTTGTTACCGAGCTGAATGTCGTTCTTCCCGAGATACTCGGGATGGGCGCCGAGGTCGACCGCAGCCGTGGTAAAGGCAGAGCGAGTCCTGGTCGAGGTCTTCTCGAACAGCAAGGCGATGTTCTTGCCCTCGAGATAGTGATGAGGGACGTTACGCTTCTTGAGATCCTTGAGATGCTCGGCGAAACCGATGAGCCATACAAGCTCATCCTTGGTGTAGTCCTTCGTCGACAGTAGATTCCGTCCTTGAAATACAGATGACTGCATACGAGTGCTCCCTTCGACGACACGATGCTATCCGCCCTTTCCCCGACGGACATCGCCCCGATCGAAGGCGACCCCTCCTGGCAGGTTGAGCTCTTTCCACGCCTTGCGGCGGCAAAGCCCATCCCCACTCCCGACCTCGCGTGCTCCGTTCACATTGACGGCGAGAATCGAAAACCAGACTATCGACGTTCTAAAGCCCGTGAACGCCTCGTCCCCTGCGCTGACATCAATAATTTACGCAAAGAAACAGACTGCCAACGATTCAGAGTTTACGGACACCCCGCTCCTTCAACAATGGAGAAGTGACAATTACCTAGAAGAATTTTTGTAATGTTTCATGAAACAACAGATACATTGGTACTTTTCTCAAAAAAACGAAAATAGTGAGAGACTTTCTTCAACCGTTCGGCACCCTCAACGTACCGTTTGGTGGGCCGGAAGAAAAACCACAGCGAGAAGGGCCGCGAGCTCCCTGTCCGATATGTCTGCAAACCCCAACAGATCCTTGATCTTCTTGAGACGGTATCTGATCGTGTTGGGATGCTGGCAGAGTTCCTCGGCAACAACACCGACGTCCCCGTGAAGGGCCGCATATCTCTGGGCCGTCCTCATGAGCTCGGACCTCTTGTCACCCGCGGATATCTTGTTCTGATAGACCTTGCAGCATCTCGAGAAAAGGGCACCATCGCGCGCCGATATGGCAAAGGCATCCCAGCCGAGCCGAGACCATCGGACCAAGGATTCGCCCTTGTCGACGGCTAGGCTGACGGTCTCAAGTGCCTGTCTGATCGCGACGTCCCCATCGCCAAGGGGAACCTCTTCGCTCACGCCGCAAGAGAAGGACCCGATGGATTCCACCAGACCATGCAGCTCGCTGATGAGCACATCATCAGGTGCGAGATCCTCAGGCAGGGACTTTCTCGACACAAGGAGAAGCAGGTAATCGTGATAGCGACACGCGACCTCGCTTGCAAGGTCATCGTGAGTCGCGACGTGTTCAGAGCATAGGGCACGTAAAGACGATAGGACGACATGAAGTGAGGTCTCGCCCGTTCTCCCCCTTCGCATGGCGATCGCGAGGCACTGCAAGGACGCTCCCGTCACCCCCGTGATCTCGAAGAGGTCGGCACGAACCTCATCTCCGCTACGATTCCCGATGAGGGAGTCGATCCGTCCCTCCCTCTTGGAATCGCTCTCATCCTGACGGATGAGAGCGAGGGCATCAAACACGATGGCCTCGTGATATGAACCCTCATACAGGAACACAGGTACACCCGAGGCAGTGCTTTCCTCACGAACACGATCGCTGACATAGGGGTCGTACACCGTCTTTATTCCGATTCCGGCAACACCGCGGCCGATCATGGTGAGCAGGGCATCATCGGAAGCGTCCTTGTCGCCCACGGCGAAGCCAAGATTGGTGAGGATGAACTCCCCTGGCATATAGGCGCTGTAGCGATTGACGTTTGGGCTCACATCAAGAATGCCAACGTTCAGCACTTGCCGCCTATTTCCCCCGTCACAGGGCGCAATCATCTCGGAACGCCTGATTGACGGCAAGGACATGATATCCGCAACGGTTATCACCTTGGAAGCTCCCACCCGCTCTTGACGACCTGCGCAGAGGTGCATCTGGACACCCCCACGCACCGTCATGGCACGATCGCCCCTACCGAAACCTCATGTGAAGATTCACTGGGTCGCTTGCCATTTTAGAGGGTTTCGCCTGAGGTTGCTTCATGATTCCACCCCTGACAAGGACATCATCGTCCAGTTGGCCGAAAACCACCCGGTTCCTGTTAAAGATGGTCGAGAGAGTCCTTGGTGCATTCTCTTTCTCCTGCGTCGAACCCCCTGGAACACACGGGATGTTCATTTCTGTCCGCTCCTCGCGCTATGGTTCTCCGAAAGATGGAGCCAACCCATGGCTCCGCAAAGGAGACCAGCTATATGAAGTCAAGAGGTTTTAGCTAGAAACTTCGATGGGATTGAATTTCGTGTTTTGTTGAAAGAACGCACTTTGAAAGTCGAATATCGAATGCTTTCGGGCACAACGAAGCGACGCGGCTATGCCGTGTTTCCCGCAGGTGATCTGTTCCGCCGGCCTATCTCTCTGGGTCGTATGGGATCTGGTCGCGCATGACGGCGAAGACGATGTGGCAGAGCTTCCTCGCGACGGCGGTGACAGCGACGCGATGGCACTTGCCCTCGGAACGCTTCTTGTCATAGAAGGCCTTGAGGTTCGGGTCGTATTGCCTGGCTCGGTTTGCCGCGAGCCACATCGACCTCCTGAGGTAGGGCGACCCGTGCTTCGTGATGGGCTCGCCCGTCGCCTCGAACCTGCCCGACTGGCTCACCGCCGAGTTGAGTCCCGCATAGCTCACGATGGCCGCCGCATTGGGGAAACGCGATGCGTCGCCTATCTCTGCGACGATCTGGGCGCCGGTGGTGGTGGATATGCCGGGTATGGTGAGGATGAGCGGTTCGATCCCCTGCAACAGGACGGAGATGCGCCTGTCGGCCTCGGATGCCTTCTTGTTCAGGAAGACGATCCGGGACACCAGCTCCTTGATCTGGAACGACGCGGCGTCAGACCCCAGCGTGATGCCGACCGAGCCCTTGGCGGCCGCCTTGACGTTGGCGGCCTTCTCGGTCCCGAACCTGCCACGCGAGGCCTCGGAGAGGATCTTGGCGAGCGTGGCCGCGTGCGTGCGGTTGCACTCGGCGGGCGTCGGACACTTCGAGAGGATGGCCATCGACGATGTCCCGAACATGTCGGTGAACATGCCGGCATACTCGGGGAAGTAGGCGTCCATCAGGCAGATCGCCTGGGTCTTCACGGTGGCGACCTCCTGTTTCAAGGACTGCTGGTAGCGCGTGAGGGTCTTGAGCGACTGGAGCTCGTCCGTGGCGAGCCGCGTCTCGTCGAAATCCCCGATGCGCATGGTCTCGGCGATGATCTGGCTGTCGATGCGGTCGTTCTTGACCCGTGAGTATCCCTTGAGCTTGCGCACGGCCTTGACCTGCATGGGGTTGATGACCGCGACCTTGAAGCCCCTTGAGACGAGGTAGGAGAAGCAGGCCATCCAGTAGTGGCCGGTGGCCTCCATGCCGACGAAGACGCCGGCGTTGTCCAAGGCAAGCCCCTCAAGATAGGCGACGCACCTCTCGAATCCGGTCCCCGAGTTCTTGAATGGCATCGGCTTTGCCACGGCCTCGCCGCGCTCGTCGATGGCGGCGACCACGTGGTCCACCTTGGCGATGTCCACACCTGCGAAGATCATGAGGGCAGCTCCTTCCGTCGTCTGCTTCCTGACGGGCTCTTCTGCCCTTGGCACCCAGGGCCGCAACCTCCCAAAAGAGATCCGAAGTGAAGTGATGGCTCACTCCCTTCATCCAGCTAATCCGCGGCCTTGCCTGAGTGGGGCAGGATGCCACTCTCCTTTTCGAGATGCTGAGGCTCTCATACGTCATGTCGGCATCCCTGCCCGCCAGATTCTGCATTGCATCCATAAGCATTCGATATTCAGCCTAGAAATGCAACTACTTAAAGATAGGAGGGCATCATGAGTGACAACGTGCAACGCGGCCATCGCCATCCCTTCGAGCCGTCAAGGGAGTTCCTCTCCTGCAACGTCGCGGGGTTCGGCCATTGGGACGGAGTCTTGATCTTCGACAAGCTGGAGCCTGGAACGCACCTCAAGCTCGAAGCGGAGCCGGACAACCCCTACGACGCCCGAGCGATAGCCCTCTATTACAAGGACACAAAGATCGGCTTCATCCCAAGAGATATGAACCTCGAGCTCAGCCCGCTGCTCTTCTTCGGTCATGAGGACATCTTCGATACCGTCATCACCCAGGTAAGGAGAGAAGCTGACCCAGAGCATCAGGTCAGGGTCATGGTCCGCATCCGCGACGCACGGAACTAGTCCAGACCTTGAGATGCGCTGCACTTCTGATGAAGCCTTAGGAACGCCCTGTCAACGTAAGCAGCTAGCCTCATTGCTTTCGCCTTCTCCATTGCGACCTCTTGAACTAGATTGCGCTCGTGCATAAGGCTCCAGATGGTACAAAGGCGGGTCGTTGCCTTCGCGAATCGCGATAGTGCCCAACGCGGGATCGACGACCAAGTACATGATCCCACAAGCTCGACGAATTCTCCCTCTCGGTCTCACTTCGCCACTCCCACGCGGGCGTTTTGGTGATTTCGGCTACGCATGGTCCGCACCCTCTACGCAGACGAACGAAGATGTGTTCAGAATCATCGACGACGATGGGGCTCGATCGCAACCTAGCTGGAAACGATGGACCGCACGCCCAGGAACAGGAGGCACGCATGCGCTCGGAAATCAAAGGAGAAAGAGCCCTCGTCACGGGTGCCGGATCGGGAATCGGGAGGACCGTCTCGCGCAAGCTGGCATCCCTCGGATGCGACGTCGTCCTTGTCGGTCGCACGTCCTCCTCACTCGAGGGGACCAAAGCGCTGATCGATGATGACGCCGTCGGCTCAGGCGAGGTACGCGTCTGCGACCTCACGCGCGAGGACTCGATCAGTACGCTCGTCCGCGAGGTCAGGGGCGAAGGAGGGCTCGACATCCTCGTCAACAACGCTGGCATCATGGTGAACGCACCGCTCGAGAAGACCAGGACCGAGGACTTCGACGCCATCCTCGCCACCAATGTGCGCGCCCCCTTCCTGCTCATGCGCGAGACGCTCCCCCTGCTTCGTGAATCGGGAGCGGGCGAGGTCGTAAACGTCTGCTCGGCCGTGGCGTACGAGGGGTACCCCGACCAGTCGGCCTACACGGCAAGCAAGCATGCCTTGCTCGGACTCAGCAGGTCGTTTGCGCGGGAGGTATTCGAGGATGGGGTTCGCGTGCATGTCGTGGCACCCGGCGGGGTGCTCACCGACATGGTGGCAACGGCGCGTCCCGACCTGGTCGGAACGCCGATGATCGAGCCGGATGACATCGCCGACGCAATCGAGTACCTCCTCTGCCACCGCACCAACGCCGTCTGCGACGAGATCAGACTGCACCGCTCAACGAAGCGGCCCTTCTAGAATCAGATACCTTCGAAGGGAATGACCAGACGGGCCATGCGCCATGGTACGCAATAGCCGTGCATGACCCGTCCTTCTATCTCCCCCCCCTGTGTGAATAAGTAAAATTTGACTATTTCTCTCTTGACATAGTCTACGTGACACCTGTATGCTCTCTCTCCGCTTCAAATAGTAAAATTTAACTATAAAAGGAGATGTCACGCACATGTCACAGACGGACACCGTGTTGCCCCACGCGCATGGGAGGGAGCCGGCACTCGAGGTACAGAGCCTCACAAAAGCATATCGGCTGAGGGGACGAGAGATTCCCGCCGTGTCGAACCTCTCGTTCTCGCTTGGAAAGGGACAGATCCTAGGGCTGCTCGGCCCCAACGGAGCTGGCAAGAGCACCACCATGCGCATGCTCACGACGCTTGCCAGGCCCGATTCGGGCACGGCGCGCATCGCGGGCTACGACGTGGTACGCAATCCCCTCGCTGTGCGAAGTCGCATCGGATACGTGCCACAGGCTGGCTCGCTCATGCATGCAAGCATCGTTCGCGAGGAGCTCGTCTTCCAGGGCCGGGCCTTTGGCCTCTCGCGACAGGACGCCCTCGTACGGGGCAGAGAGCTTCTGCGCTTCCTTGGGGCAGAGGACCTTCTCGACCGAAGGGCAGGCACCCTCTCGGGCGGACAGCGCAGACGCATCGACATCGCCATGGGACTCATGAGCCATCCCACAGTCGCGTTTCTTGATGAGCCAACCGTAGGCCTTGACCCCGAGTCGCGACGCGATCTATGGCAGTTGGTGGGTGACATTCGCGAGCGTTGGGGCACGACCGTAGTCATCACGACCCACTACGTGCAAGAGGTGGAAAGCCTGGCCGACCAGATCGTAATCATGGAGGGCGGCCGTGTCATCGTGCAGGGCAACACCGATGAGCTCGTGAGGCGATTCTCGACCGACACCGTACGACTCACCACGGACAAGTCCATCCCCACCTCTCTTCTTGAGGAAATCGAAGGGTGGGAGACCGTGACCTCGGCATACGTGAGCAGTCCCGGTACCGATATGGGCGTGACGGTACTTACGCTCGAACTTCAAGACGGGGCGCAGACACTCGCCTCGCTCGTCGCGCGGCTCAGCGCCGCTGGCCTGACTCCCCGCAGCATAGATGTGACACGGGGTGGGCTCGACAATGCCTTCTCTGCGCTCACCGGAAAGGAGCTTCGCTCATGAAACAGGCAGAAACGGCAGTAAACCTCTCGAACGCACAGACCCATCCCGCTTCGATTCCCCCGTCGTCCTTCGCGGCCATTGGCCTTGTCTTTGGCAACGAGATGCGCACAACGCTGAGAAATCCCGTCATGTCGAGCATGTCGCTCACCATGCCGCTTCTCTACCTCTTCCTGCTCGGCCCCCTTCTCACGGGCATCTCTGAGATACAGGGACAGACCGCGGGTGGGGCCTACAACGTGTTCGTCCCTGCCTACCTCATCTCTCTCGCCCTGTGGGGGGCGGCCTTCGCGGGCATGCCCCTTGTCGCCGAATGGCGAGCGGGCGCGCTCGAGCGCATGTTCTCCTCGCCCGTGTCTCGCGCGGCGCTCGTGACGGGACGAGTACTGAAGGACGTGGTCGTCACCGTATGCGAGGGAATCGTGTTCGTGTTGGCCGCCATGCTCCTCGGATTCAGAAACGACGTGGCACACGTGGCGATCTGTCTTGGACTTGTCGCGCTTGTTACGGTCGCGACCGCCTCGCTCTCATACCTTCTTGCCCTCAAGACCAAAGACGAGGGCGCACTTTCCGCTGTCTTCAACACCTTCATGCTTCCCATCGTCCTTCTCGCCGGCGTCATGTTGCCCATGTCGCTGGCCCCAGGTTGGCTCCAAGCGGCATCGCGCTGGAACCCCATTACCTATGTGGTGGACGCATCCCGTGCAGCCATGGTCGGCAACCTGGGAGACGGTACGTTGGCCGGGGGCTACCTCGTCGCCGTCGCGCTCGCGGCCATCTGTCTTGTAGCTGCCATACATGTGTTCAGGTCTCAGGAATAGCCCACCGAGCAAAGAACGATCTACACCACGAGAGGGCGCCTTCTAGCAGGAAGACGCCCTCTCGTCATATCTCTGGCTGCTTGCACTAAAATAAAAATGCGCACGTAGACGGTAGAAGCCTAGGGGAGAGTTCATGAGCGTGGCAACGACGAGGTTGCTGGTGCTGGGCGTGACAAAAATCAGGCAGCCCACGTATGGCTACCAGATTCAGCAGGAGCTCATACGCTGGCATGCCGACGAGTGGAGCGGTATCACGCGCCCCTCCGTCTACAACCAGCTGCGCACCCTTACCCACGACGGGTTTACCGCCGTGTCTTCCACCGAGAAGAAGGGGACGTACCCCTCTCGCACGCTCTATCACGTCACACCTGCAGGCGACGATGAGTTCGGACGCCTGTTGCATGACACCCTCTACAACGACGAGCCCCATGAATTCGACCTGTTGCCCGCCTTATGCTTCATCCCTTTTCTCACCAAGGAAGAGATCATCGGGGGAATCACTCGGCGCGAGGTCGGACTGCGCATCTGTCTTGATGAGTTTACGGCCGGAATCGATCAGATACGCGCAGGCTCAGAGGGTTCGCACCTCTTCATCCAAGAGAACTTCCTCCTGCCAAAGGCAGAGTTCGAGAGCCAGCTGCGCTGGTGCGAGGAGTTTCTCGAGCGTGTCAAAGCCGACCAGTACGAACTTGCCAAAAAGAGCTGCTGGCCCGGGCCGCTTGTGGATGCCAAGACTGAGCCCAGGCCATCAGCCTAGATAGAGTACTGCCCTACATGCTCGCATCTGCTGTCTCTTCATCATGGAGACGTCAGGTCCGATATGACAGCTTTACTCGCCGATCACGATGACACGCACCTTGCGCGTGCGCTCCCGCGTGCGGTCGTAGTCGACGAAGAAGACGCTCGCGAGGCCGTTCATCTGGAGGTCGCCGCCCTCGACCTCGAGGGTGACGCTGCCGCCTATAAGGGTGGAGCGCAGGTGGGCGTCGCCGTTCCAGAGCGCGCGGCGGTCGCCGCCGGGCAGGTAGGACCCGGCGTCGGGCCACGACTCGACCTCCTCGAAGTGGCGCTCGCCGGGGTAGTTGTAGGTGACCCAGTCGCGCTGCTCGGGGAAGACCCTCCGGAGGCCGTTGGTGAGGTCGGTCTGGAGGAAGGTGTCGCCGTCGGGGTTGCGGTCGTGGTCGAACTCCTCGGTGAAGACCGCGCAGGTGGTGTGCTGGGAGATGACCGCGACGACGCCCTCGGCGACGCCGCTCCCGCGGACGACGTCGCGGACCTGCCGGGTGATGTCGACGTAGGTGGGCTTGCCGGCCAGGGTCTCGACGACGATGCGCCCCTTGTGCACGGCCATGGCTACTCCCCCCCCGAGATGGCGGCGCGGACGCGGTCGAGCGCCGCGAACATCTCGTCGAGGGTCGCGTACGGGTCGGCGGCGGCCACGATGCCGGAGGTGCCGCCGGTGGCGTCCCCGCCGTAGGCGATGGCGTCGTAGACGTCCCGCCCGGTGGAGATCCCGGCCGCCTGGAGGACCATCGTGGACGGCGAGACGGACTTGACCGCCTCGGTGCTCGTGCGGACGTAGTCCTCCCCCGCGGCCCTGCCGGTGCCGATGAGCTCGTTGAGCTCGCAGGTCATGACGTCGGGGCGCAGCTCGGCGATGGCGCGGGCCTCCGCGACCGAGTCGGCGCAGACGACGGTGAGGATGCCGACCTCGCGGGCGCGGGCCATCGTCGCCGCGAGCTCGCCCACCGTCATGGGGTTCTCGGCGTGGTTGAGGAACGTGGCCCTGACGCCGGCCGCGGCGAGCGCCTCGGGGAGGACGTGGCCCATCCCGCGGCCCGGGCGCAGGCTCTCCATGGCCTGGGCGCAGGGGATGAGGTGGGGGCAGTTCCCGACGACCCAGGGGAGGTCGACGAGCTGGGCGGTGAACAGCGACTGGAGGCCGTACCTCTCGCAGAGCTCGTCGGTCTTCGCGGCGAGGCCGTGGAGGGCCTCCCCGTACAGGTACGACTTGGGGTTGACGACGAAGAACGGCCGTCTGAGGACTATCTTCTCCATTGCATAGCCTCCTTAATTAGATGCGCTGGCCCCAACATCGAGGGGCCAGCGCATGTTGGAATGTTTTAGGCTGCAACTCCACCAAAGAGACCAGTTGCACCGAGCACGATGCCGACAACCACAAGGACGAGGAGGACGACCGTGGAGTTCATGTTCTTCTTCTTAAGGAGATACCAAGTCAGCAGGGTAATCGCGAGGGGCACTCCGCCAACAAGAATGGAATCGAGGGTACTCTGGAGGTCGATTGCGCCTGTTCCGACGGGTATTGACAGATATGACGTGCAGGTCACATAGCTGTTTGCAAGGCAACCGAGAACAATCGCGCCCATGGTGGAGGCCGTTGCAATCAGACGTTTGATGGAGCCAGACGCCATCATGTTCTCAATGCCCTCCTTGCCCTGGTTGTAACCAGTAAAGAACATAAAGTGTGAGATGAACAGCATGATCGCATACATCAGCGCACAGTACAGCACAGGCCCGAGGAGGTTGCCCTGCGAGGCCAGCGGCATCGCGACGGCGAGCAAGATCGGGGTGAGCGTTCCCTGCCAGAGGGTGTCACCGATACCTGCAAAAGGTCCCATAAGACCCGTCTTGACCGCCGTAATCGCCTCAGGCGTGACTGCCGGGTTGTTTGCCATCTCCTCTTCCATTGAGAGGGCAAGGCCATTGATGATACAGCCGAAGTGCGGCTCCGTGTTATAGAACTCCATCTGTCGCTTCATGAACTCGATGCGCTTCTGGTCATCCCCGGGGTACAGCTTCTCGGGAACATGGGAGAAGGACACGAGCAGGGCAGATGCCATAAGTCGCTCGTAGTTATAGTTTGTGTTGGAGAAACAGACCCACTTGAACCATGCCTTGGATACATCCTTCTTTGAGAGCTGACGTCTCTCATCAACGGGCGCACCCTGCTCAACTGTATTTGTCATCCTGGTTCATCTCCTATTCAAAGTCATCGTCGGAATCGTCTGATGCAACCTCAGAGGTAGAAACGGCGGTTGCTGCCGCAAGTTTCTGGGGAGACCCCGATCCGCCACCATCCACCTTCATCTCGAGGGCCACGTAGAAGAACGCGATAACAAATCCGATGATTGCGATGGGCATCGCGCCAAGTTTGAGATAGGCGCTCAAAATGAAGCCAAAAACGAACCAAAGCAGCGTGCCCGGGCGGTCGAGCGTACGGAGGTTCATCGCGATACCAAGGGCAGGAAGAATACCACCGATAACCTCAAGGGTATACAGGGGACGACCCTGCATGAGGTTGATGATACCGTTGACGGCATCGACACCGTAGTAGCAGCCAAGCGTGACGGGGATGACGCAGAGGAAAAAGCAGAGGATCTGAGGCGGAACGATGTGGAGGAACGTGGCGCGCTTCATGTTGCCCTGCTCGCAGGCGGCATCAATCATGTGCACGAAGGACACATCCAGGGTCATGCGTATGACATTGACGATCGTGCCCACAAGGGCAATGGGCACTGAGATGGCAACGGCCGCCGCTGGCTCGAGATTGGCAGCGAGCGCAAGCGCGACCCCGAGCGTTCCGGCAAGACCAGGGTCATTGGGTTGAGCACCGCCGGCAAAGATATAGGCGATGAACGGCATCTGAACAGCGGCACCGATAATGCAGCCCTGGACTGGGTCACCAAGGATTATTCCAACCAGGACCCCGGCCACCAGAGGCTTCTGAATAGTTGAAAGGCTGCCCAGACAGCCAATGAGCCATGGGGTTCCCACGAAGCCCATGTAGTAGACAACGCCAATAAGTATTGCCTGTACCAGCGTAATTTGCATCGAACAACACCCGCTTCCTTTTTATGGATGCTACTTCAGCAGCCTTGCAACGTCGGTCTTTGGATCATCAGCGACGATCTGAATCGTAATGTCGCATCCCCTGTTGATAAGTTCTTTCATCGCCTCACTCTCGTCATCAGAGCATGCGATGTTCTGGTAGAAGGTCTTGCGGCTAGACGTGATTCCCATCCCGCCGATGTTCAGGGATGTAAAGTCGATGCCCGCCTCAGAGAGGCTTAGAATCGTAAGGGGGGTCTTGACAAGGACGATGACCTTGTCCTCGGGTTTGAATCCCTTGAAAAGTCTGTCAACCGCCTTCTTGACCGTGAATATTCCCAGCTTTACCTGACTGGGCACGACACCCTTCAGAACGGTTTTCATGAGATCGTTCGTTGCCACATCGTCATCGATGACCATGAACTTGTTTGCTCCGGTGGCCTTCTGCCATGACGTCATGACCTGCCCATGGACCAAACGGTCGTCAACGCGTACGAGAACCACGTTCTGCATACCTTTTGCTTCCATCTTCTCTTCCTCTTTCCTGCTCGCTAGAAATCTTGGTCATCATCCTGCACCACTGCCCCGAAAACCTTCTCTCCGATATCGACTACGCCGGTCTGTCCAGCGTGCATCGCAGTATCCGCAAGTTCATCTAGCTCGGCATCTCCACGGTCCAGCAGGGCCGTCAGAAGCATCGGAAGATTTGCGCCGGCAATGGCACGCATATGACACGTTCCGAGAACCTGCGCAACGGAATTTGATGGCGTGCCCCCAAACAGATCTGCAAGCAAGAGAACCCCGTCCCCCGCGTCAGCATCATTGATTGCCCGTACGACATCGTTCTTGAAGTCCTCCGGCGAGACGCCATGCGCGAGGCTCACGGCAACGAGCAGGTCCTGCTCCCCCGTCAACATCTTTGCTGCGTCAACCAACCCGTCAGCAAAGGCACCATGACTCGCAACCACAATCCCAATCATTCGGCCATTTCTCCCTTCCATCGCTTTATCATGACCATGATTTCGAAGTCAGGTTACTATCAACATGACTACGATTTGATAGTCATATTTTGGCAGCGTAGCGAGTGGTATGAATTCTTCCGCAAACGGCTTTTTCGGCACATAAAAGAGTGGCTACGAGCACAGGCACTCGTAGCCACCCCGATGCACGAGAATGATGATTTCTGCTAGATTCTCTGTAAAACCGATACCATCACAAACCTGTTTGTTGGAAGCCACATGTTTCCCCACTCAGAACTAACGTTATTATCCAGGTAGATTACCTGGTCGATATTTAGAACCGGGGCCTTCTCGTCGCAGCCAAAGATACCTCCGCGCACCTTCCCTGCGGCACGAGCACCGTACCTTCTCTTTGCATAGCCGATCTTATGATGAGACGTCTCCTCTATTGCGGAAAACAGCGTCCTTGTAGAATAGTCATAGTTATCAAGACCGGGACAACTCAGCAGGTTGAGACGGCTTTCCATGAATATAAGTGGCCCACCGGCGGTAGACCTAACCCTCTGAAGGTAGAGTACGGGTGAGTTCTCTGGTACGCCAAGCTTCTTGGCACATGTCCTATTTGCGGAGACGATTTCCATTCTCAGGACCTTTGTATCAAAATCGATATCCTGCATGCGGAGGGACTCTGCAAAGGAAAGTAGGCTGCTTCCGGACATCTGTTCGATATCCGGCTTAGAGACATATGTACCCCGTCCTTTTTCCCTGGTAACGAGACCCTCATCAACCAGTATCTGAATGCCCTTCTGCACGGTTCCACGACTAACCCCATACATCTCCATGAAATCATGCTCTGATGGCATCTTGTCGCCCGCGCCCCATTCCTGCGAGTAGATCCTCTCCCTTAGCAGGGCGGAAAACTGGAGGTGCACTGGTCTTGCGCTATCTCTGTCGAGGAAGAGCTCCATCTACCATGCACCAATCCAATCAGGTAAACCAATCCCATCAATTCGTAGCTACTAGTCTATAGTATCCCCAAAATTCCCCATCCGACCAGCGCAACGCCACCGGCCACGAGAAGTGCAATGGTTAGTAGGTTGGATCCAAGAATGCCTGACTCTCTCATGTTCTCAAAACCCTTGTGCCAATTCTCTCCCTCTAGCGTACATCTACGCACCATAACGACTATGGCATGTATGGCATACGCGACGACAACAACTCCGAGCGAAACGCGCAAGACGCCAAGGGAGAGATCACTCTTCAAGATGCTGCGAACGTCAAGGCCCACCATCACTGGTAAGACGTACAGCAGAAGCGCGACGATTCCAGCAGAAACAAGAAGGTAGGTCATTCCCTTGCCTAGGTTAGCCTTCTTTTGAGATGGTTCCTCTTTATTATCCTTTGCCACCGTGTCCTCCCTATCCATGTCCAACGAGAACCGACCTTGCATATTGAACGTTACCTGTATTTGAAAAATAGTCTACATGACTACTTATTTCAAGCTATACTTGACCTTGGATTTATGTTCAAGTGAATCGAGGTCTCGTGAAGACTAGGGTTGCACCATCATTGATGAATATGGGCCTACTTCATGTCGCCAGCGACATCCATACGCTCGACGCGGGAGCAGACTATTACCATGTCGATATCTTTGATTGGCATTACGTCAAAAACATGTGTCTAACACCTCATTTCATATCTGAGATGAGCCAGGTCACAAGTAAGCCAATCGAAGCGCACCTCTATTTTGACAACATTGACGAGTCGCTCGTTGATTACTGTATCAGCTGCGGTGCGGGCATCATCACAATGCCATCAGACGTTGTGGGAAGATCGATTCACAGGCTGTGCGACAGCATCCACAAGAGGGGTGCTCTGGCGGGCGTATTTCTTAACCCGTACCAGAACATCGATGAGATCAAAACGTATGCCGCTGAACTAGACAGCCTGATCATTCTCTCTGTCGATCCGGGATTCAGTGGTCAAGATTTCCTTGAAAGCACCTATGAACGCATTCGAGATGTTGTCGACTTGAGGCGCTCTGTTTCTGGCTCTTTTAGAATCTCCGTCGACGGCGGCTGCAACCCCAGTAACTTCGAGAAGCTGATTGCCGCTGGATGCGATAGCCTCATACTCGGTCGAGGCCTGTTCGACAATGGTCCAGATGTAGAGCAGGCGCTGGCCTCTACGCTCTGTAGCATTCGAGCTGCAGAGGAGCATCTTGGGATGCTTCCCTCACAGCTCGAATAGCGCCTTGGCAAGGCATGTACAGACATGACTGACGATCCTTGGACAGAAAACCATCTGCACGAGGAATGGAGCATGGGTCGCGGCGACAAACCCGGACTATGGTCTGTTTGAGCAAAAAGTGGATGCTATCGAAGCGATGCGCAACAGCCGGACGTCTACTCAACTCCTTCGAGAATCTTCTTGACCCCCTTGGCATCGAGAACTCGTCCGGCCGATACGACGCGTCCGTTCACGACGAGGGCGGGCATGGACATGATGCCCTTCGACGACGCCTCCACGACATCGGTGACATAGCCCACCTCAATATCGAGACCCATGTCCGACACGGCCTCCTTCGAGCCATTAAGAAGCGCTTGGCACCTCTTGCACCCAGAACCATACACGGTGACTTCGTTGATCGTCGACATCTCGTTCTCCTTCTCTTGTTTGAAAAAACTCAACCTCATGTTGTCCCGCAACCTCATATGAAGAGTGGGCCAAACGCATTGAGCGCATATCCACAGATGATCACACCGACAATGACAACACCAATAAAGATGCCTAAAAGCTTACCCGACACGACCCTCTTGAGCATGAGCAGCGACGGAATCGAGAGAACCGTGACACTCATCATGAACGAGACGACGGTTCCCACGCCCACTCCCTTAGCCACAAGCGCCTCGGCTATGGGAAGCGTCCCAAAGATGTCCGCATAGACAGGGGCACCGAGAAGAGTGGCGAGCACCACCGAGAAGGGATTCCCATCACCCAGGACGGACTCGATGATCTCTTGGGGAATCCAATTGTGGATGAGGGCTCCGATGCCTACACCCACGAGAACGTATGGCCAGACCTTTCCCACCACCTCTTTGACCTGCGACCAGGCATAGGAGGCGCGATCCCGCCTGGTAAGGGAGGCCTCCTCCTCGTCGGTGGCCACCGCCACCCCCTCACGCGCGAAGGGAGGAATCTCTCCCTCGAGATCCATGTGATCCATAAGCGTGCCGCCCACCACGGCCACCACCAAGCCAAGGATGACGTATGCGATGGCAATCCTCCAGTTGAACACGCTTGCCAGCAGAATCAGAGAGGCAAGGTCGACCATGGGACTCGAGATAAGGAACGAGAAGGTCACACCGATGGGCAGGCCGGCCTTGGTGAAGCCGATGAACAGGGGAATCGACGAGCAGGCGCAGAATGGCGTGATGGTCCCCATGAGGGCGCCCACAATGTTCGCCCATATGCCATGGAGGTGGCCGAGGAGCTTCTTGGTGCGCTCGGGCGGGAAGTAGCTCTGGATGTAGCCGATGATGAAGATGACCGCCACGAGCAGGATGGCAATCTTCACCGTGTCATAGCAGAAGAAGAGCACACTCGCTCCCACCTGCGAGGTCGTGTCAACCCCCATACCCATGAGACCGGTTCCGATTAGCTGGTTCAGCCAGGTCATCTTGAAGAGTGCGTCATTAATGATCTCGAACATCTCGTCAGCTCCAATCATATCGACGAAATTCGATGTGTTTGTTGGTAACGTGGCCGCACAAGGCGACCGTCAGGAAACGAAGAACGGCCTAGCTACCCAAAGCAGTCGCATGGACCATCGCCGCGGGCCGAAACGGAAGCCACCTCCGGACCGGTCTCACCAAGAGGTACTCCCGTGAGCGCTGCGAGCAGCTCCTCCGCTCGCGCAGCGCCCTTGCGGCTGATGGAATAGTGAGTCCACTTCCCCTCCTGGCGTGCCTCGACGATTCCCGACGCGCAGAGGACCTTCATATGGTGCGACAGGGTCGACTGGCTGATGTCGAGATGCTCCTGTAGATCGCAGGCGCACTTCTCACCCGTGCTCAGGCGCTCCAGAATCTGGAGGCGATATTCGTTGCAGAAGGCCTTGAACACAACCGCATCTCTCTGATATCTGTCACACATGCCGCATCTCCGAATTTCATATCGAATTTTCTCGATATGATACCACAGTTCGCGTTGCCTTATTCCATCACGGGTGCTGGCCGTCGTTCATATCGACCTCATCAACGTAAGTACAGGCATCACTGGCTGCCACGCGTCGACAAGAGACACGGCTGGCATGATCAGAAGGGCATGAATGGCGGACGCACATAAAAAGTCAGTCACGTACGTGACTGACCTGAGCTTAAATGGTGCCATCGGACGAATTCGAACTATCGGCACCAGATTTAGAAAACGGACCTGCCGAGCATACGCCCGACAGGTCCGAGAAGATGACCAGCAGCAGTTCATGCGACTAGCAAATACCTGCCAGCCCAAGGACGAGCCCTATGACCATGGTACCGATGATAAGCCAGTTGACGTTGGTATTCTTCTTCAGGAGCTTGAGACAGCCGAGGGTGTAGAGCAGCGGCACGAGCCCCTTGAAGATCGTGTCCAGGTACGTCTGAATCATCACAGGGTCCCCCTGCGGGAGGGCGATGGAGACGATGCAGTTGAACTTCACGAAGGAGGCCGTCATGGCTCCGATCATGAGCAGGCCCATGATGCTCGCAAGTTTGGTGACGACCGACATCATGCCACCCTCGTAGAGCTTCGTGATGAAGCTCGTTCCAGTACGATATCCCAGGACCGTGAGGTACCAACGACAGGCGATGGATGGGATGTTGTAGATCAGGAGGAAGACGATGGGGCCGAGAATCGTCCCGTTTCCTGAGCAGAGAGACATACCCACCGAGGCGGCGATGACGCGGAGGACTCCCCAGAAGATTGCATCTCCGATACCGGACATCGGTCCCATGAGAGAGGCTTTGACCGAATCGATGGACTGAGTGTCGAAGTCGGGCTTCTCGGAGTTCTCCTTCTCCATGGCCGCAACGAGACCCATGCAGAACGTTCCGACGTTAGAGGTTATGTTATACCAGGTCGAATGCCTCACGAGGGCGTCTCGTCGGTCTTCCTTCTTTGGATAGAAGCGCTCGAGTGCCGGTAGGATCGACCACATGAAGCCCGAGGCGCCGGCGCGGGCACCGCCGCAGTACATGGCGAAGACATTGAACGAGTGAAGGAAGATGCCCCTCACCATCTTCTTGTCCTCCGGACTAAGATCCTTTGTGGAGAGGGTTATCCTGCTGTTTGCGTCCGCAGGCTCCGGTGCCTGTGCGCTCATCTCTGTGTCACTCATGCGAAGAAATCCTCCTCTTCTATCTCCTGTTGCGAGGACGTGCCAGCCGAGACGCCGCTTTCCCGAAGGTCCCTGACCTTCGATTTGAGGTCGAGCATCTCAAGGTCTCTCAGGGCGGTTACGACGACAATCACGGCACCAACCGCGGCGACAGCGATCATCGGCATCCCGAGATACTCGAACAACACGAAGCCGAGAAGGAAGTAGATGGCGATCTTGTTGTTCCAGAGCATACGGAGCAGCAAGGCCATCCCGACTGCAGGGAGGAGGCTCGCGGCGGCGTTGAAGCCGTTGGTGACGACGGCAGGGATAACGTTGACGAGGTTAGCGATTGGTTCAGCACCGACGTAGACGCCCAGGAACGTCGGGATGGCCATGCAGAGGTTCATCACGAGCGCGCCACCGAAGTGGGCGATGAAGACGCTCCTGCCCTCTCCTGACTTCGCGGCCCAATCGATGACGGGAGCCCAGAAGGACATGAGGACGTTGAATATGAGCGAGTAGATGATGTTTGCGAAGATTGCGACCGCAACCCCCAGCGCGATTGCCGCTCCCTGCTCCATGCCCATATGTGTCACGAAGCAGACGGCCATGACCGTTCCAGAAACTGGCTCGGCAGACGTGGCGCCACCAACGTTGACACTTCCGATGAAGATTGCCTGCAACGCGGCACCAATGATGATTCCGGTCGTTACGTCCCCGAAGATGATGCCTGCGACGAGCCCGACGCCGAGAGGCTGGTCGATCATGGGCTGCCCAAACGTCCATTGCGTGAAATAGCAAATAAACGCCGCGAGAAATGCCGCGAGAGCGAGGTTTAACATGCACTGCTCCTTTCACTAGTTTTCAAGTACGATCTTGTTTGTCCCACCTCTACGGCAAGGGAAACATTTACCTGACGCTGGGACTAGATCTTTGCCAGAAGATCGGAGACCTTTACCTTCGCATCGGTAACCCCCACCTGATGAAACACGGGAATCCCTACGCCACACAAGTCTCGACAGGCCTCGACCTCCTTAGGATTAAGCATGACGTTGGTACAGAGCTGCTTCTTTTGCGCCACATCCGACCTATCGAAGCGCCCGGCATTCGCGATGTTGACCCCATCGACCTTCCCTGGAGCTCCCTCGACGAGCCTGAGGGCGTCTGCCACGGTTGCCACGAGACCGAACACCCGCATGTTCGCCATACGGGGATCATTTGCCACCGAAATCGCGTCGTCCACGCTGCGAATGAGCAGCTTCTGGTCCTGCGGACACGCCATCTTGAGCGTTGCCGCCTGGGCCTTGTCCTCTGCGGCGTGATCGTTGGCCACGAGGATTCCCTTCGTGTTGAGCTCCTTGCCCCATAGCAGCGCCACTTGGCCATGGATAAGTCTGTCATCGACTCGTATCTGGACAATCATGCTGTTTTCTCTCCCTTCGTCATGGTTTCCTTGCCGTTCCCTTCTAAGAGAAAAAGTCTCCCTCATCGTCTTTGACGTCCTCGGCACTCTCTCCCTCGACGGACACGCGCTTCATCTGGAGGGAACAGCCCGCCACGATCTCATCGACCTTCTCGGGCGTGAGTCGGTCAGACGACAGGAGGCATTCGATTACGGCGATGAGGTTGAACCCGGTAACGTGGACGATCCCCCTCTTTTCGGGCATGAGGGTCATTATCTTGTTGCATACGCTCCCATCGAGCAAATCCGTGAAGATGATTCCCTCGTCATCCGGCCCGACACCATCGATGAACCCCTGGAGCAGGGGCGTGAAGTCGGTGTCGTCGACATAGCAGTCGACTGCAGTGACGGCCTCGTCGTTCCCGACGAGAATCTTTATCGCGCTCTTGATACCACTCGCCACATGGCCGTGAGAGGCAACCAGCACTTTCCTCATTCAGGTCCTTCCTTTCGTCCTTACCCTTGGTAAGGCGTCTCCCACCGCCCTAGGCTATGGGCTCGGCCCCGTTGGCGAAGACCCTGACGATGTGCTCGAACGTGTTCACGAAGCTCTCGTAGGCAGCACAGGTCATGTCGTGCCAGTACACGATGGCGTCGGGATTTGTCGCGACGGCCTTATCGATCGTCGCTCGCACCGCCTCGCCCGCATACTTGGCGCCGTACGTGTAGTAGTTGACCTTGCGGATGCCAGAATTGATCGCCTTGACGTAGTCGCTATCGGACACGCCCGAGCCGCCGTGCATGACCAGAGGCACGTTCACGCGCTTGCGTATCTCGGTAAGGACATCGAAGTTGAGGTGTGGCTCTCCCTTATAGATGCCGTGGACCGTGCCGAAGGAGCACGCGAGAATGTCAAGACCGGTGGCCGAGATGAACTCGCTCGCCTGGTCGGGGTCGGTGTATATCGCGCCGGCCTCCTCCGCCGTGCTACCCTCGTCGCTCGCCCCGCCCTCACGGGATCCCATTGACCCGAGCTCGCACTCGAGTCCCGCACCGAAATCGGAGCACATGTCGGCAACGCGGCGCGAGTACTCCACGTTCTTCTCGTATGGAAGTGCCGAACCGTCGAACATCACTCCCCCGAACCCGAGCTCGAGGGCGCGCCTTGCATAGGAGAGATGCTCGCAGTGATCAAGGTTCAGGCAGATCGTCGCACTCGAGCGCTCGGCAATTCCCACGACCATGGGCGCCACGGCCTCGAGGGGGACGACCTGCTCGTGAGCCTCGGCATGCTGGATGATGATGGGATAGCCCGTCTGCTCGGCAACGTCGACAGCCGCTCATACTGCCTCAAGGCTTGCGGAGTTTACGGCCGCGACCGCCATGTTGCCCTGTTCTGCTATGGCACATATGTCTCGAAGGTTTATCAGCATCCTCTTGCATCTCCTGTCTCTTTTGCTTCCCCTGGAAGCGACAACGATATGGAACGTGTTCCAATTAGTCATCACTATATGGAACGTATTCCGTTATACAGACATATTTTGGAAGTCGTACCGTTTTTGGGAGTTGTTTCGCAAACGGTATAATCTTGGCGATAAATGCACTTCAATACCGTATAGCTGCGATTCAAATAGTATGCTCAGATGTGTCACGGCCATCGTTAGCGTTCTGTTCTCTATGGGAAATGTCGATGTCGAAGCTGTTTATGAAATTCGTACCATTTATTGAGCGAAGGCAGGCTGCAGAAAATGACAACCACGGGCGTAGGCAACCAACGGCAGGATGAGAGCGTCGTCGGTGCCGTCCTCTCCTCCTATGACGATCTGCCAAATTCCGAGAAGCGCATCGCTGACTATATTCTCAGCCACCGTACGAGCGTCGCTTCGATGACCGCACGAGAGATCGCCTCCGCATCGGGGAGTTCGGCAGCCACCATGTCGCGGCTCGTGAGAAGCCTAGGCTTCTCCAGCTTTGCTCAGCTCCGTTTCTGCGTCGCACGGGAAGATTCGGCACGCGAGCCCGTAATCGAGACGGACGGGATTTCCATGGGTACCGTGGCGAGCTCGATTGACTACGTCCTCCAGGTAAAAATCAACGAGCTTGAGAACACTGCGCACGATCTCGACCCTCGTGCCATCGCACAGGTGGTTCGACTCATACAGGGCGCGGACATGACCGTCTTTGCCGGCGTTGGAAACTCCATCTCAACGGCACAGAATGCCGCGTTCAAGCTCACCCAAGTGGGATATCGTGCCATGGCACCAAGCACGTCGGACGGCTCGACGCTCATGTCCATGACCCTCACGAGCCGCGACTGCCTGATCGTCCTGTCGACCTCCGGACGCTCGAAGCGTCTTGACAGCGTGGTGGACGGGGCAATCGACTCGGGAACCCCCATCGTGATGATCACCGACAACGAGAATACCGAGCTTGCCCGCCACGCCGACATCGTCCTCAGGACCTCGACGCACGATCGTCTTCTCGTAAACGACCTGCGGCTATCCCAGAACTCGATGAGCTTCGTGATAGAGGTGCTGGTCTCCCTGCTGTTCCATGACTCCCATGACGCGGCGGAGCTCGCCCGGCTGTTCGACAAAACCCTTAACTATGACAAGGAGCCCGCCAAGGAATAGGTGTATCCAGCCAAGCTGATCGACACTTGGGGATGGTACCGAAAACCTACGCCAGATGACGCGGACAAAGGTACTGCATGTATTTCCTTGAGAAAAAGCCGGCCTCTCGCGTCACTCGGGCAACACGTCTCCGCCTCCGTCTTCGTAGAGGGCGGCCATGCCCTGTATCCTGCGTCGCATTTCCGCACGGACATGCGACGGAGCCAAGCACTCGCACCTGTCCCCGAGACCGAGAAGGAGGTCGTAGTGGTAGTCGTTCTCTATGAAGGGGAAGCTGACGATGTAATGCTCTTCGCCGTCCGGCATAAAGTGCTCGTAGGCACAGTAGTCGAGCACCCTGTCCATGACGGACCTGTGGATGCGAATCTCGATCTCCGTCTGCATCGTCGCCAGAACGCCCGAAAGGTCCAGCTGCGGCCCCGGACAATCCCGCGGCGCGAAAGACTCCTCTCGCATCCGCAGGTTCGACATGCGAGATAGCTTGAACAGGCGAAAGTCGTTTCTCATGCGACAGTATCCCTGCCAATACCAATGGCCACCCTTCAGCACGAGCCGATACGGCTCGGCCGTCCGCGTGGTCCTGCTCCCATGGTGATCCACATACTCGAACGAGAGCAGCCTCCCTTCCTGCAGGGCCGTTTTGACGATCTCGAAATATGGCCGTATGTTCTCGTTGCCCATCCACGGGCTCAGATCTATGTGTATCTGGCCTACCTTGAGCTCGATGTCCTTTGCCTTATCAGCGGGAACGAGACTCTTGACCTTTGCAAGAGCGCCTGCCAGCTCGTCACCGCGCATCATATCGGAAAGCCCGGAGAGTCCCATCAGGATCGCGGAGAGGTCGGCAGACGAGAAGACCCTCCTGTCGACCTTGTACTGCCGCATGATCTCGAAGCCACCGCCCACCCCCGGCGTCGACCGGATGGGGATGCCCGCCATGTTGATGGCGTCCATGTCACGGTAGATCGTACGAGGCGAGACCTCGAACATATCCGCCAGCTCCCGCGCGGCTACGCATTCCCTGTCAAGAAGCACCATGATGATGCTGATGAGTCTGTCAACCTTCATCGAACGTCCGCCCTTCAGGATTTCGCATCATATATACGATTATTGCCATAATGCTGTCAACGATAGCTTGGTACAGTACAGAACGTACGAATCAATCCACCGGCAAACGTCTCTTTGGAGGACCCGAAATGACCACCTTGAAAGATCGGCCCAACACGGCCCTGCTCGTCATCGACATGCAGAATGACGTCGTCAGGGGCGCCTACGCGCGGGACGGCGTAATCGAAAACATCAGGGCACTCGTCGACAGGGCCCGTGAGGAGGACGTACCCGTCATCTGGGTCCAGCACTCCAGCGACACCCTATCCGAGGGCAGCGTGGGATGGCAGTACGTCAGCGAGCTGCGGCGACTCGACTCCGAGCCACTCATAGCCAAGAGGTACGGCGATGCCTTCGAGGCCACCGACCTCGAGACCGTGCTTGCCGGCCTTGGCGTCGGCCACCTCGTCGTCGCAGGAGCGGAGACCGATGCCTGCATCCACTCGACGATATGTGGCGCCTTCGTACGCGGCTACGACGTCACCCTGGTGTCCGACGCACACACCGCCCAGGACAAGACGCAGTGGGGAGCCCCACCGGTCCCGCAGGTCATCGACTACATGAATCTCTGCTGGAGCTTCCAGGCGGCACCGGGACGGACGGCGAGCGTCATCAAGACCGGCGAAGTGACCTTCGGCAAATAGATCGACCGTTCCGCAGCCGCCGTCACATCTCGCCGAAGGAGTTCAGGAGGAACGACCGTCACCCTTCTCGCCTTCCCTTGCTGCCATGAGGTCGGAAACGAGACCCCATACGGCAGAGGATATCTTCGCACGAGCGTCCTCGTGCAGCATCTCGCCGTGAAGCTCTTGGGCTGCCTTTTGATATCTCGAATCGCCAGCCACCTCTCGGATCGTCCTGGCGATGACGGCTCCCTTCCACCGCACGGAGGCGATGCGGATGCCAGCGCCTGCCGCGGCGACGTTGTCCAGGTTGATCTGCTGCTCGGGCTGCATCGCGAAACCGACCACCGGGCAGCCCGCCGCAAGCGACGCTTGTATCGTCCCCTGCCCACCGTGGCAGATCGTAAGGTCGGCCATTGCGTTTACCTGCCTTGCCGGCACGAACTCGTCGGTGACGAACGTATTGGGCCTCCCGGCCACGAGAGGCGCAACCCTTTCGAGAGGGCAGATCGCCTTCGGGACGAGCACCACGGCATGGAACTGCTCCGCAGGCAGGGAAGCAATCGCGTGGACCGCCTCGAGCAGGAATCCCTCCCTCGCGGAGCTGCCCATCGTGCAGAAGAGGTTGACCTGGTCTGGTCGCTGACGCCTAAAGACGCTGACAATGGCAGGGTCGACGTCGGCACGAGTGCTGGCCGAGAGGTCCAGGGGCCCCGTCAGCACGAACCTGTCCGGCATCGCCAGCCCTCGATAGAAGCACGAAAGGTCATTGACGAGCGTGAGGTCGGCCGAAAGCATCCCGAACAGATTCTGCATCGGGGCCTGCGTCCATCCACAGCTCTCGGAAGCCTGGATGAGGTTATCCTGCCTCAGAATCGGCGCACGCAGCTTCAGCTCGGCAGGAATCCGTCGCATGACCCAACGCTGGACGACCTTCGGCAGCCGCACAAGCGGCCCGGCCTGATCAGGGATTTCGCGCAGCAGATTCGTGGCGAACATGCTCGGCTCAAGGGGAAGGGGCAAGAAGCAGACTGCCGGGACAGGCGGGTCGACCATCCTCCTGGCGATACCCGCGCAAGGCCAGAACCCATGCAGGATCAGGTCGGGCCTGCACGCTTCAAGGGCATCGATCTCCCCTTGCAGGAGCTTGGTCGCCAGTTCCTTGTCACCTATGAAGTTGGTCGCGGTCGGTTGCAGGTCCTGGAGGTACCCCCCGCCTTCCATGGCGGGAGGGACACTCTGGAGGGAGAAGCCCTCATCGACGGCCCTCTGCCCGAACGCACCACCGTGCGTGAAGAAAATCCCCTCGACGGCGCATCCACTCGGCGCGGTGTCTCTGATCGTCTTCATGATCTCGAGGGCCCGCGTCGCCTCCCCGGCGTCATCGGGACACACCGACGCCGCAATCCTGATCCGTCCGGCAACCATGCGATCCCCTACCTTCCTGCTTTCGCTCCCCCCATCATCTGGCATGTTCTTACAACCTTACTCTCATGCCACCGTCATAGACACACCCGACCTCGATGGGTTACGTATCGCTGGTCTGTGGGCTATCCGCTGCGAGGTCGGAGGGAACACGAGTCATCACGTCCACGTGGAGGCGCCGTGTTTCTGTCAAAGAAGACCGCTTTATGCTATTGGATTGGTGACATAATGAGTGCGCCGAGAGAAACCGACGCACAAAACGTCTGATCTGGGTACGAGCGAAGTGTTGTGTTCACGGGTTCTCTCTGCGATAGACGTGAGGGCGCTACGGCACACGACGGTTCTCGTGGTACCGCAGCAGGGTTCGTACAATGGAAAGCTGGCGATACCGGCATGCATAACGTGCTGATTAGCAAGGCGGCAGGGCAGGGCATGAAGGTTGCGGCGCAGTCCTTGAGAAGATGCCCAGGTGCTTCGGTTGCGACGTCTTCACTCAGCGAGACCTCATGTCGTACGTCAGCCTCAACGAGCTCGACATCTCCTACGACTCCCATGGCTGCAAGCGGGCCTTGACGGCTGCGGCAGAGCTCGAAGACGGGATGCTTCCTCGGCATTCTCGATGAGAGCAAGCGCACGCCGTTCAGCGAGCGCAACGAGGTGTTCGCGGAAGACACACCACCTCTCGAGAGAAAGACCAGCCAGGCATGTTTGGACCGGCTCATGGTGTCATATCATAGGTTGCGATGAACGGAGGAAGAAATGGCAGTCAAGAATTCGATGACCTCGGAGTTTCTGCACTCGGCATACACGGGAGAGAGCCTCGCGCACATGCGCTACCTCATCTGGGGCGACAAGGCAGAGAAGGAGGGGTTCAAGAACGTCGCCCGACTCTTCAGGGCGATTGCGGCTGCGGAGCAGGTCCATGCGACCAACCACTTCCATGCAATCGGCGGCGAGACGGGAGCGGCATCGGTCGCAGCCAGCGGCATCTTCGGTGACAACTCGACCGCCGACAACCTCAGAGGTGCCATCGAGGGTGAGCTCGGCGAAGTCGAGCAGATGTACCCCGTGTATCTCAACGCGGCCGAGTTCCAGAACGAGCCTGACGCAAGGCGTTCGTTCCACGGTGCACTCGAGGCCGAGAAGCAGCATGCCGCACTGTATCAGCAGGCCCTCGAGGCTGTGCTGCAGGGCAAAGACGTCGAGCTCGGCACCATCTACATCTGCCCCGTCTGCGGCTACACAGTCGTTGGTGACGCACCCGAGAGGTGCCCGGTCTGCGGTGCGCCTCGCGAGACGTTTCTCAAGTTCTAAGTCGCCACGTGAGCCTGCGGCCTTGGCCAAAGACCACTAGAGACTACGGATATGCAACAGAGGCAATACGACAAGGAGGCTTCAAAATGATTCAGAAGAGACAAGTGTACAAGTGCAGCGTCTGCGGCAACATCGTGGAGGTGCTTTCCGTCGGAGGTGGGACTCTCACCTGCTGCGGCAAAGAAATGATTCTGCAGGCCGAGAATACGGTTGATGCGGCAACAGAGAAGCATGTCCCCGTCTTGGAGAAGATGCCCGGCGGAGTAAGGGTCAAGGTCGGTTCGGTCGAGCACCCCATGCTCGACAATCACTACATCGAATGGATCGAGATCGAGACGGCCGACAAAGTGTACAGGAAGGAGCTCAAGCCGGGCGACAAGCCGGAAGCGGAGTTCCTTGTTACGGAGGAGATCATCCAGGCGAGGGAGTACTGCAGCCTGCATGGACTTTGGAAGAGCTGATCGCGACTGGCGGCAGCAGGCCAACCAGTGCCTTTATGGTTAACCGCTTGCTGCCGCCTTCTTGAACGATAGGTGGAACAAGGAGGTTTTGATTATGTTGGACGATAAGATCGTTGATTTGATTGACAAGCAGATCAACATGGAATGGTACTCTGCCTATCTCTATTTGGACATCCACGACTACTACATCGACCAGGAGCTCGATGGGTTTGGAAACTGGTTCTACATTCAGACCCAAGAAGAGCGCGACCACGCGATGCTGTTCGTAAAGTACCTACAGAACAACAATTGCCGGATACGACTCGTTGACGTCAAGGCACCGAATATGCGGTTCTCAGACTTCAGAGAGCCGGCGGTCGCAGCCTTCAAGCATGAGCAAGAGGTGACTGCGTCCATCAACAACATCTATGCGACGGCATATGGGTTGAAGGACTTCAGGACCATGCAGTTTCTCGACTGGTTCATTAAGGAGCAGAACGAGGAGGAGAAGAACACCGAGACGATCGTCAAGAAATACGACCTGTTCGGTGGAGAGGCAAAGGGCCTCTACATGCTCGACAGCGAGTTGGCGACACGTGTCTATGCCGCTCCGACGCTGGTCATCTAACGGACTGGAAAGGGTTGAGATCAGGAGGAACAGCTTATGAAGAAGTACACCTGTACCATCTGCGGATACGTCTATGACGAGGAAACCGGGGATCCCGAACACGGTATTGCCCCTGGCACAAAATGGGAGGATGTTCCCGACGATTGGACATGTCCGGTGTGCGGTGCGTCTAAGGACCAATTCCAAGAGGATTAGCCTACGCTCATCGTATGTGTAGAGCCCTAGAACCTTACGGTCCATGCTTCTGAATCTGGCCCGTTCCCCATTGGATGAAATCAATCGTTGGGGAACGGGCCAGCGTTGTGAAGGTCGTCAGTGGGGATTAGAGGCTCAAAACGCTACTGTAAGAGAACAGGCATTTCTTTAGGGGGTTGCCTCCATACTGGACAGCACTAGCTACGGAACGCAGGAACCATCACAGTCCGAGATGGTTCCCTTTTACAACTGCCGTAAGCCCCTGGTCCTGCTGCCTAGGGCAAAAACAGCATGGCAAGATGCCGCCTAGACCTCGGCGGCCATCGTGTAGCGCATCGGCTCCATCCCGCCGAGCATGCCCTCAGCCCAGAGCTCGCAGAGGGCATACCTGCCATCAACCGACATCCTCACGAAAGTCCGTCGCGTGGCGTCCAACTCCCGTACGGAGATCACGAGCGTGGTGGGCGACGTCCAGCCATAGGACGCGAAGGTGGCCGGGACGTCCCATGAGGGGGGCGCGTCCCTCTCGGCACCATGCGTCGCGAACGGGAACAGCTCCCCAACCGGCCTCTGTCCCGCGGGAGCCCTGAGCCAATCCCCACTTCCAGCATCGATCCGGAAGCAATCGCCACTGCGCTCGAACGCAAGGTGGGCTTGCGGCCCAGCGGCCGACTCGTCATCGATGTACAGCTCGAACGCATCGAAGCCACCGGGATTGTCCAGGCAGCGATGTCTGCCCTCAAGGCGCTCCTCGCTTGCGCGGGCATGGGCGGCGCCGTCAACGACTGGAAGTACGTCCAGGGATGAACCCGAGACTCCGCAGACAGGATACCCGCTCCCGAGCACCTCATAGAGCGGATCCAATAGGACCTTGCTCCCCGTTGTCGAGCTCGAGGCGGCAACCACCAGGGCATCCTCTGGCCTCACGTAGCAGAGCTGGCCAAAGAGTCCCGAGCAGCGAAAGCCCCCTCCCGCGCACATCCAGAACTGGTAGCCATAGCCGTTGCGATCCTCCGTCGCGTCAGCGGGGAGAAACGGCCGCGTCCGTACCTGCGGGCGCGTCGCTGCGGCCACCCATGCCGCAGGGATGACCCTCCTCCCCTCCCACGTGCCACCGTCCAGGAGGCACTGGCCGAATCGTGCGAGGTCGGGCGTTGAGAGGTGGAGGCCGAAGCCGCCAGTGCTATGTCCGCGACGGTCCTCCTCCCACCACCAACGTCTGATTCCCAGCGGCTCGAAGAGCCTTTTCGAGAGGAAGTCGGCAAGCCTCTGGCCGCTCACGCGCTGCACGAGCATGGACAAAAGGTGGGAGCACATCGAGTTATAGCAAAACACAGTTCCCGGCTCGTGCGAGAGCTCCTTGCCCACGACCCCGAGTGCCCAGTCATCGTCACTGCGCACGTAGGGCTCCCCATCCTGTCCCAAGGTCATGGTCAACAAATTCCTCACGGTCACGCCGAGAAATCGCTCATCCGCGACCGCGGCCTCGTACTCGGGAAACCACGATATCCAGGGCCTGCCGACATCGACCCTTCCCTCGTCCACCAGCATTCCCACCGCAACGGACGTGAAGGACTTCGTCACCGAGTAGAGCGGATGCACGTAGTCGAGGGGAAACGGATGAGTCGCGTGCTCGAACACGACCTCGCCGCCTCGCATCGCCACAATGGAGCGTGTCTCCACTCCTAGCTCGCGGAGCCTCGCCAGATATGCTAGCCCCAGGTCCCTATCAAACGTATCTCTTGGCATCTGCACGATGACACCTCCAAGGCATCGTATGGCCCAAGCCCCGCAAAAGGCGCCCGCACGGCAGAGTGCGGACGCCTCGGGGAAAGGCGCCTTTTGTCTACGAGATCGTACGGCTATGCGGCCGCAGGCTCATCCCTATAAGTCGCATATGTCCAGACGAAGGATATGACGCTGGAAATCGCAATGCCGATGAGCACCCAGATCACATAGGAGGCGCCGTTGACACCTGTGGGGTCCACGAACCCAGGAAGCGCACAGAAGGCACCACCGGTGAACTCGTACATCTTGGTGCCCATCGCACCGATGAAGAGGCCGCCGGGAACGGAGGCGAGGCAGCTGATCACGAACGGCCTCTTCTTGGGCAGCGTCACGCCATACAGGCAGGGCTCGGTGATGCCGAAGAAGAACCCGGTGATGAATGCAGGCCAGCCGAGCTCCTTGAGCTTCGTGTCCTTGGTCCTGAGCAGCATCGCCAGGACGGCGAACACCTGTGCGAACGAGCACACCATGTACGGGGCCATGATGACGTCGAAGCCGTTGCCTGCGATGTTGATGAGCATCAGGGTGATGACGCTCCAGTGGAAGCCGAAGATGACAAGCACCTGCCAGAAGCCGGTGAGGATCGCGCCGCCGAGGGCACCGCCGATGACGGGAATGCCATAGAGCGAATTGAACATGACACTCAGAAGGTTGGTGACAAACGTCGCGATGGGGCCGATGACCAGGTAGGTCAGCGGAACCATGATGGCGAGGGTGCAGGTGGGAACGAAGAAGAACTTGATGTACTCGGAGAAGTGCTGACGGAAGTACTTCTCGAGCTTTGCGGCAATCCAGACGGCAAGGATGATGGGAATGACGGAGCTGGTATAGCCCGCCGTCGGCATGATGACTGGAATGCCGAAGATCGTCGTGTAGTAGCTCATGGCAAACGGCGTGTTGGCAAGCACCGTGCCAAGCGCGCTACCAGCGGTTATGTTCACCATACTTGGATACGTGAGCGCGATGCCCAGGGTCATGCCGATGAACTCGCTCGAGCCGAACTTCTTGGCGGACGTATAACCCAGGATGATGGGCAGGAAGTAGAAGAAGCCATCGCCCGCAGCATACAGGACCTGGTAGATGCCATCCGTCTTGGCAATCCAGCCCAGGAACACAGCGATGGTCAGGATGCCCTTGATCATGCCCGCCGCGCAGAGTACCGCCAGAATCGGCTGGATGATACCAGAGATGAGGTCGATCAGCGTCGAGGCGACGCTGCCTTTCTTGGCAGGAGTGCCGTTCTCGTTGACCTCACCTAGCCCCGTGACGCCAGTCTCCTTCACCACCTCGTCGTAGACGTCCTCAATTACGTTGATTCCTACGATGACCTGATACTGGCCGTTTGCGTTCACGACCTCGATTACGCCACGCAGGGCCTCGATGGCCTTGGTGTCCGCCTTGGTTTCATCTCCCAACTTGAGGCGCAAGCGTGTCATGCAATGGGACACGCTCAGGATGTTCGAACTACCACCAACGAGCCCCACCACTTGCTTTGCCAACTCCTTGTTGGCTAGCTCCTTGCTTTCGCTCATGACTTCGCTTTCTCTCGATGCATCCTGCCATCAGCCGGTATGCAAACCTTCGTGTATTCTCATGCATCGCCCGAGCACGCCATACCACTAGCGGAGCTGCGGCCAGAACTCCTTGTTTGCCTCGACGAGATCATCGAGCACCCGCTTTGCCACGGAAGCCGAGGGCACCGTCTTGGACAGCGTCATGGCCTGCCAGAGCTCCTGGTAGGAGTGGTCGATCCAGGCAGAAACCGCGAGCTTCTCGACGGAGACCTGCTGCTCCATCATGCCCTTCTGGAACTGTGGGACAGCACCCTGACAGACTCTCTCATAGCCGGTGCTGCCCACAACGCAGGGGACCTCGACCATCGCGGTACGGTCGAAGTTCTCGACAGCACCTTCGTTGGGGACAATCAGCATGAACCGCTCGCGCGTGTTCTCCGCGAGAGCACGGGCCAGATCGACGATATACTCGGAGTGCGCATCCGCTTTGAGCCCGAACCCCTCTGCGGTACCCTTCTCGACAATCTGCCGGGCGGTGCCGAAGACGCTCCTCTCCCTGCCCTCGCGTACTTCGTCCGTTCTGGTATGCATGGGGTCTGTATGTCTCACCACGTCGTCAGGATAGAGGTAGTACTTGAGATAGGTATTAGGAATCGTGTCGGGGTCAAGCGTCCAGACATCCTTGGCCTTCTTGAACGTCTGCAGCCAGGAATCATCCACGAACGCCATGTCACTGCCCTCACCTGCAAAGCCGTTCTGGGCCATGTGTGTCCTGATGGTGGGCATGAGGTCGCGACCCTGCGCATCCTCGATCTTCCACCACCAACCGAAATGGTTAAGGCCGTAGTAGCCCACCACGAGATCGTGGTGGTCGTGGAGTCCGCACATCGTGGCCATGACGTCCATGAGCGCAATGGGCATATCACAGATGTTGATGATCCTGGAGTGGGGCCGCAGACGCCGCGTCGCCTCGGCCACGATGGCAGCCGGATTGGAGTAGTTGAGCATCCACGCGTCGGGCGAGTACTTCTCCATGTAGTCCAGGATCTCAAGGACGCCCCCGATGGAACGCAAACCGTAGGCAATACCACCGGGACCGCAGGTCTCCTGACCGAGGACGCCGTACTTAAGGGGAATCTTCTCGTCCTTGTCACGCATCGCGTACTTTCCCACGCGAATCTGTGCCAGGACGAAGTCAACGCCGGTGAAGGCGACCTCGGGATCCGTCGTGTAGCCGAACGTCACATCAGGTGCGTTCTCACGCACGTAGATGGCGCACGCTGCGGCGATAGTCTCTTGGCGCTTTGCGTCGTTGTCGTACAGCATGATCCTGCCGACGGGAAACCTCTCCCTCTCCTGCAGGAGCATAAGTACGACACCTGGGGTGTACGTGCTGCCCCCACCCGCAATCGTCACCGCATAGCTCTGTTTTGCCATAAGTGGCATACCTTCCTTCGTCTGTCGTTCGAGCGTACTTCGTCGCCGGCGAGCCTGTCAGATGCCTTTTACATGTCTAGACATGTGGCTCGACTGCAAATATAGACAATTTGTCTAGACAGGTTAGACACACTTGGTGAGTGGTATGTAATGAACGGCAAGCGGGTTATGGGGAGTTAACGTATACTTATTGACGCAGGTGACGGTGCGAGCTGGCCGTACCAAGGCGCACAGGAACACACAGGCTGAGAGGCAGCATCGTGGGCAAGGTTCTCTATGACGTCATTTACAAGAACCTCCGTCACGAGGTAAAGGTCGGCACCATCCCCATGGGCAGCTTTCTCCCCTCCGAGCTTGAACTCACGCAACGCTATGGCTGCTCGCGCATGACCGTAAGGAAGGCCATCTCGCTTCTCGCAAACGAAGGCTTGGTCCAGTCCATCAGGGGAAGAGGCGTACGCGTCATCTGGAGTGCCCGGGGAAGCGTCAAGAAGGAAAACGCCTTCTCCGTGGAAGGTCTCCCCTCGTTCACCGAGTCGGCTCGAACGATTGGCGCCACCTCTTCCGCTAGCGTGTTCCTGCTCGATCACGTCGAGTGCACCCCCGACATCGCCGATACGACCGGTTTCCCTGAGGGTGCCGACCTCACTCGTGTGAACCTGGTACGCAGCCTTGACGGCGAGCGGATGGCCATCGACCGACACCACTTCCTGACCTCGGAGGTCCCGGGTATCAACCAGGAGATCGCCACGTCATCGCTCTTCCACTACATCGAGGCGAACCTGGGAATAGCCATCATGGTGAGCGAGCGAGAGATCACCGTCGAGGAACCCAACGAAAAGGACCGCGAGCTGCTAGGTCTCGATGGGCCCATCTACCTCGCGGTCACACGCAGCCGTACCTACGACTCAAACGGCATCGAGTTCGAGTATGTCGAAAGCAAGTACCTGCCCCAGTACTTCCACTTCTTTGACACGGCAACGAGAAACCCACTGCCCTGACGATAGCGCCGGCGAGTCTCTCGTATGTCAGTGCAGGCCGAAGGCTCTCTCGAATGCACGGTTGAGATCCCCTATCAGATCGGAAGAGTCCTCGAGACCATCGAGAGGCCAGTGAGCGCGATAACACCGCTCGCTAGGCAGAATATGGCCGCAACGGTGTCCCTGTGGCTGGAGAGACCCTCCGTCGTCGAACTCGATAGGCCTCTGACCAGATACGGAGCCACACGTGGGTTGCTGCTGTCGAGCGGCTTCGCTTCTATAGAATTGCAGCAGGCATCTATGATGGGGGGCAATACATGAATGATGAGGGTACTGACATTCTCGGCGGCATGGATGAGAAGACCGCGTATCTCACGCCCATCTTCGGGTCTGCGGCTACGGACGCGCCGATGCCATCCCAAAGGCTGAACAACAACCCCATAGACCCGGGGGTCGCATACGAGATGATACGGGAGTACCTGTCCATCGAGGGCAATGCCACCCAGAATTCCGCGACGTTCTGCCAGACGTACATGGAACCTATGGCTACGAAGCTCATGGCCGAGAACCTGGCGAAGAACGCCATAGACAAAGACGAGTACCCCATGACGGCCGATCTCGAAAACCGATGCGTGTCGATCCTGCAGGATCTGTGGCATGCGAATCCCGATGAAGAGCCCATGGGGACGTCCACTGTCGGGTCTTCCGAGGCATGCATGCTGGGAGGTCTTTCGATGCTGTTCCGCTGGAAGGCCCTGGCCGATGCGGCGGGTGTCAACCGCTTTTCGGCAAGACGACCCAACCTTGTCATATCTTCCGGATACCAGGTGTGCTGGGAGAAGTTCTGCCGCTATTGGGACATCGAAATGCGTTTGGTACCTCTTGATGCCACGCACCTGTCGCTCAATATGGAAACCGTCATGGGGTTCGTCGACGAATACACGATAGGTATCGTCGCTATTCTAGGAATCACCTATACGGGCAAGTTCGACGATGTCGCGAAGCTCGATGAACTGGTGGGAGACTACAACGAGGCCCACGCGGATATGCCTGTGCGCATCCATGTCGATGGTGCCTCGGGTGCGATGGTCGCGCCTTTCATCGAACCCGATCTCGCGTGGGATTTCCGGTGCCGGAACGTCTGGTCCATTAACACTTCGGGGCATAAGTACGGGCTTGTCTATCCCGGTGTGGGCTGGGTTGTCTGGCGCAGCAAAGAAGCGCTTCCCGAAGACCTTATCTTTCGGGTCTCGTACTTGGGCGGGGAAGAGGCCACCATGTCCATCAACTTCTCCCGGTCGGCCTCGCAGATAGTCGGTCAATACTACGTGTTCATGCGCAACGGGTTCATGGGTTTTCGGGAAATACACCAACGCACACTCGATGTCGCCCGCTATATGGCGCGCGAAATCGAGAAGATGGGGCTGTTCAGAATCTATGAGGATGCAAGACAGATACCCATAGTGTGCTGGGCTCTTGAAGAGGATGCCGATGTGCAGTGGTCACTCTACGATCTTGCCGATCGCCTGCGCATGAGCGGATGGCTCGTTCCCGCGTATCCTCTGCCCGAAAACCTTGAGCACATTGACGTGCAACGTCTTGTCGTGCGCCAGGATTTCTCCATGCCGCTCGCCCTCAGGCTCATCGATGATATGAAAAAAGAGATAGCCAACCTGAATAGCAGCCGTATCGTTGCAGGTGCGTCGGGACGAAATGCCGCAGTGGGCTTCGATCATGGCGGGCGCAGCATACGGGCCTAGCACAGGGGCGGAACACGGGCCGTACCGAAGGAGCTGCGCTGGAAATCAGAAACGGGGCTTGTCAGCGTTAAGCACGTTGGCGTCAAAGATGCCATCCTGTTCTGCTCATCGCCTTGGTGTCGCAGCCAGGTGACGTAAGCGCCACGTTCGCAGGGAGAAGCGCGTCGTCCTCACTCCAGGCAACGCCGCGCGCGAGTTGGAGCCACTGCTCGCGGGTCGTGCGCGGGCGATGCTCCACGCCGTCGAAGAATGAGAGCAGTTGGTCGAGGCTCACCGGCATGTACCCATTAGCGTCTTCGCCCACGTCGTAGCGCAGCACGCGCTCGGCACGGTTCCACTCGTTGTACTCGGCCGGCGCGTGGATGTGGCCGTGCAGATGAATCGAGCCATGCCCGAGCGACTGCCAGTCCACCATGGGATAGTGGCAGAGCACGAGCTTACGTCCGCCGACCTTGAGCACCTTGATGGGCGGCTCGACCATGAACGTGCCCGCCACGGCGGGTTGCGTCCAGTCCTTGTCGTGGTTGCCAGGGACGAGATGGATGCGGCGGCAACGAATCTGACGGCGCAGTGCCGCCGCGTCATCGGCAGTCATCTTGAAGGAGAAGTCACCCAGATGGTACAGCTCGTCATCGGGCGCTACGACGGCGTTTATGTTGGCGATGAGCGCGTGGTTCATGGCAGCGACGTCATCGCCCCACCACTCGTGACGATTGGTGAATCCGAGAACGTTAGCGTGGCCGAAGTGAGTGTCTGAGGTGAACCAGATCATGGCGGACTCCTTAGCAGCAGCCCGCGCGGGGCCGCCTCAGTGGGGGATTACGAGAAGGAAGACAGGACCTTGTCGCAAGGAGGGGACGAGGACGGAGGGAGAACCCAGCGGTTTCCTCGTGGCCGTGCATATGGATATGCGCTGCAGCATGTCTTCCCTCCCTCGGCAAGGGCCTGGTTGCACCCAGGCACGTTCAGTAGGCGTCATGATAGCCCAATGCAAGGACGGGTGCCATATGAGGTGCGGGAAAGCGTCCGTTGTTGTCCGTATAGGCATCGTCGCAGACGAAGTCCTTGATGCCGGTGGTGCGAGGAAGGTCGATACGGACAAGGTCCGCCCTATCCCGAGGAGTACGGGGGTTGGGGCGTGCCAGCTTACCGAGGCGGTTTCCTAGCGTATATCTGCGACGATGCGGGGTCTTTGACACATGTTCTGTAGTCTCGGAAGGTCGGACAATCGTAGAAAGTAGGACAGAAAAGAAAAAAGTCTGACCCCAAGAACACGAGATCAGACAAAGATTTATGATCGCGGGGACAGGATTTGAACCTGTGACCTTCGGGTTATGAGGGTCTTACGGCGGGTAATCGCAGGTGGTTTGAGGTAAGTCGAGGTGCCTTTTACCTCGACGAATAGCAGCGAGAGGTAATTCCAGGGAACCCGAGGGCAGTCGAGGGACGGTTCTGCTGTCCCAAGACTGTCCCGGGCTCTGTCCCAAAACGGGATAGGAGGATTACCTTGAACGAACACGATGCACGAGATACGACTCATGACGCCCGACAGCGCCTACAGCGCGTCGATGTGAGGGTGAGTCCCCAAGAGAACGCGCGAATAAAGGCAAGCGCACGAAAGGCGGGGCTCAACGTCTCGGCCTACATCCGACGCCGTGCGCTTGGCGGCGGCAACACCAAAGGCCCAGAGGTTGACGCCGCCACCCTAGCCAAAGCGCTCGCCGACCTCAAGCACGCCGGTTCCAACGTCAACCAGATCGCAAGAGTCCTGAACACCTACGGAGCACAGTCAATCCCGGCCTCGGCGGTCGAGTCGGCCCTCGCAAAGCTGGGCGATGCCGCCTGGCTCGTGTCGGCGGCTCTCTCGATTGTCCGCAACCAATAGGAGGAACAATGAACGTACTTACGAAGTCCTTTGCCACAGCCATAGCGCTCGAAGTCATGACCGCCCCGATGCTGGCCCAACCCCTTAACAGCCTGTTTGAGGGCGGGTCGAGCAGCTTCGCCTCGGCCCTTCCCAGCTTCGACTTCTCCGAAATCCCCGCCTGGTGGCTCTCGGGCGGGGCCCTTGAATACCCCCTCGGCATGCTCGCGCTGCTCGCCGCATGCTTTTTGTGCTCCCTGCTGTTCTTCGCACAGGACGAAGCGAATCAACGTGCCGATGACGGAGGCGTCCTCGGCACGGCCCGCGTCAAGGTCGGGGCAGAGGTTGCGCGAGGCTCCGATATGTGGGATGGGAGGAGCAAGCCCAAGGCCCGGGGATACGTCTACGGCTTCGAGCGGGGACGCTATCTCTTCGAGGCTGGCACGCCCCACGTGCTCACCGTGGGCCAGACCGGCTCAGGCAAGACGCGCTTCCAGAACATCCCCACGCTAGACCTGCTCACCTTCGGCGAGGGCGGCTGGAACGTCGTGGTCTCTGACGTAAAGAACGAGCTCATCGAGCTGTGCGGAGACGCCTTGGAGGAGCGCGGCTACGAGGTGCTGCTGCTCGACATGCAGCACCCAACCCGGAGCAGACGCTTCAACCCCATCAAACTCGTGTGCGAGCTGGCCGAGGTAGGTGACGAGCAGGGAGCCGAGCAGGAGGCCGAGAACGTTGCCGCCGCCCTCGTGCCCGAGGAGCGTGAGGGGCAGGCGAGTCATTGGGTCGCCTCGGCCCGTGGGATCCTCGCCGCGACCATCCTCTACGTGGCCCTCTCCGATGAGTGTCCCACCGAGCGAAAGCACATGGCGACCGTCTGCCGCGTCGTGAACGATGGAACCGAGGGCACGGGCGAAGACCCCTCCATGCCTCTCAAGACTCTCTTCCGCTCGCTCCCCGAGGGGCACCCGGCAAGGGGCTTCGCCTCGCAGTTCCTGAGCAGCGGAGGCAACGAGCTGCGCAGCATCCTCAGTACGCTCAAGGTTCACCTGCGCGTGTTCTCGTCGAGGTCGGTCGCGTGGGCCACATCGGCCTCCGACATCGACCCCAGGCACGTGCTCACCGACAAGACCGCGCTCTTCCTGCACGTCATGGACGAGGGAAGCCCCTACAACGCGCTCTTCTCCGTTCTCTTCGACCAGCTGTACAAGGCCGTCCACCTTGTGGCCGACTCCAACGGCGGCAGACTCCCCCGCAGGCTCGCGATACTCGGTGACGAGTGGGGCAACCTCCCCAAGGTGGGGTGCCTACCCTCGCTCCTGTCGCTCGGGCGCTCCTACGGCGTCTCGTGGTACGGCAGCATCCAGAACGTGTCGCAGCTCAACAAGTACGGCGAGCGCGACGGGCGCAGGAAGATACTCGCGAACTGCGGTGTCAAGATCGCGCTCAAGCTCGGCGAGCAGGAGGACAGGCAGTACTTCACGGAGCTCGTGGGCAAGACCACGCGGCACACCAAAGGCACGAGCGCGAGCAGGGGTCGGGCGGCCTCCAACTCCACGAGCTACAGCGAGCACGCCGACGACGTCATCCACCCGTGGGACTGGGTGGAGATGTCGCCCGAGAGAGACGGGGCCATCGTGGTGAAGCAGGCCGAGAACGGCGTGCCCAAGACCCACGCGGGCACCTTCCGGGCACCACTCACGGACTGCACCAACACCCCCACCAAAGGGCACTTCGGACTCGGCTCGCACGAGCACGAGGTGGCGAAGCGCCTCGCCTGCCAGCGCCGCCTAGACGATAAGGTGACTGACCGGGACATGGCGGTTCAGACGTGGTGCCCCACGTGGCCCAAGGCCGAGGATGCAACCGGGACGGTTGATGACGAGTGGAGCGCCTTCGATGACCGTGGTTAAGCAGACGAGCGTGAAGAGCCCGCGCCACCTCAAGAGGCTCGAATCCTACCTCGACTGGGAGATGGACAAGGCCCTCGACCATGACAGCCGGAACATGACGGCGACCGACTGCAAGGGCATGTTCCGCGAGATGGACGCCACGCGGGAGGCCTATGGGCACAACCGCCCGGGCAAGGCCGGGGCCAAGTGCACGTACATGCAGCACCAGGTTCTTGCCTTCAACCCGGACGAGTGCGACCTCAACGGCGGGAAGATGACCCCCGAGCGGTGCATGCGCTACGCGAGGGAGTACGTCGCCACGCGCTACCCCGAGCAGGAGACCCTATGGGTTCTCCACAGGGAGAGCTGCAAGGGGGACGGCCGGGACCGCTATGCCGTCCACGTCGCCATCAACCGGACGAACCTAGAGACGGGCCGAAGGCTCGACGAGGGTCCGGCCCGCAAGGCCTCCGCCGCGAGAGTCAAGACCGTCCGGGAGCTTGACGAGCGATACGGGCTCAGGCAGCTTGAGCGCGGCAAGAACTCCAGGACCCACGCCCGGCAGCCCTCCAAGGCAGAGCGGGAGTGGCAGAGGCGCGACAAGACCCACCGCTCGGAGAACGACCGCGTCCGCGAGCTCGTCGCGATGCGGGCGTGCGAGACGGCGGCACTCCCCGAGTGCCCGAACCGCCCGCGCGAGCTCGCCCGCCGCCTCAGGGAGGACGGCATCACCATGACGCGCTCGAAGGCGGGCGACCTGCAGTACCGCTTCGAGTCGGAGAGCCTCAGGCACTCCGGCGGGGGCGACGTGCGCAGGGTCAACGGTGCGACCCTCGGGCGGGCCGTCAGCCGCGCGGGGCGCGTGGTGGGCCTCGACCTCTCGGGCATAAGCCTCGCGCTCACGCTGACGAGGCAGCTCGCCCGCATCGCCGAGCGGGCCGTGGACGATGACGGTCGCGGGCGGTAGCACCGCACGTCGAAGCCGGTTCTTAGGGCCAATCCGCAACAGGCGGATTGGCCCTTCGCTTTCTGGGCGGGAGCGAGTCAATCTCGCGGCGCGCCCTCCCCCGAGCGTGAGCGAGGGCAAGATGATTCGTACGGGCAAACCGGAGGGACGACGGTTTGTCCGTACGAATCCATATCTTGCAAGCACGCAGCCGTGATGTGGGCTTGTGAGCCGGGACTGGCCCTGATGCGACCCCATGGGAGCAACAGGGACCTTCCTGGTGAGAGCCCGGGGCGTGCGAAAGGTGCCGGTGGCACGTTTCGCGCGGCGCAGGCGGAGCAAGGGGCAACTGCAGGAAGCCTCGCCGCGTACCGCAGCGAGAGCGTGGTGTTGTTTACGATGACGTGGGCGTGGGGGGCGTGGCCCTCGTTGCCGTCGTGGTAGACGATGGCGACCTGGAGGTCGGGGAAGCCCTCGCGCGCCCATCGGGTCGCGAGCCTCCTCAGGCCGTCAGGTGGGATGTCGTCCTTGGGGTCGGAGGGGATGACGTAGTGCTTATGGGTGCGTGCCCGGCGCCCAAGCCACGGTGTGTCATTTCCTTCGGTGGTCCGGCGTACGTCCATGGTCTCGTCCCAGACGTAGCCGTCGTAGGTGGGGAGCCCATGCTCGTCCTCGCCGGTGGCGAGCGATTCCTGTTCCACGCACTTGTGTGTATGGAATAGGCTACTTGCTGATATAAAAGGTTCTTTGCCAAGAGACGGACGCAAAGGGCTCGACTGTAACGTTCCGTGATTCTTCGCAACTTGGTGAGCCTTTTGACGAACGCCTGCAAGTCTATGCAGGCTCATGTTTCATCAGGTTGTAGATGGGCCAAGTTTGATAGTACTCGCGTTCTTCGCTGCCCATGCTTTCGATACACTCTTCAGATACATTGAAGTTGCCAAGAAGTATGTTCGCAGAAGTGCGCACCAAGAGGTCGCCTGTCGTTGCAGCAATGCGTGCGAGCGTGCCCCGTTCTTCTCTTGCTAGGCTTCCTTTACGCACACGTACCTGCAGGAAGTTTATACTGCAGTTTTCGGAGGTTGGATCTATGTCCAGTATTGAGCGTGCAAGTAGCTCGCAACATTCGATGAGGTCGCGCGGGCAGACGGCACCAGCGTCATAAGCATTTAGCATGGCCAATAGCTTATTGGTTGCGTCGTTTGTGGATTCTTTTGTAATCGGATACCTATCAAGGCAATCGCCAAACTGATAAGCGTCGATATTTGCTGCCATCCTGAAGTCCTCTTCATTGAGCATGAGCATGGATGGAACGGGGCTGAACTCATCGGGGTGGCCGTCGTTGCTCGTTCCTATGACGAAACACGTGTTGAGTTTCATAGGGTCGTAGAGCTCGAACCTATCATCATCAACGCGATGCACCAGTAGTTTTATACGCGATCCTTTGATATCAACATTCATGTTTGTGAGCTCGTCTGTAAAGGAACCACGGGCTAAAGGCGCTCCGTCGACTAAGCAGGAACCAAGAACCTCCAAGTCATGCAGCTCTGCGTCGGAAAGAGAAGAGGGATCCCAATCCACCTTTATGTGCAGCAAGTCAAGTAATTGCACATACCGAGAGTACAGTTCAATGTGTTCTGTAATCTCTTTGTGCATGCTGGCGTTGTCAAAAGTAGCACCGCGACAGGCGACTATGTCGCCGATTAGCAGCTCGCCGGTCTTGCATATGCCATTGGCAATTCTTGCGTTCAGCAACCTCTCGTGGAAGGTGCCGCAATCCCTGTAGTTCATTTTTATGGTCTCGCCATGTCTAATCTCGAAACTGCCGAATCGGAGACGCGTACCGTCATCGTCTTCTACTTGAGTGACCACCATGTCTGTGGAAAAGTCACCAGTGCGAATGTTCAGCGGCAGGGACAGTTCAATGCTATCGATATCTTCGAGCTTGCCAACGACGTAAGCCTGTCCGCTCTCTGAGATGCCATATTCGTATGTTCCTGTTCTCATGCTCTCAAGTGAAAATGGTACTTCGTCTGGAGCAAATGTTTTGGTAATCTCATATTTTTTGAACTTTCCGACGGCGGCGTCACCAGAGCTTGCGATAACGAGATTCTTGTCGCCTTCCTGTTTGAATTGATCCGTGAGAAAGTTTTTGCATAGACATTGGAGTCGCCCGTTGTCCGTAGGCAGTGGCTCAAATCTTTCCGTAACGGTCTTCTGGCTCTCATCGTAACGCTGGTCCAAGGCCTTGCCGATGTCGTATGGCAAATACTCCTTGAAGTAGATTCCCTTTGGCTGGTACTTATGATCCATATATACAACGAAATAAAGCACACCCTTATATGTGTCCCGGAATCGCTTAAGATCAGTGGTGTTGACCGTGCGTTTTGGCTTCTTCACGTTGCTGAGCTTCGAGCATGTACCCTTGATTTGTACGGGAATCTCGCCACGAAGGTTTTCCTTGTCCATTTTCCTCGAACGGTAGACTTCGATATGGCCGTCGATACAAACGCTCTTGTCATTCTTGTCGAAATGGGTAAGGATGTTCTCGACCCCTGCGAATGCTTGGTCCACCGCCTGCACCGCAACCTCCTCGACTTTTTTGTTATCGGCCTTCAACCTATCTCCGTTCATTGCGCTGGTCTATATGTTCCGAGCGACCTAGACGAGTGAAGTCCCAGGTCTTTTGACTGCTCCATCAGCATCGAGATTCATTACGATCCTCCCGTCACACCGGAAAACAAAGCAGGGAAATCTTTTGCACGATTGATGTAACAATCGTCGGGATTGGTTGCTAAATGCCATGTCAAGACATTGTATATATGATATAGAGCAAAAACCATGGGTGCTATGCAATCTATTGTAATTGTAGTAGTAGGGAATACGGAGAGGGCCTTTGAGACGGCGTTAAGTTAATGTGGGTCCACCAGCTTGTGGTCGGCACGGAGACCTGACTCGAACTGGACGTCGGCGCGGTAACCCGTTGTCGACGCTTGGGTTGGGTATTCCCAGCCCCTTCCCTCGGATGATACGACCTGTGACGCCACGGGTCCATGACAAAGCGCCCTTTCGATCCGTTCCTCCCTGCGTGATCTTGCCTTGGGTGTAATGCGGGTCGCGCGTGAGAGACGAGGTACCACTCGTCCGGATGCCTGCCTCGAGCGTATACGGGCCATGGAGTCTGCTCCCCTCCTGGTCCACGCGCAGGGAACACCTGAGAGTCTCGACTGGTAGACGTGCTGGTTTTCTGGCTCCATCGTACCGAGGGAGGGCCCCGCGACGCCTATGCAGGAGGCATGAGCGCGCAGGTACGGGGCGACCGCGGCCACGACCGACGGCCTGGCGGACCCCTCGGCGGCGAGAGACCCGAGCAGGTCAGCACAAGCCCTTGCGTCCCCGTGGTACACCTCCGAAAGAGCACGTGAGCGCTGCTCCGCATGATCTGCGTCAAAGCAACGAGCGACAGCTCGGTTCACATGGAAGGGGTCGAGATGCCCCACGACGTCCTCGGCGAAACCGAGGAAGGTCACGTCGCCCTCGCACCACCCGGCACCGTCAAAGCCACTATGCACGGTTCTGACCTTAGTGATGTCATAGACCGAGCCCACCGCAGCCACGCCCTGGGCCCACATCTGACGGGCAGTGCCCACACATCCGAAGCTCACCGGCCGTATGCGTCTTACCTTGCGATCCTTGGGCCCTGTACCACCAACCTTCCCGGCATAGGCAACCATTGCCTTGATCTCGCACCTCTTCGCATCACCCTCGTGCTGGAGGTTCACCATCGTACCGTCTGACTCAACGCAGAGTAAGTCGGCCTCTTCCCTGCCATCCGGTCTCACGCCGTCAACGAAGAGTGACTCGGCGAGACGCTCGTCCTCATCGCGACACGCCCTGCCGGCACGGTGCACACACCACTCGACCGTGGCAGCGCTGAGCGCAGATGCTCCAGAGCGCGCCAAAGTCTCGGAGGCCAGGCGATAAGACGTCTCGGCGGCAAGCCACACGACCTCTGCCTCCAAGGCCGGTGACACTCGTGCGCGCTCAGGCAGATCGATCGCGTCGTCCACGGGCACCACAGTGTTCCCGAAGGAGTCAATGCATGTCCGCCTCACGAAGGTCACGTCACCGAGCCTGGTGCCCATGGTCCTGCGCCTCCGGTCGCGGATCCGGGCGCCCGCGGGCAGAGAGCGGCAGAGCTCGTCGTCGAGGGCCTCGAGCGCGCGGGCGTAGGCACTGCGGGCAGCCGCGAGCACCATCCCCATCATTTTGGTCTCGATAGCAAGCGGATCGCCGTCGCCGTTGGGCCCGAGACCCTCCAACAGCTCCAGAAATGCAGGCTCCATCAGATCGGCGATTCTTGTTGCGGTAACATCATCCATTGCGGGCTCCCTCTCCTCTTGGTCTTGGTCGACTCAAAAGGTTAGTGGAGCTCGCACCCTCTTATCAAGGGACTGGGTGAGAGCGCTCACCCACGAAAACTAAACGCTGTCGGGCCTTTGACCTCTTGTCCTTGCGCGAACGGCGTCCCGACTAGTAGTAAGCTTTATGCAAAGCTGAGAGTAAGGGGTCACGACTATGTCTGTCTCTTCCATCTACGAGGTCATCGACTACATCGACGCTACCGCCAAAACCACCGAGGAGCGTGGCTCCATGTGGGAGCGGGTCACGGCCTTCTTCCTTCGCTCCGACCCCGAGCAGGACCAGGTCATGGGGAAGGTCTACCCCTGGGCCACCGCGCCCACCAACACGGGCCACGACGTCGGCATCGACCTCGTGGCCGAGGACGAGCTGGTGGCCGACGACGGGTCGGGTCGCTACTGGGCCATCCAGTGCAAGGCGTACGCCCCCACGACGACGCTCACCTACGATGACTGCTCGACCTTCTGGGCGAAGGGTGCCCCGGACCCTGCCTATGCGCGCTACATGCTCTCGACCACCACGGAGCATCTCTCGAGGAACCTCCTCGACCAGTGCGAGTCCACCGGCACCGTCATCATCACACCTTCGGTCATGGCCGAGTCCAACGTCGATTGGTCTGCCGCCCTCGTCGACTCCCGCTCGGCCAGGCGCGAGACCTACGACCTCCGCGAGCACCAGAGGGACGCCGTCCGCCTCATAAACGCCTCGCTGGAGACGCACGACCGCTGCAAGGCCGTCATGGCCTGCGGCACGGGCAAGACCCTCATGTCACTCAGGCTTGCCGAGGGGCGCTGCCCTACGGGTCTCGTGCTCTTCTGCGCGCCCTCCATCGCCCTCGTGGGGCAGGCCATGCGCGAGTGGACCAACCAGGCGCGCACCGATCTGCGCACGCTCGTGGTGTGCTCGGATGCCAAGGCATCCAGGTCGAGGGACAGCGACGACGTGCTCGACACGACGGCTGACCTCGCCTACCCCTCGACCACCGACCCAGCGGCGCTCGTCAGGCGTTATCGGGAGGTGAGGGAGGCGAGCCCGGACGCCATGGTGGCGGTCTTCGCCACCTACCAGTCCATGCGGGTCGTCCAGGACGCCCAGCAGGCGTCCCTCCCGGACTTCGACCTCATCGTCTGCGACGAGGCCCATCGCACCACCGGCTACAGGGACCCCTCCATGAGCGAGGCCGACGTGTCGGCCTTCCAGATCGTCCACGACCAAGAACGTGTACGCGGCGGCAGGCGTCTCTACATGACGGCGACGCCGCGCATCTACGGCGACACGGCGAAGCGCAAGGCCAGGCAGGACGACTACGCTCTGTGCTCCATGGACGACGAGGCCGTCTTCGGGCCGACCGCCTACGAGATCAGCTTCGCCGATGCCGTGGAGAGGGGGCTCCTGTGCGACTACCGCGTCGTCGTGCTCTCCATCTCCGAGGACGCCGTCCCGGGATACATGCAGCAGGTGATATCGGACGGCTCCGAGCTCAAGATGGACGATGCGGCCAAGATCATCGGCTGCTACAAGGGGCTCCTCACGCATGGCGCGAATGCCGAGAGGAGGCTCGTGGCCGAGGAGGGCGGCGAGAGGCAGCCGACGCCCGACTTCTTCCTGATCGACACCGTCACCGAGGACAAGGACACGACCACCGAGATGGGCGACGGTCCCTCCGAGGACGTGCGGCCGCTCCATCGTGCGGTCGGCTTCTGCGCCCGCATCGCCGACTCCAAGAGGATCGACAGGTACTTCGAGCGCGTCATCGGGCGCTACGAGCCCGACGCGGGCCTCTCATGTCACCTCGACCACGTCGACGGCACCATGGACAGCAACCTCCGCGCCGACAGGCTCCGCTGGCTCTCGACCGGCTCCGACCCGAACGAGTGCCGCATCCTCACGAACGCGCGCTGCCTCGCCGAGGGCGTGGACGTGCCTTCCCTTGACGCGGTGATCTTCTTCGCGCCGCGCAAGAGCGAGATCGACATCGTCCAGGCCGTCGGCCGCGTCATGAGGACGTTCCACAAGGGGGAGGCGGACGAGAAGAGGCTTGGATACATCATCCTTCCCGTCTTCGTGCCCTCAGGCATGACGCCGGAGGAGAGCCTCGACAACTCGAAGACGTTCGACGTCGTCTGGAAGGTGCTCCAGGCGCTGCGCTCCCACGACGAGCGCATCGAGGCCTACGTCAACTCGCTCCCGTTCAGACGGCGCAAGGCGACCGGAGCCGGTGCCGGCGGCGCGAGCGTCATCGGGAGGCCCGGCCCCGAGAAGGGGCCTGCGGACGGCACGGGCGCCCAGATGGTGATGGACCTCGGCGAGCAGATCGAGCGTGCCATCTACACCAAGATGGTCGAGCGGTGCGGCACGAGGATCTACTGGGACTCCTGGGCCGACGACGTCGCCCGCATCGCCGAGCGCCACGTCGCACAGATCCGCGAGGCCCTGGACGCCCAGCCCGAGGCACGGGAGGCCTTCGGCAGGTTCCTCGAGGGGCTGCGCGACTCGCTCAACCCCGGCATCACCGAGGACGACGCCATCGAGATGGTCGCGCAGCACATGATCACGCTACCGGTCTTCGAGGCCCTCTTCCAGGACTTCGAGTTCAAGGACTCGAACCCCATCTCCATCGCCATCAACGAGTTCCTGGACGCCATCGGCGCCTACGGCGTGGGCGAGATGGCGGACGCGGACAGGCGCTCGCTCGACGACCTCTACGCGAGCGTCAGGCGCCGCGCCCAGGTGGTGAGCACCGACTTCGGGCGCCAGGAGCTCATCAAGGACCTCTACGAGAACTTCTTCTCGAAGGCGTTCAAGTCCACCTCCGACAAGCTCGGCATCGTCTACACCCCCGGCGAGGTCATCGACTACATCCTCCACTCCACGGACCGCGTGCTCAGGCGCGAGTTCGGTCATGGCCTAGCGGACGAGGGGGTGCACGTCCTCGACCCCTTCGCGGGGACCGGCTCGTTCATGGCGAGGCTCATCGAGGATCCGTCGCTGATACCGGCCGACAAGCTACGCAACAAGTACCTCCACGAGCTGCACTCCAATGAGATACTGCTCCTGGCCTACTACATCATGGTGGTGAACACCGAGTACGCCTATCACTCCCGCGTGGGAGGCAGCTACGAGAAGTTCCCCGGTGCCGTCCTCACCGACACGTTCCAGATGGGCGAGGACGGCGACAGGCTCGATGTGGAGATGTTCGTCGACAACTCCGAGCGCGTCCTCGAGCAGGAGGACATCGACATCGAGGTCATCGTGGGCAACCCACCCTACTCGGCAGGACAGAGGAACGCGAACGACAACAATGCGAACGAGAGTTACCCGACCCTAGAGCGGCGAGTACGAGAGACATACTCGAGAGGGACGGATGCGACCAATAAGAACTCGCTTATGGACTCTTACATCAAGGCATTCCGTTGGGCATCCGATCGTATCGGGAAGGCAGGCGTGGTCTGCTTCGTCTCGAACGCCGGATGGCTCAGGAGCGTGGCGGGGGAGGGGGTCCGCCGCTGCTTCGCCAAGGAGTTCAACTCGGTATACGTCTATGACCTGCGGGGAAACCAGCGCACACAGGGCGAGGAGTCCCGTCGCGAGGGCGGTAAGGTCTTCGGATCGGGCTCCCGTGCCCCTATCGCGGTCACGATGCTCGTGAGGAATCCCGCGAGCGGGGAGCATGGTACCATCCGCTACGTCGACGTGGGCGACTACAGGACCCAACAGGAGAAGCTCAATGCCATGGAGCGAGGTGCTGAGAAGGAGCCCGAATGGGTCATTCTCACGCCTGATGGGCATGGTGACTGGCTGGAGCAGCGTGACGAGAGCTACTACACCTTCGCACCCATCGGCATCGAGAAGCGTAAGGAGCCACTCGGGCTGTTCGAAATCTGGTCGGCGGGACTCAAGACCCAACGTGACCCCTGGGCGTGGGGTTACTCGCGAAACGCGGTCCGTGACAATATGGACCGGCTCATCGAGGGCATGAACAGACAAATCAAGGGGGCTGGTGGAGATGGGGATGCCGTCGACTTCGACCCTACCTCCTCGAGCTGGACTCGTCGGATGCTCGACGCTGTGAGAAGGGGTGAGGTGCTGTCCTACGACGTCTCGCATGTGGTTCTCGGGATGTACCGGCCGTTCTGCAAGCAGTGGGTGTACTACGACAAGATGATGAACGAAAGGACCTACCAGCAACCCCGCCTTTTCCCGCTCGTCTTAGACGAGCGGGCGAAAGGACCTACCAGCAACCCCATGCTTTCCTCAAGAGCCATCCCCGCAACGACAGGAGAGATCAAGGGAAAAGGCGGCGAAATGACCTACCAGCATGGGTCCTCTCAATGCCATATCGCACCCAATAAGACAGCTGAAAACATCTGTTTTAGCCTTGTCTTCGGCAACAGGAAGTTCTCTGTCTTGATGACTAGCGTTATTCCAGACATCCAGCTTTCTTTTAATGGTCAGTGCTTCCCCCTCTATTGGTACGAGAAGGACGAGGGCGGCCAGCTCCTCCCCGTCGCGGGCGAGAGGACCGTTCGGGACCCGCAGGGCAACCGATACGTCCGCCACGACGCCATCACCGACGAGGCGCTCGACGTGTTCCGGGCGGCATATCCCACGGCGTTCCACGACCGTCCCGAGAAGGACGGCGGCGCCTCCGTCTCCAAGGAGGACGTCTTCTACTACGTCTACGGCATGCTGCACTCTCCCGAATACCGCGAGCGCTTCGCTGCGAACCTCTCAAAGGAGCTGCCACGCATCCCACTGGCACGCGGGTTCGAGGTTTTCTCCAAGGCAGGTCGGGCGCTGGCAGGCCTGCATCTTGGCTACGAGGGTGTGGGGGTGTGGCCGAACCTCGACATGGGGATATCTCCCGACGCCGATCCCGGTCCCGTGCGGAAGATGTCGTGGGCCAAGAGGCGCGACCCCGAGACGGGCAAGAAGGTGGCCGACCACACGAGGCTCGTCTACAACGAGAGGGTGACCGTCTCCAACATCCCCGAGTCGGCACAGGACTACGTCGTGAACGGACGCTCGCCGCTCGACTGGATGATCGACCGCTACCAGGTGATGACGGACGGGAAGACGGGCATCACGAACGATCCCAACGGCTACAGCGACGACCCCCGTTACGTCCTCAATCTCATCGGTAGGCTCGTGACGGTGTCAGTGAGGACCAACGAGATAGTGGCCGGACTGCCCTCCATCGAGGAGGTCGAGCATCCGAGCAACTGGCCGATCATTTGGAATCGGCAATAAATAGAATTTGAATAATCCCGGAAAGATGGCGATGAGCTTGAGCGAGCATAAATGTTATATCTCATTTAAGACAGAGGATGTTTGGTATAAAAACTACATTCAGTCAAATTTGGACGTCGATATGATTGACAAGTCCTTGAACGAGCCGATCAACTCATCTGATGATGACTATATTATGAGAGTCATCAGGGATGATTATCTCTCTGACTCCACCGTAACGATTTTCCTTATCGGAACGCACAGTGCTGAGAATTTAGGACAATACAGTCAAAGATTTATCAAGAGGGAACTTCAAGCCTCGCTGTATGACGGCGCTGGTAATACGCGGAATGGGATCCTTGGCATTGTGCTGCCCGAGATGACTGATACAGTTTATTGCGGTGAAGTTACCTGTAGCGTGTGTGACCACACGCACAATTTGGTCCGTATTGATAATTCAACTACCGTCATTGAATTCAGCTATAATTATTATCTTCCTACGAATAAGTGCGCGTGGTCCGAGGAGGATCGATATTGTGTTCTTACCAAGTGGAGTGATTTCGTAGAGCATCCAGAGCTGTATATCGAAACGGCCTATGAGAAGCGTTCGGATTCGATATCAGATAGGGTTAAAGTACGACCATGACCAGATTTGGCTGTGCTGCCTCCCCTAATGCGAATTTTCCGAGACTCTATGTAGAAGCCGATCAGCTATCCGCAAAGTATCAACGGCAACACTATAGCGCCGTCGCTATCGAGCTTCTAGGTGTGATGGGTGCCTGTCTGATAGGGCTCGCCTCTGCTTCCTGGCCATGGGCTGTCTATGCTAGGGAAGGATTGCTGTTGCTCGCTGTCGCCGCAGCTCTGTATCATGGGCTCGCCACACCCGAGCAGACCTGGTACTCGCTTCGTTCACTTGCCGAGTCGTTGAAAACAATGAGCTGGCGCTTTTCAATGCGGGCTGAACCCTACAATGTTGACGATGCTACTGCAAAGCGACTTTTCATTGATCGAGTGAGTGAACTGCGCAAATCAAATGAAAAGCTCTTTGCGAGCGTATTGAATACCTCGTCCAGCGGTCTCCTGATTACGCCTGAGATGCAATCTATTCGAGATCTTGATGCATCGGAGCGGATACGCATTTACATGGCGGACAGAATTGATGACCAGTTGGCCTGGTACTCCGACAAGGCGGAACGGAACAGATGTTATGCCCATGGCTGGACCATTGCTCTCATGCTTGCTCTTGTGATGGCTCTGATAACGGCATACTCTGCTAATGGCGACTCGGGATCCTTGCTGTTTGAAGCATTTGCCACTCTAGCGATGTCGCTCATCACATGGATAGAAAGCAAGCGCTTTGTTTCTTTATCAGCTGCATATGACCTGAGCGCATATGAGATATCAGCTTTGAAGGAGTGCTTCTCTACTTTGATCGCTCAAAGGTCTTTATCGGCAGCAGTCGCAGATGCCGAGCAGGCATTTTCAAAGGAACATACTAGATGGTTGTCGCGAGTTGGTAGCTAGTGTGATTATGCTGGTAATTTGTCCTGATCGGTAGTTTAGGTCTTTGGTTCTGTTAGCCCGCAGCCGAGGGTCAAACAGTTGTCCATATCATTGACTTAACTTATCGAGGTTACTTCAGGACGTTTGTGCTGAGGATTGAGTACGAAGGGGTATTCCAGATGATGGCCATAATCTCAGCCATTCAACTCGACAACCGAGAGCTTGCATTCCTAACCATTTTAATATTGATTATTGTGTATATTATTCGATCGAGTAACTGGCAAACAATCTTGAAGGCTCTGGCAGGAGTTTTAAAGGCTGCGGCTAATCGTACGCTAGTCGTTCTATATCTTCTGCTTGCTGGTATGAGTTATCTTGTGATTTCTGGAATGTCTTGTATTCCTCTTGGGACGACCGGTCTTACCTTATGGTCGAATAATATGCTTGAAAGTACAATCACTGAGATAGTGTTTGTTGGTTTTCCTGGTTTATACATCGCCTGCAATTGCTGCTCTGACAAGGACCTCTTTGGTCGTTTTATCGCACCGTGCTTTGGTGCCTCGGCACTTATCGAATTTTACCTGGGTCTAGAGATCCAGCCGTATCTGATTGAACTTATATTGCAAGCCGTGTTTATTCTCTTGTTACTGACCGCAATTTATACGGCGCGCAACCAGAAGGATGAAAAAGTACATTTGATATGTACTAAGAGTGTCAGTTGCATAGTTATCATCTATCTTTTCCTTACGACCATTAGTCTAATAATAGGCTTCGGCGATGTTGATTGGGCAGGGCAATTGCAGAAGTTCCTATTTATGTTTTGGTATCCGCTGGCCATCTTGCTCTTACTCTATCCGCTCGCGCATTATGCAGCATTCGAGACATTAAACATACGAATGAAGCGAATAGATAGGATTCCCTTAAAGGAAAGGGCGTTGGTTGGTATTGGGTTATTTAACAGCGTACGTTTGATGAAAAACTTCTCTGGATCATGGACCTGCCAACTCACGGGAGTGACAGATGCATCCGATGTCAGGAAGATCCTTGATGAATACAGGAAGGAACTGCAGAGTCGCATGAGAGAAGCAATGAGCAAAGCTGCTTTCACAAAATATGGAAGGGGAAAGACCGAGTTTAATAGCAACGGCATATGGCTCGACAGGGAAATGTCAAAGGAGGTAAAACACCAGCTTCTGATGTTGGCATACTACCTACGGATTCAATATCAGAAGTTTGGTCAATACAAGGTACTGAGTGACACGCTGTTGATGGCCTATATCCCAAAAGGCTGCACTTGCCAATCTAAGGTATCCAATGACCAACAGATGTGGCTTGGACTCATGCGGACGCCATCGGGCCTGGTCTATGGGATAGGAGCGACAAATGGGTCGTCAAATTTCAAGTATTGGGAAGGAACATGTGACCCAGAGGTCACTACGTCAATTTCCCTAAGAAGATTTGTCTCAGGGAGGGAAGAATGTCCGAACTGGAACTACGATGATGATATCCAGTGGGAACTCGTCAGATAGATCTCTTGACGAATTCCGGTCAATGGCTTCAACTCGGCGAGAAGTCAAAAGGAAGACAATGAACTTGGCATTTGCGTCTTCGCAGGTAAACGGATCGCTGTAAGCCCTTCTAAGGCTCGATACGGGTCGCCCCGGTCTCTTGTGTGGGGCGCGGATGTCCATGGTGTCCATCGCCTCGCGCTTGCTCTCCTCGAGGGCGATCGCGTAGACGTTGAGCGTGGTGGACACGTCACGGTGCCCGAGGATGCCCGCCACCACCATCACATCTATCTTGTTGGCTGTTTCTGTCAATCTCCTTCCTTCATATGTGGCACTGTTGTCTTTCAGCCTTGGCAATGAAGGTTTTCATGTTTGGCAAGGCACACCATATTGGGTCTCTAGCTGGACGGCACCCGGTGTGCCATCGGAGAGTTCTCCATCCTCTTGGTGGGTCCGTCGAACACGACGAGGTGACCGTGGTGGATGATGCGGTCTATCATCGCTGCGGCCATCTGGTCATCGGTAAGGATCGATCCCCATCTCGAGAACTCCAGGTTCGTCGTTACCATTGAGTAGTAACCCTTAGTGGTACTGCCGGTCAGGCGAACCTGGTACCGCATGTAACCCGTAGCTGGTACCGACATAATCCTTCCCGAGCGGCCGATGGTGGTCGCCAAGACGGAAGGAAGATGACATGCCCAACTACAGGATGATGCTGACGATGTTGGCGAGAGGGGGAACGAGCCAGGCCGACGTGGCAGCCGTCTGCGGATGCAGCAAGAGGGACGTGTCCAGGGCCGCCGCCGTCCTGCGGGAAACGGGGCTCCGCTGGGACGATGTCGCCGACCTGGACGATGCCGGCATCGCCGCGCTGTTCCCCAGGACGGTGAGGTCGAAGGACGCAGGCCACCTCCAGCCCGACATGGCCATGCTCGTGAGGCGCAAGGCCAAGAGCCCCAAGATCCCCGTGAAGCGGTTCTGGTACGAGCATTGCGAACAGGCGGCATCAGCAGGTCTCGCGCCATACTCCTACCAGGCATTCTGCGAGCTGTTCTCGGAGGAGGCGGACAGGTCCGGGGTCTCGGCCCACCTGAGGCACCTGCCCGGTGAGAAGTACTACATAGACTGGGCCGGCATGGCAGGCCGCATCACCGATCGGCTGACGGGACGGACCTCCGCGGCCCATGTCCTCGTCATATGCCCGCCGTGCTCGGCCAAGGTGTTCGCGGAGGCCTTCCCGGACATGTCCGAGAGGTCGTGGCTGGACGGGCACATGGACGCCTTCGAGTTCTTCGGGGGTGTCACCAGGATGCTCGTCCCCGACAACTGCGCCACAGCCACGGACAGGACGGCCATCTACGTCACCCTCGTGAACAGGACCTATCGGGACTTCGCCGAGCACTACGGATGTGCGGTGGTGCCGGCTCGCGTCAGGAGGCCGCGTGACAAGAGCCTCGCGGAGTCGACGGTCGACCTCGTCGAGAGGTGGGCGATCGGCCCGTCCAGCGAGCTCACATTCTACTCCCTGGAGGAGTTTAACGAGTACCTGCGCGAGCGTGTCGACTGGCTCAACGCCAGGCCGTTCTCCGACCGGGAGGGCAGCAGGGACTCAGAGTTCGAGGAGACGGAGGCGCCGGAGCTGCTGCCACTGCCGGGGGGCCGCTACGAGCTCTGCGAATGGAGGCGTGCCAAGGTCGCCCCGAACTACCACGTGCGCGTGGACTACATGCACTACTCGGTGCCCCACGAGCTGATAGGGCGCACCTGCGACGTGCGACTGGGTGACCGGCGCGTCACGGTGCTCGTCGATGGCGAGGTCGTGGCCGAGCACGACAGGCTCAGGGGCAGGAAGGGCCAGTACTCCACGATCGTGGACCACATGCCCGACTCGCACCGAGATGCGTCAGACCCTTGGTCGCCGGAGAGGTTCTCCTCGTGGGCCGGGCGGATCGGTCCGGCCACGGCCGAGGCCGTGGCCAGGATTATGCGGTCGCACCCGGTAGTCGAGCAGGCCTTCGTGCCATGCCGCAACGTCCTCGGGCTGTCGAAGCGCTACACGCCGGAGCTCCTCGAGCGTGCCTGCCAGAGGGCCGTCGCCGGACCGGCCATCCCTTCCCACACGGGCCTCAGGCACATCATCCAATCGATCAAGGCCGAGGACGCGGCGAGGCATGGCACGGCCCTCGCCGCCATGACGCGGACCGAGGAGGCCTTCGTCGACCGCGCGAAGGCCACCGGCAGGGTCAACGGGGCCGACGCGTATCGCAGGAAGGATGTGACCCGCTGATGCTCACCGAGGAGGACTTCCACAAGTTCACGGAGTTCAGGATCAGGGCGATGGGGGACAGGCTCCGGGAGATGGTCGAGGACCCGACCTACGACTCCTGGACGTTCGAGGAGAGGATGAAGGAGCTCATCGACGCGGAGGACGCGGCGAGGCAGTCGAGGAAGGTGGCCAAGCTCAGCCGCGAGGCTCGCTTCAAGCAGCCGGGCGCATGCATCGAGGACGTGCTCTACCTGCCCGGCCGCAACATCGGCAGGGACCGAGTGGCGAGGTGGGCGGAGTGCCGCTGGGTCGAGGACAGGGAGGTCATGGTGATGATCTCGAGGTCGGGTTGTGGAAAGTCCTATATTGCGCAGGCGCTTGGCAACGCCGCGTGCAGGAGGCTCATCAGGACCAGGTACACGAGGCTCCAGGACGTCTGCGACGACCTCAACAGGTCAAGGGTGGCAGGCGACGGCACGTACTACGAGAGGATGGATGACTACAAGACGGTGCCGTTCCTCATAGTGGACGACTTCCTTACCACGCCCGTGGCCACCCAGAACGCCGTGGACCTCTTCGAGATCATGGAGGCACGCGAGAACAGGAGGGCCACGCTCATAGCCTCGCAGCTCGAGCCCAACGAATGGTACCTACGCATAGAGGGAGAGCTCATGGCGGACTCGATCCTCAACCGCATCGCCACAGCGGCCCGGTACGTGGACCTCGAGGGTCCGAACATGAGGGAGTACCTGGCTTCGCAAAGGAAGGATGAGTAGGTCCTGCCGCTGGTACCAACTAAGGATTACTGGCGGTACCAGGTTCGTCTGACACCTGGTACCGCCAAGGGTTACTACTCATTACCATCAGGCTCCTTCTCTCGTAGCACTTTGAGACTACCTGGAACAGCAGCCTTGCACCCCTTCTGTCGATCGGCAGGTAGCCCAGCTCGTCCAGGATCACGAGGTCTGCCCTCTCGACCTCGTGGAACACCCGCTCGAGCGTACCCGCATCCTCAGCGGCGCACATCCTCATCACCAGGTCGGAGACGGTGGTGAACATGGTCGCAAGACCGTGCCCGCATGCTGCCATGCCGCAGGCGATCGCCATATGGGTCTTACCATTCCCGACGCCCCCATAGAGCACCAGGTTCTGACGCTCGCCGACGAACGAGCAGTCCTCTATCGCCTCCCTTCCAAGCTCGTCGGGTACTCGCACGTGTGACCAGTCGTAGTTCGTAAAGCCCTTGGGGACCGGGAAGTGCGCCCGCTTGAGAAGACGTTCCCTCCTGGACCTCTCCCTCCATGCCAGCTCGTCATCGAACATTCGGCACAGAGGTCTCGGCTCTGCTGCATTCGAGGAGGTGACGTATGCCTCGGCGGTGTGGTTCGATAGCATCACCGAGCGGAAGCCACGTCTGCAGCGCGTCTCCAGCTCGCTTCTCGCGCTCATGCCACACCTCCTTTTAGCATCCTGTCATAGATGGAGAGGTCTGGTCCGCGATCAGGCGCAGTGCCGATACCGAAGCCCGACATGCGCGCAAGTGTCATCTCCACGTCGTGGGGACGCATGCGACCGGTTCGATCCATCACCTCAGACATCGCGGACCCCACCTCCTCGAGCGTGCTTGTCTGACACCACCTGGCCATGTAGGAGAGTAGGTCGCAGAGCGCTGATGCCTCGAGCGCGTCCATATGGGCCGCCACGTCGGCAGGCACAGCCAATCTGGTGGCAGAGTTCCTCCACCCACCTGGTCTCACGGAGGGCAGACGCAGCTGGGAGGCTGAATCTGGCCCGTTGGTGGCGTGGCCGAACCTCCTGGGCGTTTCGGTAACGACGGTGCCGCCCTCGTCGGCAAACGAGATCGTGGTCGCTCCGTAGCACACGATCGCAGGCCATTTGGCCACGCCATCGGAGACGTGGTAGCGCCGACCTCCATCCACGGTGACGTCACCTCGCTTGTCGCACACGGCTGTGGCATAGCGCACGCAGGAGAAAGACGTCGCGGGAAGTGCGATCGGTGCGGCGCGGTCCCGCTCGAAGAGTCCGGCCTGCAAGACATGGCGCTCGTAGTGCCCGCGTCTGCCGTCGGCCTCCTCGCAGCGGCAGAGCAGCTCGGCGTCATGCCTCGCAAGATCGTCTATCACGGGCGTTGGCGTGAGGAGGTGTCGCCTCACCCAGGCAACCTTGCGTTCCACGTTGCCCTTCTCGTGGCCAGCGTTGGGGTTCGCGAACGTCACCCCAAAGCCATAGCGGGCATGCGCTCTCGAGAAGAGCTCTGCCTCCGTGACCCTCCTGCCCATGCGTCTGCCGGCACCGGTCGCGTTGTCGAGCACGATACGTATGGGGACGCCACCGACGTGACCGAACACGTCGACAAGTCCCTGGCACACGCACTCGGATGTTTCACCAAGGTAGACCTGGGCGAAGCCCATGTTCGAGAAGGGGAAGCTGAGCACGAAGAAGTGCGCCCTTACCTCCTCTCCCAGAAGCACGATGTCGACGTCCCCGAAATCGGCCTGTGCCTCGCCAGGGGACCAGACGAGCTCGAGGAAGCAGGCCTCAGGTCTGCCCATCTCTATCTTCCTACGCCTCACGTAGTTCTTCACCGTTCCATAGGCACCGTCGTAGTCGGTCTCACAGAGGAGTCTCTCGTAGATCCTGGCTGCCGTATGGCGCTGCTTGTGCCAAACGTGCTCGTCCTCGGTGAGTATCGCGTCCACGAACGGCTTGTACGGGTCCAAGATCGATGTCCTCCGCGTCACCCGGGGCATCTCGGGTGAGAAGTCCTTCATTGCCAGGTACTTCCTGATCGTGGGTTGGCTCACCCCGGTCCTGCGCTGGATCTCGGCGTTACTCACGCCCCTCCTGCTCATGTCCCGCATGCTTTCGATCACTGGCATGCCGGTCATCCTTTCTTCCTCCTATGCAGGTAGTTGGTAGCTACGAGCACAGGATAGGGTTGGTGGTCGGTATGCCTTTGCCATGTGTGAAGCTTTTCATTGCCACACATGAAAGTTCAGATTGCCATGTCAGTAGGTTTCATATTGCCGGAAACATTGTTGGCGATGGCCAGCGTGGCGAAGGTGTGTCTCAGGTCGTGGAAGCGGACATGCTCCCCCTGGGTGCCCCGCCAGTTCTCTGCCGCGGCCAAGGCAGCCCACTCGCGCCCCAGCACCTCCGGGCTCTTAAAGTCCCCGGTGACGGCGCTGCCGAGCACATAGAGCCCCTCGTCCCACTCGCCGAGGTCTGCGAGCTCCTCACGCATCGCATCTTTTCTCGCCTGAAAATGTTGCGCGAGCTTCGCCCCCATGTTGATCGTGCGGGTGACATCGTGGTTCGACGCCGATGTGCTCAGACGAGTGATGCGCCGAATCCTTTGATCGTCTCGTCGTCATCGAGGTTCGTTATGGGTTTTCCCATTGCGCCGGAAATCAAGGCGAGGAGGCCTTTTGCACGACTAACAAAGTAGTCGTCGAAGTCATCCGCTAGCAGCAGGTCGACATCAACTACGTGCGTACCCATCCATCTGTTGAAGTCACTTGCGCTGACGTGTCCCTCCCTCTCGATCCGCTCGGCGTATGCGCTAGGTGCTGATCCTTTTACGATGCGGTTCGTATGAGCTGAGATCGGTGTCTTATTTACTACGGAATTCCATTTGCTCGAAGGATAACCCTGCTTCTTGCAATAGTCCTGAGGGAATATGTGATGTATATCAACGGGATTGTCATCGTAGAACGTGAAGTCCATCGGACTCCCTGTCATGAAGTCCACAGCACCATTCTTCAGGACAAGCGCCATGATTCCCTTGTATGCAGCGCTTAGTCTTGTCTGCAGGCTCAGTAATCTGGTCGGCTGGAAGTAGGCGCGTGCGACAGTGCTGGGCTCGGCATTGTCGTCATCAACCCAGGCAACCACCTCGATTACGTCATTGGTATACCTTGTCTCGTTCGCGCCGCCATACATCTCGCCGAATACGCCGCACCAGTACCAACGGGCAAGCTTCGTCTTGACGGTCGCATCCAGAGCTCGGTCACCAAGTATCGCGAACAGGGCTGACAGCGGTACGAGCTGCGTGGAATACGGTATGTCGCGCGTGTTAAAGATCTTCTGCTCGCCCAAGAAATGCGCAGCTTGAATGAAACCCTTCTCAAGTAGATCGGCGTATTTCGTGTAATCGTTCAGGGCTAGGGAAAGGACGTCCCTTTTCTTGCAGCCGACGGCAGGACCTCCGTTCTTCCAGGAAGAGTAGCGCGTCACGAGGATAAGCGATGTGAGAAAATCAGTTGCAGTGATATCGGAGAGAAGCTGAGATGACTTTCTCATCCTTTGGTATCTGCCGGTCTTATCGTTTTCTTCGCTGCCTTCCCAGTCCTCGCGCAGGGGGAATTCATCAGCCGCGAAGGATGCGGTGACCAGCTCGAAAACTGTAAGGGAAACACCGCCTGTATTGACATTTTCGAAGACCTGGCAGACAGCCTCCTTCGGCGTGTCCTTGTCGAGCTTAATGACGGGCACTTTGTACGTTTGTATGCCCACCAGAATCTCAGAAGTGAAGCGGTCAACGAGCTTCAGTATGTCGGCGTTGTCGTAGCCGTAATACTGTTTACAACCATTCGTCCAAGCGAGCCAAGATGGCGTGTCAAAGACTATGTTGAGGGGAAACTTGAGCTGCTCGTATTCCTTCTTGCTGGTGGAAAGGTCGAGGTCAATGTCACGTCCGAAGTTCGACCTAATCATGCGATCCTCGGGGATAGACAGTATCGCATCGACTGTGTCGACTATGCCGTCAAGGCACTTCCTGATGTCGAGGTAGTAATAACGTTTAATCTTCTGTCCCTTATCTGTACGCGTAGGCACTGCAGTTGAACAGTACGTCGCGTTGTAGATGGAGGTAAGGCGTTGCTGTCCGTCAAGCACGAGGGAATCGGGCTCTTTCGAACCGTCCGAGCCGACGAACAGACGGTGCTTAAACCGAATCGTGTTTCCTCCAGAGCCGAGAAACATGAGAGCACCAATCGGATAGGTATTCATGATGCTGGCAATGAGCGACCTGATTCGGTAATCATCCCAGACCCAGTCACGTTGAAAATCCGGTAGCTGGACGGTCCCATCGTCGACCTGGTTGAGAATTGTCGAGATATTCGTATCGTTCGATTGGAATGTTGATGCCATGTCGTCCTCTGTTCTATTCCATACTCAGTCGGTTACAGCCAGTGCTATGCGGCCTGTCGCAATTGTAGTAGTCCAAGGGCACAAGGACTGCGGCCTCTTCAATGTTATGGCATATAGGATTTGGTATGAGATCTAGGTGCATGTCGTCAGCATTACTCACATTCGAAGACGACAAGTCAACAGGCAGGACAGAGTGGGCGGGATGACACGGTAAATCGCATCATAGAACCCGTCGAATGCAAACTGGAACGTAATGGTTGCCGTTAGGCCTACCGAGTTTGCCATCACCGTCCGGGGTCTGCCACATCCATAGAGACGAGCATATATTCTATCATGCTATGCGCCCAGAGGAAAGGAGCACGGCGTGAGGACGATCATCCACAGTGACATGAACGCCTTTTACGCCTCGGTCGAGCAGGCGGAACACCCGCGCTTGCGGGGCATCCCGGTTGTTGTCGGCGGGGACGAGGCGAGCCGCCATGGGATCGTTCTTGCCGCCTCATACGATGCCAAGGCGAAAGGCGTCAAGACGGCGATGACGCTCTGGCAGTGAATTTGAAATTACCCCAGTTTCGTTGACAGGCCTTAAGCCGCGGTAGCGGCTTTTCCCACATCTTCTTTCTTCGTCATCTTCTCTTCGAACCCCATCGGGCTCATGAAGCCCAGTGCCGAGTGCATCCTCA